>Ga0247771_1000064_pt1 | contig 46416 bp, 44 predicted proteins | sample UWRJL197509C6_FD_179948 | JGI IMG/M metagenome (GOLD analysis project Ga0247771, IMG submission 179948) | Plant litter microbial communities from Arlington Agricultural Research Station in Wisconsin, United States - UWRJ-L197-509C-6 | ecosystem: Environmental > Terrestrial > Plant litter >... | reverse complement strand
CCGATGAACGGCAGCATCGCCATCGGGTCGCGGCGCACGACGCCGACCTTGCCGGTGGCGGCGGCGGTCGTCTCGCTGGACAGCGTGGCGCCCATGAACACGCCGTGCTGCCAGTCGCGCGACTCGGTGACCAGCGGGATCGTCGTGGCGCGGCGGCCGCCGAAGAAGATCGCCGAGATCGGCACGCCCTTCGGGTCGTCCCACTCCGGCGCCTTGATGTCGCACTGCTCGATCGGCGTGCAGTAGCGGGAGTTCGGGTGCGACGACAGCTCACCGCTGTCCGGCGTCCAGTCCTGCTTCTTCCACGAGGTCAGGTGGGCCGGGGGCTCGCCCATGCCCTCCCACCACACGTCGCCGTCGTCGGTCAGGGCCACGTTCGTGAAGAGCGAGTTGCCCTTCGCGATCGTGCGCATCGCGTTCGGGTTGGTGTGGTAGTCCGTGCCGGGGGCGACGCCGAAGAAACCGTTCTCCGGGTTCACCGCGTAGAGCTGCCCGTCCTTGCCGAAGCGCATCCAGGCGATGTCGTCGCCCAGGGTCTCGACCTTCCAGCCGGGGATGGTCGGCTCCAGCATCGCCAGGTTGGTCTTGCCGCACGCCGACGGGAACGCGGCGGCGATGTAGTAGACCTTGCTCTCCGGCGAGGTGAGCTTGAGGATCAGCATGTGCTCGGCGAGCCAGCCCTCGTCGCGCGCCATCACCGAGGCGATGCGCAGCGAGTAGCACTTCTTGCCCAGCAGGGCGTTGCCGCCGTAGCCCGAGCCGTACGACCAGATCGTCCGCTCTTCGGGGAACTGGGTGATGTACTTCGTGTCGTTGCACGGCCACGGCACGTCCGCCTGGCCGTCCTCCAGGGGCGCGCCGATCGAGTGCAGCGCCTTCACGTACTTGGCGTCCTCGCCGAACTTCGCGAGCGCCTTGTCGCCCATGCGGGTCATGATGTGCATGGACACGACCACGTACTCGGAGTCGGTGATCTCCACGCCCAGCATGGGTTCGTCCGCGTCGAGCGGTCCCATGCAGAACGGGATCACGTACATCGTGCGACCGCGCATCGAGCCCCGGTAGAGCTCGGTCATGATCGCCTTCATCTCGGAAGGGTTCATCCAGTTGTTGGTGGGGCCCGCGTCGGCCTCGTCGACGGAGCAGATGTACGTGCGCTCCTCGACCCGCGCCACGTCGGTCGGGTCGGAAGCCGCCCAGAACGAGTTCGGCTTCTTCTTCAGAGGCACGAACGTTCCGGCGTCGACGAGCTTTCCGGTGAGCCGTGTCCATTCCGCGTCGGTTCCGTCCGCCCAGACGACCTCGTCCGGACAGGTCAGATCGGCCACTTCGCGGACCCAGGACAACAGGCCTGCATGGTTGGTAGGTGCCTTGTCGAGACCGGGAATGGTCACTGCCGTCATCTCGTCTCGTCTCCTGACTGCGCCACAGCCCACATGGACGTCGTCGTCCGGCGTGGGACGACAACGTCCTCGGAAATAGCTCCACAACGTCCGGGGGGAACCCGGACGTGCTGTGAAGGGGATGCACCGAAGATAGCCGGGTTAATCCCCGGTTACCGAGAGCTGACCTGTCGGCTCCCTCACAAGACCGATTCTGGAATCGATTCAGCACCCGTTTACCCAACGGGAAAAAGTGTGACCTGCGCTTTATCCACCGAAAATCAAGTGGCCCGCGTGCGTCGAACAGCACACGGGCCACTTTTCACGTCACTCGTGGGAACGCTCTCAATGGTCCAGTCCAGTGAGCGTTCCGGTGGGATTCTGTTCCGAGTCCACCAGAACCCCGCGTCGGGTCTAGTTAGGACTGATCCATTGCCCCGTCGTGGAATCGATTCGCACGACCCCGGAAACCGCGCCGAACGGCTCCTCGCGGTCGTCGAGCCACGCGTCCTCGTCGGACAGCACGCCGCTCTTGCTGTCCGGCACGTACTTGCCGTTCGAGTCGATGTGCCCGCGCTCGACCTCGGTCCACGTGTCCTCGGCGGTGTGCTTGGTCATGGTGACCTCGCCGTCGGTCGTGATCTCCGTCGCGAGGTCCGCCTTGCCGTCGCCGTCGACGTCGGTGAACAGCCAGGTGTCGCCCTGCTCGTCCTTCACCACGGCGGTGTCGGCCCGGCCGTCGCCGTCGGTGTCCTCGGTCGGCACGCCGACGTTCTGCTCGCCCTTGTCCGTGTCGACGACCATCGTGTGGCCCGCGTTCGCGTTCGTCTGCTCGTGCGCGTCCGCCGGGTCGACCGCGATCCACTCCCCCGAGTGCCCGTCGAACCTGGCCTGCGCCACCAGGTTCCCGTCCCGGTCGAACGTGCTCATCAGGTCCGCGTCACCGTCGTGGTCCGAGTCGGTGAACGCCAGGTGCCCGCCGTCGTCGGTCTCCACGACCGCGCTGTCCTCGACACCGTCGTGGTCGAGGTCGTAGGTCGTCTCGGCGGTGTACTCCTCGCCCTCGACGGTGACCTTGAGCTCGCCGTCGGCTCCGCCGTTCTCGTCGATGTACACCGGGTCACCCTCCTGCGCGTCGCGTACCGGTACGACCCACGGTAGGCCGATTCGGTTCCGGTGGTGAGGTCACACACCCATTTCGTAGCTCATCAGCACGTTGTCCGAGCCCTCCGCGGTCCGCACGCCCCGCAGCCGGAACGCCGAGGGCGTGCCGCCGGTGAACGCCGGGACGCCGTCGCCGAGCGCGGTCGGCCCGATCATCAGGTGCAGCTCGTCGACCAGGCCCGCGGCCAGCAGGTCGTTCCACAGGACGTGGCTGCCGAAGACCAGGACGTCCCCGCCGTCGCCCTCCTTCAGCTCGGCGACGGCGCCGTGGGCGTCGGCACGCCGGACGATCGTGGTCGTGGCGGCCCACGGGCCGTCCAGGTCGGTCAGCGAGTCGGAGACGACGACCTTGGCCACGGCCCCGTTGAGGCGGGAGATCTCGCGGTTGGTCGGCGAGGCGCCCTCGTCGTCCGCGACGGCGGGCCAGAACCCGCTGAACATCTCGTAGGTGCTGCGACCGAGGAGCAGGGTGTCGGCGGCCCGCAGGCGCTCGGCGTTGTGGTCGTCGAAGAAGCCGTCCATGGGCAGCGCCATCGGGTTGCCGCCGGGACCGGCGCAGTAGCCGTCGAGCGACACGACGTTGGTGACGACGAGCTTGCGCATCGGGATCTCCCCTCGCTGACGTGCGCTGGTCGCACGTTCCGGGGGTTGAGAGACGGGGGTCGGGCCGAACTCATCGGTCCCGCGAGAAGTTTTCTCAGGCCCGGTCGCGGACGGCGCGGATGCGGCTCAGGAGTTGGTCGATCTGGGTGCGGCCCGCGCGGATCTCGGCCTGGCGGCGGGTGACGGTCTGGAGTTCGCGGCCGCGTTCGCCCGCTTCCATGCGGAGCGCCTTGTCGACGTCGCGGAGTTCGGCCTCGATCGCCTCCACGCGTTTGCCGAGCGCCTCGTCGAGGGCCAGGGACAGGTGCTGTTCGGCGGCGATGAGCTGTTCCGCCACGACCTGGTCGACGGTGGAGCGGGCGTCGGCGATGGCGTCGGACAGCCACTGCTTGAGGTGCTGCTTGTCCGCGCTGTGCTTGCGGGTCCTGGCCATCCACCAGCCCGCGCCCAAGCCCAGGACCAGGGTGACCGGCAGGACGATCGGGTTCAGGGCGGCCACGCCGAAGCCCGCCAGCGGCAGCGCGGCGAGCCTGCCCGCGCCGAGGCCGCCGGAGACGCCCATGAACACCAGCAGCTTGTCCTCGGCGGTCGGCGGGCGCTTGTCCGGCGGGCGCAGCACCACCGGTTGGCCGTCGCGGGCGAACTGGGCGCGGATCACGGCCAGCTCGTCGGGGGAGAACAGGTCCGCCAACGACGCGTCGGTGACCTGGGCCAGCCTGGTCGCGAGGAGGGCGCTGAGCCTGCCGGAGACGACCTGCAACGCCGCGTCCACCTGCTGCGGCAACGACGTCAGGGTCTCGCGGTCGGCCACGTCGATCGCCTGGCGGAACCAGGTCTGCACGTCGCGGACCTGCCTGCTGACCTCGTGCGAGCACTCCACGCGGGCCCGCTGGACCTCGCCGCGCAACGTCAGCTGCCAGCCCCTGGTGGACGTGCGGCGCTGCGCGTTCAGCTCCTCGCGCCGGGCCCGCAGGACCTCCGCCTCCTCCTCGCCCGTGCTCAACGCGCGCTGCTCGCCCGCCAACCGGACGTCGAACTCGGCCAGCACGGTCGCCAGCGCGCGCAGGGTGTTCGCCTCGGCCAGCATCGAGGCGCGGCCGACGACCAGCTCCTGCAACGCCGACTGGAGGCCCGCGATGCCGGAGCGCTCGCGCAGCATCGCGGCGGCGTCGGGGTTCGGGGCCTTGGCGGCCATCTCGAACATCCGCGACGACACGGGGTGGAAGACGGCGTCGGCGAACCTCGGCGCGTGCTCCGACAGCAGGGCCTTGTTGGCGGCCAGCAGCTCCCGCCAGCCGCGGAACTGGTCCGTCTTGGTCAGGGCGAACACGACCGTCTCCACGCGTTCGCCGACGGCGTGCAGGAACGCCAGCTCGCCCCTGGTGAACGGCGCGGACGAGTCGACCACGAACAGCAGCGCGGTGGCGGACGCGGCCGCCTCCAGCGCCAACTCGCCGTGCGCCGCGTCCAGTCCGCCGACGCCGGGGGTGTCCACGAGGGACATCCGCTCCAGCAGCGGCACGGGCGCGTCGACCTCCACGTACCGCGGCGGCAGTTCGCCCTCGGGCAGCTCGTGGGCTGCCGACACCCAGTTGACCAGCTGTGCCCGGTCGAACGGCACGGGTTCCAGGACGCCGGGGTAGCAGGCGCGGGCGGCCCACCGCTCGCCGTGCTGGAACACCAGGTACGTGCTGGTCGCGACCTCGGCGTCGACCGGCGACAGGCCTGGCGTGGCCAGCAGGGCGTTGACCAGCGAACTCTTGCCGCGGTTCGTCTCGCCGACGACGACCACGGTCGGCGTGCGACCCCGCTCGCCGCGGACCTCGTCGACCCAGTCGGCCGCCTTCGGGTCGACCTCGCGGACTAGGGCGGTCAGCTTCTCCCTGGCCTGCTTGACGGTCTGCGGCAGCGTCACCGGGTCAGGCCTTCGCCGTGTAGACCGTAACGACCGGCGGGCGCAGCGGGCGTTCGCGGTCGACGAATCCGACCACCTCGGTCTCGGCGACCACGCCCTCCAGCGACGGGTCGTCGGTCGGCACGACGCCGCCCGCCTCGTGCCGGGACGGGTCGAAGCGGTCGCCGTCCGGGCGCACCGCGCGCACCCCGATGTCCGCGAGCCCGGCCTCGATGCGCTCCACGACCCCGGCGCTGCGGGCCCGGTCCAGCGCGTACAGGCAGAGCTGCACCAGCGCGCGCCGCTCGGCCAGCGCCTGGTCCAGCAGTTCGTCGCCGATGGTCTCCATCATGGGTGCCGCCACACCCGCTTGCGACGCGGTCGCCACCGCCTCGGTTCCGTCCACGCTCATCGCTGCCCCCCGCCGCGGAGTTGCTGCCAGATCAGGAAGTACGCCCGGTGCACCACGTGCGCCACCCGGCTCTGCGCGGGCGTCGCGCCGAACGACGCCCACGACCGCCACCAGCCCGCGCGGGCCAAGGCGTACGCGAGCAGCTCCGGCAGCGGTCTGCCGCGCAGCCCGAGCTGGTCCGGGATGTGCGGGCTGCCCCCGACCCGCAGCACCTCCTCGGCCAGCTCCGCGGGCATCGCCACCGCGCCGGACGTCACCAGCGTCAACGCCTCCAGCAGCCGCAACTGGTGCGCCTCGGGCTTCGCGAGCAGCACCTCGATGGCGTTGTGCACGCGCTGCCGCTCGCCCGCGTCGCCGGACGCCTGGGCCAGCGCGGTCACGGACGCGAGCGCGGCGGCGGCCTTGATGCCGTCGGCGCGGGCGCGGAACACCGCGTTCAGCTTGCCGCGCACGCCGTCGAGGCCGGAGGAGTCGAGGAGCTTGCGCCGCAGCGCCCCCGCCGTGATCGCGGGTTCGGCGGCCAGCGCCGTCAACGCGCAGCGCACGCCGTACAGGTCGAGCCGCTCCACCAGCCGCACCCGCACCCCCGCCGGGACGTCGCACTCCCAGCTGGTGAACAGGTCCGCGGACATCAGCATCATCTCGAGGGTGTCGGCGTCGAGCGCCGCGACCTGGCGCAGCGCGTCCGCGTCGGCCGCGGTGAACCCGCCCGTCTCGGCGGACTCGGCGACCAGGCCGATCACCGGCAGCACGTCCGCGACCCTCGGCTTGAGGATTCGCGCCTGCTTCTCCGCGAGCAGCAGCGCGGCCTTCCAGACGTCGCCGTCGGAGCCCTCTACCGATTCGGGCGCGATGGTGTCGGCCTTGTTCAGCACGGCGATCGCGTTCACCGGACCGGCCTCGCGGCTCGCGGTGGCGGCGGTGAACGCGGCCAGCGCCTGGTGGTCGTCGGCCCGCACGCCCTGCGTCACGACGTAGAGGACGGCCTCCGCGCCCGCGACGGCGTTGCGCGACACCGGGTCCAGGTCGCCCGCCGCGCCGAGCAGCTCCTCGGTGCGGGCGACGGACGCGGCGTCCAGCGAGCCGAGGCCGGGGGTGTCGATCACGGTCAGGTCCCGCAGCACCGCGTTGGTGAGGTACGCCTCGATGTGCGACACCTCGGTCACGTCGACGCCCAGCGACGCCGGGATCATCCCCTCCGCGTCGAACGGCAGCACCTGCTTGCGGCCGTCGGTGAAGATCACCTCGATCCGGTCGACCGTGCCGTACTGGAACCGGGTCACGAGCCGGGTGCACTCGCCCACCGCGGTCGGCGCGACCCGGCGGCCGATCAGGGCGTTGACCAGCGTGGACTTGCCGGACTTGATCCGGCCGGCGATGGCGACCTGCAACGGCGCGGACAGCCTGCGCAGCACCTCGCGGAACCCCGCGGCGGTCTCCGCGGACACCTGCGGCTGGAGCACCACGCACAGGTTCGCGACGGCCGCCGAGAGCGGTCCGGCCAGCTGTCGCCCTGTCGCCGTGGTCACGGCCAGATCGTGCCACGACCGGGTGTACCGCGGTGCGGGTTCGGTTTCGGGTCCCGGCCGCACGGGTATTCGGCCGACGACGTTCGCGTTCGGCGTTCGTGGAGGGAGCGAGGTCGATGGACCAGGGCTATGCGGTCTTCCTGCTGCTCGGTGTCGTGCTCGTCGTCATCGACGGTCAGTTGATCTACTTCAGCGGCCGGGGCTACCTGACCAAGGCGTACGGCAACGAGGAGTCGGCGCGGTCGATGAACCGGCTCGTCGCCGTCCTGTTCCACCTCGTCGTGCTGGGCCTGCTCGCCATGCTCTCCACGATCGACGTCCAGACCGGCGACCCCGTGCAGAACGTGGTGTTCCGCCTCGGCATGGTGCTGCTGCTCCTCGCGCTGGCGCACGGCGCGACGATGGCGATCCTCGCCCGCATCCGCGACCGGCAGCTCCAGCAGGCGCTGGTCGACGAGATGGCCGAGGAGCACCGGCAGTTCGACGAGCGGCACCGGGGCATCCCCGAGTCGCGCGTCGAGTCGCCGCCGGTCCGGAAGACCACCGAGGTCGTCGAGACGACGCCCGTCCAGGAGTCCCGCCCTGTCCAGGACTCCCGCCCTGTCCGGGAGCCCCGCACCGCGGAGAAGCCCTACTCGACGAGGTAGGCAGCGCGCAGCGCCGCCACCGCGTCCTCCACCCCGATTCCCAACGCCCTGGCCGTCGTGGCGAACTCCGCCGCGGCGGCCTCGAGCGCGTCCGGGGCGGCGGCGGGCACCGCGGCCACCACGGTCCCCTGCCGCCTGCCGGTGCTCAGCACCCCGCCGGACTCCAGTTCGCGGTAGGCGCGCGCGACCGTGCCCGGCGCGATGCCGAGGTCGCCCGCGAGCCGCCGGATCGTCGGCAGCCGCGACCCGGTCGGCAGCTGGCCGTGGACGACGAGGCGGGTGATCTGGTCGCGGATCTGGCGCCACGGCGGGACGCCGCTCTCCACGTCCACCACGATCCGAGGTGGCTCGGTCATGCCCGGACGGGCGCTTCGGCGCGCACGGGCGGCGTGACCAGGTTCCAGCCGAGCCCGATCAGCACCACGCTCACCGCGAGCAGCGGGAACCCGCCGGGCGACGAGGCACCGACCAGCATCCCCGCCATCGCCAGGCCGAGCCCGACAGCCAGCGCGACCGCCGTGATCCCGAACACGACCAGGCCCCACGCGGGCACGACGTCGACCACGCGGCGGGGCACCGGCACGGCCACCCGGCGCGCGCCCCTCGTGGGTCGGGCCGCGAACCCCTGCACGCCCAGCTGGATCCGGATCTCCACGTCGCCCCCGCGCTTTGCACCAAGCCCTTGATACAAAGATGGCACACCGGCCCGCTCCGCGCCACCACCGGGTGAACGGGAGGTGGCGGGATCAGACTGGAGGCGTACGCGGGTTCAGCCCGTGGCGCGACGCGAACAGTTCGACCGGTACCTAACCTTGCGTCGTGCAGAGGTTGAGCTTGTGGATGCGAGCCCACCCGGTGTTCGGGGACTCCCTGATCGCCGGGCTCCTCTTCCTGGCCGACCTCAGCGCGTTCGCGGGCCGGGCGCCGGTCTCCGGCGGCGTGATCTTCCTGGTCGGGCTGCTGCTCGTGGTGCCGGTGGCGTTCCGCCGGAAGTACCCGCTGGGCAGCAGCTACGTGATCCTGCTCGGCGCGTTCCTCCAGCTCATGACGCACGGCGGCATGGACGACGGCATCCCGGCGCGCGCGGGCGACTTCGCGCTGGCCGTGGCGCTGTACACGATCGTGGCGTACGTCGACCGCCAGCAGGGGCTCGTCTACACGATGGCCCTGTTCGTCGGGACGTTCATCTGGGCAATCTGGCGGGTCGCCGAACCCGCCGCCGCGGTGATGCTGACGTTCCTGGTCGCGGTGATCTTCGGGTTCAGCTGGGCGCTCGGCGAGTTCGTCGGGGCCAGACGGGCCTACCACTCGGAGCTGGAGCAGCGGCTCAAGCTCCTGGAGACCGAACGCGACCAGCAGGCGCGGATCGCCGTGGGCGAGGAGCGGTCGCGGATCGCCCGCGAGCTGCACGACGTGGTGGCGCACGCGGTGAGCGTGATGGTGGTGCAGGCCGACGGCGCGGGCTACGCGATCCGGACCAAGCCCGAACTCGCCGAGGCCGCGGTCAAGACCATCTCCGACACCGGCAGGCAGGCGTTGACCGAGCTGCGCAGGCTGCTCGGCGTGCTGCGCAGCGAGGACCAGTCCGGCACGCAGTGGGCGCCGCAGCCGGACGCGCGCGAGCTGGACAACCTGGCCGAGAACTGCCGGGCCGCCGGCCTGCCGGTGCGGCTGGAGATCACCGGGGACGTGGAGCAGCTGCCCGCCGGGCTCGGCCTCGGCGTCTACCGGATCGTCCAGGAGGCGCTGACCAACACGCTCAAGCACGCGGGCACCGGGGCGAACGCCGTGGTGAAGGTGCTGCGCACCGACGAGAAGGTCGTGATCGAGGTGACCGACAACGGCTTCGGCACGCCGCACGACCTGGTGGCCGTGTCCGGCGGCAACGGGCTGATCGGCATGCGCGAACGCGCGGGCGTGCTGGGCGGCACGCTCGAGGCGGGCCCCAATCCGGGCGGCGGCTGGCGGGTTCGCGCCGTGCTCCCGCTGACGGCGTCCTAGGGTGATCAGCGTGATCCGTGTACTGCTCGTCGACGACCAAGAGCTCATGCGCATGGGTTTCCGCATGGTGCTCGGCGCCCAACCCGACATCGACGTGGTGGGGGAGGCCGCCGACGGCCTCGACGCCGTGCAGCTCGCCGACCAGCTGCGCCCCGACGTGGTGCTGATGGACGTCCGGATGCCCGTGCTGGACGGCGTGGAGGCGACCAAGCGGATCGCCGAGGCGGGGACGTCCAAGGTGCTCGTGATGACCACGTTCGACATGGACGAGTACGCGCTGTCCGCGCTGCGCAACGGGGCGAGCGGGTTCCTGCTGAAGGACACCCCGCCCGGCGACCTGGTGTCGGCGTTGCGGGCGGTGGCCAGCGGCGACGCCGTGGTCTCGCCGAGCGTCACGAAGCGGCTGCTGAGCCGGTTCCTCGGGGAGGGCGGTGGTGAGCTGCGCGACGCTACCGTGCTGGACGTGCTCACCGAGCGGGAGCGCGAGGTCCTGGTGCTGATCGCGAAGGGCCTGTCGAACACGGAGCTGGCCCGGAAGCTGTTCCTGTCCGAGGCGACCGTGAAGACCCACGTGGGGCGGATCCTGTCGAAGCTGGAGATCAGGGACCGCGTGCAGGCCGTGGTGCTGGCCTACGAGACCGGACTGGTTCGTCCGGGGGACGTCTAGGCCTCCTGCCCGGCCGGTGGCGTTACGCGTCACGACACCGGCCGGGGGGAGAGGACCGGCCTAGCCCACCTTCTCGATGCGGGCGTTGCGGATCAGGAACTTGCCGGGCTCGCGGACCTGCTCGAACGCCGCGTTGTTCAGCAGCGCGCAGCTGCCCGAGGCGCCGGTGACGCTGACCGTGGTGGACTTGTTGTTGTCCAGGTTGGTCACCTTGAGCTTGGTGCCGACGGGGAACTGGTTGCTGCTGGCGCCGGGCGCGCCGCCCTCGCCGGAGAGCGTGACCGTGGAGCCGTTGCAGACGACCTGGCCGGTCGCGGGCTGCGCGGCGGGCGGGTTGGCCGCGGGCGGGTTCGCGGCGGGCTGACCCGCTCCACCGCCGACGACCTCGACCTTGTTGTTGCGGATCACGTTCTTGCCCTGCTCGCGGACCTGGTCCATCGCGGCGGTGTTCAGCAGCGCGCAGCTGGCCGACGTGCCGATGACGGGCACCGTCGTGGACTTGTTGTTGTCCAGGTTCGTGATCTTCAGCTGCGTCCCGACGGGGAACTTGTTGCTGGTCACGCCGGGCGCGGCGGTGTCGGCGAAGAACGTCAGGTTGCCAGGGCACACCGAGGCGCCGCCACCGGCCGCGGGCTGTCCGGCGGCGGGCTGGCCCGCCGCGGGAGCGGCCGCCGCTCCACCGCTGACGACCTCGACCTTGTTGTTCCGGATGACGTTCTTGCCCTGCTCGCGGACCTGGTCCATCGCGGCGGTGTTCAGCAGCGCGCAACTGCCCGAGACGCCGGTGACGGGCACCGTCGTGGACTTGTTGTTGTCCAGGTTCGTGATCTTCAGCTGGGTGCCGACCTTGAACTGGTTGCTCGTGACACCAGGAGCGCCGCCCTCGGCGGAGAACGTCAGGTTCTGGCCCTGGCAGGCGACCTGACCGGCAGCGCCACCACCCATGGCGAACGCCGAACCGGCACCCGCGCCAACCACTACGAGGAGACCGGCAGCGATCGTCCAGCGCCGCTTTCGCGCTACCTCGGGCATCCGTCGGCTCATGCCGTCACTTCCTTTCGTCGCGTAATCGGGCCTACGGACGACCGAGATGCCTGGTTCAGACCAGTACCGGAAACCTGTGGAGGTCGATTAGCGGTACTTGGACGCGTCGACGCTGGTGGGAGCGGTCCCAGTCGACACCACGTCGGTGTTCCACCGACCCCAGTCCGGCTGGGTGCCGTCCAGATCCGTGACGCCGTACTCGTGCATCAGGGACCAGGAGGACAGCGTCCGCCCCGCGAACCGGGCCCGGTCGGGGTCCGCCGCCAACGCCGCGATGCCACGCCCGAGGTAGTGCGGCGTCTCCGCCATCACGTAGTGCGGCTCGTTCTCGATCGCGTCCCGCCAGTTCTCCTCGGTGACGCCGAAGTTCTCCAGCATCTGCTCCGAGCGCAGGAATCCCGGCGTGACCGCGACCGCCGTGCCGCCGTGCGGCTCCAGGTCCTTCGCCAGCCCGAACGCGAGCCGCCGGAGACCGGCCTTCACCGAGTCGTACGCGAGCATCCCGGAGTACGGCGAGTCGGCGTCGCCGTCGGTCACCTCGACCACGAGCCCGCCGGGCCGCCGGATCACCAGCGGCAGGAGCTTGTGCAGCGCCACGAAGTGCGCCTCCATGCTGTTGCGCCACATGCCGAGCTGCCCGTCCAGGTCGGCCTCCCAGAACGGCTTGAACTCCACGTTCAGCTCGCCGCCCCACACGTCGTCGACGAGGACGTCCAGCCGTCCATCCACTTCGGACTCGATCCGGTCTCGGAACGCGTCCACGTCGGCGGGAACGGTGAAGTCGCACCGGATCGCGACGCCCCGACCACCCGCGGCCGTCACGAGTTCCGCGGTCTCGTCGATGGTCTCGGCCCGCCCGATCGGCGACCGGCTCTCCCGCGTCGTGCGGCCGCCGACGAACACCGTCGCCCCCGCCGCGCCCAGCTGCACCGCGATGGCCCGACCGGCTCCCCTCGTCCCGCCGGTCACCACGGCCACCTTGTCCGACAACGGTTTCCCCATCAGCTCCTCCTCCAGTTCACCAGCACCGCGTCCACGTCCTCGGCGATCCGGTCCGCGAGCGCGCCGCGCGGCCGGATCGACCAGTCCATCGAGATCCCGTTGATCAGCCCGGCCAGCACCCGCGCGGCGAGGGCCGGACCGGGTGCTCCGGGCAGGTCGGCCCGCTCGACGAGCGCGCGCAGCTCGTCCTCCACGGCCCGGTAGTGCTCGACCAGCAGCGCGCGCAGGGCCGGGTCGACCAGGTCCACCCCGAGCTGCGCGAGGCTGTTCGCGGCGACCTCCGGGTCGGCCAGCTCGCCGAACAGGGTGATCAGCGCCGCGCGCAGGCCGTCGACCGGATCGGGCTCGGCCGCCGCCGCGGCCCGCATCCGCGCCACGGCCACGCGGGTGGTCACCCGGCTGACCTCCTGGATCAGCCCGTTCTTCGACCCGAACCGCTTGGCGACCGTGCCGACCGACACCCCGGCCTCCGCCGCCACGTCGGCGATCGTGAACTCCGGGCCCCGACGGCCGATCAACGCCATCGCGGCGCTCAGGAGGCGTTCGTCCGTGATCGTCTTCGGTCTCGCCACGCCATTAGTGAACCACGGTTCATTAATGAACGCCACCGACTAGTCTTGACGCAGTGACCACACCCGATTGGCGTCCCCGGCTCATCGCACTCGACATCGACGGCACGATCGCCCGGATGGGTGAGAACGAGATTGCCCCGGCCGTGCGCGCGGCGATCGCCAGGGCGGTGGGTCACGGGGCGCACGTGGTGCTGTCCACCGGGCGGACGCTCGTCGGCGCGCGGCGCGTCATCGAGGCCCTCGACCTCCCGGACGCGGTGGTGCTGTGCTCCAACGGCGCGGTCTGGTGGGACGGCGCGGTGAACGCCGTGGTCAAGCGGACCGCGTTCGACACCGGCGTGCTCGTGGCCAAGCTCACCGACCTGCTGCCGGGCGCGGCCTACGCCGCCGAACTTGTCGGCGAGGGCAACCTGGTCCTCGGGCCGTGGCCGGACGGGCACCTGTGGGGCGTGCGGCGGTTCGTCGAGTTCGACGAGTTCGTCGCCCTGCCGACCCCCCGGCTGGTCGCCTTCTGGGCCGACCACACGCCGGAGGAGATGGCGCTGCGGGTGATGGACGTGTCCGTGCCGGGCGTCGAGTGGACCATCGACCACCACGTCCCCTGGCTGACCGCCGTGCCCGCGGGCGTGACGAAGGGCGCCGAACTGGAGGCGCTGCGCGTGCGGCTCGGCGTGTCCGCCGACGACACGCTGGCCATCGGCGACGGCAGCAACGACGTCGAGATGCTGCGCTGGGCCGCGCTGGGCGTGGCGATGGGCCAGGCTCCCGCCGTGGTCCAGGAGGCCGCGGACACCGTCACCGGGACGATCTTCGACGACGGCGCCGCGGCCGTGCTGGACCGCTACTTCCCCGCCTAGCCCGCGACGTCGAGCTTGGCCACGACCTCGATGTCCCGGAGGCGGACCACGACCTCCTCCTCGACGCCGTTGCGCTCGGCGAACTCGTCCGCGCGCCCGGCGCCCATGTACCGGCCGCCGATCCGGCCCGCCCAGTACTTCACCTGCTCGCGGTCGTCGTCGATCTCGGCCCTGCCGGTGATCGTGGCGAACGCGAACGGCGGGTTCTCGTCGTCGAAGCAGATGGCGACCCTGCCGTCGCGGGCGATGGCCTTGCCCTTGATCGACTCGGTGTTCGTGGTGAACACCAGCGTGCCGCCGTCGAGGTCCACCCAGATCGGCGAGACGTGCGGCGAGCCGTCCTTGCGGACCACAGCGAGCTTGCCGGTCTTCGCGGGCGTGGCCGAGACGAACTCGCGCCACCAGCCTTCAGGTGCGTCCGTGTAACCCATGGTCGACAACGGTAGAGCAGTCGTCCCTGAGAGAAATCCGGAAAGACTCAGGGGACGACTCAGGGTCACCACTGATTGGTACGACCGAGGTATCGGACACAGTAAGACTGAAGTCGCACACGGGAATCAACTACCGACCGATGTGGTGGACCCCCGCGGCACGGCAGCATTCAGAGCGTCAACAAGGGCAGCAAGTGGACGGCACGGGCCGCCAAGGGGAGAAACCATGATCGAGGCGATCGGCCTCACCAAGCGGTACGGGACGACGGTGGCGGTGGACGACCTGTCCTTCACCATCGCCCCCGGCAGGGTGACCGGGTTCCTCGGGCCCAACGGCGCGGGCAAGTCCACCACCATGCGGATGATCCTCGGCCTCGACCGGCCGACCAGCGGCAAGGCGCTCATCGACGGCAAGCCGTACGCGGAGCTGGACCGTCCACTGCGGACCGTCGGCGCGTTGCTGGACGCCAAGTGGGTGCACCCCAACCGGTCGGCGCGGGCGCACCTCCAGTGGCTGGCCAAGTCCAACGGGCTGCCGGACCGCAGGGTCGACGAGGTGCTCGACCTGGTCGGGCTCCGGGGCGTGGCCAAGCGGCGCGCGGGCGGGTTCTCGCTGGGCATGGCCCAGCGGCTGGGCATCGCGGGGGCGCTGCTCGGGGACCCGAGGGTGCTGCTGTTCGACGAGCCGGTGAACGGCCTGGACCCGGAGGGCATCCTCTGGATCCGCAAGTTCATGCAGAGCCTGGCCGCCGAGGGCCGCACGGTCCTCGTGTCGAGCCACCTGCTGTCGGAGATGGCCGTCACGGCGCAGGACCTGGTGGTGATCGGCAAAGGCAAGATCATCTCCCAGGGCAGCACGACGGACTTCATCGAGAAGGCGACCGAGAACAGCGTCCTGGTGCGCAGCCCGCACCTGAGCAAGCTCGGCCCGCTGCTGGTCGACAAGGGCTACACCGTCCGCAACGACGACGACGGCTCCCTCGCGGTCACGGGCGCGACCAGTGACCAGATCGGTGACATCGCCGCGGCCAACGGCGTGGTGCTGCACGAGCTGAGCCCGCAGCGCGGTTCGCTGGAGCAGGCCTTCATGCAGCTGACGGGCGACTCCGTCGAGTACCACGCCGAGATCGGGAAGTGAACTGATGACTCTGCTCGCCGTCGAACGGATCAAGCTCTTCAGCACCCGCTCGCCGTGGTGGTGCATGGCGCTCGCCATCGCGCTCACGGTCGGCCTGGCCGCGCTGGTCGCCGCCAACACCGGTGACGAGTTCCCGATGAGCGTGGGGCTCTCCCAGGGCTTCTCCAACTTCGGGATGATCGTGATCATGGTGATGGCCGCGCTGGCCGTCACGACCGAGTACCGCTTCGGCACGATCCGCGCCACGTTCCTCGCGGTGCCGGGCCGCACGCCCGCCCTGCTCGCCAAGACCACCGTCGTCGCCCTGCTCTCGGGTGTCGTCGGCGAGGTCGTCGCCTTCGGCTCGTGGGGCATCAGCAAGCTGATCAAGCCGGACGCCGACCTGGCGATCAACTCCGCCGTGGAGTGGCGCAACGTCGCGGGCACCGGCCTGGTGTTCGCCCTCGCCGCCGTGCTGGCGATCGCGGTCGGCATCCTCGTCCGGCAGACCGCGGGGGCGGTCGCCATCCTGCTGGTCTACGCGCTGCTGGTGGAGAGCCTGATCGGGCTCATCCCCAAGATCGGCGTGAAGATCCAGGAGTGGATGCCCTTCATGCACGCCAACAACTTCCTGACCGCCGACGGCGCTCCCCTCCCCGAGGGCGCGGGAGCACCGAGGCTCGACTTCCCCTTCGGACCGTGGGGTTCGCTGGCCTACTTCGCGGCCATCAGCGTCGGTCTGCTCGTCGTGGCACTCGTGGTCGCGAAGAAGCGGGACGCGTAGAGGGGAACCGGTACCGGTCGCGGCGAGCGTCTTAGGGGGTCGCTCGCCACGACCGGGAACGGGGGAGGAGGAGCTCGGATCACCTTCGGGGTGTGGTCCGAGCTCCTTCCCGTTCCGGCTCGCGAAGATCGTCGGAATGCGCGAACGTTACGACCGAGGTCCACGAGGACCGGGAATCGGGGATGAACCGGTGACGCTGCTCGCTGTCGAACGGATCAAGCTCTTCAGCACGCGCTCGCCGTGGTGGTGCGTCGGAACGGCGCTGGCGATCACCATCGGCATGGCCGCGCTGATCGCCGCCAACACCGACGACCGGTTCCCGCTGTCGGTGCCGGTGTCGCAGGGGTTCACCAACTTCGGCATGGTCGTGCTCATGGTCATGGCCGCGCTGGCCGTCACGACCGAGTACCGCTTCGGCACGATCCGCGCGACCTTCCTCGCCGTGCCCGGCCGGGTGCAGGCGCTGGTGGCGAAGACGGTCGTCGTGGCGCTGGTGTCGGGCGTCGTCGGCGAGGTGATCGCCTTCGGCTCGTGGGGCGTCGGCAAGCTGATCAAGCCGGGCGCGGACATGGCGATCGACTCCGCCGCCGAGTGGCGCAACGTCGCGGGCACGGGTCTGGTGTTCGTCTTCGCCGCCGTGCTGGCCGTCGCCGTGGGCGTCCTGGTCCGCCAGACCGCGGCCGCCGTGGCGATCCTGCTGGTCTACACGCTGCTGGTGGAGAACCTGATCGGGATCATCCCGACGATCGGCCCCAAGATCCAGCGCTGGCTCATCGGCCGCATGTCCGACCACTTCCTGACCGCGGGCAACCAGTCGTTCCTCGCCGAGGGCGGCGCGGACGACCACCCGTTCGGCCCGTGGGGCTCGCTGGCCTACTACGCCGCCGTGTGCGTCGGGCTGCTGGTGGTCGCGCTCGTGGTCGCCAAGCGGCGGGACGCGTAGCACTCGTTCATCGCACAACTGACGTGATCGGAGCGTGGTCATGATCGAAGCGGCGGGACTCACGAAGCACTACGGCTCCACGGTGGCGGTGGACGACCTGTCGTTCACGGTGGAGGCGGGCAGGGTCACCGGCTTCCTCGGGCCGAACGGCGCGGGCAAGTCGACCACCATGCGGATGATCCTCGGGCTGGACACGCCCAACGCCGGGCGGGCGCTCATCGACGGCAAGCGGTACGCCGAGCTGAAGAGTCCACTCCGGACGGTCGGGGCGCTGCTCGACGCCAAGTGGGTGCACCCCAACCGGTCCGCCCGGTCGCACCTGCGGTGGCTGGCGAAGTCGAACCACCTCCCGGTCCAGCGGGTCGACGAGGTGCTGGAGATGGTCGGGCTCACCGCCGTCGCGAACCGCAACGCGGGCGGCTTCTCGCTCGGCATGGCCCAGCGGCTCGGGATCGCGGGCGCGCTGCTCGGCGACCCGTCGGTGCTGCTGTTCGACGAGCCGGTCAACGGGCTGGACCCCGAGGGCATCGTGTGGATCCGGCAGTTCATGCACCGGCTGGCCGCGGACGGCCGCACGGTGCTGGTGTCGAGCCACCTGCTGTCGGAGATGGCGCAGACCGCGCAGGAGCTGATCGTGATCGGCAAGGGCAGGCTGATCGCCCAGACGAGCACGGACCAGTTCATCAAGGACGCGACCGAGGACAACGTCCGGGTGCGCTCGCCACACGCGGACAAGCTGCGCGAGCTGCTCGCGGGCACCTCGACGGTCACCGCCGACGCGGTCGACGGCGCGCTCGTGGTGCACGGCATGGACCCGGCGAGCATCGGCGAACTCGCCGCCGCGAACGGGATCGTGCTGCACGAGCTGAGCCCGCAGCACGGCTCGCTGGAGGAGGCGTTCATGCAGCTGACCAAGGAGTCCGTGGAGTACCACGGGGCCTAAGGGCAGGGGGAGCCTAGTCGTAGCGCGGCCGCCAGAAGTCGTCGTCCGGCGGCGGCGGTTCCCACGAGGTCCCCGGTTCCAGCACCGGGCCGCGGCGCTTGCGGGCCTGGGCCCGGAGCACGAGCACCACGACGCCCGCGGCCAGCACCCCCGCCGTGACGTACGCCAGCCTGGTGAAGGTGTCCACCGGCCGGTCGGTCGGAGGACTGCCGACGGCGACGGCCGGGTTGCCGGGGTTCACCGGGACGAGCGGGGGCTGCGACGGCGCGGCGTGCTCCGGCAGCAGCGGGTTGCGGTCCACGGCCGGGACGTCCTTGGTCAGCGCCTCCACCGGGTTCACCACGCCGAAGCCGGTGGCGTCGTCGCGGCCGGGCGCGGCGATGTCGGTGGCGCTGGCGATCAGCCGGTTGACCACGTTCGCCGCGCTCATCTCCGGGTACTTCGCCCGCACCAGCGCGGCCACGCCGGACACCAGCGCCGTCGCCGCGCTCGTCCCGCTGACCTGCACGTACCCGCTGTCCGACACCGACAGCGGGGCCGCGGTGACGATGTCCTGCGCGGGCGCGGCGAGCACCGTGAGCCTGCCGGTGTTGGACGACGGCCAGGGCTCGCCGCCCTGGACCGTGCCCGCCACGGCGACCACGCCGAGGATGTTCGCGGGCGACCCGATGTGCTGGACGCCGTCGTTGCCGGTGGCCGCGACGACCACCACGTCCTTGTCGAACGCGTACGCGACCGCGCTCACCAGGTCCGGCGTCGAGAGCGACTCCGTGCCGAGCGACAGGTTGATCACCTTCGCGCCGTGGTCGGCGGCCCACCGGATGCTCTGCACGACCCCGTCGGTGGGGAAGTCCTTCCCGTCGGCCGCCGCGGCGACCGGCAGGATCTTCGCGCCGGGCGCGACGCCGAGCGCGCCGCCGCGGCCCCGGCCCGCGATGAGCGCCGCCATCCCCGTGCCGTGGCCGTAGGTGTCCTTCACCCCGTCCGTGCCCGCCGCCGTGCCGAACCCCGCGCCGGGCAGCACCCGCCCCGCGAGGTCCGGCGCCGTTTCGTCCACACCGGAGTCGACGACGGCCACGACGACCCCGTCGCCGCGGGTGATCCCCTGCGCCGCGTACACGTCCAGCGCTCCAAGGTGCCACTGCTGGTCCTCGATCGACTGCGCGTAGACCGGCGGTGTGACGACGAGCAGAACGAGCACTGCGAGGACGAGCGCCCTCCCCGACATCCGAGCCCCCCAAATCGGCATCCGCGCACTTCAAACCCGAATGTGGCGGCTTTCACACCATGCTGTCGATCACCAATATTCCATGTCATCCATGTTTCCGAACCCGCTTTTGCGGCACTTGGCGTAAGCCGGCGGTTAATACCACGTGAACTCCGGCACAGCGCCATGACAACCGGCTCAGGACAGGCTCAGATGGAAAGTAACGAATCGCGCGCGGCACCGGCACACTGCGGTGCTTTCAGGGTTAGGCCGCGTCCGCGATCGGTTATCCCCCCGTCAAGGAACTCCGCGGAGGTGAACCCGTGACGGTGCTCGATCCCAACCCGACTGCCGGATACCCGGCGACCGACCTTATCGGTACTCGCGCACGCGGTGTGCGCGTCGAACCCATGGTCGGCCTCGAATGGTCACACGCCATCGAAGCCATGAACACCATCGACCTGGCCCAGAGCCCGGCCGAGACCAGGCGCGCCTGGATCCACCGCGCGGACGAGGAACAGGTGCTGGCGCTGTTCCGCTCCGTGCACACCGTCACGCAGAACCCGCCGTCACCGTGGTGGCTCCGAGCGCTGCACCGCGGCAAGCTGCCGTCGCGCGCCGCGGGCTTCGCCGTCGAGGACGAGGTCACCGCGCTGCTGTCCGCCCGCCCCGGGTGGGTGTACGTGCCGTGGGCGTCCGAGGGCGAGGTCGGCTACTGGGAGTTCGTGCCGTCCGAGAGCGGCGTGTACGGGCCCTCGGAGCCGACGACCGTCCAGTTCACCGACCTGCACCCCGGCTGGGTCGACCTGCTGCCGGTGCACCGCGGACCTGGGGTGCAGCAACCCATCGCGTTCACCACCGCCGATCTGCGCGAGCAGATCGAGGACCTGGAGAACATCGCCTGACGTGCGGTTCGGCGTGGTTTGTAGGCTGTGCGGTCGTGACCCCCAGCCAGCAGACCCCGCCGAACCACCGTTCCATCGTCAGCTTCGTCCAGCGCGGCGAGCGGATGACGGTCGGGCAGCAACGCGCGTGGGACACGCACTGGGACCGGTTGGGCCGGGACGTGAAGGACCTGCCCGAGGGCCCGGTGGACTTCTCCGGCTGGTTCGGCCGCGAGGCCCCCGTGCTGCTGGAGATCGGTTCCGGCATGGGCGAGACCACCTCCCAGCTCGTGGCCGCAGCTCCGGACGTGAACTACGTGGCCGTCGAGGTCTACAAGCCCGGCCTGGCGATGCTGATCCTGCGCGCCGAACTCCTCGAGGTCGACAACCTGCGCCTGCTGCGCGGTGACGCGGTCGACCTGATCACCGAGCACGTCCCCGAGGCCTCGCTGTCCGGCGTGCGCATCTTCTTCCCGGACCCGTGGCCGAAGAAGAAGCACCACAAGCGCCGCCTCGTGCAGCCGGAGTTCATCTCCCTGCTCGCCACGCGGCTGGTGCCCGGCGGGATGCTGCACCTCGCGACCGACTGGGAGAACTACGCCGACCAGATGATGGCGGTGTGCTCGGCCGAGCCGAAGCTCGACAACCCGCACGCGGACGAGCCCGGCGGGTGGGCCCCGCGCCCCGAGTGGCGGCCGATCACGAAGTTCGAACAGCGCGCGGTCGAAGAGGAGCGGATCAGCCACGATCTGATGTTCCTGCGGAACACGCTCACCTGACCGTGTACTCAAGTAGCGACCCTCGGTGGTCGATGTGCCACCACTGAGGGTTTCTAGATCACTGGATCGGGTGGTCGTTGTTGATCACCCGGAGTGCCCCGTCTGGCAGTGACGGGTGAATACCCTTCGCAACTACGGTTACCGACCGTGACCGCAGTCCACAACGGAGTCCGAACGCTCCCCGAGGCAGTAGACCTCGATGCCGCGGAGGGCTTCCTCCGCATGTTCCACATCGCGCATCCCGAGGCGGGCGCCGTCGGCGCCCGGCTCGCGGAGGTGCGTGCGGAAGTGGCGACGACCGGCACCTACCGGCACACCACACAGGAGTTGTCCTACGGCGCGCGGATCGCCATGCGCGACAGCGGCTGGTGCACCAGCGGGCTGCCGTGGCGCAGGCTGAAGGTCCGCGACCTGCGCGGGTTCCGCAACGCCGCCGCCGTGGCGGGCGAGTGCGTGGAGCACCTGCGGCTCGCGACCAACGGCGGCGAGATCCGCCCGCTGGTCACGGTCTTCGCGCCGGACTCGCCAGCCGGGCCCGGCCCGTGCATCTGGAACGAGCAGCTCATCCGGTACGCCGGGTACTCCGACGGCGTCGGCGACCCGCGCTACGCGGCGTTCACCGACGCCATGCAGGGCATGGGCTGGAAGCCACCGGCCGAGCGCAGCCGGTTCGACGTGCTGCCGCTCGTCGTCGAGACCGCCCACGAGGGCCCTCGGCTGTTCACCCTGCCGCCCGAGGTGGTGCACGAGGTGCGGATCGAGCACCCCGAGCTGCCGTGGTTCGCGCGGTTGGGCCTGCGCTGGCACGCCGTGCCGGTGATCGGCAACATGCGCCTGTCCATCGGCGGCATCACCTACCCCGCCGCGCCGTTCAACTCGTGGTTCGTGGGCTCCGAGATCGGCACCCGCAGCCTCGCCGACGAGCACGGCTACGCGGCGGCCAAGCCCGTCGCGCAAGCGCTTGGCCTGGACACGAGCTCCGAGCGCACGCTGTGGCGCGACCGGGCCGTCGTCGAGCTGAACCGCGCGGTGCTGCACTCGTTCGACCGCGCCGAGGTCACCATCACCGACCACCACGCCGAGTCGCTGCACCGGCTGTCGTGGCTGCGCGGCAGGCAGCGGCACACCGGCAACCGCCCGACGTTCCGACTCGACCCCGCCGCGGCGCAGCGAGCGCGCACCGGTGCCCCCGCACGTTTTTCCGGAACGCCCGCGGAAACCACCCAACCGCAGTCCCCAGGCCGTTTGGCGGAACTCCTCAAACACCACAAGGATCGGTCGAGCGGCCTGCACGCCGACGATTCCGCCTAATTACACGCCGGTAATTCAGAAATACCCGTCAGCGCTGAGAGTCGACCATCACGCCTGATAGAGCCATCAGGACGAGCACCAGCAGGCCGAGCACAGCTCCGAACCAAGTAGCGACAACCGTGAACATGACGTCCTCCGTTTCCCCGAACTTCGCTTCTCCAGAGTCGCTCCTCGGAGCGTCATCCGACATCGGCCACCGGGGTATTTTCCGGTGACCGGGGGTCAGCCTTACGGCTGATGTGACACCCGACCGGAGTCGGACGCGGTATCCACCCGCAGGACCTAGGTTGTTGCACGTGGAGAGCACCGACCTGAGCTGGCGGGCCATGACCAGGCGCCAGTGGCCCCTCGCGTGCGCCCTGCTCTTCCTGCTGGCACTGGAAGTGGTCAGCACCGCCGACGGCACCACCAGGTTCTGGCAGCTCCCCGGCACGGTCGTGGTGTGCGCGCTCGCGGTCCTCACCCCGCGCCGCCCGTTCGACGCCGCGCTCGCCGCCGCCGCGGCGGTGCTCGTCAGCTCGGTGCTGCTCCGCCTGCTCGGCGTGCCGGGGTCACCCCCGCTCGTCAGCAACCTGCTGGTCACCGAGGTGGCGGCCCTCATGGCCCTGATCGCCATCCTGGTGCGCGAGGCGCCGAGGTGGCGGGCCGCGATCGGCGTGGCGGCGGTGGTCGCGGTGACCACGGCGACCGCCTGGATCCGGCCGAGCTACACCTACCGGTACGACGACGAGGTCCGGACCTACGGGCCCCAGCTGTGGCCCAGCGTCATCGGCGGCGGCGTGCTGCTGATCATCTCGGTCGGCACCGGCCTGTACTTCCGGTCCCGCGACGGGGAGCGCCGCCAGTCGGTCGAGGCCGAGGTGCTGGCCGCGCAGCACTCCGAGCGGATGGCGCTGGCCCGCGAGCTGCACGACGTGGTCGCGCACTACGTGACGAGCATCGTCGTGCACTCGCAGGCCGCCGAGGCCGTGCTGGAGGTGAACCCGGACGCGGCCCGCGAGGTCCTGCCCGTGATCACCACCAGCGGCACCGAGGCGCTCGCCGCGATGCGCAAGCTCGTCAGCACCCTGCGCGGGTCCGAACCGGCGGGGTCCGGCTCCGTCGACTCGACGAGCAACCTCGCCGCCGACGTCCGCGCTGTCACCGAGCAGTCCGGTCTCCCGGTCCACCTGGAGTTCGACCTCGCCGACAAGGTGCCGCCCGAGTTCGAGCGGTCGGTGTTGCGCCTGGTCCAGGAGTCGTTGACCAACTCCCGCAAGCACGCCACCGACGTGACGAGGGTCGAGGTGGTGGTGGCGACGAAGGACGACGCCGTGCACATCCGCGTCGCCGACAACGGCCGCGGCACCCGGCAGGCGCCCGTGGGCGGGTCCGGCGGCTACGGGCTCGTCGGGATGCGCGAGCGCGTCGAGTTGCTCGGCGGCACGTTCACCGCGGGCGCCCGACCCGGTGACGGCTGGGAAGTGCGCGCCCAGATCCCCATCGCGCACTGACCTCTCCCTCCCCTCTTCTCCTGGCCGGTACACGGACGGGAGAAGGGGAACGGCCGGGTCGTGGCACATCCGCGCCACGGGAAGGTCGAAAGGCCCGACGCGTCACCGCGCCGGGCCCCCCGTGGGAAAGAAGTCAGGTGAAGAGCGGATACCCGTCCCGTGCGGGCCCAAACCCGATCGGGCAGGATTTGTCCCATGTCCTCGCGCCTGCACGCCCCGGTGGTCCTGCCCTGCGATCCGACCTGCACCGTGCTGCGGGACGCCGTGGTCGACCTGTCCGACGACGGCCGCATCCTCCACGTCGGCCCGGCCGCGACCGCCCCGGCGTTCGAGGGCGAGACGCGCCGCCTCACCGGCATCCTGATGCCCGGCCTGGTGAACACCCACGCGCACAGCCCGATGACGGTCCTGCGCGGCCTCGGCGGCGACCTCCCGCTGCTGCGCTGGCTCCAGGAGGCCATGTGGCCCGCCGAGGCGAAGATGACCCCGCGGGACAGCGGCGCGGGCATGCTCCTCGGCGCTATCGAGATGCTCCGCAACGGCGTCACCACCAGCGCCGAGATGTACTTCCACGGCGAGCAGCTCGTCGAATCGGTGCTGGCGGCCGGGTCCAGGGCCGTGGTCGGCCTCGCCGTGCTCGACCTGCCCGGCATGCCGTGGCGGCCGATGGCCGACGCGATCGACAAGTGGATCGACGCCGACGGCCTGCGGTTCGGCCCCGCCGAGCGCGTCGAACTCGGCTACGGCCCGCACTCCGCGTACATGCTCGCCCCGGAGGTCCTCGGCGAGATCGCCGCGTCGGCCCGGACCCGCGGCGCGCTCACCCAGATCCACGTCGCCGAGGCCCCGAACGAGGACGTGGCCCAGCGCGCGTCGCACGGGTCCGTGCCGCGGCTGCTGGAGCAGGCGGGCGTCCTGGAGGGCCGGGTCCTGTCCGCGCACTCCGTGCACCTGTCGCCGGAGGACATCGCGATCTACGCCAAGCACGGCGTCGGCGTGGCCCACTGCCCCGGCTCGAACACCAAGCTCGCCTCCGGCATCGCGCCACTGCGCGCCTACCTCGACGCCGGGGTGAACATCGGCCTCGGCACCGACGGCCCGGCCAGCAACGACGACCTCGACCTGTTCGAGGAGGCCAGGCTGGCCGCGCTGCTGGCCAGGGTGTCCGCGATGGACGCCTCGGTGATCCGCGCGGCCGACGCGCTGCTGCTCGCCACCCGCGGCGGCGCGGCGGCGCTGGGCCGCGACGACATCGGCGTGCTGGAGGTGGGCCGGTGGGCCGACGTCGTGCACATCGACGTCGACGACCCGGCGTTCGCGACCGGCGTGGACGCCCCGGACGACCAGCTGCTGGCGAACCTGGTGTGGGCCTCCGGGTCGCGGCGGGTCCTGGACGTGTGGGTGGCGGGCGAGCAGGTCGTCGCGGGCGGCGAGAACACGCGGGTGGACCGCGCGGAAGCGCAGGCGGCCGTCGGGGCCGTGTCGGCCCGACTGCGCGCCTAGACCATTCGAATTCCACCGCGATATACACCCGTTCGGCCCCTGATGAACCGCAGTTCTGCGGTTCATCAGGGGCCGAATTGGCTTCGTCAGCAGTTCTGCCCATACCGCTGATGATCTTCTTGTAGCAATTCGGCTTCTCTGCGATTGTTGCCGCATGCAGCCGGGGGTCTCCACGAACGCTAACCACCCGTCGAGGGGTCAGGTCCTGAGGAAGGAAATCGAGGTCGAACTCGACGCGGTGCTGCTCCGATTGGGCGTGACCGAGGGTTCGGTGCTGGTGCGCGCCCCGGAACCGTCGGCGGGGCACCTGTTCTTCCTCGCCTGGAGCGGCGAAACAACCACCGGGATGCGCGCGACGGCGGTCGGCCGCGATTCCACGGCGGGAAAGGTGTCGAGGACCGGAAAAGCGCGGCAAGAGGTGAACCCGTACCTGTCGTCGCAGGTGGAAACCCGAATGCTCGCCATTCCGCTGATCGTTGACGGGGCCGTGGTCGGGGTGGCGCAATTCCTCGGCGAGCGGACGTTCGACGAGGACGACGAAGCGCGGGTCGCGGCGGAATGCGGGCGAATCGCGCGGAGCGTCGCGGAATTCGTCCGCGACTCCGGGAACCACGCGCGGCTCGGGCTCCACTCCCCGCCCAGCCCGGCCGAGGCCGCCATCGTGTTCTGCGACCTGAGCGCGTCGTCCTCGCTGTTCGACGTGCTGCACGCCGCGGACGCGATCGGGTGCCTCGACGAGTACCTGAGCCGCACGGTCGACGTCGTCCTCACGGCGGGCGGCTCGGTCGACCAGTACCTCGGCGACGGCGCGCTGTGCCGGTTCCTCCCGGACGACGGCCCCGAGGCCGCGGTGCGGCGGGCGGTGGGGGCGGCGGTCGACGCGACGGCGGCGTTCCGGGCGGTCAAGGAGTCCTGGCTCGCCTCCCGCTGGGAGGTGGCCGCGGTGTTCAGCCGGATCGGGATCGCCTACGGCGACTTCCGCGAAGCCCTCATCGGCCCCGCCCGCCAGCGCGAGCCCGTCATCCTCGGCTCGGGCGTGCACCGGGCGGCCGAGCTGTGCGCCACCGCGTCGCGCCGCAAGGACGTCGTCCTCGTCGACCGCCGGACGGCCGACCTGCTGGGCGACGGGTGGGCGCTCGGCCCAGGCCCCTCCGCCGACAGCTTCGAGGTCCTGGGCCGGGCGTGAGCGTCAGTGGGCCCGAGGGCGCACCACGATCTCGGTCAGGTGGGCGTCCGGGCTCGCGCTGACGGCGGCCGCGACCGCTCGCCCCACCGACTCGGCCTCCAGGTAGAACTGCGGCTCGTACTCGCCGCCCTCCTGGGCGCGGACGTCGCGCTGCATGTCCGTGTCCACCCGGCCGGGGTGCACGGACGTGACGCGCAGGCCGTGGTCGCGCTCCTCCTCGGCCCGCAGCGAGTCGGCGAAGGCGCGGAGGGCGAACTTGCTGGCCGCGTACGCGCCCCAGTTCGCGTGGGCGTTCAGGCCCGCGCCGGAGTTGATCAGCACCACCTGGCCGCGGGTCGCGCGGAGCGCGGGCAGCAGGAGCCTGGTCAGCTCCGCCACGGCGAAGACGTTGAGGTCGAACGTGCGGCGCCACAGGTCCGGCGGCGAGTCGGCGACGTGCCCCAGCTCGGTGACGCCCGCGCTGTGCACCAGCACGTCGAGGCGGTCGACCGACGACACGGCCTCGGCCAGCGCGGCGTGGTCGGTGATGTCGACCGGCCACGGGCGGGCGTGGGGGAGGTCGTCCGCGAGGGCTTTCAGCGCCTCGGCGTCACGGCCGCCCAGCAGCAGCTCGTGGGTGTCGGCGAGCGAACGGGCGATGGCCGCGCCGATGCCGCGCGAGGCGCCGGTGATCAAAGCGACAGGAGACATGGTCGAACCCTAGGCCCCGCGGTGGTCGTCCCGCGGCCGGAAACCGCAGGACGACCCGGAGGGGGATCAGGCCGAGGTGTAGAAGGTGTACAGGGCGCTGTAGGGCACGGACTGCTGGACGTTGGGCTGGCAGGTGCCGGTGGGCGCGACGCCGCCCTTGGTGTCCAGGCGCTGCACGTACGTGACCTTGCCGAGCAGGCCGTCGCCGCGCACGGTCTTGGCCTTGAGCAGGATCTCCGGGATGGCGTCCGGGTGGTCGACCTTCGCGCCGTCGACGGCGGCGGCCTCGACCGCGCTGCCGTCCACGGTGGACACCCAGATCGGGCCGCGGGTGTGCAGGATGATCGGCTTCGAGTCCTTGGTGACCAGGATCGCGTCGGGCTCCAGCAGCTTCCACGTCCCGGCGGCGCAGGTGTAGGCCTGCACGCCGCTGGCCTGGTACTTGCCGACGAGCTTGTTGCCGTCCGGCACCTTGACCGCGGCGGGGGCCTCCACCTCGACCTCGACGCCGACGTCGGCCTTGTCCGCCGAGGCGGAGGGCGACGAGGTGGGCTGGGCGGTGCCCGCCGTGGCGGAGCCGCAGGCGGACGTCACGCCGGCGAGAGCGAGGGCGCCGAGGGTCAGGCCGATGATCTTGACACGCTTCACTGTGCACTCCTGGGGGATGGCCGTCTGGATGAGAACCGGCTGTCCGCGGTGCAGCCACCCACTACACGGGTGGTCGTTCGGCGTGGTTCAAGGGAAAAACGTGGCCGGGGCCACAGGGCCCCGGCCACCGTCTCGAATGGACTCAGCCGCAGACGCGGCCGTTGTCCTTCTTCCACGCCACCACGACGGACGGCCGCGGCTGGCTCGTGCCGCCGTCCGGCCAGTGCGACAGCGGGTTGTCGGCGCTGGCGCCGGTGATCTCACCGGGGTGCTGCACCGACACGAGGACGAACCGGTCGGTGATCACCGGGCCGCAGGTCTCGGCGCCCTTGGGCACGGTGAGGAACTGCTTGACCCGCCCGCGGAACTCGCCCTCGACCGGAACGGCGAACAGGCCGTCGTTGGAGCCCAGCGCGTTGCCGTCGGTGGAGATCCACAGGTTGCCCGCGCTGTCGAACGCCACGTTGTCCGGGCAGGAGATCGGGCTGACCTGCGACTTGTCGTAGCCGCCGAAGTACGTGTCGGCGGTGGCCGGGTCGCCGCAGACCAGCAGCAGCGTCCAGCGGAAGGTGGTCGCGGTCGGGTCGCCGCGGTTCTCCTCCCACTCCAGGACGTGGCCGTTCTTGTTGCCGACGCGCGGGTTGATCTCGGTGCCCGCTTCCTTGCCCGGCTTGCCGCGGTCGGTGTTGTTGGTCAGCGCGGCGTACACCTTGCCGGTGCGCGGGCTGGCCTCGATGTCCTCGGGGCGGTCCATCTTGGTGGCGCCCGCCTTGTCCGCGGCGAGCCGGGTGAAGACGTACACCTCCTCGGCGGTGAAGCCCTCGACGAAGGACTTGTCGCCGCTGACCAGCTTGAGCCACTCGCCGGTGCCGTCGAAGTGGCCGTCGGCCGGGAGCTTGCCGGTGCCGTCGATCTCGGCGACCGGGCTGTTGCCGCTGAACTTGGCCACGTACAGCGTGCCGTCGGAGAGCAGCTTCTTGTTCTGCTCGCGGGCGCGCTTGCTGTCGCCCTTCACGATCTTGTTCTTCGACACGTACTTGTAGATGTAGTCGAAGCGCTCGTCGTCGCCCATGTACGCGACGACCCTGCCGTCCTTGGCGACCCGGATCGTGCAGCCCTCGTGCTTGAACCGGCCGAGCGCGGTGTGCTTGACCGGCGCGGAGTTCTTGTCGTGCGGGTCGATCTCGACGACCCAGCCGAACCGGTTGAACTCGTTGGGCTCCTGCGCCAGGTCGAAGCGCTTGTCGAACCGCTCCCACTTGCGCTCGGTCGCCGCGCCGGGCAGGCCGTAGCGGGAGGCGCGGGCCAGCGCGACCGGGTCGGTGATCGAGGCCCCGCCGGCGAAGTAGCCGTTGAAGTTCTCCTCGCCGGACAGGATCGTGCCCCACGGGGTCACGCCGCCCGCGCAGTTGCCGAACGTGCCGAGGACCTTCTTGCCGGTCGGGTCGACCGACGTGCGGAGGAACTTGCTGCCCGCCGCCGGGCCGTCGACCGCGAACGGCGTGGTGGCCGTGATGCGGCGGTTGTACTGGCGGTCCAGCTTCGGCACGAGCTTGCCGCTGCGGCGGTCCTGCTCGACCACGACGACGGAGAACCCGTGCGCGGCCCACCCGATCCTGACCTGCGCCTCGGTGGGGTTGTTGGCGTCGTAACCCTTGTGCAGGAACGGTTCCGTCGTGTACTCGTGGTTGCTGCCCATCAGCCAGCGGTTCCAGCCGTCGAGCGGGACCAGGCCGCAGAAGTCGTTGTTGTAGCCGAACTGGAGGGCCTGCGCCTCGGGCGTCTGGTGGTCGAAGTCGAACGCGGGCGCGCCCGGCACGACGGGGTCGCCCCAGCGGATGACGACGGCGGACTCGTACCCGTCCGCCGTGACGATCCGGTCCTCGGTGTTCGGCGCGACGGCGGTGAAGTTGAGGCCGTCCCTGCGCCGACCCCCACCCAGGTCCGCGTCCACGGTCACGTCCGCCGGAGCGCTCGGCGCGGCGGCGGCCGTCCCCGCGCCGAGCGCCGTGGCGCCCGCACCGGCCACGGCCAGCACCGCGCCCGCCTTCAGCACACCGCGGCGGCTGACGACCTCTCGGACGACGTCGCCGAAGTAGGCGTTGTCGGACTTGTTCGGCGCGTCGTGGGCGCAGGCGTTGGCACAGCGGTAGAGACAGGTCGTCTCCGAGCGCCCGAGCGGGTGGTTGGGCAGCAGCAGGGGCAGCAGGCGACGGCCCCGATCGGCGGGTGCGGACACGCGGAACCTCCGTGGTGGATCGGTGGGAACCGGCCGACCGTAAGAGGGGAAGCGGTTGTCCAGTGGTCTTCGAGGTGAACGCCGGACGAACACCCGCCGATCAGGGCACCTCAGGACCCGATCTCGTCCGGTTGCCGCCGTCCCTGCTTCCACACCGCGACCACGGACGGCCGCGGCTGGCTGGTCCCGCCGTCCGGCCAGTGCGACACCGGGTTGTCCGCCGTGGCGCCGTCCACCTCACCGGGGTGCTGCACGCACACCGTGACCACGCGCTCGGTGATGACCGGCCCGCACGTCTCCGCGCCGCGCGGCACCGTGAGGAACTGCTTGAGGTGACCGCGCCGCGGGCCGGTGACCGGGACGCCGAACAGGCCGTCGTTGTTGCCGCCGAGCGCGGCGGCGGAGTCGCTGGAGATCCACAGGTTGCCGTGCGGGTCGAACGCCACGTTGTCCGGGCTGGAGATCGGCGACACCTGCTCCTTCGGGAAGCCCGCGAAGTAGGTGTCCGGCGAGGCCGGGTCGCCGCACACCAGGAACAGGTTCCAGGAGAACGTCGACGCGAGCGGGTCGCCCCGGCGTTCGGTCAGCTCCAGCACCTGGCCGTGCTTGTTGAGCAGCCGCGGGTTCGGCTCGGTCGCGCCCTCCTTGCCGGGCTTGCCGCGGTCGACGTTGTTGCTCAGCGCGCAGTACACGACACCGGACGTCGGGTGGGCCTGGATGTCCTCCGGTCGGTCCATCTTGGTGGCGCCCGCCTTGTCGCCCGCGAGCCGGGTGAAGACGTAGACCTCCTCGGCGGTCATGCCCTCGACGAACGACTTCGTCCCCGCCGCCAACGGGATCCACTCGCCGGACCCGTCGAAGTTCCCGTCGGACGGCAGCTTCCCGGTGCCGTCGATCTCCGCGGGCGGGCTGTCGCCGGTGAAGCGGCCGACGTAGAGCGTGCCGTCGTCGAGCAGCGTCATGTTGTGCCTGCGGGCGGCCTTGCTGTCGCCCTTGCGCACCTTGCCGGTGGACACGAACTTGTAGATGTACTCGAACCGCTCGTCGTCACCGGAGTACGCGACGACCCGGCCGTCGGCGGCCACGCGGACGTTCGCGGTCTCGTGCTTGAACCGGCCGAGGGCGGTGTGCTTGACCGGGGTCGACGTCGGGTCGTCCGGGTCGAGTTCGACGACCCAGCCGAACCGGTTGACCTCGTTGGGCTCCTGGGCCAGGTCGAACCGCTTGTCGAACCGCTCCCACTTGCGCGTGGTGGCGGTGCCGGTGACGCCGTAGCGGGTCAGCCGGGGGTCGTTGAGGGTCGCGGCGTTGCCGAAGTACTGGTTGAAGTTCTCCTCGCCGGACAGGATCGTGCCCCACGGCGTCACGCCGCCGGAGCAGTTGTTCAGCGTGCCGAGGACGCGCCTGCCGGTCGGGTCGGCCGACGTCCTGAGCAGCGGGCTGCCGGCCGCCGGGCCGCGGACCTCGAACGGCGTTGTCAGGGTGATCCGGCGGTTGAACCGGCTGAACGACGGCGTGAGCCTGCCGGAGGACGGCGTCCGCCGCACCATCACGACCGTCAGCCCGTGCGCGGCCCAGGCGATCCGGACCTGCTCCTCGGTGGGGTTGTTCGGGTCGTAGCCGCGGAACATCATCGGCTCGGTCGTGTACTCGTGGTTGGTCACCAGCAGGTTGACCAGGCCGAGCGGGTCGCGGGGCAGCAGTGCGGCGAAGTCGCAGTTGAAGCCGAACCGCCTGGCCTGGAGTTCGGCGGTCTGGTGGTCGAAATCGAACTCCGGAACACCGGGGAACAGCGGGTCGCCCCAGCGGATCACCACGTGCTGCTGGTACCCCTCGGGCACCACGACGGCGTCCAGCTGGTTGGGCGCGACGGGGGTGAAGTCGAGGCCGCGCGCGGGCTTGGCCCGCGCTGACGGCTCGGCGGTGGCGATGCCGGTTCCGGCGGCGGCGCCCGCTCCGGCGGCGAACGCGACGACCGCGCCCGCCTTGATCGCGGTCCGCCTGCTGATCAGCTGCTGGACCACGTCGCCGAGGTAGTGGTTGGCCGAGGTGTTGGGCACGTCGTGGAAGCACGCGTCGCCGCACCGGTATTCGCACGTCAACGCCGCGCGGCTGGTGGAGTGGTTGGACAGCAGGGGTAGGTGTCGCACTCGAACGCCTCCTACGGTCAGTCCGGGGAACCCACTGACCGTAAGGCGTCGTTCACCGTTTGTTAACTCATGGCTTCGTCCCCGACGAGCACCGCGCCCGCGGGCAGGGTGTGGGGGTCGGGCTGCTTCGCGCCCACCGACAGGAGTCCGGCGGCGATCACGCACAGGACGGTCGCGGCGACGAACGGCGCGTGGTCCGAGCCGAACCACTCGGCCACGTGGCCGACCAGGGTCGCGGCGGCCGCGCCACCGAGCCAGCGCAGGAAGTTGTAGCCCGCGCTCGCCACCGGGCGCGGCGACGGGCTGATGCTCATCGCGGTGCCGGTGAACAGGGTGTTGAGCAGGCCGGACACCACGCCGCTGAGGATCACGCCGACGACCAGCACCGGCTTGCTGTCGACGCTCATCACCAGCATCAGGGCGGCGAAGGCGAGCACGGCGAACACCGTCGCGTGCCGTTCGCCGAACCTCGCGGACAGCCGGGGCGCGAGGACGACACCGGCGACGGCGACGCAGAGGCCCCAGCCGAAGAAGATCAGGCCGATCCGGATCGCGCCCCACCGCAGCACGAACGGCGACCAGGCCAGGACGGTGAAGAACGCGGCCGTGTACAGCGCGGCGCCGACCGACGTGCGGAACAGCCCGCCGTGCTTCAACGCCCGCAGCGGGTCCAGCAGCCCGACCTCGTCCCGCTTCTCGGCGGCGTCGGACGGCAGCATCGTGGCGCAGAGCACCAGCGCGACGGCCATCAGCGCGGCGGTCCCGAAGAACGGCCCGCGCCACGAGATGGAGCCCAGCAGCGCCCCGAGCAGCGGCCCGACGGACAGGCCGATGCCGAGCGCCGCCTCGTAGAGCAGGATCGCGCCCTTCTGGCCGCCGGACGCGGCGCCGACGATCACCGAGAGCGCGGTCGCGATGAAGAACGCGTTGCCGAGCCCCCAGACCGCCCGCAGCCCGACCAGCTGGCCGATCGAGCCCGCGAGCGCGCACGCGACCGTCGCCAGCACGATCAGCACCAGGCCGGTGAGCACCGTGCGCTTCGCGCCGAACCGCGCGGCCATCGCGCCGGTGAACAGCATCGCCAGCACCTGCACGCCCAGGTACGACGAGAAGAGGAGGGTCACCTGGGAGGGCGTGGCGTGCAGGCCCTCCGCGATGGACAGCAGGATCGGGTCCACCAGGCCGATGCCCATGAACGCGATCACCGCGGCGAACGCGGTGATCCACACCGGGCGGGGCTGGCCCTTGATCGCGTCGAGGAGTTTCGGGTGTTCGCTCATAGTTAGGTATGCTAATCTCTTTTACTTCGCTAACCTAAGTATGTTGCCTCACAGGTACCGTCACCGCTGTGGAAGCAGTGGTTTTCGACCTCGACGGCGTACTGGTGGACTCCGAACGCGTGTGGGACGAGGTGCGGCAGGCGTTCGCCGCCACCCACGGCGGCACGTGGCTGCCCGACTCGACACGGGCCATGCAGGGCATGAGCACCCCCGAATGGGCGGCCTACCTGGTCGACGAGGTCGGCGTGCGGCTCACCCCGGACGAGGCGGCGGAGGGCGTCATCGCCGAGATGGCCGCCCGCTACGCCCAGGGCCCGCCCGTCATCGACGGCGCCGTGGACGCCGTGCGAGCCGTCGCGGCCCGCTACCCGGTCGCCATCGCCAGCTCGTCCCCACCGGTCCTGATCAGGGCTTTCCTGGAGGCGACCGGCCTGTCGTCGCTGGTGCCCGTCGCCCTGTCCAGCGAGCAGACCGGCGCGGGCAAACCCGCCCCCGACGTCTACCTCGCCGCCGCCCGCGAACTCGGCCTGGACCCGGCGAAGTGCGCCGCGGTCGAGGACTCGACCAACGGCCTGCGCGCGGCCACCGCGGCGGGCATGGACGTCTACGCGATCCCGAACCCGCACTTCCCGCCGGACCCGGCCGCGCTGAGCGGCGTGACCGTGGTCGCCTCGATCACGGAGCTGCCGGGGGCGCTGGCCTAGGGGTTCCACGGGGAACCACGAAGCTCAACGCCGCCAACCCCACCGCGAAGCAGGTCATCGCGACGACGCCCTTGGGCCAGTAGATGTGGCTGTCCAGGAACAGGTACGCGCCGAACAGCAGCACCACCCCGCCCGGCGCGGCCTTCCACCCGGCGCGCAGGGCGGTCCCGGCGGTGAGCAGCGCGGACGCGACGAGGAAGCACCACGCGCCCGGCGTGCCCAGGGCGTTGCCGATGTCGAACAGCGGGTCGATCACCGGGGTCCGGCCGTTCTGCGCGACGGCCATCGCGCCGCCGCCGACCCCGGCGATCGTGTCCAGCGCGCCGTACAGCACCGCGTAGCCGAACGCCGCCGCCCGCCCGGCCCACCGGAGCACGGGCGGACTCGTGTCCAGCAGCACCCAGACCGCCGCGGCCAGCAGCGGGAACACGAAGGCCAGCGCGATGTGCATGTCCCGCCAGTGGTGGGCGGTGGACGCGTCCAGGTACTGCGGGTGCGTGAGCCCGACGGCGGCGAGGACCAGGCCCGGCAGCGCCACGAGCGCGGTGCGAAGGTGCATCGGGGCAGGCTAGTGGCCTTCGACGCCGAAAACGCCGAGGTCACACTCTCGTAAGAACCTCTAGGGTCCGAACCATGACTGATCGAGTTGCGGTGGTGACCGGGGCGGCGCAGGGCATGGGGCGGCGGATCGCCGAGGTGCTGCGGGACGAGGGGTGCGCGGTGGTCGGGTTCGACCTGCTGGAGACCGAGAGCGGGGTGACGGGCAACGTGGCCGACGCCGCGGACGTGACGCGGCTGGCCGAGCACGTCCAGGAGCGGTACGGCCGGGTCGACGTGCTGGTCAACAACGCGGGCATCGCCGGGATCGTGCCGTTCGAGGACACGTCGCTGGAGCTGTGGCAGCGGATCATGGAGGTCAACCTGACCGGGCCGTTCCTGCTCAGCCAGGCGTTCGGCCGCACGATGCTGGCGCAGGGCTCGGGCTCGATCGTCAACATCGCCTCGGTCGCGGGCCTCAGCGGCGTCGCGGACCGGGCGGCCTACAACACCAGCAAGCACGGCCTGATCGGCATGACCCGCACGCTCGCCGTCGAGTGGGGCGGGCGCGGGGTGCGGGTCAACGCCGTGTGCCCCGGCTGGGTCAAGACGGAGATGGACGTCGAGTCCCAGGCGGGCGGCCACTACGTCGACTCCGACATCACCGACCACGTGCCCGCGGGCCGGTTCGCCGTCCCGGACGACATCGCCCAGGCGGTCTCGTTCCTCGCCGACCCGGCGCGCAGCGGGTTCGTCAACGGCGTGGCGCTGCCCGTCGACGGCGGCTGGACCGCCGACGGGTCGTGGCAGGCGTTGCGGCTGTCGAAGCGCTAGACCCCTTGCCAGGGCGTGCACACCTCGTACTTCTTGGCGCCGAACTCGGTCCACCCGGTGGCGCACGCCCGCACGGCCCGCGTGTCCGCGCCGATCCGGCCGGACCCGGAGACCGCGGTCAGCTCACCGGTGCCGCTGGTGGTCTTCTCGGCCATCGTGATCGGCTCCGGCCACTGGTCGCGGCGCTGCTGCACGGCGACCGTCAGCCACGCGGGCGCGGCCGCGTCGGCCGCCAGGAACCGGCCGCTCGCGGCGAAGTCCTTGTCGGTGACGGTCACGACGGAGGCGCACAACTCGTTCTTGTCCGACGTCGGCGGCTCGAGGCACGTCGGCGACGGGGCGGCGAGAGCCGCGGGCGTGAACAGACCGGTCAGCAACACGGCCGCCAACAATGGCTTCAGCATGGCAGAACCCCCTTGTGCCGCAGGCTAACCGCCTGCGGCACAAGGGGTGTACGGAGAACGTGCGACTAGCGGTCCGCGTCGCCGCGGATGAAGCCCTCGACGGCGAGGTGCGCCTCGGAGTCCGAGTACTGCACGGGCGGGGACTTCATGAAGTACGAGGACGCCGACAGGATCGGGCCGCCGATGCCGCGGTCCAGCGCGATCTTCGCGGCGCGGACGGCGTCGATGATGATGCCCGCCGAGTTCGGCGAGTCCCACACCTCGAGCTTGTACTCCAGGCTCAGCGGCACGTCGCCGAAGGCGCGGCCCTCCAGGCGCACGAACGCCCACTTGCGGTCGTCCAACCAGGCCACGTAGTCCGACGGGCCGATGTGGACGTTGCGCTTGCCGAGGTCCCGGTCGATCTGCGACGTCACGGCCTGCGTCTTGGAGACCTTCTTGGACTCCAGGCGCTCCAGTTCCTTCATGTTGAGGAAGTCCATGTTGCCGCCCACGTTCAGCTGCATGGTGCGGTCCAGCTGGACACCGCGGTCCTCGAAGAGCTTGGCCAGCACGCGGTGCGTGATGGTGGCGCCGACCTGGGACTTGATGTCGTCGCCGACGATCGGGACGCCCGCGGCGCGGAACTTCTCGGCCCACACCGGGTCGGAGGCGATGAACACCGGCAGGGCGTTGACGAACGCGACCTTGGCGTCGATGGCGGCCTGGGCGTAGAAGCGGTCCGCGTCCTCGGAACCGACCGGCAGGTACGCGACGAGCACGTCGGCCTTGGTGTCGCGCAGCACCTGCACGACGTCGACCGGCTCCTCTTCGGACTCCTCGATGGTCTCGCGGTAGAACTTCCCGAGGCCGTCATAGGTGTGGCCGCGCTGCACGGGCACGCCGAGGGGCGGCACGTCCGCGATCTTGATCGTGTTGTTCTCGCTGGCGCCGATGGCCTCGGACAGGTCGTAGCCGACCTTCTTGGCGTCGACGTCGAACGCGGCGACGAACTCGATGTCGCCGACGTGGTACTCGCCGAACTCGACGTGCATCAGTCCGGGCACCCTGGCGGACGCGTCGGCGTTCCGGTAGTACTCGACCCCCTGCACCAGCGACGCGGCGCAGTTGCCGACCCCGACGATGGCCACCCGAACAGTCCGGCGTTGTGCGCCCATGCCCAGTCCTCCTTGTGCTTCTGTGGTTTTGCCCGCGAACGCGGCGGTCACTCTTCGGTCTTCCGCTGCTCGGCCTGCTCGTGGGCGATGAGCTCGTTGAGCCACCGCACCTCGCGCTCGGTCGTGTCCAACCCCATGCGGTGCAGCTCACGGGTGTAGCGGTCGATCCGGTCGCTCGCGCTCCCCAACGTGGTGCGCAAGCCCTCCCTGCGCTCCTCGACCCGGCGCCGCCTGCCCTCCAGGATCCGCATCCTGATCTCGGCGGGCGTGCGGGAGAAGAACGCCATGTGGACGCCGAACGAGTCGTCGTCCCAGGTCTGCGGTCCCGTGTCGACCAGGAGCTCGGCGAACCGCTCCTTGCCCTCCGCGGTGATCTTGTAGACCTTCTTGGCCCGGCGGCCCCACGCCCGCACGTCGTCCTCGGGCAGCTCCTCGACGATGAGGTGCGCGCGTTGCAGGCGCCCCAGCGTCGGGTAGAGCGTGCCGTAGGAGAACGCCCGGAAAGCGCCCAGCAGCTCGTGCAGGCGCTTGCGGAGCTCGTAGCCGTGCATCGGCGCCTCGTGCAGGAGACCGAGGATGGCGAAATCGAGCACGAGTCACCTCCCTGCCTGAGCCCCGATGGGTGCACTCAGTATATCGGCCCGATACATCAGCGCCTCCTGTTGAGTGTGTGCTGTCGCACACCGTGATATCGGATTCACCGACGCTGCCCTGAACGGACCACCGAAGGCGGGCGATCGCCCCGTACTCTTGTCCCGTGGTGACCCAACGACAGGTCGTGGACTACGCGTTGCAGCGCCGTGCGCTGCTCGCCGACGTGCACTCGGGTCGTGTGGGTACGATGGAAGTCTGCGATGCGAGTCCATACCTACTCCGAGCTGCGAAGTTCCACGGCAGACCGAGCGATGTCACGTGCCCGGTGTGCCGCAAGGAACCGCTGACTCTGGTGTCCTGGGTCTACGGCGAAGAGCTCAAGCACGCGGCCGGTTCGGCACGAACCGCCGACGAGCTCGGACGGATGGCGAACCTCTACGAGGAATTCACCGTGTACGTCGTGGAAGTCTGCCGCACATGTAGTTGGAACCACCTGGTGCAGTCATACGTCCTGGGAACGCGTGGTCTGAAAACTCAGAAGCCACGCCGGAGGACCGCGGCGGAGTGAACCCGCTCCACCCGCTGATCGCCGTAACCGAACAAGTGCGGTGTATGACCACCGAACCGCGCACGCCCGTGCGCCGGTCTGGGAGGGCCTTTTCGTGAACGACCAGCATGACGACAGGCACCGTGGCGGAGAGCCGCAGTGGCCGACCGGGGACGACCCGGACGGTGGTGCTGCGGGCAGGCGTCCCGGTGCCCAGGATCAGCCGGATGATCGAACCGGCGCTCGGAACCCGTCGCAAGGCGAGAACCGGCCCCCTCGACCGGGCACGCCGCCCGGCAACGCCCCGCGCCCCCCGCAGGGCGGAATGCCGCCGCGCCCCGGCGCGCGTCCCCCCACACCTCCCGGCGGCTTCGCCCGCCCTCCGCAGGGCCCGCCGCCCGGCGGCGTGAACCAGGGCCCCCGCGGCCCGCAGGGTGGCCCCGTGCCGCCCGGCGGCCGTCCCCCCATGCCCCCACCCGGCGGCCCGCGCAGGCCGCCGATGCCCCCACCGGGCGCGGGCGGTCCTCCGCCCCCCGGTGGTCGTCCTCCTCTGCCCCCCGGTGGTCCGGGGGGCCCTCCGCGTCCCGGTGGTCCTGGTGGACCGAACGGTCCCGGCGGCCGCGCCGTGCCGCCGCCCGCCACCAACAAGGCCGACGAGCTGACGGACCTGCTCCAGCCGGTGCAGCCCGCGGTGAAGCGCGAACCCGACCTGCTCACCCACCGCGAGCCCGACGAACCCGCGATCTTCTACGGCGACGAGGCCGCTGACGACGAGTACGAGGACGAGGAACTCCTGTCGGAGGAGGAAGAGCGCCGCTTGCGCAAGAAGAAGATCTGGCGCCGCGTGCGCCGCATCTCCTACGTCGCCGCGGGCCTGATGATCCTGACGCCCGTCGTCGCGTTCGCCATCGCCTACCAGGTGGTCGACGTCCCGCAGCCCGCGGACATCCAGGCGAAGCAGGACAAGTCGATCACGCTGCTCTACTCCGACGGCAGCGAGATGGCCAAGATCTCGCCCCCCGGCGCGAACCGCGAGGTCCTCAAACCCGAGGAGATCCCGGACGCCGTCAAGCACGCCGTCTTCGCGGCCGAGGACGCCAGCTTCGAGACGAACCCCGGCTTCGACACCAAGGCCATCGCCCGCGCCGTGTGGATCCAGGTCACCGGCGGCGAGAGCGGCGGCTCGGGTCTGACGCAGCAGTACATCAAGAAGGCCACCGAGGACGAGTCCCCAACGCTGTCCAGGAAGTTCACCGAGGTCGTCAAGGCCTACAAGATGAACAACCAGCAGTCCAAGGACGAGATCCTCACGGCCTACCTGAACACGATCTACAACGGGCGCTCCGCGTTCGGCTTCAAGGCCGCCGCGCAGATGTACTACAAGAAGGACATCAAGGACCTCACGCCGTCCGAGTCCGCCCTGATCGCCGGTCTGATCCAGAACCCCAGCCGCTCCGAGGACGCCGAGTACGCGACCGGGCGCTGGAAGTTCGTGATGGGCCAGATGCTCGACAAGGGCTGGATCTCGAAGCAGGACTACGACACGGCGCAGTACCCGACGCCGCTGCCGTTCGCCGACACGCAGCAGAACGCCCTCGAGGGCGTGCGGGCGCACATCCAGGCCAAGGTCGAGGAGGAGATGGCCAAGGAGGGCGTCGACTTCCCGAAGGAGAAGGGCCTGAAGATCGGGTTCACGGTCCACACGACCATCGACCCGAAGATCCAGCAGGCGGCGGAAGAGGCCGTCAACGAGGTCATGGACGGCCAGCCCGAGGAGCTCAAGACCTCGCTGTCCGGCATCGACCCGGCGACCGGCGCCGTGCTCGCCTACTGGGCGGGCACCGACGAGGGCGGCTACGGCATCGACTACCAGACCGGCACCCTCCAGGAGCCGGGCTCGTCGTTCAAGCCGTTCGACCTGGTCGCCGCGCTGAAGAAGGGCAAGGGGCTCGCCGACACCTACGACGGCACGTCCCCCCGGAAGTTCGACGGCCGCGAGGTCCACAACTCCGGCGACGACAACCGCTGCGGCAAGCAGTGCACGATCCGCGAGGCGATGCGGCTGTCGGTCAACACCGTGTTCTACGACATGGTGCTGAACGACACGAACACGCAGACCGTCGCCGACGCCGCGCACGAGGCGGGCATCCCCGAGCAGGCTCTCGGCCGCGACCTCCTCGTCGGTGAGGAGGGCGGCGCGCCGGACGCGAACATCTCGATCGGCGGTGGCAAGACGCTGGTCCGGCCGTTCGACATGACGTCCGCGTACGCGACGTTCGCGGCTCGCGGCACGTACAACGAGCCGTACTTCATCTCGAAGATCGAGGACCCGGCGGGCAAGCTGCTCTACCAGCACGCCGCCAAGCCGAAGCCCGCCTTCTCCAACGACCCGGAGGAGAGCGCGCAGATCGCGGACAACGTGACCGAGGCGCTCAAGGTCATCCCCAAGAGCTCCAACATCCCGTGCGCCGACAACCGCGACTGCGCGGGCAAGACCGGTACGCACGAGCTCCCGAACAGCACGATCGAGTCGTCGAAGGCGTGGATGGTCGGCTACGCGCCGAACCTGTCCGCCGGTGTCTGGGTGGGCACCCAGGCGGGCACCGTCGCCCTCCGCGACAAGGGCAACGGGATCGTCTTCGGCAGTGGTCTGCCCGGCAAGATCTGGCAGAAGTTCATGGACAAGTCGCTCGCCCAGATGCCCGCCGAGAAGTTCGGCAAGGCGAAGCTGATGGGCAAGTCCGTGGAGACGACGTCGGTGTCCAAGGCGCCGCCGACCACCACGACCACGACCGACACCACGACCACCACGACGGATCCCAAGGACGACGACGAGGACGGCAAGCCGACGACCACCACCGGCTCGTCCACCACGACGACCGGCAAGCCGCCGAACTGCTTCCCGCTGACGACCTGCAACCCCGGTGATCCCAGCAACACCTCGACGAACGCCGGACCGGGTGGCGGAAAACCGCGAAATCCGAACGATCCGTAGCAGCCAGACCCCATGACGAAGGGCCCGACGCACCCGCGTCGGGCCCTTCGTCGTTCTCGGGCGCACGGCTGCCGTCGACCACCTCGAAGCTCGCGGACGGGGCCGCGCCGCACGAGTGCGCGGGAGTTGACCCCGACGTGATCAGGCAACCCGTAGCATCCGGCGGGTGTCCAGCCCATCGGATGTCCAGAGTGCCAACGCAGACGACACGGACTCGCTCGGCCCGGACGAGCGGGTCCTGCCGACGTGGACCGAGCCGCTGGCGAAACAGGCGAGTCGGCCGTTCGGCGGGCCGGTCGGCAGGCACGCGGCGATCGGGCGGCACTGGTTCTGGACGCCGTTGCGGGTCGTGCTGCTGCTGGCCGTCGTGACGCTGTCGCTCGCGTGGTTGCAGAAGTCCCCTTGCGTCCAGCAGTACGTGGACGAGAAGGGGCAGGTGCAGCTCGACTGGCGGGGGAGCCGCCAGTTCGTGGCGCTCTGCTACTCCGACATCGTGCCGCTGTACACGGCCGAGCGGATGGACCAGCCCGGCACGTTCCCCTACAAGACCTCGTGGATCGACGACGAGGGCAAGCCGACCGCGCACATCCGGTACATGGAGTACCCGGTGGTGACCGGCGTGTTCCAGTGGATCAACGCGCGGATGGCGCAGGGGTGGATCACCCTCGCGCAGTCCGGGTGGCTGCCCGCGCCGATGACGGTGATCGTCTACTTCGACATCACCGCGTTCTGGCTCGCTCTGGCGTGGTTGGCGACGGCGTGGGCGGTCGCCCGGCTGGCGCGGCGCAGGGTGTGGGACGCGGCGATCGTGGCGTTGTCGCCGCTGGTCATCGTGCACGCGTTCACGAACTTCGACACCATCGCGACCGCGTTCGCCACGACCGGGATGCTGGCGTGGGCGCGGAAGAAACCCGTGCTGGCGGGCGTGCTGCTCGGGCTGGGCGGCGCGGCGAAGCTGTACCCGCTGTTCCTGCTCGGGCCGTTGCTGCTGCTGTGCTGGCGGTCCGACCGGATCCGCGAGGGCATGACGACGGTGGCCGCGACGCTGGCCACGTGGGCGGCGGTGAACCTGCCGATCGCGCTGCTCTACCGGCCCGGCTGGCAGGAGTTCTTCCGGCTCAACACCGAGCGTGGCGCGGACCCGGACTCGCTGTACAACGTGGTGGCGCAGTGGACCGGCTGGCAGGGCTTCGACCCCGGCTTGACGCAGGGGCAGGTGCCGGAGGGGCTCAACACCGTGAGCGCGGTCCTGTTCGTCCTCTGCTGCGCGGGGGTCGGGTTCATCGCGCTGTCCGCGCCGACGAGACCGCGGCTGGCGCAGCTGGCGTTCCTCGTGGTGGCGGCGTTCCTGCTGACCAACAAGGTGTGGAGCCCGCAGTACTCGCTCTGGCTGGTGCCGCTGGCGGTGCTGGCGATCCCGCGCTGGAAGCTGCTGATCGCGTGGATGGCGATCGACGCGCTGGTGTGGGTGCCGCGGATGTTCTTCTACCTCGGCACGGACAACAAGGGCCTGCCGATCGACTGGTTCCTCGGGGCCGTGCTGCTGCGCGACGCGGCCGTGGTCCTGCTGTGCGTCCTGGTCGTGCGGGAGATCTACCGGCCGTCGCTGGACCTGGTCCGCCGCTCCGGCGAGGACGACCCGGCGGGCGGCTTCCTGGACGGCGCGCCGGACAAGCGGGTGCTGCGGCTGCCCGCGCGGCGCGAGCCCGCGCACCAGATGCGGACCTGATCCGTTCGGGGAGGGCTCGCGGGCCCTCCCCGACGGACGTCAGACCTTGTACGCGGGGAGGTGGTCGAGCACAGGACTGCCCTCGTCGTTCGAGGTCACGGTGTCGCGGGACCGCAGGAACACGTAGAACAACGCCACCAGCAGCGCCGCCCGGCCCCACACGCCGATCACCACGGCCTGCGCGGAGAACCCGTCGTAGATGCCCGCGGGCTGGCCGAACTCGATGGCGTAGTACCAGCGGAAGATGCCGATGCCCATCGCCAGGTCCGCCGCGAAGTACGCGAACGCCCAGCCCAGCGGGATGCGCATCAGCACGAACATCGGCACCAGCCAGAGCGTGTACTGCGGCGAGTGCACCTTGTGCAGCAGCAGGAACCCGCACAGCATCGCGGCGGACACCGGGATCCACGGGTAGACGCCCTCGCGCTGGTACCGGCGCCAGCCGACCCACGCCGCGACGATGAACGACAGGGCCATGCACACCGGCGACAGGACGCTGACCAGCGACTGCATCGTGTCGTCCGACATGAACGGCCGCATGCCCCAGTACCAGATGGAGTTCGTCGTGATGTCGACCCGGCGCTGGCCCTGGAACTCGAACGACGCCAGCCAGCCCTGGTAGCCGAACAGCGCGAACGGCAGGTTGACCAGCACCACGGTGATGATCGACGCCAACGCGACCTTCACCATGCCCGACCAGTCGTACCGCTTGCCCGTCGGCAGCTCACGGCCGCGCCGGCCGCCGGTGAGGACGTAGAGCATCAGCGGCAGCACGAACAGCGCCGGGTAGATCTTGAACGCGAACCCGATCCCGAGCAGCACGGACGCGGCCACGGCCCGGTCGACCAGCGGCCGGTCCGCCCCGCGCTTGCCCCACCCGCGGTGCACCACGTAGACCGCCGCGACCGCGCACAGCACGACCGGCAGGTCCCAGTTGTGGAACGCGTAGAGCACCAGCGGCGGCCCGATCGCCCACAGCAGCGCGCGCCAGCGGGACAGCTTGCCGAGCAGCCACGCCGTCGCCAGCCCGAACGGGGCCATCAGCAGCGCGGAGAACAGCAGGAACCCGGCGTCGGTGTCGGTGAAGATCGCGCCGGCCCAGATGAGCAGGCCGGTCAGCACCGGGTACTCGACGCTGCCGCCGATGAGCGTGCCCTTGGCGTTGATCGCGCCGTGGACGTACGGGAACACGTGCCGGTCGACGTCGCGGCCGATCCACAGGTGCTGGATGTCCGAGTAGCAGACGTCCTGCTTGTTCCGCTTCTCGTAGTCCGGCTGGCTGCGGCCCCACTGGTCGAACGACGGCCCCGTGCACCGGTCCTTGTTGATGAAGCCGATGAGCAGGGTGAGGCCGCAGAGCAGCACGAGCGCCGCCATGGCGGCGCGCGTGAAGTGGTTGGACCGAGGCCCGTCGACGTGCTCGGGCACAGCGGCCACCACTTCCTGAGCCATGCTCACCGGCCGAGGTGCTCGCGCAGGAACGCGATGTCGGCGGCTTGGCCCTCGTCGGGTGTCTCCACCACGGCGGGGGCGTCGGCGGCCGCCAGCACGGCGACCAGCTGTTCGGGCGGGATGGTGCCGGTCGCGATGTTCGCGTGCCGGTCGCGGGACGAGGCGAACTCGTCGCGCGAGCTGTTGAGGTGCACCAGGTCGATGCGGCCGGTGATGGCCTTGACCCGTTCGACGATGTCGACCAGGTCCTCCCCGGCGGCGAACGCGTGGCAGGTGTCCAGGCAGAAGCCCGCGCCGAAGTCGCCGACCTCGTCCCACAGCCGCTTGAGCGCGTCGAACCGGCGCGCCATGGCGTTGTCGCCGCCCGCGGTGTTCTCGATCAGGATCGGCACGGCGAAGCCGCCGGACTCGGCCTGGCGCTCGAACAGCTTGCGCCAGTTCGCGAACCCCTCCGCGGGGTCCTCGCCCTTGGTGACGTGGCCGCCGTGGACGACCAGCCCCTTGGCGCCGACGGCCTTGGCGGCCTCGGCGTGCTGGGCGACCCCCTTGCGGGAGGGGATCCGGATGCGGTTGTTGAGGGACGCCACGTTGAGCACGTACGGCGAGTGGACGAAGACGGTGATGTCCGAGGCGAGCAGCTCGGCGGTCTGCGGGTGCGGTTTGGGGGCTTTCCAGCCCTGCGGGTCGGCCAGGAAGAACTGGACGACTTCCGCGCCACGGTCCGCCGCGGCGCCGAGCGGGTCGTCGTCGCGGACATGAGCCCCGATGCGCATGACCATGCAGGGTAGTCGGCGGCGGTAATGCCCCGCCGCCCCACCGTCGATATGACGGTCGGGGGACGAATGTCGAACAGCACGTGGACTGCGTCACCACCAGGACCTACGCTCGTTACTTGAAAGTAGGAAACGATGGGGAGGCAGGACATGCGGACCCGACTCACCCGGTTGCTCGGTGCGGCCGCCGTGGCCCTCGTGGTCGGCGTGCTCAGCGCCGCCGCAGGTCAGGGCACTGCCGTCGCCGCCGAGCCGGTGGTCGTGGGCAGCTGCCGGACCACGATCGAGGGCGCTCCCGGCACGCCGGTGTCGCTGAGCCCCGGCGCCGTGGTCGACCCCGTGGTCAACCTGGTCCGCGCGATCCCGCTGCTCGGCCCGCCGCTGGCGGACCCGCTGCGCCAGGCGTTCACGTCGCTTCCGCCGATCCCGATCGGCGCGATCCCCACCGGCTCCGGCTTCATCACCGGCGGCGACATCGCGAACAAGGTCGTCGGCGAGCTGGCCAAGATCCCGCTGCTCGGCCCGGTCATCGGCACGCTGAGCGCGTCGGTCCAGCAGACCCTGTCCGCGACCTGCGGCGTCACCGTCCAGGGCGTCAACGCCGTCGTGGCGCCCGTGCAGGACGGCACCAGCGCCATCGCGGACGCCTCGCAGGGGATCGTGGAGCAGATCGTCCCCGGCGCGGGCCGGCCGCAGACGCCCCCGCCCGGCGGGCAGCCGTCCACCGGTCAGCCGGGCACCGGCGGCACCACCCCCGGCACCGGGACGGGCTCCAGCTCCGGCCAGCCCGGCCCCGGCAGCATCTTCAGCCCGGTCGGCGGCGTCGGCGCGGGCGACCTCCAGCTCTACGGCCCGCAGGGGCTCGGCGCGAACTTCGGCCGCGTGCCGCTGTTCGGCTACGGCTCGCTGCCGTTCGCGACGCCCGGCCTGTTCTCGCCGTCGCCCGGCGTCCGCTACGGCGGCCAGGTGCCCGGCTACACCCCCGGCTACGGGCTGCCGACCACGGACTCGGCGAACGTGCAGACCGCAGGTCGGGCGCAGGCGCTGCCCGGCACCGGGAAGATGGGCGGCGTGGCCGCACCGGTGCTGCTCGCGGTGCTCGCGCTGTCCTGCGTGACCGGCGCGCTCGTCCGCACGTGGGTGCTCCGCCGTTCAGCGGCTTGACCCTGGTAATCGACCACTGCTACTCGCTGTTACCCTGGACGGGTTGCTGACGCGACGACCCTCCTGCCACGGATAGTCCGTGGCCGCGAGTCCACAGGAGGTGAGTGGTCCTCATGCGTCATTATGAAGTGATGGTCATCCTTGACCCCAGTCTCGACGAGCGC
>Ga0247771_1000063_pt1 | contig 47099 bp, 47 predicted proteins | sample UWRJL197509C6_FD_179948 | JGI IMG/M metagenome (GOLD analysis project Ga0247771, IMG submission 179948) | Plant litter microbial communities from Arlington Agricultural Research Station in Wisconsin, United States - UWRJ-L197-509C-6 | ecosystem: Environmental > Terrestrial > Plant litter >... | reverse complement strand
GTCGGGCCAAAACGGCAGGTGGAAAGCTTGCCGCCCGACAAATTTTAAGGGGCAAAACCCCCGAGTAAAATCGGCCACGTTCCGTGGCCTGCGCGTGCCGGTGCCGTCGTGGTCGGGATTTCGAGCCAAAGCCAAAGACAAAGCCAAAAGCAAGAGGGCCCGCGCGCCTGACGGTGCGGGGCCCTCTTGTTTGGTGCTGTGGTGCTGTTGTCGCTGGTCAGCCGCCGAGGGCGGAGACCGTCGCGTGGTGCACGGCCAGGTGGGCCGGGAGGATCGCCTTGCGCTCCGCCGACACCTCGTCCGAGCCCGCGCCCTTTTCGAGCAGGTTCAGGAAGTGGTTCAGCTGGGCTGCCAAGGGTTCCGCCGACTGCATGATCGTGGGGAGTTCGATCACCGTCTGCTGCTTGTAGCCGACGCCGTCCGCCGCGGGCGAGTCGGCGACGTGCTTGTAGATCGTGATGTCCCTGCGGAGCAGGTCGATCTCGATCAGCCTGTCCAGCTCGAGGACGCTGATCTGGCGGACCTTGCGCTGGGAGATGCGGCTGGCCGAGATGGTGGCCAGGGCGCCGTGCTCGAAGCTCATGGTGGCGTCGGCGCTGTCCTCGGACTTGTTGTCCTTGGACTGCGGCTGGAAGAAGCCGAAGCTGCCCTTGACCGCTGACGGGGCCTCGCCGATGAAGCCGATGGCGAGGTCGATGTCGTGGATCAGGAGGTCCGTCGCGACGCCGGTCTTGATACGCGGGACGAACGGGCTGTGGCGCATGGCGTTGACCTGGACCACGTCGCCGATGAACTGCTTCGCCGTCAGGATCGCCGGGTTGAAGCGCTCCAGGAAGCCGCAGACCAGCGGGAGGCCCAGGCGCTCCGAGGTCTCCACCAGCTCGGCCGACTGCTCGTAGGTGGCCGCGAGCGGCTTCTCCACGAGGAGGGGCTTGCCCATCTCCAGCACCTGGCGGGCGATGTCGTAGTGGGCCTCGGTCGCGGCCGCGATGACGACCGCGTCGACCTTCGCCAGCTCGTCGATCGAGTCCGTGTACGTGGCGCCGTAGCGCTCCGCGATGTCCTTGCCGATCTCGGCGCGCTGCTCCACCAGCAGCGTGAAGTCGGCGCGGTCGGACTGCGAGAGCACGCGGGCGTGGAGCGAGCCCATCATGCCCGCGCCGACGAGGGCGATCTTGGGCTTGGCCGTGGTCACGCGCCGAACACCTCCCGGACGGAGCTGACGATGGTCTCGAGCTCGGCGTCCGTGAGCTTCGGGTGCACGGGCAGCGACAGCGCCTGCTCCGCGACCTTCTTGGCGACCGGCACGTCGGAGGCGATGACGTCGGCGCGCTCGCGGTAGCAGTCGTAGTCGAACACCAGCTTCGGGTAGTAGATCCCGTTGCCGATGCCCTTCTCGTTCAGCTTCGCGGACAGCTCGTCGCGGGTCACGGCGGCGTCCTCGCCGACGAGGACCGTGTACTGGTGCCACACGTGCTCGCGGCCCGGCAGCACGCCCGGCACGGTCACGCCGGGGATGTCCGCGAGACCCTTGGACAGCGCCTCGGCGTTGCGCTGGCGCGCGGCCGTGAGCGTGGCCAGCTTCTCCAGCTGCGGGATGCCCAGCGCGGCGTGCAGGTCGGTCAGGCGGTAGTTGTGGCCCGCCATCTCGTACTGGTAGCGGGCCCGCATGCCCTGGTTCCGCATGACGCGCAGCTTGTCGGCCAGCGCGTCGTCGGAGGTGGTGATCATGCCGCCCTCGGCGGTGGTGATGTTCTTCGTCGCGTAGAGGGAGAAGCAGCCGATGCCGAAGCTGCCCGCCGCCTTGCCCTCGAACGTCGCGCCAACGGCCTGCGCGCTGTCCTCGACGATGGTCAGGCCGTGCTGCTCGGCGAGCGGCACGAGCTTGCCCATGTCCGCGGTCTGGCCGTAGAGGTGCACCGGCATGAGGACCTTGGTGCGGTCGGTGACCTGCGCGGCGACGGCGTCGGCGTCGATGCAGAAGTCGTCGGTGCGGATGTCCGCGAACCGAGCGGTGGCGCCTGCCTCCAGGATCGCGTTCAGCGTCGCGACGAAGGTGAAGGGCGAGGTGATGACCTCGTCGCCCGGCTTGAGGTCCAACGCCTGGATGGAGGCCACCAGCGCGGTGGTGCCGTTGTTCACGGCGATCGCGTGGGGAACTCCGGCCACCTGGGCGAAGGCCTCTTCGAAGCGCTTGACCATGGGGCCCTGGGCGATGACACCGGACCGGAGCACCTCAAGAACCAGCGGCTCCGCGTCTTGGACGTCGACAACGGTGATGGGAATCATGCAGCAGTCTTTCGCTCCGGAGACGGTGGACCGCGTCCGGTACAGTGACTGGTCGTCCCGCCCCTGACGCGTTGCCACACGTTACCCGCCGATTGCGGCCGTGTTGCTGTGGGTCCGGGGCAGGGGCCAGGGCAGTGACCTGGGTCATTCGAACGACATCTGAGCAGGAACGGACCTCGTGACCAACCGCATTCATGCCACCGCCGTCATCGGCGAGGGCGTCGAGCTGGGCGATGACAACGTCATCGGTCCGTACGCCGTGATCGTCGGGAAGACCCGGATCGGCAGCGGGAACTGGATCGGCCCCCACGTCTCCATCGGCACCCCCGCCGAGGACCGCACCGGACCCCACCCCGCCGGGTGGGACGGCGAACTCGAGGGCTTCGGCGTCGAGATCGGCGACGGCAACAAGATCCGCGAGTACTTCACGATGCACCAGGGCACCTGGCGCACGACTCGCGTCGGCGACGGCAACTACCTGCTCTCGCGCACCCACCTCGGCCACGACTGCGTCGTCGACGACTCCGTCACGCTCGCGTCCGTGCAGCTGGGCGGCCACTGCCACATCTGGTCCCACGCGAACATCGGCATGGGCACCGTCGTGCACCAGAAGGCCGAGGTCGGCCCCGGCGCGATGGTCGGCATGGGCGGCGCGGTCCGCAAGGACATCGGCCCGTTCACCATCTCGGTCGGCAACCCGGCCAGGGTCTCGGGCATCAACGTGGTGGGCCTGAGCCGCCGCGGCTGCGACGAGGCGACGATCGCGGCGTTGGAGCCGTTCCTCAAGGGCGTGGGCGAGCTGCCCGCCTCCGGGCTGCCCGAGGACCTGGCGACCCTGCTGAAGGCGTGGGCCGACCGCGGCCCCGCCGACCACTAGACCCATCCCCCGAGCACGGAGATCGAGAACACCATGGCGCTGAACGACAAGCTCCGCGACGTCTTCGTCGAGGCACTCGGCCTCGACGCCTCCGTCGACGTCGAGAACCTCAAGTACCGCGAGATCGAGGAGTGGGACTCCGTCGGCCACATGGCGCTGGTCGCGGCCATCGAGGACGAGTTCGACGTCGAGTTCGCGACCGACCAGGTCATCGACATGAGCAGCTTCAAGGTCGCCGTCGACATGCTCGAAGGTTTCGGCGTCAAGGCTTGAGTTCGACCGAACGGCGCAGGCCCGGAACGCACGTCCCGTGTGTTTCGGGCCTGCTTCATGCCGGTAACGGGGCGTCTCGGCCGGCAAGTACCCTCGACGGGGATCCAAGACGTGCCTACAGGACTGGTTGAACAGTGACTGACCTCACCGACAAGGTAGCCATCGTCACCGGCGGCACCAGGGGAATCGGCCTGGCCACCGTCACCGCGCTGGCCGAGGCGGGTGCGACCGTGGTGCTGACCGGTCGCGACGAGGCCGTCGCCAAGGAAGCCGCCGCGGGCGTCCCCGGCGGCCGGGTGACGGGGGTGGCGCTGGACGTCACCGACTCCGCCGCCGTGAGCGCGACGATCCGCGCGGTCGCCAAGGAGCACGGCAGGCTCGACGTGGTCGTCGCCAACGCGGGCGTCCTCGAGGGCGCGCTGGTCGGGATGATGAAGGACGACCTCATCGACCGGATGCTGTCGACGAACGTGGCGGGCTCGCTGTACACGGTGCAGGCCGCGGCCCGCGCGATGATGCGCAAGAAGTCCGGCTCGATCGTGCTCCTCGCCTCCATCGCGGGCGAGCAGGGCAGCGCCGGTCAGAGCGCGTACGCGGCGTCCAAGGCAGGCGTGACCGCCGTCGCGAAGTCCACCGCCAAGGAACTCGGCCGGTACGGCATCCGCGTCAACGCGGTCGCCCCCGGCGTGATCGACACCGCCATGACCGCCGCGATGGGCGAGGAGGCCATCGCCGCGAACGTCAAGGCGACCCCGCTCGGCAGGCTCGGCGCCCCGGAGGACGTGGCCAAGGCCATCCGCTTCCTGGCGGGCGACGAGGCCGCGTTCATCACGGGCCAGGTGCTCGGGGTCGACGGAGGCCTCGTCCTGTGACGGCGCGCGGTCTGCTCGACGGTGGTGGCCGCCTGGTCGACGCGGCCAGCGGCGAGGTGCTCGAACCGGCTGACCTGCGTGTTCGCGTCGAGGCCGTGGCCGCTGAACTGGCCGACGTGCCCGCGGGCGTGCTGTTCGCGCGCACGGACGTGGACCTGGCGAGCGTGCTGCGCTACCTGGCCGCGTTCGAGGCGCACCGGGCCGTGGCGCTGCTCGACGCCGGCCAGGACCGCGAGGTGCTGCTGGAACTGGTGGGTCGCTTCCGGCCCGCCGCGGTGCTCGGCGCGGACGGCGACGCTCCCGACGGGTATCGCAACGGCGTTGTCGGCGGCCCCGCGTGGGTGCGCTCCGACGCCGAGGGCGTGACCCCGCACCCGGACTTGGCCGTGCTGCTGCCGACCAGCGGGTCGACCGGCAACCCCAAGTTCGTCCGGCTCTCCCGCGCCGCCGTTCTCGCCAACGCCGAGGCCATCGCGGACGTGCTGGGCATCGACTCGACCGAGGTCGCGCCGACCAGCCTCCCGCTGCACTACAGCTACGGCATGTCCGTCCTCAACAGCCACCTCGTGCGCGGCGCGACCGTCGTCGTCGAGGGCACCGGCGTGATGGGCAGGGCGTTCTGGACGGCCGTCGAGGAGCACAAGATCACCTCGCTGGCCGGCGTCCCGTACCACTACGAGATGCTGAAGCGCCTCAAGTTCGACCCGGCGAAGTACCCGAGCCTGCGGACCATCACGCAGGCGGGCGGCAAGCTGCGCGACGACCTCGTGGTGCTGTTCAACGACAAGATGCTCGCCGTCGGCGGCCGGATGTTCGTGATGTACGGCCAGACCGAGGCCGGTCCCCGCATGTCGACCGTGCCCGCCGAGAAGCTCGCGGACAAGATCGGCTCGGCCGGTCCGGCGCTGCCCGGCGGCGCGTTCGTGATCCGCGGCGACGACGGCGTCGAGACCACGTCGCCGGACGTGGTCGGCGAGGTCCTCTACCGCGGCCCGAACGTGATGATGGGCTACGCGGAGAGCGAGGCCGAGCTGGCCGACGGTGATTCGCGGCACGGCGAGCTGGAGACCGGCGACCTCGGCAGGCTCGACGAGGACGGCTACCTGCACATCACCGGCAGGCTCAAGCGCATCGGCAAGGTCTTCGGCAACCGCGTCAACCTGGACGACCTGGAACAACTGCTGCGCGGTTCGGGGTTGGACCTGGGAGCGGCGGCCGCGGTGCCCGCGGGCGACAAGGTGGTCGTCTGGGTCGAGGACTGCGCCGCCGACACGCGCAAGGCGGCCGCCCGCGTCCTCGCGGAGAAGCTGCACCTGCACGTGTCCGGATTCGACGTGCGGGACGTCGACGCCCTGCCGCTGCTCCCCAGCGGCAAGATCGACTACCGCTCCCTGGAGGGACGGGCATGACAGCCACTGTTGAAGGCGTCTTCGGGCTGGGCCAGGCCGAGCGCGAGGCGGCACTGCTGCCCGCGCTGACCGAGCTCACCGAGCACCACCGCGCCACCTGCGAGCCGTACGACCGCATCCTGGGGTCCCTGGGGTTCGCGCGCGGCGCGGCGTTCGGCTCGGTCGAAGAGGTGCCGTGGCTGCCGGTGCGGATGTTCAAGCACCACGTGCTGAAGTCCGTTCCGGACGACGAGGTGTTCAAGGTCCTCACGTCGTCCGGCACGACCGGCGCCGAGGTGTCGCGCATCTACCTGGACAAGCAGGCCGCCGGTGACCAGCCGCGCTACCTGGGCCGGACGTTGCAGGCCGTGCTCGGCGAGAAGCGCCTGCCGATGCTGATGGTCGACACCATCGGCATCATCAAGAACCGCCGCTCGTTCTCGGCGCGCGGCGCCGGCGTGCTCGGCATGGCCAACTTCGGCCGCCAGCACGTGTACGCGCTCGACGAGAACGACCAGCCGGACGTGGAGGCCATCAAGGGCTTCCTCGCGAAGCACGGCTCCGAGCCGTTCCTCATCTTCGGCTTCACGTTCATGGTGTGGCAGTACCTCTACGAGGTCGCCCGCGAGCACAAGCTCGACCTGTCCAACGGCATCCTCATCCACTCCGGTGGCTGGAAGAAGCTGATCGACAAGGCCGTGGACAACGCGGAGTTCCGGCGCGCGTTCGCCGCGGACACCGGGCTGACCCGGATCCACAACTACTACGGCATGGTCGAGCAGCTCGGCACCGTGTTCGTCGAGGGCCCGTCCGGCAACTCGCTGTACTGCCCGGACTTCGCGGACGTCGTGATCCGCGATCCCGAGACGTGGGCCGAGCAACCTGTCGGCGTGCCGGGCGTCATTGAAGTGGTCAGCACCGTGCCGCGGTCCTACCCCGGCCACGTGCTGCTCACCGAGGACCTCGGCGTCGTGCACGGCATCGACGACGGCGACTGGCCCGGTAAGCGCTTCTCGGTCCTCGGTCGTCTGCCCCGTGCGGAAGCCCGTGGGTGCTCGGACACTTTCAGCGGAGGTACGGCGGCGTGAGCCCCATCCAGCAGCGGTTCCCGGCGGGGCCGGACGTCGAGGTCGAAGACCTCCTGGCGTCGCTGACCGCCGAGCCCGAAGGCGGGCGGCTCAAGGTCGGCGACCCGCGGATCGTGGACTTCATCGTGAAGTTCGCCCGCAAGCTGCTCGCGCCCGCGACCGCCCGCCGGTTCCCGGAGTTGGCGTCGCTGGGGTTCTTCCTGCGGCGCGGGGAGATCACCAAAGCGTTGGCGGGCCTGGAAACCTCGGGCGACGAGCTCCGTTTCCCGCGTGGACTGGTGTTCCACGTGCCACCGGCCAACGTGGACACGATCTTCGTGTACTCGTGGGCGTTGTCCGCGTTGGCGGGCAACCCCAACGTGGTCCGGATCTCGGCGCGGTCCGCCGGTGCGGCGGAGACCGTGATCGCCTGCCTGAACGAGGCGCTGGCGGAAGCGGACCCGATCGTCGCGCAGACCCAGCGGATGGTGACGTACGGGCGCGACGAGGTCGTGACGTCGGCGCTGTCCGCCGCGTGCGACCTGCGGGTCATCTGGGGCGGGGACCGGTCGGTCGCCGAGATCCGCAAGAGCCCGATCGCGCCGCACGCGCGTGACCTCACGTTCCCGGACCGGGCGTCGTTCGCGGCGATCTCGGTCGACGGGTGGCAGCGGGCCACGCCGGAGCAGCGCCGGGACGCGGCCATCGGCTTCTACAACGACTCGTACTGGTTCGACCAGGCCGCCTGCTCGTCGCCCCGGACGCTGTTCTGGGTCGGCGACGAGGCCGGTGCGCAGGCCGCCCGGCCGGAGTTCCTGGCCCTGCTGGCGGACGTCGTCGCGAGCAAGCACTTCGTGGTCGAGCCCGCGATGGCCGTGCAGAAGCGCGTGTCCGCGTACGGCGTGGCCGCCGAGGGGCACGCCACCTCGATCAGCTTCGCCGGCAACGCCGTCGCCACGCTGGAACTCGCCCACGCGGCCGACGTGCCGAGGGAATGGCTCGGCGTCGGGACCTTCCCGCAGGCCACGCTGTCCGGGTTGGACGAGTTCGTGCGCATCGCCGAGCGCAAGGACCAGACGTTCAGCCACTTCGGCTTCCAGCGCGACGAACTGGTCGACTTCGCCCACGCCCTCGCCGGGCGGGGTATTGACAGGATCGTCCCGTTCGGATCTGCTCTCAGCTTCGCTGCGGTCTGGGACGGGTACGACCTGCTGTCCGAGTTCAGCCGCCTCACCACGGTGACCGGCTGATCCATGGCCGACTCCACTTCGCCCACCGACATCACCGGAGACCCGATGAAGGTCCAGGACGACCTCGCCACCACGGAGCCCGTGGCAGCCGACGTCGCCGCACCGCCCAGCCGGAAGGCGACCATCATCGCCTGGGCGAAGCGGCTACTCGTCGTCTTGGTCCTCGCCGGTGCTACCTACCAGGTGGTGAAGCAGTGGAACGACGTCTCCAAGACGTTGTTGGAACTGCCCTGGTACTCCGTGGTCCTGTCGCTCGCGGCGGTCTACGTGGGCGTGTGGCTCGGACCGGTGGTGTGGAAGGTCGTGCTGTCGGACCTCGGAGCGCCGGTGCGGGTGTCCGAGGCGTCGAAGTTCTACCTCGTCGGGCAGCTCGGCAAGTACATCCCCGGCGCGGTGTGGGCCGTGCTGCTGTCGATGGAGCTGGCGAAGGAAGCCGGCGTCAGCCGGGCGCGGAGCTTCACGGCCGGGCTCATCGCGACCGGGCTCGGGGTCGTCGCCTCGATGATCACCGGGTTGCTGGCGCTGCCGATCATCCTGGGTGGGGACCACCCCGAGCTGCTGTGGCTGTTCGCGCTCCTGGTCGTCGGGTTGGTGTTCCTGCACCCGGTGCCGTTGACGTGGCTCGTGTCCACGGTGCTGAAGCTGCTGCGCAAGGCCCCGCTGCCGCACCGGCTGAACGGGGTGGCGATCTTCAAGGGCGTCGTGCTGGCCGTCGCGATCTACGTGATGTTCGGTGTGCACCTGTGGCTGCTGTCCACCTCGGTGGGCGCTCCGGGGTTCAACACGCTGGTCCTGTGCGCGGGCGCCATGGGCGTGTCGATGACCGCCGGTCTGATGGCGTTCTTCCTGCCCTCCGGCCTGGGCGCGCGCGAGGCGGTCATCGTCGCCGCGCTCGTCACGGTGATGCCGTCCGGGCAGGCGCTGGCGCTGGCCGTGGTGTCGCGGTTGATGTTCACGATCGCGGACCTCAGCTCCGCCGGGATCGCGGCCGGGTTCGTCTGGATCCAGGGCAAGCGCGGTGTCGCGCCCACGGCTCCCGCCGTCGACTGACCGGTCTTCTCACGACTACGGCGAAGGCCCCCACCGGACTCCGGTGGGGGCCTTCGCCGTGTGCGGGTTAGCTGCCTGCCTGCTGCCACGCGCCGAAGGCGCCGTCGGGGCCCGCCGTCGTCTGGACCAGCTCGTACAGCTTCGCGTCGCCGCCGACCACCAGGACCCGGACCAGGCCCATGGCGTCGCGGACGGCCGCCGGGCCGACCTCGCAGTAGCCGCCCAGGTCCGTCCACGCGCCGAAGTTGCCCGTCGAGGACTGCCGGGAGACGCTGATGCCGTAGCCGTCGTTGCGGCTGAACGCCAGGATGCGCGGGGTGGCGCCGCCCGAGGTGACCGCCGCCACCGGGCCCACGCCGCCCTGGCCGCCGATGTGCGTCAGGGCCGTCGCCCAGGCGCCGTTGGCCGTCTTCTCCGCCAGGGTGCCGACCGCGCCGTCGTTCTGCTCGCGGCTGAGGATGCGGACCTTGTTGGACGCCTCGATCGCCGCGCCAGGGGCGAAGGTGGACTCCGCTGTGGACGTGAGTGCCTGGAAGACGGTGCCCGCACCGGGGTTCTGGTACCAGTGGAGGGTCTTGCCGTTGCCGTCCGCGAAGACGTGGAGCTTGCCGCTGGGGGCCGTGATCGCGACCGGCGGGGTCATGGCCTTGTTGCCGCCGCCCGTGACGGTGTACCACGAGCTGAAGCCGGTGCCCTGCTCGAAGGCGTTGCAGAGCAGGCCGGTCTTGTTGATGGCGTACATCTCGATGCCGCCGTCGGAGTTCACGCCCAGCGCCGGCGTGCCGTAGGCGGGGGAGTTGCCGTTGGGGTTGCCGACGTTCGTCCACGTGGTGGCGAAGCCCGCGCCCGCGGCGGTCTGCTTGGTGGTGAGGATCGAGCCGGTGTCGAGGTCCAGCACGGCGATCTGGAGCTTGCCGTCCCCTCGGAGGGCCACCGCCACGCCGGGGGCGAAGGAGCCCGTCTTGAGGCTGGTGGGGCCGGTCCACGCGCCGCCGTTCTGCTGCTTCCACAGCACGAGCGAGTCGCCCGCGACCACGAAGGCGTGCAGGGTGCCGGTGCTGTCGATCGCGGCCCACGGGGACACGACCGGCCAGCGGTGGTAGTTGCGGGCGAGGTTGGTGTCGAAGGCGCCGCCGGTGAGCGGGTCGTGGGCCGCGTAGGCCTGGTAGCCCGCCGTCTTCGGGTTCAGGAGCGCGGTCGGCACGTTGGCCGGGGCGTTCTGGGTGTTGTAGCAGCGGTAGCGCGTCAGGAGCGCGTACGGCCTGCCCGCCGGGCCCTCGTAGGCCTTGACCGCCTTCTGCGCGAACTTCGCGGCGGCGATGTGGTCCCAGTGGTCCTGCTGGTCCGGGTTGCGGGCGTCGTCCGGGTACGGGTCCTGGACGCGGATCGTCGTCGGCTGGAACTGCTGGAGCAGCGCCAGCAGCACGGCGTTCAGCGCGGCCTGGTTGTAGGTCTGGACGGGGACCGCGCTGCCGGTCGGGCGGATCGTGGTGGTGGAGTAGCTCGTGCTGTTCCACAACTCGGTGAGCGCGTCGGTGTGCAGCGTGTCGCCCGCGTCCGGCAGGCTCAGGTAGATCATCTGGATCTGCGGAGCGCCGGTGAGCGTGTCGATCTCGACGGTCTTGCCCGCGACGACCATCGTGGCGCGGGTCCAGTTGTTCGGCTTGCCCGCGAGCACGGCCCACGCGCTGCGCGACCCCTCCTGGACGCTCGCGGCGAGCTGCTCGCGGGTCATCTCGCCTTCGACGCCGTTGTACTCGTCGGCGCCGAGGACGATGGTCCGGACCGGCCGTCCGGACTGGATGGACGGCTGGATGTCCGGGTTCAGGAAGAGCAGGTCGTCATCCGTGTGGGCGACGATCTGCAGGTAGCTCCCCCCGGTCGGAACGCTGCGGGCCCCCACCGCGAGCGCTTCCGAGCCGAGGCCGACGCCGATGGCGGCCGTCGTGGCGACGGTGACGCCCGCCACCAGCACTGTTCTACGACTGACGTGTGCCATTCGCTTGTTCCCCCCAAAGACTGAACTTGTCCCTTGTGGACCAGCTTGATGACGTCCGATGTGGTAGGTCGGTTGCCTTCAAGATTCGGTAGGGGACGATCAGTCGTTACCGGGGGTCAGACGGTTCCCAAGAACGCGTCTCGTATGTCACTCTAACGGAGTAACGATGCTTCTTTGGGTGACAGGAGTTCGGGGATGCGGTTCGTGAAGTCGGCCCGGTTGGCGGTAGCGGCCCTGGGCCTGGTCGCGCTCGGAATCCTCAGCGTCACGCCTGCCTCGGCGAACCCCGCGGACCAGACCGGTTCCGTCCGCATCACCCGTTAGAACCAGCGCTCCAGGACCAGCGCCACACCGTCGTCGGTGTGCAGCCCGGTGACCTCGTCGGCCACCGCCAGCGCGTCGGCGTGCGCGTTGCCCATCGCCACGCCGTGGCCCGCCCAGCGCAGCATCGGCACGTCGTTCGGCATGTCCCCGAACGCCACCACGTCGGCCCGCTCCACGCCCAGGCGCTCGGCCACGTCCGCCAGCCCGGTCGCCTTCGTGACCCCGGCGGCGGACAGCTCCAGCAGCCCGTCGTTGGTGGAGAACGTCACCATGATCTCGTCGCCCAGCACGGCCTCGGCGGCCAGCGCCATCTCCTCGCTGGTCATGGACGAGTGCCGCGCCAGCAGCTTCACCGCGTGGTGGCCGAGCACCTCGGCGAGCGGCACCTCGAACTCGTCGCTGGCCGCCCACGGGTGGTCGTAGGTCGGCTCGGCCACGAACGCCCGCACGGTGTCGTCGAAGGCGGACGCGCCCACGCGCTCGGCGGCGAGCGAGCAGCCGGGGATCACCTCGTGCAGCACCGACGCCAGCTCGTTCAGCTGAACGGGTTCGAGTCCGCGCTGCCACACGATCCGGTCGGCGCCGATGTCGTAGAGCGCCGCGCCGTTCGCGCAGACCGCGAAACCGGTCGCCCCGACCTGCTCGGCGATGTTCGGGATCCAGCGCGGCGGACGGCCGCTGACCAGCACGAACGGGGTGTCGGACGCGATCACCCGCCGCACGACCGCCGCCGTCCGCTCGGTCACCCGGTACTCCAGGGCGAGCAGTGTTCCGTCGATGTCCGAGGCGACCAAGCGGGGCTTCTCCACGACCCCCATACTGCCTTGCCCGTTCGTGGTCGCGGCGCGGCATCGTTACTGTTCGACTGTGCGTACCGGCATCGTGATCCTCCCCGAACACCGCTGGTGGGTAGCGGAACCGAAGTGGCGAGCAGCGGAGGAGCTCGGTTTCCACCACGCGTGGACCTACGACCACCTCGGCTGGCGCACCCTCGTGGACGGCCCGTGGTTCGGCGCGGTGCCGACCCTGACGGCCGCCGCCACGGTCACCGCGAACATCAGACTCGGCACGCTCGTGGCCACGCCGAACTTCCGCCACCCGGTCCCGTTCGCCCGCGAGCTGATGACGCTGGACGACATCTCCGACGGCAGGCTCACGCTCGGCGTCGGCGCGGGCGCGCAGGGCGGCTACGACCTCCAGGTCACCGGCACGGGCGACCAGCCCGGCCGCGCCACCCGCTTCGCCGAGTTCGTGGAGCTGCTGGACCTGCTGCTGACCCGCGAGCGGACGACGTGGAGCGGGAAGTTCTACACCGCGGAGGAGGCTCGCAGCGCTCCCGGCTGCGTCCAGCGCCCCCGCATCCCGTTCCTGGTCGCGGCCAACGGCCCGAAGGCGATGGACGTGGCCGTCCGCTACGGCACCGGCTGGGTCACGACCGGGCCCGGCGGGGACGACGTCGAGGCGTGGTGGCGCGGCGTCGGCACGATGGCCGAGCAGTTCGACGAGAAGCTGGCGGGCATCGAGCGGGCCAGCGAGACGATCGACCGCTACCTGCTCCTGGACGCCTCGCCGCAGTACTCGCTGGCGGGCGTCTCGGTGTTCCGGGACATGGTCGGCCGCGCGCAGGACCTCGGCTTCACCGACGTGATCGCGCACTGGCCGCGCGCGGACGGCGTGTACGCGGGCCACGAGTCCGTGCTGGAGCAGGTCGCCGCCGAGGTCCTGCCGGAGCTGACGGCCGTGCCGATGCCGTGGCCCGCGCCCCAGCGCCAGGACCAGTCCGACCGGGGCTAGCCCAGGGAGTCGGTGGTGAGCTGCCCGTCGGGTCCGATGGCCAGTGCGAGGTCCTCGGTCCCGTCGGTGACGACGGTCGGGTAGTCGACCGTGCCCGCCTTGCGGGCCGTCCACGGCCCGAACCCGCCGCCGGGCAGTTCACGGGTGGTGGTGATCCGGCCCTCGGCGTCCCGGCCGACGAGCCGCAGACCGCCGCGGTCGACGGCCGCCACCTGCCCCGGACCGCCGGGGCCGGGCACGAGGACCGGTGGGAGCCACCCGGACGGCCCGCGCTTGCTGACGGCCACCTCGCCGGTGTTCGCCACGCGGTAGAGGAGGGCGTCCCGCAGCGCCACCGGGGGAGCCGCCGGGACCGCCGACGGGAACCCGTCGTCCCACCCGCCGTGCCACCGCCGGACCCCGGTCGTGGTGGAGGCGAACACCTCGACGCCGTCCGGGCCGTCGACGGCAGCGAGGCCGTCGAGCAGCCCCGTGCCGCCCAGGTCGACCCAGTCGCCCCACTTGCCGTTCGCGTCCTGCGAGATCCGGCTCAGCCCACCCGCGGTGGTGCGGACGAAGACGCTCACCGGGCCGTCCGCCGCGGCGACGGCGAACGGCACGCCCACGTCGGTCGACGGCGACGGGCTGCCCAGCGACGTCCACTCGCCGCCCCGCCAGCACGCGATGGTGTTGTCGTCGGTCCGCCGCCCGCACACGTGCAGCCCGTCCCGCCCGGTCGCCACGCTCAACGCGGGCGCCAGCGGCCCGCCGGCGGGCGCGAGGTCGGCGCTGTCCCACGCCGGTCCCCGCCTCGACCACGCCGTGACCTCGCCGCCGCGCACGGCGAAGGCCCGCAGCACGCCGTGCTCGTCCTTGCCGGCCCACGACACCCCGCGCGGCCAGCGGTGGTACATCCGCCGCGGCCAGTCCTCGTAGCTCTGCTGGTTGCCGACCATCGGGTCGTGGGCCCGGTACTTCGCGAAGTCGTCCAGCTTGTCCCGCTGCTGGGCGGCGTCGAGGTTCACCGGCACCTGCTCGACGTTGTAGTCGCGGTAGTTGACCTGCACGAACACCGGCTGGTGCGCGGACTTCCGGTACAGCCGGGCGGCCTCGTCGGTGAACTTCGCCGTCATCAGGTGGTCGGGGTGGTCGTAGAACGGCTGCCAGTGCGGGTAGGACGTCTCGGGGTTGCTGTCCTGGGTGCGGATCACGGTCGGCTGGAACCGGGTCATCACCGTCTGGAGCAGGTCCAGCAGCGCGTACCGGGTGTACCGGTACCGGCGCGGCACCTGGGCGTTGGCGGGCAGCAGCGTCGTGGCCCGCACGGACTCCGTCCGGTCCGCCCACAGCCGCCGCAGCGCGTGCGAGCCGCCGTGGTCCTCCGGCAGGTTCACGAAGAGCAGCTTCACCTCGGGCCGGGCCTTCAGCTCGTACTGCTCCACGGAGTGGTCCGCGTCCACGGTCAGCGCCGACCCGCGCCAGTCGTCGGCCACGCCCGCCATCGCCGAGTACGCCGCCCGCACCCCGGCCTGCCGCTGCGCGATGTAGGCGGGCACGTCCCGCGCGTTGGACTCGCCGCTGGTCAGGTACACCGTCACGACCGGGCGACCGGACCGGACGTCGTCCCCGAGTTCGGGGTTCATGAACAGCAGGTCGTCGTCCTCGTGCGCCACGACCTGCAACGACAGCGGGCCGGACGACACGCTGCCCGACGGCACGCGCGCCGAGCACGCGACGACCAGCCCGGCCAGCACGAGCGCGGCCAGCACGCGCGCGTTCCTCACGACACCGCGCTCTTCGGCACGACGAGTCGGTACACCACGGCGTCCTCGTTCTCGTAGACCTTGCTCAGGAAATCCGCTCCACCGAGATCACGCAGCCCGGTGGCCCTCCGGTTGTACTCGCGGACGTATCCGCGTCCGATAAGGACGTACGACACGTTCAGCCGCCGCACCGCCTCGCGGACCCGGTCGTCGGTGTCGTACTCGCGGAAGTGGGCCTGGAGGGTGAACACGTCCGGCGGTTCGAGGGTGCCGTCGTAGTGGCCCGCGACCGGGTGGACGCCCGCGATCGCGTACATCCACAGCGAGCCGTCGTTGCGGTCGTTGAGCACGCGCTCGTCCGGTTTCACCAGGTCACCGAGCCGCTGCATGGCCAGGACCTCGTTTTTCGTCACCACGTACGACTGGTCCTCGCGGGCGGTGTAGCCGTACGCCCGGTGGGCCTGCACCTCGTTGACGCGGTAGTACAGGCCGCCGCTGAGCAGGACGAGCGCCGCCAGGGCCGCGACGGACGTGACGAGCGGCACGCGGATCCGGCGGCCGAGGAGGTCGTGGACCTGGGCCAGGCCGTGGCCCGCGATCACGCACAGCGGGACCGTGGCCAGGGCGATGAGCCGGAACTGGTCGTTCCACCACGGGCTGGTCGCCTTCGCGACCCACGGCTGGGAGAACGACGCCGTCAGCACGAAGACCGCGCCGAACAGCACCGCGGGCCCGGCGAGCCAGCGCAGGGGCCCCAACCGGCCGAAGCGGGCCAGTCCGATCCACAGCGCCGCGGCCAGCCAGATCTGCGGGTGCGCGGTCACGTGCTGGAACGTCAGCAGGCTGCCCACGGCCTGGCTGACCGGGAACGTGGACGGCCAGTCCACCAGCGCGATGTTCCCCGAGACGCTCAGCGCGCCGAACAGGTGCGGCACGGCGACCAGCCCGCCCGCGGCCATCGGCGGCAGCAGCAGGACCAGGTCGCGGCGGGCCGTCGTCCACGCCCCCCACCAGCGCTGGACCAGCAGCGGGAGGACGAACAGGACGCCGCCGAACAGGGTGCTGGAGTGCACCGCGAGCAGGCCGACCGCGCACGCGGCGAACACCGCGCCGGTGTCCAGGCCCGGCCTGCGCAGGTAGCGGTCCAGCACGATCGCCAGCACCGGCGTGACGGCCAGGCCGACGGTGAACGGCAGCAGCGGGCCGCGCCACAGGTTGTCGTAGGTCGCGCTGGTGGCCGCCGCGGCGATGACCGCCGTGTAGCCCGCGACGACCGCGCGGCCGCCGAAGTGCCGGACCAGCGCGGCCAGCGACAGCGCCAGCAGCCCCGGCACCAGCACCGTGCCCGCGTTGAGCACGGCCGGGATCGAGGCCCCGCCGAGCTTGTAGACCAGGCTCGCGACGAGGTGGTAGCCGTTGGGGTAGAACAGGCCGTTCGGCAGCTCGTACCAGTTGACCCGGCTCGTGCCGTAGAGGCTGCCGTCGCCGGTGTCGGCGATGTAGCGGATCCCGTTGGCGTGGTAGCCCGCGTCCCAGTCCTGCGGGATGGCGTTCAGGTCGCCGCCCATCGCTCCGAAGAGGACGGCGAACCCGAACGCGAACGCCGCCGACACGCAGAGGGCAACCGCGATGTGCCCTCGGCGCGTCCACGGGGCGACGGGTTCCGCGCCTCGGGAAAACCTCCGCAACCAGAGGAGGACGGCGGCTACAGCGAGTGCGTAAACGCCGAACGTCATCGGGGTGAACGGGATGCCGATCTTCCACAGCCACGGCCCGGCGACGCCCGCGATGAAGTACGTGAGCAGTGGGGAGACCGCGAGGAGGGTCCAGCCGCGCAACCCGGTCGCGGCGGCCACGAGACCACCCGGCACCCAGACGACCGCGGCGTAGAGCACGATCGTCGTCACGGTCAGCAACAGGCTTGCGTGGTTCGGCACCCGGCCACCTGGGAGTTTGGTGCGAGGCCTGCCCCGCAGCGGAGGCCGGTAGGTTATCGGCCCCCCGAATTGCTGCGTACAGTGACCAGGGCAAAACACGCGACAGGCTAGCGGTGCAACCTGAAGACCGCCTGAAGCGTCTTGTGCTGTGTGGAGTTGTGCGTACCGGGGAGGAATCGCATGCGCCTGTCGGTGGTCATCCCGTGCTTCAACGAGGAGCGCGGGCTGGCCGAGCTGCACGAGGTGCTCTGCCGCGTGCTCCCCGGTGTCGCGGAGGACTTCGAGGTCATCCTCGTCGACGACGGCAGCAAGGACGGCACGCTCGGCGAACTCCGCCTGCTGGCCGACCGCGACCCCCGGTTCCGCTACCTCGCGCTCAGCCGGAACTTCGGCAAGGAAGCCGCGATGCTCGCGGGCCTGAGCCAGGCGAACGGCGAGCTCGTCGCGATCATGGACGCCGACCTCCAGCACCCGCCGGAGCTGCTCGGCCGCATGGTCGAACTGCTGGCGGGCGGCTACGACCAGGTCGTGGCGCGGCGCAGCCGGACCGGCGAGAAGCCGACCCGCAAGATGCTCTCCCAGCTGTACTACCGGCTGATCAACAAGGTCGTGGACGTCGAGCTGGAGGACGGCGTCGGCGACTTCCGCGTGCTGACCCGCCGCTCGGTGCAGGCGCTGCTGTCGCTCGGCGAGTACAACCGGTTCTCCAAGGGCCTGTTCGCCTGGATCGGCTTCGACACGGCCGTCGTCGACTACGAGAACGTCCAGCGGCACGCGGGCAGCAGCACGTGGACGCTGCGCAAGCTGCTGAACTACGGCATCGACGGCGTGGTGTCGTTCAACAACCGGCCGCTGCGGCTCGCGATCTACCTCGGCGGGCTCGTCACCGCGCTGGCGTTCTGCTACTCGGTCTTCATCGTCGTGCACGCCGTCCGCGACGGGATCTTCGTGCCCGGCTACGTGACGATCATGTGCGGCGTGCTCGGGCTCGGCGGGTTGCAGCTGCTGTTCCTCGGCGTGATCGGCGAGTACCTCGGCCGCATCTACTACGAGACCAAGCGCAGGCCGCACTTCCTGGTCAAGGAGTCCAGCGGGCGGCCGATCCCGGTCACCGTCCCGCTCGGACCGGAGGTCGCCGACCACGGCGGCCAGCCGGTCGCGATGCCCTTCGCGGAGCACAGCCCGTCGTGAACCAGCAGTTCGCCAGGATCGTCCGGTTCGGCCTGGTCGGCGTGGTCAACACCGGCGTCTACTACGGCTGCTACCTGCTGTTCTGCCTCGTCGTGCCGATCATGGCGGCCCACGTGCTCGCGTTCCTCGTGGCGATGGTCGGCTCGTACTTCCTCAGCTGCTACTTCACCTTCCGCACCAAGCCGACGTGGCGGAAGTTCCTGCTCTTCCCGCTCTCCAACGCGACCAACTTCGTGGTCAGCACCGCTGGCCTCTACCTGCTCGTGCACTGGCTCGACGTGGACAGCCGGATCGCGCCGCTCATAGCGGCCGCGGCGGCCATCCCGTTCACGTTCGTCATCGCCCAGTTCGTGCTGGTGAACCGCACGGCCGAAAGTGAGCTCCAGCCTTGACGTCGCTCGCCCGCAGAGCGCTGCCCGCCGGGGCGGTCGTCCTGCTCGTCGCGCTGCTCGCGCAACTCCCCTTCCTGCGCAACCGGTTCTTCTACGTGTGGGACGACAGCGCGGCGCAGTTCCTGCCGTCGTGGCACTTCCTCGGCGAGCGGCTCGCGGCGGGGGAGTGGCCGGTCTTCCTGTCGGTCGACAACTGGATGGGCGGCAACTTCTCCGCCGAGGCCCTGTTCGGCCTGTGGAACCCGGTCAACCTGGCGAACTACCTGCTGGTGTCCCGGTTCGACGACCTGTCGCTCGCCGCGCTCGTGGTGAAGACGGAGTTCCTGGCGCTGCTGGCGCTCGGCGTCTACCTGCTGTGCCGCGAGTACGGCGCCAAGCCCGCGGCGGCCGCGGTGCTCGCCATCGCCTTGCCGTTCGGCGGTTTCACGCTCTACTACGACACGGCGTCGTGGGTCGCGGGCCTGATGGCGTTCACCTGGATCCCGTACACGTGGTGGTCCGCGCGCCGGGTCGCCCGCGGCGTCGGCAGTCCACTGTGGCCGTTCCTGTTCGGCGCGCTCGCCGTGACGACGGGCAACCCGTACGGCCTGCTCGGCGTGTGCGCGGTGCTGTTCGCGCTGCTCGTGGAGAACTGGGTGACCCGCGACCGCGCGGCGCTGCTGCGGCTGGTGCTCGTCGGCGTGCTGATCGCGCTCGTCGTGCCGCTGGTCTACCTGCCGCTGCTGGGGAACTCCGCCGTCACCGACCGCGCGGGCCAGGGCTTCGCCAGCACGGGCATGCTGATGCCGAGGCTGTCGGACTTCCTGAACCCGTCCATGCCCAGCCACCTGCCGATGATCACCACGTTCGCCAACCCGACCCGGTTGAGCGTGCCCGGCATGTACTTCGCGTGGTTCGTCGTCCCGCTGCTGCCCTGGCTGGACTGGGGGATCGTGCGGGAGCGGTGGCGGGAACTCGTCGCCGTGTTCGTCGTCTTCGCGGGCTACCTGCTGTTCGCGATCGGGCCGTCGAACATGTGGATGTTCCGGTTCCCCCTGCGCCACGTCGAGGTGGTCTACCTGGCGTTCGGCGTGGTGTTCGCGGTGCTGCTCAGCGCCGGGCTGCGCACGGACCGGACCCGCGCACGCGTGCTGGTCACGGTCGGCCTGCTGCTGTTCACGTCCTACCTGACGTTCGCCGCGGGCCCGTGGGAGTTCCGCAGGCACCTGGTGTCGGTGGCGCTGCTGGTGGTCGGCACCGCGCTGGCCGTGCGGCTGGCCAAGACCCGCGCTCTGCCCGTGGTGCTGGTGGCCGGGGTCGCCCTCGCGCTGCTGCTGCAAACCCTGTGGTTCCCGAAGAACGCCGACGTGGCCGACTACGCCTTCCCGCGCACGGTGTCGGAGTTGCAGAAGTCCGACTACGACGGGACCACGTTCCAGGTCGGCTCGGTCGTCGTCGGCAACAACGGCCTGCTGCTCAAGGCCGACACGGTCGCCTCCTACACCGGCATGGGCTACCGGAAGTTCAAGCAGGCCACCTGCATGAACTACCTCGGCACGACCTGCGCGCAGGCGCTGGACAAGCTGCTGGAGCCCACCGAGGTCGGCCCGCCGCTGCTGGACCTCCTCCGCGTGCAGACCGTCGTGGTGCAGAACTCGGCCAACCCGAACCCCGTCACCCCGCCCGGCTGGCGGGTCGCCGACCGCAACGATCTCGTCACGGTGTTGAAGAGGGACGGCGGGATCGCGTGGGCGTCCGGACGGGTTTCCTGGACCGATGCAGGGATTTCCGCCGACACGGCGACCGACACCCGTGAAACGCTGCGGATCGACCGCGCGGGCAAGGTCGTCTTCGCCAGGCTGAACTGGCCCGGCTACCGCGCCGAACTCGACGGAAAACCCGTGGACGTGCGGGAAGGCCCCGCCGGACTGGTCGTGGTCGACGCGCCGAAGGCCGGCTCGCTGACGCTCACGTGGAGCCCGCCGGGGCTCGTCCCAGGCCTCGTGGCGGCACTGCTCGGTCTACTGGGAGCCGTCGCGCTGAGCGTGGTGACGGTGATCCGCCGCAGGCGTTTTGGCTGATCAAGGTACTTGTCCGCTTAACGGGGGTGATTGGGGATCATGATGGGTGCACCGCTATCCTCGGGCGCCGTGAGCTTCGCTGGTTATGACCTTGTCGTTGTCGGTTCCGGATTCTTCGGCCTCACGGTGGCCGAGCGCACCGCTACCCAGCTGAACAAGCGGGTCCTGGTGCTCGAGCGCCGTGAGCACATTGGTGGCAACGCCTACTCGGAGGCGGAGCCGGAGACGGGCATCGAGGTGCACCGCTACGGCGCGCACCTGTTCCACACCTCCAACAAGCGGGTGTGGGAGTACGTCAACCAGTTCACCGAGTTCACCGGCTACCAGCACCGCGTGTTCGCCAAGTACCAGGAACAGGTCTACTCGTTCCCGATGAACCTGGCGCTGATCAACCAGTTCTTCGGCAAGTCCCACACCCCCGACGAGGCCCGCGAGCTGATCGCGACGCTGTCCAGCGAGATCAAGACCGCGGACGCGCAGAACCTCGAGGAGAAGGCGATCTCGCTGATCGGCCGTCCGCTCTACGAGGCGTTCGTCCGCGGCTACACCGCCAAGCAGTGGCAGACGGACCCGAAGGAACTGCCCGCGGCCAACATCACCCGGCTGCCGGTGCGCTACAACTTCGAGAACCGCTACTTCAACGACGACTTCGAGGGCCTGCCTGTCGACGGCTACACCGCGTGGCTGGAGAAGATGGCGGAGCACGAGAACATCGAGGTCCGGCTGAACACCGACTACTTCGACGTCAAGGACGAGATCCCCGCCGGGACCCCCGTCGTCTACACCGGCCCGCTGGACCACTACTTCGGCTACTCCGAGGGCCGCCTGGGCTGGCGCACGCTGGACTTCGAGCGCGAGGTCGTCGCCACGGGCGACTTCCAGGGCACCTCCGTCATGAACTACAACGACGAGGACGTCCCCTACACCCGCATCCACGAGTTCCGGCACTTCCACCCGGAGCGGGACTACCCGAAGGACAAGACGGTCATCGTCCGGGAGTTCTCCCGCTTCGCCAAGGAGGACGACGAGCCGTACTACCCGATCAACACCGCCGAGGACCGCGTCAAGCTGGAGCGGTACCGCGAGCTGGCGAAGGCCGAGGCGGCGGAGCGCAACGTGCTGTTCGGCGGCCGTCTGGGCACCTACCAGTACCTGGACATGCACATGGCCATCGGCGCGGCGCTGAGCGCGTTCGACAACAAGATCGCGCCGCACCTCACCGAGGGCGCGCCGATCGACGGCAGCATCTGAGCAAGGCCTGGTCGCGGTCGCCCGGTAGGACGTTCGATTCCTACCGGGCGATCACCATTTGTGAACACGGTGGAACGCCAAGCGCCCGAACGGGCGGTGGTCGGGCCCGTGGGTACTATGTCGCTTAACGCCGCCGCACCTGATCCACGACTTCGTGGCGTTCGCGGGTGCGGCGAAGCACGCCATGACCACACGTCGAACGTTCGAATCTGAACCCGAATCCGCGTTGATGGCGGTTCGCCGGAGGAAGCACGTGACCGAGCAGGCCAAGGCCCCTAGCGCCGCCGCCCCGAAGATCGAGACGACCGCCCCGGACAGCAAGGTGAGCGACACGGCCTCGGTCCGCGTCGCGGCCAAGGGCGCGGGTCTCAACCCGAACCAGGTGCTGCAGCGGGTGATCCTTCCCCGCGACGAGGACCCGCTCGACGTGCGTCCCCTGTACCTGGACGAGCCCGCGAACGTCCACAGCCACGTCGTGTCGCGCCGGTCGGTGACCGTGCCCGCGTCCGCCAAGGTGTCGTTCGCGTCGTACTTCAACGCGTTCCCCGCCAGCTACTGGAAGCGCTGGACGACCGTCGAGGAGGTCGTCCTGCGCCTGTCCGTGCGCGGCGCGGGCCGCGTCGACGTCTACCGCTCCAAGCCCAGCGGCGACCCCATCCACCTCGAGGGCCACGCCGTGCGCAGCCCGAAGGCGTGGACGAACCTCGAACTGCGGGTCAGCCTCAAGCCGTTCGAGGACGGCGGCTGGATCTGGTTCGACGTGTTCACCGACGACACGCCGCTGGAGATCAAGGAAGCCGCGTGGACCACCGACACGCCGCTGCCGGAGCAGAAGGTCGCCATCGGCATGACGACCATGCGCCCGATCGACGCGGTCATCGCGCTGCGGGCGCTCGGCGAGGACCCCGCGGTCCTCGACGTCGTGCAGAAGGTCTTCGTCGCCGACCAGGGCGCGATCAAGGTCAAGGACACCCAGGGCTACGCCGAGGCGCGCAAGCTCCTCGGTGACAAGCTGGAGATCATCGAGCAGGAGAACCTCGGCGGCTCGGGCGGCTTCACCCGCGGCCTGTACGAGGCGATCGAGCACACCGACGTCGCCCAGATCATGCTCATGGACGACGACATCCGGCTCGAGCCGGACGCGGTGCTCCGCTCCAACGCGTTCGCCCGCGCCTGCGCGCAGCCGGTCATCGTCGGCAGCCACATGCTGAACCTCCAGGCCCGTGCGCGGCTGCACAGCTTCGGCGAGGTCGTGGACCTGGCCACCTGCAACTGGCGCGCGGCGCCCGGCGCGGTCACCGACCACGACTTCGGCACCGAGACGCTGCGGGAGACCGAGGAGCTGCACGCGCGCATCGACTCCACGTACAACGGGTGGTGGATGTGCCTGTTCCCGCGTGAGGTCGTCCAGCGCACCGGGTACCCGCTGCCGCTGTTCATCAAGTGGGACGACGCGGAGTACTCGCTGCGCGCGCTGGAGCGCGGCTTCCCGACGGTGTCGCTGCCCGGCTCCGCCGTGTGGCACATGCCGTGGACGGACAAGAACGACGCCACCGACTGGCAGGCGTACTTCCACACCCGCAACCGGCTGGTCATGGCCGCGCTGCACAGCCCGTACGACATCCGGTCGACGCTGCTGAAGCAGGGCCTGAAGCTGACCCTGCGGCACCTGCTGTCGATGGAGTACTCGACGGTCGCCGTCCAGCAGAAGGCGATCGAGGACTTCCTGGCGGGCCCGAGCAAGCTGTTCGACTCGCTGCGGACGGCGCTGCCGGACATCCAGAAGCTGCGGAAGCAGTACACGGACGCGCAGATCCTGACGTCGGCCCGCGAGTTCCCGCCGCCGACGTACGACATGGTGCGCGCCGAGCAGATGCTGAAGCCGCCGGTGAACCCCGCCGTGATCGCCGCGAAGGCGTCGAAGGCCCTGCTGCACAACCTGCGGGACCCGGAGAGCTCGACCGTCGACCGGCCGCAGATCAACGTGCCCGCCACCAACGCCCGGTGGTTCCTGCTGGGCAACCTGGACAGCGCGACGGTGTCGAACGCCGACGGGTCCGGCGTGGCGTTCCGCAAGCGCGACCCGAAGGAGTTCCGGCAGTTGGCCGCGCGGTCGGCGCGGAACTACCGGCGGCTGGCGCAGGAGTGGCCGCGGTTGAAGAAGGTCTACCGCGACGCGCTGCCGGAGCTGACCTCGGTGGAGTCCTGGCGGAAGATCTTCGAGAACTGACGCCGTGACGAAAGGGCCCGAACCTGCTGGTTCGGGCCCTTTCGCTTGGCCGTAGCCTCAGTGCGCTCGCCGTGAGGTGATCACGCCGGTGTTGAAGCCCGCCAGGTGCAGGCCGCCGTGGAACCTCGCGTGCTCGATCTTCACGCAGCGGTTCACCACCACGTCCAGGCCCGCCGCCTCCGCGATGGCCGCCGCTTCGGGGTGGTCCAGGCCCAGTTGCAGCCACAGCGTTCGCGCGCCCGCCGCCACGACCTCCTCCGCCACTCCCGGCAGGTCGTCGTGCTTGCGGAACACCGACACCAGGTCCGGCACTTCCGGCAGCGCCTTCAGCGACGGGTACACCTCGTGGCCCAGCAGGGTGTCCAGCCTGGGGTTGACGAAGTACACGCGGTAGTTCGTGGAGGAGAGCAGGTAGGTCGCCACGAAGAAGCTGGGGCGGGCCGTGTTCGCCGAAGCGCCCACCAGCGCGACGGACTTCGTGTCGCGCAGGAGTCGCTGCCTGCCGATCGCCGACTCGATCATTTCACCGCCCTGGTCAAGGCCTGGTCCAAGTCCCACAGGATGTCGTCCACGTCTTCCAGCCCCACCGAGATGCGGATGAGGTCCGGGGTGACACTCGCACCGACCAACTGCTCGTCCGTGAGCTGCTGGTGGGTCGTCGAGCCGGGGTGGATGACCAGGGTGCGGACGTCGCCGACGTTGGCCAGGTGGCTGCACAGCTCCACCGCCTCGACGAAGCGCTGGCCCGCTTCGCGGCCGCCCTCCACGCCGAAGGAGAAGACCGCGCCGGGGCCTGCCGGCAGGTAGCGCGCGGCGCGGGCGTGGTGGCGGTGGGACGGCAGGCCCGCGTAGGACACCCACGAGACGCGGGTGTCCGCCTCCAGCCACTCGGCGACGGCCTGGGCGTTGCGGACGTGCTCGTCCATCCGCTGCGGCAGGGTTTCCACGCCCTGGAGCAGCAGGAACGCCGACTGCGGGGACAGCGTCGCGCCGATGTCGCGGAGCTGTTCCGCGCGCAGCCTGGTGCAGAAGGCGTACTCGCCGAAGTTCTCCCAGTAGCGCAGGCCGCCGTAGCTGGGGACCTCCTCCGTCATGCGCGGGAAGTTGCCGTTGCCCCAGTCGAACCTGCCGGAGTCGACGACCACGCCGCCCAGGGTCGTGCCGTGGCCGCCGAGGAACTTGGTGGCGGAGTGCAGGACGATGTCCGCGCCGTGCTCCAACGGCCTGATCAGGTACGGGGTGGCGAGCGTGGCGTCGACGACCAGCGGGATGCCGTGCTCGTGGGCCAGCGCCGACAGGCCCTCCAGGTCGGCGATGACGCCGGACGGGTTGCCGATGACCTCGGTGAAGATCAGCTTCGTGCGGTCGGTGACGGCTGACGCGTAGTCCGAGGCGTCGTCGCCGGTCACGAACGTGGTCGTGACGCCGAAGCGGGCCAGGGTGCCGGTCAGCTGGGTGACGGTGCCGCCGTAGAGGCCCGCCGCCGAGACGACGTGGTCGCCCGCCTCCGTCAGGGCGGCGAAGGTGAGGAACTCCGCCGCCTGGCCGCTGGACGTGGCGACCGCGCCGATACCGCCCTCCAGGCTGGCGATCCGCTCCTCGAACGCGGCCACGGTGGGGTTGCCGATGCGGCTGTAGACGTTGCCGTACTTCTGCAACGCGAACAGGTTCGCGGCGTCCGCTGTGTCCTGGAAGACGAAGCTGGTCGTCTGGTAGATCGGGACGGCGCGGGCGCCGGTCGTCGGATCCGGCGCGCCACCCGCGTGCAGCGCCCTGGTGCGGAAGCCCCAGGCGCGGTCTTCTCGGCTCATCCTGCCGATCCTCACCCATCCGGCCGCGTTGCGGAAGCCGGTCCAGGCGGTGGGAACGGGCTAGCAGCCGCAGGAGTGGTGGACGACGTCCCAGTGGTCGCCCTCGCGGAAGTAGACGTTGCCGGACGCGGCCTCGACTTGGGCGACGGTGGCGCCGAGCGTGAGCGTGGACAGGGCACGGGTGACGCGCACGTGTTCTCCTCGAGCGGTGGGGGACCTTCCACCGGTCGGTACGAGTCGCGCCGTCGCCAGGTTGAGTCACTCCTTGATGCCGCTCTCCACCACCCCTCGGACCAGGAACCGTTGCAGCGCCAGGAAGACGACGACCAGCGGCAGGATCGACACGGCCGCCGCGAGGAACAGCTCGTGGACGTTGAGGCTCTGCGCGGTGAGGAACACCGACAGCGCGACCTGCACGGTCCACGAGTCCTGGTCCTGCGCGATCACCAGCGGCCAGAGGAACTGGTTCCAGCTCGTCATGAACGCGATCACGCCCAGCGCGGCGAAGAAACCCCGCGAGTTCGGCACGACGATCCGCCAGTACGTGCCCCAGTGGCCGAGGCCGTCGATGCGGGCCGCCTCCTCCAGGTCGGGCGGGAAGTTCCGGAAGTACTGCCGGAACAGGAACGCGGTGAACCCGCTGAACAGGCCGGGGATCACCAGCCCGCGCAGGTCGCTGACCCAGCCCAGCGTCGACACCACCACGAACGTCGGCACGAACGTCACCGCCGCCGGGATCATCAGGGTCGCGAGGACGGCGGCGAACACCTTGTTCGCGTGCCGGTAGGGGATGCGCGCGAGCCCGTAGCCCGCGAGCGAGCAGAACAGCAGCTGCCCGACCGTTTGCAGGACCGCGACGACGGTCGAGTTCACCATGCTGCGCAGGATCGGCACCGCCGGGTCGGTGAACAGCTCGCCGAAGTTCTCCCAGTGCGGCCGGTCCGGGAACAGCCGCCAGTCGCGCGCGGTGATCTCCGCCTCGGTCGCGAGTCCATTGCGGACGACCAGGTAGAACGGCAGCAGGAACACCGCCGCCACGACCACGAGCGCGAAGTAGCGCAGCGCCTTCACTTGAGGATCACCTTGCCCTGCAACAAGGTCACGGCCGCGATCAGCAGTGCCAGCAGCACCGCGCCCGCGCCGCCGTGCCCGAAGTCCTGGCCGCCGCTGCCGAGCGACGTGTAGTACAGGTACACCAGCGGCGGCCGCGCGAACGGCGGGTACCCCTGCGAGCTGCCCAGCACGTTGTAGAACTCGTCGAACGCCTGGTAGGCCGCGATCAGGTTGAGCAGCAGCACCGCCACCGACGTGGTCCGCAGCTGCGGCAGCGTGATGTGCCGCAACGTCTGCCAGCCCGGCTTCGCCCCGTCGATCCACGCGGCCTCGTACAGGTGCTTCGGGATCCGCTGGAGGCCCGCGAGGAACAGGATCAGGTAGAAGCCCAGTTGCAGCCACAGCCGCAGCGTCACCAGCACCAGCCAGTACCACGGCGGGTCGGTCGACCCGATCCACGCGACCGGCTCCGCGCCGAACCAGCCCAGCACGGTGTTCGCCAGGCCGTAGCGGACGCCGTTGAAGATCGACAGCTTCCACACCAGCGACGCGACGACGTACGAGCATGCGGCGGGCAGGAAGAACACCGACCGGAAGAACGCCTGCATGACCGTGATCCCGTTGACCAGCAAGGCAAGCGCGAGCGACAGCACGAACGTCAGGGGGACGATGAACAGCGCGAACAGGCTGAACGTGCCGAGGCTGCGCAGGAACGGCTCGTCGGTGAGCATGTCGACGTAGTTGTCCAGCCCCACGAAGTCCGTCGGCGTGACCGTGTTGCGCGCGTCGAAGAACGACAGCACCACGCTCCAGCCGATCGGCACGTAGACGAACGCCAGCAACCCGAGCGCGAACGGCCCGACGAACAGCCAGAACGCGCGCGTGTTCGCGCGCCTCATCCGTACAGGCGCTTGAGCTCGTCCCGTGCCTTCTGCGCGGCGGCCTTCAACTCGGTCCCGGCGTCGGCCCCCTCGCGCACCGCGCGTGACACGGCGTCGTTGAACGCGGTGCCCATCGACGGGATCCAGTCCGGCGGGTTCGACGACTTCGCCAGGTCCCGCACGTACTTCACCGCGTCGGCGGCCGCGCCCTTGGTCAACTTGTCGGCTTTCGCGGCCAGGCTCTGCCGCGGCGGGATGTGGAACCCGTACGAGAGGTTGAAGTCCTCCTGGTAGTCCGTCCGGTCGACCCACAGCCACTTCACGAACGCCTTGGCGGCGTCCACGTCCTTGCTCTTCGCGTTCACCATCGCCCCGAACGCCCCGACGGGCACGGAATCCCGCCCGTTGCCGTCCAGTTTCGGCCACGGCAACACCCCGAAGTCGTCCCCCAACGCCTTCTGCACGGCGGGCACGGTCCACAACCCGGTCCACTGCATCGCCACGAGCCCCTGCGTGAACGCGTCAGGTTCGGCCCAGTCCTTCACAGCGCCCTGCAACATCGCCCCGCTGGTGTACAACTCCCGCAACTTCCCGATCGCCACGGCGGCAGCGGGCTCGTCGAACCCGACCTCGTGCTCGGTAGTCACGTAGTCCAACCCAACAGACCACAACGCTGGCCCGCCCAACACAGCGACACCCCCGTCGTTGCCCGCGAAGATCCCCTTCACATCACCCTTGGTGAGCTTCTTCGCCACATCGATCAACTCGTCCACAGTGGACGGAGGAGACACCCCGGCTTCGGCGAACATGCTCTTCCGGTAGAACAACATCTGCATGTCAACGGCCTGCGGAATCCCGTAGACCTGCCCGTCGATCGTGTGCCCGGCCAGGATCGTGGCGGTGAAGTCGTCCTTGGCGGCCCCGATCACGTCATCCAGGGGCACGATCTGCCCGGACCGGACAGCACTGATCTCCAACGTCGACTCGAACACATCCGGCACCCCACCGGCCAACAACCCAGCGGCCAACTTCGAGTCGTAGTCACCAGGATTCCACTGCACTTTCACGGACGCCTTGTCATACGCGGCGGCATACCGCTCGACGGCCTGCTGCACTCCCGGCTCGCCATAAGCGTGGTACCACTGCTCAAGCGCCTGCCCACCCCCACCCCCACGCCCGGTGTTGGACCCACAGGCGGCAAGAAACCCCGCCAACGCAGCGGCCCCGGCGGCGGACAGCACAGCACGACGACTCATCTCCCCAGAGTTCACGCTCTCCGTACTACTACGGTTGCGCTCCGTGCACAAACGCTCTCACGCACCGAACAGAGGAGGAGGGAGGCCCACCCCTGTTGAGGAGAGGAGAAGAGGGTGAGGGAGGCCCGCAACCATAGGGGAGGAAGGGGAAGGCAGAGAACGGTGGAAGGCAGAGGGCAGAGAAAGAGGGAGGAGAAAGAGCGAAGGGAGAGGGCAGGGCTTGGAAGTGGGCAGCCTAAAGATGGTCGGCCGGGAGGTGGGGGCGGCCGGGACGGGGCCTGGAGGGGGCTGCCAGAAGGAAGCGACTAGGAGGGGCGGATAGGAGGGAGAAGTCGGGAGGGGCAGCCAGGAGAGGCGGCCAGAAGGGGAGTCAGGCTGACTGGCTGGCGAGTGGCTGGCCTGGTGCTGGTGCTGGTGCCTGGCGGGTAGTGACTGGTGGGTGGTGTCTGGTGCCCTGGTGGCTGGCTGGGGAGTGGCCTGGTGCCTGGTGGGTGGGCTTGAGGCTTTGGAGCTGATTGACCAGCGAACCGGCGGCGACGGCCACGGAACGTGGCCGATTTTATTTGGGGGATTTGCCCCTTAAAATTGGAGATCGGGCAGGCCTTCGGGCACTGCCTTTTGGCCCGATCAAGGGGCAAATCTAGGGGCCCCAAATCAAATCGGCCACAGCACGCTGGAACCGGCGGCCAGCGGGTGACGACGCTGGAAATCGCAGCCACCCACCCGACCCGCCGGAAGCCGCAGCCGCCCACCAGCAACGCCGGAAGCCCAGCCGGAAACCCCAGAAAAACCCAACGCCCCACCCCGCAAGCACACAGGATGGGGCGAAGGACAGGAAAGATCACCCAAGCATGTCGTGACGCACGATCGTCTGGTCCCGCCCAGGCCCAACACCGATCGCCGACATCCGAGCCCCGGAAATCTGCTCCAGGTACTCCACGTAGGCCCGAGCGTTGGCCGGCAGTTCCTCAAACGTCCGACACCCGCTGATGTCCTCGAACCACCCCGGCAGCTCCTCGTACACCGGCACGGCGTGGTGCACGTCCGACTGGGACATCGGCATCTCCTCGACCCGGGTCCCGTCGATCTCGTAGGCCACGCACACCGGCACCTTCTCCAAGCTGGACAACACATCCAGCTTCGTCAAGAAGTAGTCCGTGATCCCGTTGACCCGCGCCGCGTACCGAGCGATCACCGCGTCGAACCACCCGGTCCGCCGGTTGCGACCAGTGGTCACACCGACTTCGCCACCGGTCTTCCGCAGGTACTCGCCCATGTCGTCGTTGAGCTCGGTCGGGAACGGCCCGGACCCCACCCGGGTCGTGTAGGCCTTCAGGATCCCGATCACCGTCGTGATCCGCGTCGGCCCGATACCCGACCCAGCGCAAGCCCCACCAGAGGTCGGGTTGCTGGACGTGACGAACGGGTAAGTGCCGTGGTCGACGTCGAGCAGGGTCCCCTGAGACCCCTCCAGCAGCACCGTCTCGCCACGCTCCAACGCCTGGTTCAACAACAACCGGGTGTCCGCGATCCGCGAGGCGAACTTGCTCCCGTGCTCCAGCACCGTGTCGACGACGTGGTCGACCTCGAGCCCCTTGCGGTTGTACACCTTCACCAGCATCTGGTTCTTGATGTCCAACGCGGCTTCGACCTTCTGCCGCAGGATCTTCTCGTCCAGCAGGTCCTGGACCCGCACGCCCACGCGGGCGAGCTTGTCCTGGTAGCACGGCCCGATCCCGCGCCCGGTCGTGCCGATCTTGGCCTTGCCGAGGTAGCGCTCGGTGACCTTATCGATGGCCACGTGGTACGGCATGATCAGGTGCGCGTCCGCCGACAGCAGCAGCCGGTCGGTGTCGACGCCCTTGGCCTCCAGGCCGCCGAGTTCCTCCAGCAGGACGCCGGGGTCGACCACGACGCCGTTGCCGATGACGTTCATCACTCCGGGCGTGAGGATGCCCGACGGGATCAGGTGGAGGGCGAAGTTCTGCCCGTTGGGGAGCACCACGGTGTGGCCCGCGTTGTTGCCGCCCTGGTAGCGGACGACCCACTGGACGCGCTCCCCGAGCAGGTCCGTGGCCTTGCCCTTGCCCTCATCGCCCCACTGGGCACCGATCAGCACTACGGCCGGCATGTGAAACTCCAAGGGCTAGGACTGGGAAGGGCAATGCCGGTGCATGAGGGTAGACCAGGAGTTGATGGTGCGCGGAATCGTGCTGGCCTGCGGAAACGACAGCCTCGACAGGGAGTCGCCAATGGTCACTGAGCGTGACGACGTCACGGTGTTCACCGTGCCGTCACGACCGGGAAAAGCGCACGTAGACGCGATCCTGTCCGATTTGGGTGATCAGCGTCTCGTCGTGGCGGGGACCGACGCGGACCTCAACGCGGTGGTGTTGCGACTGCTGCGGACCGAGCGTGTCGCGGAGGTGCCGCTGGCCTTCGTGCCGTCGTCGCCGGACTCCGAGATCGCCGCGCTGTGGGGTCTGCCGACCGACCCGGCGCGCGCGCTCGACCTCGCGCTGGGCGGCGACCCGGACAAGGTGCCGTTCCTGCGCGACGACGTGGGCGGCGTGCTCGTGGGCCTCGGCGTGATCAGTCCGGTCCGCGGGGTGGGCTACTGCGACGACGACAACGTGCTGCGCGGGCAGGCGACGCGGCTGGAGATCACGCCCGACCCGGACGGCGGGGCGGGGCTGGTGGTGCGGGTGATCCACAAGCGGCTGCTCGGGCGGAAGGTGAAGGAGACCGCCGGGCGGGCGTTCCAGCTCGGCTGCCTGCCGACGGCGGTCACCTCGGACGGGGTCGCGCACCCCCGGCAGATGAACAAGTGGACCTGGTACCGCCACACGGAGGACCTGCGACTGGTGCGGGGGTTGTAAGTACCGAACTAATTCTTTCGAGTGTCACCCGAAAGCATTGTTATGGCCGGCTGATTACCCGACAGTAATTCCGATTTCCCTAGCGGAAGGTCGGAATACATGTCAACGGTCAACAATGCCGTCCGAGTGGCGGCCCTGTCATTGCTGACTACCGTCGCGCTCGTCGCGGGACTCGCCCCGTCGGCGAACGCGACCCCTCCCAGCATCCCCAGCGCCGCCACCGCGAAGGCCGAGCTCGCGGCCCTCACCGTGGCGACCGACGGGCCGATGACGGGGTACTCGCGGGACCTGTTCCCGCACTGGAGCACGGTTTCGGGCGCCTGCAACACCCGTGAGACCGTGCTCAAGCGCGACGGCTCCAACGTCGTGGTGGACTCCAGCTGCGCGGCCACCTCCGGCAGCTGGTACTCGCCCTACGACGGGGCCACCTGGACCGCCGCGTCCGATCTCGACATCGACCACGTCGTGCCGCTCGCCGCGGCGTGGCGAACGGGTGCGAGGAATTGGACGACGGCCAAGCGGCAGCAATTCGCGAACGACCTGAGCGGTCCTCAACTCATCGCCGTCACGGACAACGTGAACCAGGCCAAGGGCGACCAGACGCCCGCCACCTGGAAGCCGCCGCTGACGTCCTACTGGTGCACCTACGCCAAGATGTGGACGCGCACGAAGTACAAGTGGGCCCTTACCGTTAACTCCTCGGAGAAGACAGCGTTGCAGGACATGCTCGGAAGGTGCTGATGGCCGAATACTCGTCACCGTTCGTCGCGGGCCCCGGCGGGATCATGACCGACGACGTCGGCGTGATCACCGGCGAGCTGGAACTGCGCTCCGTGCTGGCCGAGGACGGGTCGATGCGGGCCGAGGTGCGCTACGAGGGGGCGGACGAGTGGTACGCCCTCACGGGCGGCTCGTGCGCGTTGAAGGACCCGGAGGACCTGTCCGCCGTGCACGAGCTGCTCGTGGGGGTGCTCAACCGGCCGGAGGGGTGAGCGGCTTGCGGGACAGCGGCGGCAGCGCCTCCACGGCGTCCGCCCGCGACAGGCCGGTGGCCTGGAGCAGGTCGACGGCGACGGACCGGATCTGGGCGAGGACGACCTTGGTCGAGAAGCCGTCACCACCGAGCTCGGTGGTGGTGGCGGTGCTCGCCGCGTCGCGGACGGCCGCGCGGGCCTGGTCGGGCTTGTCCCCGCGGGCCAGTTCGGTCCGCAGGAGGTCCACGGCGTCCGCGTAGCGGCGCAGGACGGCCGGGAGGATGTCCGGGGTGCCTTCGTCGTCCCTGAGGGCAGCCAGGGCCCTGCGCGCCAGCACCCTGGTGTTGCGCAGCGCGTAGTCCAGGGGCAGTGCGGCCTCGCGGTAGTGGTCCAGCTCGTCGCGGCGGTGCCAGCGGATCGGCGCGATGGTCGCGATCTCCTTGCCCGCCTTGAGCGCGTCCTTGAAGTCCTCGATGGCGGACTGGCTCTTGCGCAGCTGGGCGAGGACGCCAGCGGCCTTGACCGTGTCGTGCTCGGCCACGGCGGACGCGATGCCGCGCAGGGCCGTGGACAGCTCGCCCAGCACGACCTTGCCGTGCCGGTGGGCGATGGTGAGCGGGTTGGCCGGCAGCAGCGCCGTCACGGCCAGTCCGACGAGCCCGCCGATCAGGGCGTCGACCATCCGGTCGAACCCGCCGTTCGTGCTGGGCGGCAGCAGCGTCGCCACCAGCACCGCGGACGAGCCGGACTGCAACGCGATCACCGCGCCGCCGTCGAGCAGCACGGCCGCCGACATCGCCAGCGCCACGACCAGCGCGATCTGCCACGGGCCCGAGCCGATCTGGGAGATCAGCACGTCCCCGACGCCGACGCCGACCGAGACGCCGACGACCAGTTCCGCGACCCGGCGCGGCCGCTGCCCCAGCGAGACGCCGAGGCAGACGACCGCCGAGATGGGCGCGAAGAACGGGTGCGGGTGCCCGACCAGGGCCGTCGCCACGAACCACGCCAGCCCCGCGGCCAGCGCGGCCTGGAGGATCGGCAGCGCGGTGCGCCGCCACCGCTGGAGCCGTCGTCCCAGCTCAGCCCGCACCGCGCCCATCGATCAGCTCAGTCCGAGCGCGGCGGGCGCCTGGGGGTCGCTGTCCGCGAGGAACTTCGAGCAGCGCTCGTGCTCCTCGGTCTCGCCGATCTCGTCGGCCGCCCGCGCCAGCGCGGCGAGCGCGCGCAGGAAACCCTGGTTGGGGCGGTGCTTCCACGGCACCGGCCCGAAGCCCTTCCAGCCCGCGCGGCGCAGCTGGTCGAGACCGCGGTGGTAGCCGGTGCGCGCGTAGGCGTACGCGGCGACCGGGTCGCCCGCCTGGAGCGCGCGCTCCGCGAGCAGCGCCCACGCCTCGCTGAAGTCGGGGTAGGCGCGGACGATCTTGCCTGGATCGGTGCCGCCGTCGGAGGCGGCCTGCGCCTCCGGACGTTCCGGCAGCAGGGTCGGGTCCGGTCCGAGGAGGTTGGTCATGGGGTAATCGTGCCCCACCGCCCGCGTCAGGACGGGAACACCCTCGCCACCACGGCCACGGCGGCGAGCACCAACGCCGAGACGAGCACGCCCGCGACGACCTTCTTGCCCATGGGTGATCTCCACAACTCTCAGCGGGTTCTCAGCGCCGCACGATCCCCGGTTGGGCCGTTGAGAGCAACGAACGTCACCCGTTCGGGAGGGTGAATCGGCATTTGCGCAGCTCAGGGCGGTCCCCTAGGGGAAACTACGCGAAAGACCAGGGAGAACCGCGCTTCCACACGGGACGGCGGCGACGCATCATGTCCGGGTGAACACGGGGGTAAGGGCACACGTCGCGGAGTTCCGCGACCAGTACTGGGAGCGCGGAGAGCCCGGCCGCGACACGCCTGCTCGGCTCACCGGGCCGCTCTACCAGCTGTGGCTCGCGGGCCTGCTGTTGAAGCTGCTCGGCTCGACGTGGGACGTCGCCTGGCACTTCAAGTGGTTGCGCGACGAGTTCGCGCCGCCGCACCTGCTCAACACGGCGGGCACTGTCATCGTGGTCGCGCTGACGATCTTCCACACGTTCACCGGCTACGCCGTGGACAAGACCGCGCTGCGGCTGATGCAGTGGGGCACCGGCGTCTTCCTGATCGCCCTGCCCATCGACCTGATCAACCACCGGATCAACGGCCTGGACATCACGTCGTGGAGCGGCTCGCACGCGCTGCTGTACCTCGGCACGGCGATCATGCTCGCGGGCGCGATCCGCGGGTGGCGCGCGTACTACCCGGCGGGTCGCGCGCACACGTGGGGCCTGGCGGCGCTGTGGATGTTCTTCCTGGAGAACACCTGGTTCCCGAACCAGCACCAGGAGTACGGCGTCGTCTCGCTGGGCGCGTGGGACGCGGGGAAGCCGGAGGCCGAACCGATCCTGCTCCAGTTCGCGGCCGACCAGATCGGCCGCCCGGTGGACCGCACGGCGGTGCTGAGCTTCGCCCTCCCGATCCCGGACTGGGTGTACCCGTTGTGGGGCTTGGTCTCCACGGGTGTCGTGCTCGTGCTGGCCAGGCGCACGATCGGCAAGCGCTGGGCCGCGACCGCGGTGGCGGCGGGCTACGTCGTCTACCGCTGCCTGGTCTGGCCGGTGCTGATGGGCATCGACTTCCCGACGTCCGCGGTGCCGCTGTTCCTCGTGCTGGTCGGCGTCTGCGTCGACCTCGCCCACACGGCGTCGCTGCCCGCGTTCTCGGCCGCGCTGCTGGGATCCGCCGCGATCACGGGCATCGGCTACGGCGGCATCTGGGTCCAGCAGCAGTGGCTGGAAGCGCCGCCGATCCTCTACCCGTCGGCCGCCGTCACGTTCGTGCTGCTGGCCGCCGCGTGGACCGGCGTGGACCTCTGGGCCCGCCGACGAGCACCCGCGCTTTCCTGACGCCACAACGGAGAACGCCCCCGGAGCCGAGGCTCCGGGGGCGTTCCCGTCGGGATCGAGGTCAGCCGGCGATCATGCGGCCGGACGACTTCAGGTGCTCGCACGCCTGCGCGATGCGGGCGCCCATGCCCTGCTCAGCCGCCTTCAGGTAGCTGCGCGGGTCGTACACCTTCTTGTTGCCCACCTCGCCGTCGATCTTCAGCACACCGTCGTAGTTGGTGAACATGTGCTGCACGATCGGGCGGGTGAACGCGTACTGCGTGTCCGTGTCGATGTTCATCTTCACGACGCCGTACGAGAGCGACTCGTGGATCTCCTCCAGCAGCGAGCCGGAGCCGCCGTGGAACACCAGGTCGAACGGCTTCGAACCCGCCGCGAGGCCCAGCTTCGCGGCCACCGCGTCCTGGCCCTGCTTGAGGACCTCGGGGCGCAGTTTCACGTTGCCCGGCTTGTACACGCCGTGCACGTTGCCGAAGGTGGCGGCGAGCAGGTAGTGCCCCCGGTCGCCCGCCCCGAGCGCGTCCACCGTCTTCAGGAAGTCCTCGGTGGTCGTGTAGAGCTTGTCGTTGATCTCGTTGTCGACGCCGTCCTCCTCGCCGCCGACGACACCGACCTCGATCTCCAGGATGATCTTCGCCTTGACGGCTTCCTGGAGCAGGTCGGACGCGATCTGGAGGTTCTCGTCGAGCGGCACCGCGGACCCGTCCCACATGTGGGACTGGAACAGCGGGTTCTCACCGCGCGCGACGCGCTCCTGGCTGATGCCGATCAAGGGGCGGACGTAGCCGTCCAGCTTGTCCTTGGGGCAGTGGTCGGTGTGCAGCGCGATGTTGACGGGGTACTTCGCCGCGACCACGTGAGCGAACTCGGCCAGTGCGACAGCGCCGGTGACCATGTCCTTGACCTTGGTGCCGGACGCGAACTCCGCACCACCGGTCGAGACCTGGATGATACCGTCGCTCTCGGCCTCGGCGAATCCGCGGAGTGCCGCGTTGAGGGTCTCGGACGAGGTGACGTTGATCGCGGGATAGGCGAATTCGTTCGCCTTCGCGCGACTGATCATCTCGGCGTAGACCTCGGGGGTTGCGATGGGCATCGGTCGTCCTCCTCAGGTGCCCTGAACGCCGTATCAAGGGGCATCCTACGACGCGACCCGAACGATACAGTTGATCATGGGGCCACTTGGCGATCGGAGTAGGCCGAAACCATCGCTCACCTGCCCGAAACACCCCGTTAAAACAGGACCTCGGCCAGCTCCCGGTACGCCTCGCGGTGGTGCCCGCCGTCGGAGGCCACGACCTGCACGGCGACGTGGTCCGCGCCCGCCGCCACGTGCTCGCGCAGGCGTGCGGCGACCTGCTCGGGCGTGCCCCACGCGACCAGGGCGTCCACCAGCCGGTCGCTGCCGCCGTGCTCGAGGTCCTCGGCGGTGAAGCCCAGCCGCAGCCAGTTGTTGGTGTAGTTCGGCAGCCCGAGGTAGAGCGCGAGCGCCTGCCTGGCCAGCGCGCGGGCCGCGGCCGGGTCGGTCTCCAGCACGACGTGCTGCTCGGGCGCGAGGAGCTTGCCCGTGCCCAGCACCTCGCGGGCGGTCGCGGTGTGCTCGGGCGTCACGAGGTACGGGTGCGCCCCCGCGGTGCGGATGGCGGCCAGCTTCAGCACGCGCGGGCCGAGCGCGGCCAGCACCACGTCCTCGGCGGGCACGTCCAGGTCGTCCAGGTACCGCACCAGCTTCTCGTACGGCTTCGCGTACTCGTCGCCGACGAACTCCCGGTGGCCCGCGCCGATGCCGAGCAGGAACCGGCCGGGGTGGTCGCGGACGACCCGCCGGAACGCGCCGGACACCGCTCCGGCCGACTCGGACCACACGTTCACGATGCCGGTGGCGACGGCGATCTTGCCGCTCGTGCCGAGGATCGTGGACACCACGTCGAGGTCGCCCGGCGCACCGCCCAGCCACAGCGCGCCGTAGCCCAGCTCCTCCAGCTCGGCGGCGGCGTCCCCCTCCTTGATCCAGAGCGGCGCCCGGCTCCACACTCCGAAAGTTCCCAGTTCCACGGCCATTTCGACTCCCAGCGAAGCTCGTCGGATGTCTCCGACAACCCCCCGGCGACGTGATTTAGTCCGCTCGGTGACCGACGGCACCGAGCGGTAGTTTCGAACCATGGCGAAACTCGGCAACAGCGATCTGGACGTGTCCCGGCTGACGCTCGGCGGCAACGTCTTCGGCGGGAACGCGGACGAGGAGCAGTCGTTCGCGGTGCTGGACGCGTTCACGGCCGCGGGCGGCAACTCCATCGACACGGCGGACCTCTACACCGGCGGCGCGTCCGAGACGATCATCGGCCGGTGGCTCGCGGCGCGCGGCAACCGCGCGGACGTCGTGATCGCGACCAAGGTCGGCATGGTCAAGGGGATGGACAACCTCAAGGCCGACAACATCAAGGCGGCGGCGGAGGGCTCGCTCAAGCGGCTCGGCGTCGACCACATCGACCTGTACTACGCGCACCAGGACGACCTGGACACGCCGACCGAGGAGTCGCTCGCCGCGTTCGACGAACTGGTGCGGTCCGGCAAGGTCCGGCACATCGCGGCGTCGAACTTCTCCGCGGAGCGGCTGGCGGCGGCGATGGACATCTCGCGGCGCGAGGGCCTGGCCTCGTTCGTCGCGCTCCAGCCGGAGTACAACCTCGTCGTGCGCTCGTCGTACGAGGGCGCGGTGGCGGACGTCGTGGCGGAGAACGGCCTGTCCACGCTGCCCTACTTCGGCCTGGCCAAGGGGTTCCTGACCGGCAAGTACCGGCCGGGCGTGGACGTGGACAGCAGGCGGGCGGCCGGGGCGTCCAAGTACCTGGACGAGCGCGGGCTGCGGGTGCTGGCGGCGCTCGACGAGATCTCCGCGGCCAACGCCACGTCGCTCGCCGCCGTGGCGCTGGCGTGGCTGACGGCGCAGCCGAACGTGCCGTCCGCACTGGCCAGCGCGCGCACGCCCGAGCAGTTGGCGGACTTGGCGCCCGCGCTCGACCTGACCCTCACGCCCGCCGAGGTGCAGCGGCTCACCGACGCGAGCGTTTAACTCACCAGTAGCTTACTGGCGGTAAGTTGCGTTACGGTGGCCTTCCGGAACTGCTCGGGAGGTCACCGTGGACGTCAACGGCAAGGTTGTCCTGATCACCGGCGCGGCCAGGGGCATCGGCGCCGACGTGGCCCGGCGGCTCGCCGCGCGGGGGGCCAGGGTCGCGCTGGTCGGCCTGGAGGGCGACCGGCTGGCCGAGGTCGCCGCCGAGTGCGGCGGCCGGGCGTGGGAGGCAGACGTCACCGACTGGACGGCGCTGGAGACCGCCGTGGCCGGGGTGGTCGAGCACTTCGGCGGCATCGACGTCGTGGTCGCCAACGCGGGCATCGCGTCCGCCGGGTTCGTCCGCTCCATCGACCCCACCGCGTTCGAGCGGGTCGTCGAGGTCAACCTGCTGGGCGTGTGGCGGACCGTCCGGACGTGCCTGCCGCACCTGGTCGCGAGCCGCGGCTACTGCCTGGTCGTGTCGTCGCTGGCGGCGTTCGTGCAGATCCCCGGCAACGCGGCCTACTCGGCGGCCAAGGCGGGCGTCGAGGCCCTCGCGAACTGCCTGCGCGCCGAGGTCCGCCACCTGGGCGTCGACGTCGGCATCGCGTACTTCTCCTGGATCGACACGGACATGGTCAACGGGGCCGACGAGCACCCGGTGTTCGGCCCGATGCGCACGGCGCTGCCGGGGTTGGCGAGCAAGAAGTACGACGTGTCCGACGTCGGCAAGGCCGTGGTCAAGGGCATCGGCAAGCGCTCGCGGGCGATCCACGTGCCCGGCTGGGTCGGTCGGCTCAAGCTGCTGCGGGCGTTCACGCCGGTCGTCGTGGAACGGCGGTCGGCGGGCATCGTGCCCAAGGGCGACAAGGCGATGCTCGACGACATCGCCCGCCGCGGGGCCGCGGAGTCGTCCCGGCCCGTCGGACCCGGTGGCGCGGCCGCGATCCGCTAGGCCGGAAAACTTCGGTGCAACACTTCTGCTCGCCAATCGCGTGGAGCGGCATGAGGGCGTCGCCAAGCCGGTGACGCCCGCCGAACCGCGAGGAGCGGAACATGCGCAAACGTCTGGTGCTGGTGGTCGGCGCGATCGTGCTCGGCGGGGTGGGGCTCGCCGTGCCCGCGATCGCGGGCGCGGTGAGCGGGAACGGTCCCGCCCCGGTCTCGGCGACGCCGGTCGAGGCGGCCCCGGTCGCGGTGCCCGCCGGACAACCCGCTGTCGGGGTGCCCGCCGAGCAGCCGCCGGTCGCGGTTCCCGCCGAGAACCCGGCCGCGGTCGAGGCGTGGCCGATCGGCGAACCCCCCGTCGCGGTGCCCGCGGAAGGCGTGCCCGCGGTGGGTAGGCCCATGGTCGCGGGGGAACGGCCGGGGCCGGGGGTGCTGGTCACCGCGCCCCCGGCCCCGGCCGCCGAGCGCTGATCACCCCGCCAGGAGACCCGGAGACCACCACGCGGTGACGGACCTGAACTGGGACGCCGAGTTCACCGACCACTTCACCCGCAGCGCCCGCTCGATGCGCTTCACGGCGTACCTGCTGTGCGGGAACTGGTCGGAGGCCGAGGACGTCGTGCAGGCGGCGTTCCTCAAGCTGTACCTGGCCGGGCCGAGGGTCGCCCGCCGGGAGGGGCTCGACGCCTACCTCCGCCGGATCGTGGTCCGGACCTTCATCACCGAGCGGCGTCGGGTCCGCTGGCGGCGGGAGCGGCTGGTCGAGGAGCCGCCCGAACTGCCGGAGGCGGGTCCTTCCAGCGAGGTGCGGATCGTGCTCTGGCAGGCGCTCGGGTCGGTACCCCCGCGGCAGCGCGCCGTGCTGGTGCTGCGCTACTGGCACGACCTGACCCTGGAGGGCACCGCCGCGGTGCTCGGCTGCTCGGTGGGAACGGTGAAGAGCCAGGGCAACCGGGGTCTGGCCGCGCTGCGGCGACGGCTGGGTCCGGGGTTCGACGAGCTTCGGATGGAGGTGCACCGCGGTGCGGGAGGATGACCTCAGGGACGTGTTCGGCGCGTTGCACGCCGCGAACGACCCCGACCTGGGCTTCGGCGCCACCGATGTCGTCCGGGCCGGTCACCGGGTCCGGCGACGGCGGCGCACGGCCGCCGCGGTCGGCAGCGGGCTCGCCACGGTCGCCGCCGCCGTCGTGGCGGTCGTGCTGCTGCCCGCTGAACGGGCCCCGGCCCCGGCGGACCCCGCGGACGTCGTCCTCACGACGACGTCGACCGCCCCGCCGCCGGCCGTCGAACCGGTGCCGTCGAGCCCGGCCCCGGCGATCGGCGTCCCCGGCACGGGGAGCGTGCGGGACGGGTTCCCGGCCGTCGAGAACTCGCCGGACGGGACTCCCCCGCCGGGCGCCTCGGAGAACCCGCCGCGAGCGGACCCGCACTGACGGCGGTCACGGGAGCGGGCGACCGGGAGGTCGCCCGCTCCCGCGGGTCCTAGGCGAGGGTGCCCTTGATGGCGTTCCACTCGCGGACGGTGGTCTCGGCGAGCACCTGCGCGCCCGCGTACGGGTCGGCGGCGAGGTAGCCGCGCAGCTCGGCCTCGTCGGCGGTCTCGAAGACCAGGAGCGCGCCCTCCATGTCCGCGTACGGACCGGAGAGCAGCAGGACTCCCTTCTCCACCAACGAGTCGAGGTACTCCCGGTGCTTGGGCCTGACCTCCCCCAACTTGTCCCGATCAGGTCCGTAGACGAACTGGACCGCGAACTTGGCCATGCGCACCTCCGGCGAGAACCTGTGTTGCCGAGCCGAAGCTACCCGGCGACCGGTAACGTCCTCCCCGTGGTCGGTCCCGAGCAGAACAGCAGCGGCGTCGTGCGAGTGCAGGACACGCTGACCAACCTCCGCATCTCCGACGGCGTCGCTCCGGCGCCCGCCGGTCCGCTGACGCTGGAGGACCTCTACCGCCAGCACCGGATGCGGCTGGTCCGGCTCGCGCTGCTGCTCGTCGACGAGCCCGCGACAGCCGAGGACGTGGTGCAGGAGGCCTTCACCGGCCTGCACCGCAACTGGGGCAACCTGCGCGACGCGCAGGCGGCTCTCGGTTACCTGCGGACCGCGGTCGTCAACGGGTCGCGCAGCGTGCTGCGCCGTCGCAAGACGGCCCGCGACTACACGCCGCCGCACGCGGTGAACGCGCGTTCGGCCGAGAGCCTGGCGATGCTCACCGCGGAGCACCAGGCCGTGGTCGCGGCGTTGCAGCAGTTGCCGCCGCGGCAGCGCGAGGTGCTGGTGCTGCGGTACTACGGCGACATGTCCGAGGCGGAGATCGCCGAGGCCACGGGCATCTCGAAGGGCACCGTGAAGTCGACGGCGAGCCGCGCGCTGGACGCGTTGCAGAAGATCATGGCGGCCCGCTAGACGCGCTGGACCTCCACGCCGCGTTCGAGGTAGGGCGCGATGGTCTGGTCGCTCGCGGTCGAATCGGTGATGAGCACGTCCACCTGGTCGGTGCCGACGACCTTCGCGAGCGCGCGCCTGCCGAGCTTCGACGAGTGCGCGACCACGACGACCCGTTCGGCGTGCGCGGCGAACACCCGGTTCAGCTCCGCCTCGCCCTCGTGGCGGGCGGTCGCGCCGAGGACGGGGTCGAGGCCGTCGACGCCGAGGAACGCCAGGTCGAGGAACAGCTCGTCGGCGATCCTGGCGGCCAGCGGGCCGATCAGCTGGTAGGACTGCGGACGCGCGACGCCACCGGTGACGACCAGCTTCACCCGCGGCCGGACGACGAGTTCGCCCGCGATGTTCAGCGCGTTCGTCACCACCGTCAGGTCGAGGTCGCTCCTGGTCGCGAGTCCTCTCGCGACTTCCGTGACGGTCGTGCCGCCGGTCAGCCCGACGACCGAGCCCGGCCCCGCCAACGCCGCCGCCGCACGGCCGATGCGCTGCTTCTCCTCGGCCTTGCGGGAGGTCTTGTAGCGCATGGGCAGGTCGTAGGACACCGCCTGCGCGACCGCTCCGCCGTGGGTTCGGCTGAGGAGCTGCTGCTCGGCGAGGTGGTCGAGGTCGCGGCGGATCGTGGCCGCGGAGACGCCCAGTTCGACCGCCACCTCGTCGGTGCCGAGGCGGCCTCGGGCGGCCAGCAGCTCCAGCAGTGCCGTCAGCCGTTCGTACCGGTTCACCGGCCACATGATTCCGCGACCGGACCCATTCCGGTGCTTGGTATAGACCAATGGGCGGTGCATGCCGCAGTATCGACCCTCGTGGCACGCACGAGACACGTGGTGGCCGTCGACGTCGGCGGAACCGAGACCAAAGCAGCGCTGGTGGCGGGCACGCCGGAGCGCGTGGTCGCGGTGGGACAACAGCGCCGGACCACGCCCAAGGGCGTGGACGGCCCCTCGACCGCGGAGGCGGTGGTGGACCTGGTGGTCGACGTCGTCGACGGGTTCCGGGCCGCCGCCGAGCACGAGGTGGACGCCGTCGGCGTCGTCGTGCCCGGCGTGGTCGACGAGCGGACGGGAGTCGGGGTGTACTCGACCAACCTGGGCTGGAAGGACTTCCCGTTCCGCGACCGGATCGCCGAGCGCACCGGGCTGACCGTCGCGTTCGGACACGACGTGCGAGCGGGCGGTCTCGCGGAGTGCCGGATGGGCTCGGCGATCGGCCTGCGCCACGGGGTGATCATGCCCATCGGCACGGGCATCGCGGGCGCGCTGGTCCTCGACGGCCGGATCTACGGCGGCGACGGGTACGCGGGCGAGGTCGGCCACGTCGACGGCGGCCACGACGACCCCTGCGGCTGCGGGCAGATCGGCTGCGTCGAGGTGCGCGCGTCGTCCGGCGGCATCGCCCGCCGCTTCACCGAGCGGACCGGCATCCCGGTCGGCGGCGCGGCCGAGGTGGCCGCGATGGTGCGCGCGGGCGATCCCGACGCGGCGGTCGTGTGGGACGAGGCGATCGACGCCCTCGCCAGGGGGATCGTGGTGCTGGCGGGTGTGCTCGGTCCGGAAGCGGTGGTGCTGGGCGGCGGTCTCGCGCTGTCCGGGGACCTGCTCACCGCGCCGCTGGGCAAGAAGCTGGACGGGTTGATCACCTTCCAGCGACGACCGGAACTGCGGCTGGCGGCGCTCGGCGACGAGGCCGGGTGCCTCGGAGCGGCGCTGCTCGCCATCGACGAGTTGGAGGGTTCATGAGCACGTGGGGCGGACCGGTGGACGTGACCTTGACCGGTGGTCGGGTGGTCACGCCGGACGGCGTGCTCGAGTCCGGCTGGCTGGCGGTCCGCGACGGGCGGATCCTGGCCGTCGGGGAGGGCACGCCGCCGGACGGGCCGACGACGGACGTGGGCGGGTCGTGGCTGGTGCCCGGTTTCGTCGACATCCACTGCCACGGCGGCGGCGGTGAGGCGTTCACGAACGCCGACCCGGACCGCGTGCGCAAGGCGGCGTCGGCGCACCGCAGGCACGGCACGACCACGCTGCTCGCGAGCCTGGTGTCGCGGCCGGTGCCGGAGATGGTGGAGCAGATCGCGAAGCTCGCCGAGCTGACCCAGGACGGCCTGATCTCGGGCCTGCACCTGGAGGGCCCGTTCCTGTCGGCCGCGCGCTGCGGCGCGCACGACCCGGCGATCCTGCGGCCGCCGGACCGCGACTCCGTGACGAAGCTGCTCGCCGCGGGCAAGGGCGCGGTCCGGATGATCACCCTCGCGCCGGAGTTGGAGGGCGCGGTCGACGCGGTGAGGCTGCTGGTCGACAACGATGTCCTGGCGGCGGTCGGGCACACCGACGGCACCGAGGCCCAGATCCGCCCCGCGATCGACGCGGGCGCGACCGTGGCCACGCACCTGTTCAACGGGATGCGCCCGCTGCACCACCGCGAGCCCGGCCCGATCGGCGCGCTGCTGGACGACGAGCGCGTGACCGTCGAGCTGATCTGCGACCTCGTGCACCTGCACCCCACGGCCGTGCGGCTGGCCGCGCGGCACGCGGGCACGGGCCGGACGGTGCTCATCACCGACGCCATCGCGGCGGCCGGGGTCGGCGACGGCGTGTACGACGTGGGCGGCCTGGAGGTCCGCGTGGTCGACGGCGTGCCCACGCTCGCGGGCGGCGGTTCGCTGGCGGGCAGCACGCTGACCATGGACGCGGCGTTCCGCAACGCCGTCACCTCGTGCGGGCTGAGCATCGTGGAGGCGTCCCAGGCCGCGTCCACCCGGCCGGCGGCGCTGCTCGGTCTGAGCGACCAGACGGGCGAGCTGCGCGCGGGCTTGGCGGCCGACCTGGTCGTGCTCGACGCCGAGCTGCGACCCAGCGACGTGATGAGCAAGGGCGCGTGGGTCAAGGACTAGGACCGGGTCTGGGCTAGCGTCGGAGCCATGCCCGACGACCAGGAGCGGCTGGTGGCCAACGCGCTGCGCGCGCAGGCCACCAGCTCCGGGATGCACGTGGTGCAGCCCGTGCAGCCACCTCCACCGCCCCCGCCGACGCTGCCGGTCCGGTGGGTGCTGCTGCTCGCGCTCCTCTTCGGACTGGCCGCGGGCACGGTCGCGGGTCTCATCACGTTGCGCTGAAACCCGTGCCGGAAATGACCAAGTTCCAAAACCTGTACCGTGTTGTGGGTGACCATCGCGCTCACCACCTCCACGGTTGCCCTTGGCCCGCAGTGGCTCAACCCCGAGTACATCCTGAGCAGCTTCGGGGGGTTCGCGCTCTTCGCGGTCTGCTTCATCATCTTCGCGGAGTGCGGCCTGCTGGTCGGCTTCTTCCTGCCGGGTGACTCGCTGCTGTTCACCGCCGGGCTGTTCGTGGCCACCGGCGCGCTGGACTACCCGCTGTGGTTGGTCTGCGTCCTGGTCACGGTGTGCGCCATGCTGGGCAACGTCGTCGGCTACTACATCGGCCACCGCGCCGGACCGGCGCTGTTCAGCAAGCCGGACTCCAAGATCTTCAAGAAGGAGTACGTCGAGAAGACGGAGGGCTTCTTCGAGAAGTACGGCGCCCGCGCCATCGTGATGGCCCGGTTCGTGCCGATCGTCCGCACCTTCATCACCGCCATGGCCGGTGTCGGTCGGATGGACCCGAAGAAGTACTTCACGTACTCGGCCATCGGCGGCGTCGCGTGGGCCGCGGGCCTCACGGTCCTGGGCTACTTCCTGGGGCAGATCGAGTTCGTGCGCAAGAACATCGAGATGATGCTGATCCTGATCGTCCTGGTGTCGGTCGTGCCGATCATCATCGAGTTCATCAAGGCCAAGCGCGAGAAGAAGAACCTCGTCGAGCAGGAGGCCGAGGACATCACGCAGGTGTTCCCGCCCGTCGGCGCCTCCGACGCCACGCAGGTCATCCCCCGCGGCGACTACCGCGACCGGTAGGTCCACCGCGCTGAACCGCTGACGCCGCAAGGGTTTTCCCTTGCGGCGTTGTCAGTGGGCGGTGTTGTCGGCGGCTTCGTGCGCGGAGAACATCGAGCCCGGGTTGAAGAGGTTCTCCGGGTCCAGTGCTCGTTTGAGGTCGCGGTGGACGCGGAGGCCGACGGGGCCGATCTCGCGTTCCAGCCACTCGCGCTTGATCTTGCCGATGCCGTGTTCGCCGGTGACCGTGCCGCCGAGGGACAGGCCGATGGACAGGATGTCGTCGAACGCCTTGCGGGCGCGGGCGAACTCGTCCTCGGACGTGGGGTCGTAGACGATCGTGGGGTGCATGTTGCCGTCGCCCGCGTGGCCCACGACGGCGACGCGGAGGCCCACGTCGGCGCTGACGCGTTCGCAGCCCGCGATCAGCTCGGCGATCCTGGTGCGGGGCACGCAGACGTCGTCGGTGAGCCACGCGCCGTAGACCTCCAGCGCGGTCAGGACGGCCCGGCGGGCGGTGAGCAGGTCGCGGCCCTCGGAGACGTCCTCGGTGGCGTAGACGAGTTCCGCGCCCGCGTTCGTGCAGAGCTGTTCGATCACGGCCAGTTCGCGCATGCCGACCTCGACGCCCGCGTCGGACTGGCAGATCAGCAGCGCCGCGCAGCCGGGGCCCGCGCCGAGTTCGGTCTTCAGGTACAGCTCGACGGCCTCGATGGACGTGCGGTCCATGATCTCCATCAACGACGGCACCAGGCCCTCGCGCACCACGGCGCTGACCGCCGCGCCCGCGGCCTCCGTGCTGGTGAACGCCGCCACCAGCGTCACGGGGGCTTGGGGCAGCGGGCGGAGCGCCAGGGTGGCCTTGGTGATCACGCCGAGCGTGCCCTCGCTGCCGATGAACAGCTTGGTCAGGTCGTAGCCCGCCACGCCCTTCACGGTCCGGCGGCCGGTCTTCAGCAGCTCGCCGTCGGCGAGCACGACCT
>Ga0247771_1000062_pt1 | contig 47319 bp, 31 predicted proteins | sample UWRJL197509C6_FD_179948 | JGI IMG/M metagenome (GOLD analysis project Ga0247771, IMG submission 179948) | Plant litter microbial communities from Arlington Agricultural Research Station in Wisconsin, United States - UWRJ-L197-509C-6 | ecosystem: Environmental > Terrestrial > Plant litter >... | reverse complement strand
ACCGCCTCAAGGAAAAGCTGCCTTCCAACCTGCTGGAATATACCGTGCCGCTGGGCGTGCCCGAGGTGGTGCGGTCGGGCTCCGATGTTACGATCGTGAGCTATGGTTCCACGCTGCGCGTGGTGCTGGAAGCCGCGCAGGTGCTGGAAAAGAAAGGCATCAGCTGCGAGGTGGTGGATGTGCAGACCCTCCTGCCTTTCGACCGGGAGCACCGCATACTTGATTCACTCAAAAAAACCAACCGCATCGTTTTCGTGGACGAGGACGTGCCGGGCGGAACGACGGCCTATATGTTCAACCAGGTGATGGAGGTGCAGGGCGGTTACCGCTGGCTCGACGTGGCCCCGCGCACGATATCGGCCAAGGCGCACCGGCCGGCCTACGGCAGCGACGGCGACTACTTCAGCAAGCCCAACGTCGAGGAGATCGAAACGGTTGTGCGTGCTATGATGGCGGAGTGAGTTTTGAAGTTGGCAGTTTTCAGTTAGCAGTAGGCAGTTAGTCCTCCTTCGCTGAAGCTACGGCGGACCCAGCCTTCCTTCGCTGAAGTTACAGTGGACGCAGTCCTCCTTTGCTGAAGCTAAAGTGGACGCGGCCTGCCTTCGCCAAGGCTATGGCAGACACAGCCCTCCTTCGCTGAAGCTACGGCGGACGCGGCCTGCCTTCGTCGAGGTTATGGCGACATAGACTAGCTTCGTTATGACTATGGTCGGTGGAATAAAGTGATTGGTTCTTTAAAGAATGTGGTTGCCAACTGCAAACTGAAAACTGCAAACTGTATTTTTGCTTTCATGCTACAGATATCGGAACGCGGACAGCAAATGCCGCCCTCGCCCATCAGGAAACTGGTGCCTTATGCGGAAGCGGCCAAGAAAAAAGGAATCAAGGTTTTTCACCTGAACATCGGGCAGCCCGATATAGAAACGCCGCCCTCCATTCTCGATGCGGTGCGCCATGCCGAGCTGCGCGTGCTTGAGTACAGCCACAGCGCCGGCAACGAAAGCTATCGGCGCAAGCTCGTAAGCTATTACCGCTCCGTAGGCATACAGGTGGCCGCCGACCAGATCCTCATCACCACCGGCGGTTCCGAAGCCATACAGTTCGGTTTCTTTTCCTGCCTCAACCCCGGCGACGAGGTGATCATACCCGAACCTTTCTATGCCAACTATAACGGCTTTGCCGTAGCCGCCGGCGTGCGCGTGGTGCCCATCACGGCCAACATCAATAATGGCTTCGCCCTGCCGCCCATCGCCGATTTTGAAAAGGTCATCACGCCGAAAACAAAAGCTATCGTGGTGTGCAGTCCCAACAACCCGACCGGCTATCTCTACAGCCGCCAGGAAATGGAAGACCTGAAGACCATTTGCCTCAAGCATAATCTCTATCTCTTTTCCGATGAAGCCTACCGCGAGTTCTGCTACTCCGGCGAATACGTGAGCGCCATGCACCTCGAAGGTATGGAGCAGCACGTAGTGCTGATGGACACGATCAGCAAGCGCTATAGCGCCTGCGGCGCGCGCATCGGCGCCCTGGTAACGAAGAACAAGGCCGTGTACGATACCGCCATGAAATTTGCGCAGGCCCGCCTGAGTCCTCCGGGACTGGCCCAGATCATGGGCGAAGCGGCCGTAGACCTGCCGGCCTCCTACTTCGACGAGCCGAAGGCCGAGTACCTGGCGCGCCGCAACCGGCTGGTGGAGCGGCTGAACGCGATGCCCGGCGTTTTTTGTCCGAACCCCGGCGGCGCTTTTTACGCCATGGCCCGCCTGCCCATCGACGACTCCGATCGTTTTTGCCAGTGGCTCCTCGAGTCCTTTTCATATAACAACAAAACGGTGATGCTCGCGCCCGCCACGGGCTTTTACGGTACGCCGGGGCTGGGCCGCGATGAAGTGCGCCTGGCCTACGTGCTGCGCGTACGCGACATCGACGAAGCCATGGACTGCCTGGAAAAAGCCCTCGAGCAATACCCCGGCCGCAAGCCCATCGAAGAAACCATCGATGCCGAGATCATCCTCTAACCCTCACCCCCAACCCTACTACAAAACCCCTCATCCCCCTCATCCCCCCAAACCAACCGCCCCTAACCGCAAGCTGGCCGCGCCAGCCGTAGCTTCAGCGAAGGCTGGGGATAATTTTCTACTGGAACATGATTGTCCGGAAAGGCTCCTGCTTAAGTGGGGGCTTTTTGCTGCGGGGCCGTGGCGGCCCGGCGGGCATAATAATTGCAAAATCTGGTGTGAATTCATCTTTATACACTGTAAATCAATTTTTATGGCAAATGAACAATACGGAAGCTGGCACGCGGACAATGAGTTTCAATCGTTCTCGGGCAGTGGCGTTATCAACGTAGGACAAAATGAACGAATCGCCAGTGCGGCCGTAGGTGCCTGGTTGCTCTCTTCGGGGCTGAACAGCCTGACCAAGAATCCGATCAAGGCATTGGTAAAAACGGCGCTGGGCGGCTACCTGCTGTACCGCGGCGCTTCGGGTCATTGCGCCATGTATTCGAGCCTGGGCAAGACCAAGGGCGTATCGCACACGTCGGCGATCAACATCCGCACCGGCCTGATTGTGAACAAGCCTAAAGATGAAGTGTATGCTTTCTGGCGCAAGCTGGAGAACCTGCCCCTCTTCATGAAGCATCTTTCTTCCGTTACCGAGATCGACGCCAAGCATTCCCATTGGGAAGCCGTGGTGCCGGGCAATATCGGCAAGGTGAAGTGGAATGCCGAGATCGTAAAGGAAGAGCCGGGCTACCTGATCGGCTGGCAATCGATCCCCAACTCGATGATCAACAATGCCGGCAAGGTCATGTTCCATGACGCGCTGGGTGGCGAAGGCACCGAGCTGGAAGTGGTGATCAGCTATCATCCCCCTGCCGGCGAGATCGGCGCAGGTCTGGCCAAGGTGCTGACCCCCGTATTTGAAAAGATGATCCGTCAGGACGTGATGAACTTCAAGGATTATATCGAGACCAAGCATAATGCGGCCAACGCGGCCAATGCCAACAGCAGCCCGAACATCATTCGCAGCGAAAGCCAGAGTGTGCAGGGCGATGGCGCAGCCGCTTCGAACGGAGTACGCTAACCGCTAAGCTTTGCGGCCAGCGCCTCCGAGCCTTTGCGGAGGAGGGCGGCCACGACTTGCGGATCGAGGTCTGAAAAATTAACGGGTGGTGTAGGTTTCGGGTTGTAGTCATTCAACTGAAGCCTCCACCACCCTACTTTTTGCCAGCTGCCGAGCTTGAAGCCCACATTCTCATACGTGGCAAAATGTTCGAAGCCGCATTTCTCGTGCAGGCGCACGCTGGCTTCGTTGGGCAGGGTGATGCCGGCGTAGACGGTGTTGAGGCCCTGCATCTTCAGCAATTGAAACAGGACGGAATAGAACTGTACGGCGAGGCCGCGGCCGTGGAAGCGCGGGTCAAGGTAGACGGAGCATTCGCAGGTCCACTGGTAGGCTTCGCGGGCGCGGTGGGCGGAAGCGTATACGTAGCCGGCCACCGTTTCGTCGACGGTGCATACGAGCCAGGGGAACTTCACCAATCCCTTCTCTATGCGGCGGGCAATGTCGTCTGCGGAGGGCACTTCGGTATCGAAGGTAAAGGCGGTGTGTTCGATATAGGGCGCGTAGATGGCGCGGATGGCGGCGGCATGGCCCGGTGCGGCGATGGTGAGGGCGGTCATGCGGGTCAAGGTAAAAATTTTTGGGGATGTGGGGTGCGGGCGATAAAAATCATTTTCGCGGAAGGGCCTGAATACTTATTTTTGCAGCCCTTTTACCGCTAGCCAGGCTGGCGGAAGGCGCCGAGGTAGCTCAGCTGGTTAGAGCATTGGATTCATAACCCAAAGGTCGGCGGTTCAAGTCCGCTCCTCGGTACATTTTAAAAAGCAGTTGCACTAAATGTTGCAGCTGCTTTTTTATTTATATAACAATTGGAACACGTTTCATCCTTTCCTTCCGCTTCATCAACATGCGAAAGATAGACCTGCTTGCATTTGTTCAACTGTGGCAATTCGTCCATCAATACAACAGAAAGTGCACGTAAGGCTGAATAGACGAACCAAAATAAAAAGAGCCGGAATAGACATTCCAGCTCTTATAACCTATGAAAAACACCGAGTTTAATTCAGTTTGAATATACTTTTTTGCGACTGATCACTCCACGATAAAACGCTGCGACAGATTTTGCGCAGGCGTCGATACCATCAGGATATAGCTGCCGGCAGCCAGCTTCGCATTCAGGAGCTCGATGGCATTGGCGCCCCTGGCGATCTGCCTCGTCTCGCGATAAACAACACGCCCGCTGTTGTCAACGACGCTGAGCGTTGCCTGTGCCGCATCAGGCAGCGTCATTTGCAGCACGACATGCTGCGCCCTCACGGGGTTGGGCGTAACGGCTAGCCCGGCATTGTCCGCCTGCAACGGAAGAGACACGATCCGGCTGTAGCCGTAACGTCCGTCCAGGTCGATCATCTTCAAGCGGTAGTAAACTTTTTTCGCAGCCACATTGCTCAGATCATCGCTGTAGGAATAATTCTTCGTTCCGGCCGTGCCATTGGCAAATACCAGCGCAATCTGTGCGAAAGCATCGCCATCGAGACTTCTCTCCAGAACATAGTTCCTGAAATTAATTTCATTCTCGGATGTCCAGCTGACCAGTACAAGGCCGTTGCTTTTTTTCTCCGCACCGAACTGCACCAGGCTTACCGGCAGCACATTGCCGACATAAAGCGGGATCGTATAGGTCGCGGCATTGCTCAGGTTCCCACTGTTATCAATAGCCGTATAATTGAATTGCGTGTAGATGCCGACGAAGCTGGACGAAGGCTTGAATTGCAGCAACGCACCCTGCGCCGCTGTCAGCACCTGCCCTGCCGTTACTGCCGTGCAGGTTCCGCTGCACATATAGAGTATTCCCGACGAAGCCGGCGGCAGGCTGTTGATTGTATATTTTGCGACCGTTCCGTCGGCGTCGGTTGCGCTCAGGCTGCTGATTGCCGCCTGCGCGCCATTCACCGCCATCGCCGTGGCCTGTATGTTTTTCGACACGGGAGGTACGCCAGTTACCGGGATGGTGAAGGTGGCGACGTTGCTCATCTTGCCGCTATTATCCGTCGCCGCGTAGTCGAATAACACATTGCCCGAATAACCGAGCGTGGGCGTGAACTTCAGGCTTGCAGCATCGGACACGCTGATGACCTGGCCCGGCAGCACCGGCAAACATACGGGATTGCAAAGGGTCAGCACGCCCTGCGTTATGGATGGAAGCGAGTTGATGGTGTATGTCGCAATGGTGCCGTCGGCATCGGTTGCGCTTAAACCGGTGAGGGCCGTTGCCGATGCCGTATTGGCGATGGCGGCAGCCGTTTTGCTGTAAGCCACCGGCGGCACACCCGTCGGTATCGATCCGTTGGTGACGGGGATCGTATACGGCGCCGCATTGCTCACCGCACCGTTGTTATCCGTAGAAGTATAATTGAAAGACGCATTGCCGGTGAAGGTGGACGAGGGCGTGAATTTCAGCTTGCCGATGTCGGCGATGTTGATGACCTGTCCAGCCGTCACCGTATTGCAGGCCGAGTTGCATAAATACAAAATGCCTTGCGCAGCAGCCGGGATCGTGGCGATCGTGTACGACGAAACGCTGTTCTCATCGTGCGCGCTGAGCGGCGGCAGTACGGCCTGCACGACCGTGTTAATGATGGTGGGCGTTACTATCGGGTTGGACACGGGAGGCACGTTCACTACAGGAATGGAGTAGCTGGCCGTGTTGCTCACATTGTTGTTATTGTCCTTTGCGCTATAGCTAAAGCTTACCGTGCCGGTGAAGCTCGAAGAGGGAGCGAATTTCAATGTCGTCATTTGCGCAGACGTCAGTGTCGTTCCGGAGGCAAGCGTCGTGACCGTGGCCGTGCAGGGTTCCGTACCGTTGGAGCAATAGGTAAACACGCCCTGCGAGGAAGCTGGGATGGCGCTGACGGTGTAGGAAGCGATCGTGCCATCGGGATCATGGGCCACCAGGTTGGGAATGGCCGTAGCCGCGCTTGAATTGAGCATCGTAGGCGCCACGATATTGTCTGCATACGGAGGCAGGTTTATTGGCGACGAGCCTTTGACCGGAATGGTATAGCCGGCAGCAGGACTGGTATTACTACTGTTGTCTGTTGCCGTATACGTAAAGACGGCATTGCCGGTGTAAGCCGCGGCAGGATCGAACTTCAGGGAAGATGCCTGTGTCAGCGTAAGGCTTTGCCCCGCCATAACGGGCGCATAGGCGGAACCGTTATAGTAATAGAGAACGCCCTGGCTTGCGGAAGGAATGGTCGATACGGTGTAGGAACCGATCGTGCCGTCGATGTCCGCACCGGAGAGCGGCGGAATGCCTGTCTGACCCCAGGTATTATTGAGCACCTGCGACATGATGGGGTTGGCGATCGGCGGCTGGTTGTTCACCGGGATGGTATAGGTTGCCGTATTGCTCACGGCGCCGGTGTTGCTTGTTGCATTGTAGGTGAACACGCTGTTGCCGGTGAACGTTGCGGCTGGATCGAACTTAAGCTTGCCGATATCCGAGGGGCTGATGCTTTGTCCTGCCGTCACCGCTGCGCAGGCGGAGTTGCAGAAATACAATACGCCTTCGGTTGACGGCGGCAGGGTCGCAATTGAGTAAGCGGTGATGGAGCCGGAAGAAACGGCCGCCTGCAGGGCCGGGATCGCCGTCTGCCCGCTGGCGTTGTTCATCAATGGAGCCGTAATGTTGTTGGCCGTGGGCAGCGGCGTGGGCTCGATCGGAATGAGGAAGGTGGACGTGTTGGAACCGAGGGCCCGGTTATCGGTACAGGTGAATGTAAAGGACGTGTTGCCCGAATAGGTCGGAGCGGGATCGAACCTGAGGCCGGCGGCTTGCGCGGGGCTCAGCGTTTGACCGGCCATTACGGCCACATAAGCCGATCCGTTCGAGTAATATAATATGCCCGACGAAGCCGCGGGCAATGTGACGATGGTATACGTGCTCACGCTTTCATCGTCGGTGCCGGCAAGCCCCAGCACGGATGTTTGCCCTGCACCATTGGGTATGATGGGATTGGTGACATTCGTGGTAACGGGGGCGATGGCCTTGCTGAAGGATATGTTGCCGATGGCGATGGCTTCGGCGGCGGGGGTGGCCGATACCAGCGGGTGATTCTTCGTCGTGTAATCGATCACCACTACGGTGACGGCATTGGCCGGAAAGCTGACGAAGATCGTTCCATCCTGCGCGGGACTTCCCTGCGCGCTGCTGGTGGCGTTGCCTCCGTTGGCCGGGTTGGCCGAGGCCTGATTGGTCGCATCGATATTAATCAGGGTCGATGAGGAGTTGTACTTGGTGACGTTGGGCGTTACGCTTCCGCCGGGGCCCGTGCCGACGACGCTCACCGAGTCGAGGTAGCCGAGGGGCGTGGCGCCGTCGCCGTCAATATCCGAAATGCCGAAGCTGATGCTCTGGATGGGTGCGGAAAACGTCAGGGTGATGCGGGCTTTCTGAGAGGTCTTGTTGGCGAAATCAGCCTTCACCTCAAAGGCATCGGTCGAGCCCTGCACCTGTTTCGAGCTGCCGGGGTTTCCGGTGTTGTTGGAATTTACCCCGGGAAATCCCGAGTATAAAGTACCTCCGCCCAGGGCCGATACGCTGACGGTAACGTTCACCCCCGAGCTGCCGATATTGGTGGCGGTGCCGCTGGTGGTCCCGTTCGACCAGGCGGGTGAAAAGGCCGCGCCCCAATCGAGCGTATAGGTTTGGGAGAAGGCGAAATGAGTCAGCAGCATGAATAAAATAGCGAGGGGAAAGGCTTTCGGAAATTTTCTTTTCAGCGCTTTGCGTGCGTTGATGGAGAGGATCGTGAGTAGCTCACTAAGGCCTTGCAGCCGGGAAAAGGCAGTTTTCTTCATAAGACAGTTTAGATTTTTCAAGAATATTGGAACGAACAAGGTCGAGACGCCAGCTGCGGAACGGCGGGCGCGAGCCCATCGGCGCAACCTGGCCGGCCGTGGATGACTGGCGGCGCTTATCTACTAACCCTTAGGCAAAAATACTTAGCACCCTTAGGGATTGCAACCGCGCAAAGGGCCGCTCCAAGCGTAGTTGCCGGCTTTTTTAACGAAATGCGTCCTAAGGGCCGGAAACAATGGATTTTGGTTAATGAATTTCGGTGCGGGCGCGTGATGGCAAAAAGCTATCATTATCTTCACGACAGATGAAATCAGCAGCCAACTATTCTTACCGATATGACCACCAGTAGACAGGCTTTCATTTCCCAGTGTGTTTTTTTTGCAGCAGCTCTTTTGGTTTCCGTCCTCTCCCCGGCGCAGGGTTTACTCGAGTACGGGCCCTTCAGGTTTCAACGGTATACCGAAAACGACGGTCTCGTTTCTTCCGAAACAACCGATACCTACAAGGACAGGCAAGGCTTTTTGTGGGTGGCCACCTTTCAGGGACTGAGCCGCTTCGACGGCCGCAATTTTGAAAACTTCGGACGCCAGAACGGCCTCACCGAAAGCAATGTGGACCTGCTTGGCGAGGACGCCGCAGGACAGATATTCATCAAATCGGTTTCCAACATCTATCAGTACACGGGCGCGCAGGGCAATGCCTTTTTTAAATATCCCTCTAACGGCAGGTTTATCGGCACGGCCTGCCCCGACGGTAAAGACCAGGTGTGGGTGGCCTACGACGGAGAGCCGGGTCTTCACCTGCTGACACCGCAGGGCGAAATAAAAAAGCTGGAGACGGCCACGCCGGTGCTAAAGCTCGTGCGGGCAAACCGCGACGAGCTGTACGTACTGGAATTTAACGGCAGGCTCTCCCTGCTTAAGGACGATCGTCTTACCCCGGTATATTCCATTCAGCCGCGGCAACCCTTCACCAATGAGGGCATCCGTATGTTCAGGGATACCAGAGGCACGGTGTGGACCTATGGAGCCAATAATGATTTCCTGTATGCGCACCAAGGCGCCAGGCTTGCCGACAGCATTCGGGTGCCGCAGAATACGCATTGGTGGGAATGGTGGATCGGCAACGGCAACGTGTACTCCGCCTCCGACACCGGCTCCGTGGTGCAGCTGATCGACGGCCGATGGCAGGCGATCTTCGACCGCGCACAAACACGCGGCTCCATCTACGAGCTCAAGGAAGATGGGAACGGCATCTTATGGATAACCACATCGAGCGGACTTCTGAAGATCACCCGCAAGCCATATAAGAATGTACGCGCCGGCTCGGCGGATTGGTATTATGCCGCGGACCGTAACGGCCGTTACATTTTGCGAAGCGACAGCCTGCTTTATTCCATTCCCGATGCCGTAAAATATCTTTATCGATTGCAGCCGGAAACCGTGACCCATGTTTATGTGACAAAGAAAAAAGACGTGTGGTACTGCACCGAAAAGGCAACCTATGTTTTGCCCTATGGCAAAGGGCTTCAAAAGCTCAACACCTCCAACACCTACGAAGGACAGAAGGCGGCCTTCCGCTTTCGCAGGGTGCTTGAAGATGGCGAAGGCGGCGTTTTTATTTCAAGCTATCACGGCATCTTTCACAAGCAGGGCGACAGCCTTCATTATTACTGGGCGAAGGAAGGACTGACCGAAGGCGCGATCTACACCATTGCCATAGACAGGAACCGCATCTTTTACGCAGCCGGCATACACGTGTATGCCTTGCAGAACGGACGCTTTACCGATGTATCCAGACAGCTGAAATTACCGGACGAGATCTCGCGCCTTGTGACCGATCAGCAGGGAGCTTTGTGGATCGTTCAGGAAGGCGTTGACGTGATACGAAAAATTGCCTTTGACAATGGCAACTTCCGGGTTGCCGATTCGCTGCCGCTGCTGATAAACGGAATGCCGTTCGCTGCGATCTCGGCCAGCTTCGACAGCGATAACAATCTTTGGCTGGGCGACAACCGCTCGCTCTATTGCTTTGTAAAAAAGGGCAGCGCTTATGCGCCCTCTCCTCTTTTTTTCGATGAAGATCTTTCGGGCAGTCCCCTGGTTTATACGGATGATAGCGGACAATTGCAGGTGCTGTCCCATCCGCTCGCCGGCAACTATCTGCGCACCTACAGCGCCCGTCAGCTGTTGCAGGGCTATCACCATCAACCACCGACGATCTACCTGAGCGGCATCAGCCTGTTCAAGGACGCCTTCGACTGGAAACGGGCGGGCTTCAGTACCGATGCGCTGGGCGTGCCGCAGGATCTGAATTTAAAATACAATCAAAACTTTCTGCGCTTCGGTTTCATAGGGCTTACGGCCAACTACGACAGGAACATCGCCTACCGCTACCGGCTGAACGGCTATGATCATGACTGGTCGCCGGCCACGGGCAAGAGCGAGGCGGAATATACGGGCCTGCCCCCAGGCAACTATACATTCGAGGCTCAGGCCCGCAGCGCCGGCGGGGAATGGAGCAAGCCTTTGCACTATTCTTTTCGCATAGGGCAGGTGTGGTACCTGAGGCTTTGGGCCAGGCTGCTGTGGCTGTCCCTTTTCCTGTTGCTGTCCGGCGGCCTTATTTATTATCGCTTTCAATCGCTCAAGCGCAGGGAAAAGGTAAAGCAAATGATCGTGGAGGAGCAGCTGAAGGCGCTGCGTGCGCAGATAAATCCGCATTTTCTGCAAAACACATTCGCCTTTCTTGCGCACGAGTTTTATACGGCGCACAATACGAAGGCGGTGAAGGCCATCGACAGGCTTTCGGTATATCTTAAGGATGTTTTGCGTTACAGCGACAAAGCGGCCATTACCCTCGAAGAAGAGCTTGAGTTTGCCGAGGAATATCTGCAAATGCAGCAGCAGCTTCTGCACACCCCGTTTACCTATAATTTCCACGTTCCCGACGACATCGACACCTTCGACGTGATCGTTCCCTCGATGCTGCTACAGCCGATCATCGAGAATGCGATCAAGTATGGGGTTGACGACGGCGGCTCTATCTCCATTCATGTGTCTTCGCAGTATCCCTATCTGCGTTGCGTGATAAGCGACACCGGGGGCCGGCTGCCCGCCTCAAACCCTTTGCCGCAGGGCGGGAACGGGAAAGGCATTGCGCTGACAAAAGACCGCATGAAATTATTTTTCAGCAGCAAGCGAAACAAACCTCAATTTTACTGGTCGAAAAATGATATTGGCGGAAGCGATGTGATTTTACTGATCCCCATCGATTAATCTACAACAAGAGTCCACACGCATGATAACAGCAATACATGTCGATGACGATACGCGGTCGATCGAGCTTATGAAACTGGCAGCGAAGGATGTGGAAGAGCTGGAGCTGAAGGAAAGTTTCACCTCCGCAAAAGAGGCGCTGGCCTGGCTTTCCCGCAACAATGCCGACCTGGTTTTTCTTGATGTGGAAATGCCGGAGAAAAACGGGCTTGACCTGGCGCACGAGATAAGCCGCTTTCCGTCCAGCGTGGTATTCGTTACGGCGCATACCGGCTTTGCCATCAAGGCCTTCGAAGCCTGCGCTTTGGATTACCTGGTGAAACCGATCTATCCCGAAAAATTGCGTGCCTGCATCGAACGGTATTTCTACCGGCGGAGCAAGGGTCTGGGCGCGCACGGCAAGCCTCAGGTGAATGAGCAGGTCGACGAGCTGCTGAACAACTACATTGCGGAAGGATCCTATCCGAAAAGGATCTTTGTGAACATGGTCGGCGAGACCAGGGTCATAGCGCTGGAGAGCGTCGTTTATTTCGGGGCCAGCGGACCATACACTAAAATCTATCTGTCGTCGGGCGAGGTCGTTACCTGCAGCGAATCCATAAAGTCCTATTCCGAATCGCTGGAAAAGCATCCGGGCTTTGTGCGCATACACCGTTCGTATCTGATCAACAAGGAATTTCTGTCGTCGATCATCCGCAAGCAGGGAAATATCAATCTGAAAATGAGCAATGGCGATGTGCTGGCGATCGCGCAGCAAAGAAGAGCGGAGATACTGCAGCAGATCGCCAGCTGATTGCCAATGCCTATCAAGCCGATTTATGCCAGCGTTTCTTTTTTGTCTCGAGCGCAATAGGCACTACGTCTGTCAGCACAAGCGATTTCACCATATCCTTTACGGCAGATTTATATTTTAAAAAATGCGCTGTTGTAATGTGTAATCTATAGGCTTCGACGCTTGCATAAATTTCAAATACGGTTACGTTCGCGGGATGGTCCTTGTCGTACACGGCATAGAGGGTGAGTACGCCGCGCTCCTTGCGGACGGCGGCTTCGGCGTGCTCTTTCAGGGCCGACTTGTATTGTTCCAGCTGCGTACTATCCACTACGATCTTTGCGATCCGCACATAAGGCTCGTTATCCTGCGCAGATGCATGATTGGAAAAAGAAGCAAGCATAAGCGCAAAGATCAGGAGCAAGCCATAACGAAGCGCCCTTAAGTTATTTAGTACCGTATGTTTTGTTTCCCGTGCATTCATGATCGGAGCATTAAGTAGTGAGGCTATGAAGGCAAAGTCCATTGCCGTGTGCATTTCGGGCTCATAGCTTATTGCGGTTTGTAGCTGTTGTATTCTTCATCCGTTACGGGCTCCATCCAGTCGGCGGCGCCGAGGCCGGCACCCGGGCCGATGGCCAGGTGCGTGAACCGGCCGTGCGGTGTGGCTCCGTGCCAGTGGATGAGGCCCGGGGCTATCTGCACTACGTCGCCCTTGCGCAGGAGGCGGATCGGCTGGCCCTTTTCCTGGTAATAGCCTTCGCCTTCGAGGCAGACCAGGATCTGTCCACCCTTGTGGCTGTGCCAGTTGTTCCGGCAGCCGGGCTCGAAGACCACGTTGGCAACCGTGGTATCGAGGGCGGGCTCGGGGATGAGGACCTTCACCCAGGCCGTGCCTGTAAAATAGCTGGCGGGAGCCCTGTCTCCTCTCGGGAATATTTCGTTTGTTTCTTCGGTCGTAGTCATAATCGTTGCTTTTAATCGATACGCTAAGTTACCGCACTGTAGGAGCGCATGGTAAAGAAGATCAAACGGAAACTTAAGCAATTCAAACAATTTCAATCCCAACGGCTGCCGGGTTCGTTCGGGTTATAAGTAAAAAAACATCGAGGCATTTCATGTTGTTATGCGCCATTGCCGCAAGCTCTGCGGAGGGGGTTTTCATTGATCATATATTGATGATATATTGATGTTTACGGCAATCCCAGTAATCTTTATATTTACGCATCCTTGCTAACAATTTCAACCCCAATCTTAAAAATACCTGCTTCATGAGTACATTGAAATCCTGCGCCATGGCGACAGCCTTGCTCGCTATCAACCTGGCAGTTTCCGCACAGACGCCCAAAGTGGTGATCAGCCAGTTCTACGGAGGCGCGGGCTGCGGCACCGCAAATTGTTCCACCTACAAGAACGATTACATCGAGATCTATAACAGCGGCTCCGCCCCTCAAAGCCTGAATGGCTGGTCGGTACAATATAGCGCGGCCTCCGGCACGGCCTGGCAGGTGACCAGCCTTACCAATGTGACGCTTCAACCCGGCCAATACTATCTTATCGCCGAGGGCTCCGGCGCCAATGGCACCAACGCCATTCCTACGCCCGATGCTTCAGGCACGGTTGCCATGAGCGCCACCGCTGCAAAAATAGCCCTGGTAAATACGACAACGGCACTGTCCGGATCCTGCCCGCTCGGCCCGACCGTAGTGGATTTTGTGGGTTATGGTGCTACTGCCACCTGTAACGAAGGCGGCAGCAATGCCCCTTCGCCCAGCACCACAACGGCCGGCGTGCGTGCCGGCAACGGCTGCACCGACGCGGGCGTGAACAGCACCGATTTTACGGCCACCACACCGAATGCCCGCAATACGGCCACGAGCATTGCGCCCTGTACGGTCCTTCCCGTATCTTTCGTTTCCTTCAAGGCCCAATACCAGCCGGCCAACAACAGCGTGTCGCTCAGCTGGAGCACGGCGCAGGAGCAGAATGCACGCGAGTTCGTTGTGGAGCGCTCTACCGACGGCAGCACCTGGACAAGCGCCGCCCGCGTAGCCGCCACCGGCAATACCAACGGCACGACGAACTATACGGCAACCGATCTGCAGCCCCGGCAAGGCCCCAACCTGTACCGCATCAGGCAGGTGGACATAGATGGACGGTCGATGTACACCGGCATCATCGGCGTGAAGACTTCGGCTAAATCTTTTTACTTCCGGGTGTTCCCCAACCCCACCGAAGGAACGGTATATATCAATGCGGCCCTTGCGGCCCCGGCGCCGGTAAGCATACGTGTTACGGACATGAGCGGCCGCGTGCTGCTGACCGAGCAACGTATGTTCAACGCGGCCCAGCCCCTCAAGGTTGACCTGTCGGCTTTCGGCCGCGGTGTTTACTTCGTAGCCCTCGCCTCCGGTGAGTTTACGGGAACGGAAAAGGTAACGGTATACTGATCGGATAACAGATGGATTGAAGCGATTCGATCCGTCTTCACAACATACAAAGCAGCTGCGCCCTGAACGCAGCTGCTTTTTTATTTAGGCACGACACCATATAGAATTTAAGATCGCAGTATATAAAGCAGCGGCAGGCAATGAAGCACGAATAGCAAATCAATGTATATTTATTGCAACGTGCGCAGAAGCCATTTCGCGCCGTAATTCAATAAACCAAACATGCAGCTCAGAACTTTTCCCATCGCATTTTGCATCCTGCTCCTGCCTTTCGCATTACGCGCGCAATCCGCGCCGGACACGGCTTCCATCAGTCGCATCAGGACCGAAGCATCCCAACATTCCTCCCTGCCCCAGCTGGCCTACGAGCTGATCGATCTGTGCGGGCCCCGTCTCACCAATTCGCCGGGTTATCGCAAGGCGGTCAGCTGGTCGGTGGGGAAGTTCAAGGACTGGCAGATCGCAGCCGCACCGGAAGCTTGGGGCGAATACGGCAAGGGATGGAGCAATGAAGAGTCATCGATGCAGCTGACCCTCCCCTACCACGAGCCGCTGATCGCTTATGCCGTTCCCTGGACCCAAAGCACGAAAAGTGCGATCCGCGCACAGGTCGTTATGCTGGACAGGTTCGACTCGGCCTCTGTCGATAAATGGGGCGATGCGCTTAAGGGAAAGATCGTTATGGTCAAAAAAAGGGATACGCTCGAGCCTTCTTTTTTGTCCGATGCCTGGCGCTATGCGGACAGCGATCTGGTGCAATTGAAAGATCATAGCCACCTGACCAACGATGCCATTGCCGCTTATAAAATACGGCTGCAAAACCAGTACAATACGAAGCTCTATCTTGAGAAAAAAGGCGCCCTCGCTTTATTGAATGGCAAGGGCCGCGACGGCACCGTCTTCGTATCCGCCAACAACGGCTTCGCCAAAGGATTTGAAGCCACGCTGCCTGAAATGATCCTGTCGACCGAGTCCTACCTGAAGATGCAACGCTTTATCGAGCACGGCCAGGCGGTCGAGCTGCAAATGAATGTACGGAGCCAGTTTTATACGGACGACCTGACCGGCTACAATGTCGTTGCGGAGATCCCCGGCTCGGATCCCGCGTTGAAAAACGAGGTCGTTATCATGGGCGCGCACCTGGATTCGTGGACGGCGGCTACGGGCGCTACCGATAATGCGGCGGGCTGCATCGTGATGATGGAAGCCGCACGTATCATCAAGGCCCTGCACCTTCAACCCAGGAGAACGATACGCATCGTGCTTTGGGGCGGCGAGGAGCAAGTCATTCGCGGCTCGGTAGGTTATGTAAAAAAACATTTCGGAGACCCGGTCACCATGAAGCTGAAACAGGAGCAGGAAAAAGTATCGGCCTATTATAATCTGGACAATGGTACCGGCAGGATCAGGGGTATTTACAGCATGGGCAACGACAGTGCGAAAAGATGGCTTGCGGCCTTCCTTGCGCCGTTTGCGGACATGGGCGTTACAACGGTTACGGATCGTTATTCGGGCGGCTCGGACCAGGAAGCGCTACATGCGGTCGGCATTCCGGCATTTGCTTTTATTCAGGATCCGCTCGATTACGATACGCGTACGCACCACACGAATATGGATGTATATGAGCGGCTAGCAATGAGCGACCTGCAGCAATGCGCCGCCGTTGTTGCCGCCGTTGTGTATCAGACGGCGATGCTGCCGCAGAAGATGCCGAGAAAAGCCCTGCCCGGCGCCGGCTCTTTCCCGCTCACGAACGGCCTGCTGCCGGATGAGAAGGCGCATTAGTCATAATACAAGTCATGGCTTGAAAAGCAGTCGGGGTAAGGCTTTCAGAATAATCGAATCATAAGGATTTATCGTGTTTAAAAATATATGCCCAGACTGATCATCTTATGGATTCTTGTCGCCATGATGCCCGTAGCAGCCTGCTGTCAGCAGGACAGGCTTGCCCGTTTGAAAGAGCTGGTGCTGAGATCCGATTCCGTATTCCTCGTATCGCACAAAATGCTCGGAGCCGTGATAACGGAAGGCAACAGGAAAAGACACACCAAACTCATTGACAAGAACAAGATCGACCAAAGCCTGGTCATCAAAAAGATAGCAATCGGCAGGACGGACAGGGACACGCTCGCAGCCTTGCTCACGCAACCAAATATGGATAGGACCATTGAAACGGCGAAATGTTTTCTTCCCGCTCATGCCATCGTTTTCCTGAATAAAAAACGATATTCCTTTATAGAAATATGCTTTACCTGCCAGCGCATTCAAACGTCGAATGACATTACGCTAACCGAGTCTGATTTCAGCAGGAACAAGTGGACTGAGATAAAAAGGTTCTTTAAAAACAAGGGCATCGGGATCGATCAAAGCCTCATACCGGCACAATAACCTCGAGGGTGCAGCCTTGGCCCGGGGCGGCGATCAGCTTCATCTTGCCCGAATAAAATTCCAGCCGGCTCTTCACGTTCTTCAGGCCGATGCCATTGGCCTTCTTCGAAGGATCGAAACCGACACCGTTATCCGAAATGGTGAGGATGATATTGGACCTGTCCTTATTCAAGGTGAGTACCGCGTTCTTTGCCTTCGAATATTTACGGATGTTGTTGATCTGCTCCTGCGCGATGCGGTACAGCATCAGCTCCTTGCTCTTGTCGAGGCGGGTGCCGGCACCCGAGCGGTTTACAAACTCCACGCGCAATCCGTTGACCAGGCTTGCTTCCACCGCCAGGTTGTGCATAACGCAATCGAAGGTCAGCTCGCCGAGCGAAGGCGATACAAGGCTGTGCGACAGCTTGCGGATCTCGCAGATGGCCCTGCCCACCTGCTGGTAGCCGCGCTCAACAAATTCATCGGCATACGTCTTTTCCGTCTTCGCCATTTCCAGACAAAGCTGTACCGAAGTAAGTATCTGGTTGATGTTGTCGTGCAGCTCCTTGCCAAGCTCGTCGCGCTCCCGCTCCTGCACTTCGATGGCCGTCTCCGACAGCAGCTTCTGCTGCCGGAACTGCTGCTGCGCCAACTCCGATTCCGCGGCCTTGCGGCTCGTTATGTCGACCGACAGAACGAAGATGCCCTCATCCACGGGCTGAATGCTCAGCTCGAACCAGCGCCGCGTGCCGTCGGGATAAATAAATTCGTTTTCGAAATTGATCGGCGCACGCTCGGTCATGCAAAACTCGAGGGTCCTGAACAGGCAGGAATCCGTAATGCCCGGGTAGCGCTCGGTTATCTTATAGCCCAGCAGCTCTTCTTTCGGGTACTGGCACTGGCGCACGGCGGAATCGTTCAGGAAAAGATAGGTCCAGTCGAAGCCGATCACCTGGATGCCCTCGCGCATGTTCTCGATGAGCAGCTGGTGCCGCCGCTCCTTTTCAATGACCTCCCGCGTCTTCTCCGCCACGGTCTGCACGAGCGATGCATTGATGCTCCTGATCTCCTCTTCGGCCTGCGTCCGCAGTTTCGTATTCCTCGAAATAACGAGGAAAGCGGCGATGAGCAAAAGGACCATCACCAATATAAATACGGTAATGATCAGGAACGACTCGCGGATGCTCCTCGTGTTGGCGGCCTTGCTCTCCGCAAAAAAGCGGTTCTCCTCCAGCTGCAGGCTGCGTATGATCTTCCGGGCCCTGTCCCCCGAACCTTCCGCTTCCTCAACCGTAAAAATTTCCTTCGCGGCCTCAAAGCCTACGGCCATGCGGGCCTGAACGAGCTTGTCGCGCAGCCGCACCACCTCGCCCACCATCAGGGTCAGCGAGTCGATATTGGCCTGCTGCGCCGCATAGCCCCTGGTCAGCTCCCTGATGTTCGCGAGGGAGCGGTAGATGCCCGAGTCCGGGCTTTTATAAAGGTCGAGGTAGCGCTCGTCGCCGGTGATGACGAAGGCGCGCGCATCGCTTTGTATCTCGTCGATCTCGGTTTCCACCTCCTCGGTGTGCAGCAGCATTTTTTGCGCATGCTCTACCAGGTTGGCGGTGTGTGCCGAGTGCCGGCCGTTTATGGCAATTGCGTAGAATATGCCCGTCAGCACCATAGCGGTGAGGATAAAGAAGACGGCGATCTTCCTTTGAAAAGGTAAATTCCGGTTTGGCAGGGATTCTAAGGTTTTTCTCATCACCATCGTGCTTCACAATTTGTGCAGGCGTGGGGGTTCCTGTGAAATCAAAGCTTTACGAGCTTTATCGTTTTGTCATACCCGCTATGTTTGTTATAAACATTTAATATATAATTTCCTTTACTCAGATCGCCGAGCTCGGAAAGCTGCAGCTCGTTCAATCCCTTGGACACAGGCCATATATCGGAAAAGCGGGTGCGGCCTGCAGCATCGAGGACCGTTATTTTAACCTCTTCGTTCTGCTCGGCATAAAGCGTTATGACCGATGAAGCATCGATGGGGTTGGGATAGACGTCGGCCGTGAAGCGCCTGCGGGCATGCGTAACGCTCACGATGATGGAATAGCTGCTCCGGCCGTCGGCATCCACCTGCCGGATGCGGTAATGAATGATGCCCGCATGCGTCTCGAGATAGGGAAAAGAATATTTTTTCATTTCGGCCGTCGTGCCGCCGCCGGCCACCGTGCCGATCTTCGCCCAAGCGCTGCCGTTTATGCTCCGCTCGATCTCGAAATGGCTGTTGTTGTATTCTTCCGCGGTCTGCCATTCGAGAAGGGTGTGGGCCGCCTGGGTCCGTGCTTTTACATAGGTGAACTTTACCGGCACGGGCACCGCTTTCTGAAAGGTGAGGTTGCCGATGGCGATGCCCTGCGCGGGCGGGTTCGACTGCGCGCCGGATGCGTTCCTGTAGCGGATGGTGATGCTGGTGAGCGTGTGGGTGCCGAAGTTTATGATGACCGTTCCCCGCTGGTCCGAGCTGCTGGAAGCGCTGTTGCCGCCATGCCCGCTGACAGTGCTGGCATAGGCCGTATTGCCGGAGATGATGAGGAAGTCGGGATCGGTGGAGCTGTAGCGCGTGATGGTGGGCAGATGCGTGGTAGTGCCGTGGGCGCCGCTCACGACTACCTCGTCGAAATACTGGGTGCTGGTGGCGGTGGGCTTGTCCAGATCGGCGACCTCGAAAACGACGTGCGTTATCGGCGCGGAAAAATGATAAGCGATATCGACATACTCGGCATTGGCGTCAAAATCCACGGCGATCTCGAGGTTGGCCGTGGAGCCGCCTACGGTAAAGGCGCTGCCGCTTACGGTGGGCGTGGTCTGCCCGGTGCTGCCGTTGGAGGTGACATAAGCGCCGCCCGATTTGGTAAGGCCGACCGTTGTCGTAATGCCCGACCCGCCTGCATTTGAAGCCGAGCCCGAGGTATGGCCGCTGCCCCAGGAGGGCGAAAACGACGAAGCCCAGTTGAGCGTATAGGTCTGGGCGGAAAGGGACAGGCTGCCGAGCAGGAAAAGGAGCAAAAACAAGGGGTTGGTAGCTTTCATGGTAGCGCTTGGATTAAGAGTGCAAGTATAGAACAACACGCAGGCCCATCCTATACTCGCTTATCCCTAAAATGGGTAAGAGTAAATAAATACGAAAAATAAGTCCCTGGTAAAACCGCCACCGGCAGGGACTTGACCCAAATCAAAAAGGCCCGGGAACGCAAGCGTTCCCGGGCCTTTTATCTAAAATTTATATATATAATTTACTCCGATTTCCACCGCTCCGCATTGCGCACGCCGTGGTTGATCTTCTCGAACAATTGCGCCACCTGGCTCCGCGTAAAATCGACGATCTGGTCGAGGGCAACCACTTGGCTGTCCTTTTCGGTGCGCAGCCTGAACTCTACGCCGCCGTTCTGCAGCGAACGCTTCGAAACGGTCAGGCGGATGGGAATGCCGATCAGGTCCGCATCGCTGAACTTTACGCCGGCCGTGGCCGACTTGCCGTCGCGGTCATCAAAGATCACATCGACGCCGGCGGCCTTCAGGTCTTCGTACAGCTTCGTGGAGGCTTCCTTCACCTCGTCGTTGTCGAGCAGGCCCACGATATGCACTTCGTAGGGCGCTACCGATACGGGCAGGCAAAGGCCCTTGTCGTCATTGTATTCTTCGCAGAGGCAGGACAGCAGGCGGCCCACGCCTATGCCGTACGAGCCCATGACCACCGGCTTGCGCGTGCCGTCTTCATCCGTGAAGAAGGCATTGAGCGCCGCCGTATATTTCGTACCGAGCTGGAAGATATTTCCGATCTCCACACCGCGCACCGAGCGCAGGGTATCGTCATCGTCGTTCGACACGGGGCTCAGGGCGCCGTCGTAAGCCGAGATGATGTCGCCCACGATGTCGGCGGTATAGTCGCGGCCGTAGCAGGCATTGAGGTAGTGATAGTCCGATTCGTTGGCGCCCACCACGAGGTTGTTGGTGCGGGCAACAAGCTCGTCGACGATCACCAGGCATTTGCTGCGGTCGATGCCGATGGGTGAGGCATAACCCGCCACCGCGCCCGCAGCCGTGATTTCAGCCTCATTGGCCGGCTGCATCTTGTCTACCTGGCCCAGCTTCTGGATCTTGACGGTATTGGCTTCCATATCGCCGCGCACTACGGCGATCACCAGCTTTTTTTCACCGCCCACGAGGCCGGAGAAAAAGACCACCTTGGCGCAATGCTCGGGGCCCTGGTTGAGAAATTCCGCGAGGTCAGCGATGGTTTTTTTGCCGGGCGTATGCTCTTTCTGCAAGGGCTCGGGCTCGCGGTCGATATAGGTCTTGCGCACGGTAGCCACTTCCTTGTTGGCCTTGTAGCCGCTCTTGTCGGAGAGGAAGATGGTATCCTCGCCGATGGGCGTTACATAAATATATTCATGGGCCACCTTGCCGCCCATCATGCCCGTGTCGCTGAGGATGGCGATGGCCGGCAGGCCGGTACGGGCGAAGATGCGGAAGTAGGCGTTGTAGTGGGCGATGTACTGCTGCTCGAGACCTTCGGCCGTGCGGTCGAGGGAATAGCTGTCCTTCATGGTGAACTCGCGCACGCGGATAAGGCCGCCGCGGGAGCGCTGCTCGTCGCGGAACTTGGTGTAGATCTGGTATACGAGCTTGGGCAGCTGCTTGTAGGTGTCGATCTCGGAAGCGGTGAGCGTGGCTACGATTTCTTCGTGGGTCATGGCCAGCACCATGTCGCGGTCGCCGCGGTCCTTGAAGCGCACCATCGACTCGTCGATATCGTACCAGCGGTTGGTCTTCTGCCAGATCTCGGCGGGGTGAACGATGGGCATGCAGATCTCATCGCCGCCGATGGCGTTCATTTCCTCGCGAAGGATCTGCTCGATCTTGCGGAGGCTTTTCTGGGCGAAGTTGAGGTAGGAGAAGATACCCGAAGCCAGCGGGCGTATGTAGCCGGCGCGCAGCATGAGGCTGTGTGACTTGATATCCTCGCCCCCCTTGGGCGTTTCCCGGAGCGTTCGTGAGAATAGATTGGAAAACCGCATTTTGCTGAATAATTTGCGCGAAGGTAATCAGTTGGCCGTTTGCAGTCAGCAGTTGGCGGCCAGATTCTTTAAAGAGTGAAGGTTGGCGAAAGCAAATAAGGGCTAACGATAAGGCGAATCGAATAATAATTAAATTTAATGCAATTCATACCCGCTTTTCCGCAGTTCATCCATGGATAAGGCCGCCTAGTGGTTGCCGTGGCCGCGCCTCTGGCGGAAAGCGTGTATTTTGTAAAGTTAATGCCCTCGTCCGTCGCCATACCGAAGCACACGAGCAAGGACCTCACCATCCTGCTGGCCAGCATGTTGCCCATGACGGTGCTGATCAACCATTTCCTGTACGGCGCGGCTTATTTCCAGCGCCCCCTGCTTTTTGTCTGCACGTCGGTGGCCACTTTTATGTTGCTGGCCTTTTCCTTTATCGTATACGGGCTGGTGGCTATCTCGCTGCGCAACCGCTTTCCCGAGGAGCACCAGGTGTTCAAGCGCATCCTCATCTGCCTCAGCATCTTTTATCTCATGTCGGCAGTCTTCATGTCGATATTGCTGATCGGCTACGACAGCCTGCATTTCTTCGGCTACCAATACAGCGAGAACGATTTCCTGCGCTGCTACCTTTCCTTTATCGTCATCAACACCTTTCTTACTTTTTTGAACGAGGGCGTGTACCGCTTCGAGAAATACCGCAGCACCACGCGCGAGACCGAGCAGCTGAAAAAAGAATACATGCACAGCCAGCTGCTGGGCCTCAAGAGCCAGATGAACCCGCACTTCCTCTTCAACAGCCTCAATACCCTGTCGAGCCTTATACACGAAGACGCCGGCACCGCCGAAGACTTCCTCGACCACATGAGCAAGGTGTACCGCTACCTCCTGCGCAACAACGAAGAGCAGCTGGTGAGTGTCGCCACGGAGCTGACCTTTATCCGCTCCTATTTTTTTCTGTTGAAGGCCCGCCACGGCGAAGCCCTCCACCTCGAGACCGACGTTACCGGCTCCGCCCGCGACTGCACCATACCGCCGCTCACCCTTCAGATGCTGTTCGAGCAGATACTGAACCAGAACGCCATGAGCCGCCAGAACCCGCTCCGCATAAGCATTACAGCCGAAGACGGCATGCTGACGGTGCGCAATAATATCCAGCCGCGCATTAAAAGCGTGGAGCTCTACGGCGAGGTGCTCGATAACATCGCCAACAAATACCGGCTGCTCTGCCAGCAGGACATCATCGTGGAGGAAGACGAAGGCGTGCGGGCCGTGAAGCTGCCCCTCATCACCGCAAAAGAAGGAGTGGCCGTATGAAGCAGTGGATGAAACCGACGCGGGTGGAAAGCATATCCTTCCTCACCTTCATGCCCTTCCTGGGCACGCTGCTCAACTACCTGCTGTTCGGTGCGCGGTTGTTCGGGGACTACCGGGTATGGCTGTTCTCTTTTCCCGTGGTGGTGGCCCAGGCCCTCCTCTCCTGGTGGCTGCACATCATGGTGATGCACTGGCTGCGCATCCGCTTCCCCGACATCAGGCAGACAAGCCTGCGCCTCGTGCTGCTCGGCCTTGCGCATATCACCCTGATCTCGCTCACCTACCTCTCGCTTTTTTACGGTTACGATGCCCTTCATTTCCTCGGCTACGCCCTCGACCGCGACGCGCTGAACAATGCCCTCTACATCGGCGTCGGCCTGACGATGATCGCAACGACGATGTGGGAAGCCGATTATACATTGAAGCAATGGAAGGACAGCGTGACCGAAAAAGAAAAGCTCGAGCAGCTGACGATACGCCACGAATTCGAGACGCTCAAAAGCCAGGTGAACCCGCATTTTCTTTTCAACTGCTTCAATACCCTGTCCTCGCTGATCTCCGAAGACCGCCACCAGGCCGAGGTCTTTCTCGATGAATTGAGCAAGGTGTATCGCTACCTTTTGCGCAACAACGAGGATGGACTGAGCAGCCTCGCCACCGAAATAAAATTTATCGAATCCTACTACCAGCTGCTGCAAACCCGCCATGGGTCTGCGGTTGAGCTGAAGATAGAAACCGACCGGAAATACGACGGCTACCTCCTGCCTTCGCTCACGCTGCAATTGCTGGTGGAGAATGCCGTAAAGCACAACGTGCTGTCGCGCAACAAGCCCCTGCTCATCGACATCTTTACCACGGCGGGCAACAAGCTGGTGGTGAGCAACACGCTGCAGGCGCGCACGGTAAAGGGCCCGTCGAACGGGATCGGCCTCGATAATATAAAGGCCAAGTACGAGCTGCTGAACCTCACCGGATTCCAGGTATTGCAGGACCGCAAAAGCTTCAGCGTGGTGCTGCCGCTGATCTGGAATCGCGTGAACGAGCAGCCATTTATCACCATGGAATCTTAACACACATCCGATATGAAAATTTTAATCGTAGAAGACGAGGACCTTGCTGTGAAAAAATTAAAAAAAACCCTCACCAGCGTCGATGAGTCGGCGGCCGTCGTCGGCGAGTGCGACAGCATCAAGGCCACGGTCGACTGGCTGCAGTCGAACCCCGCGCCCGACCTGATCCTCATGGACATCGAGCTCGCCGACGGGCAGAGCTTCGAGATCTTCAACCACGTGCAGGTAAAGAGCCCGGTCATCTTCATCACCTCGTACGACGAGTTTGCGCTGAAGGCCTTCAAGGTGAACAGCGTGGATTATCTGCTCAAGCCCGTGCAGAAGGAAGACCTGCATGCCGCGCTGGAAAAGTACCGGCAGATGAAGCAGCTGTACACGCCCGCCCAGGAACCCGCGACGGCCCTGAGCCTCGACGTATTGGTGAAGGAGCTGCAGCAGAAATTGCAGACGAAGGAATACCGCAAGCGCTTCCTCGTAAAGCACGGCCAGAAGCTCGTTTCCGTGGAGGTGGAGGAGATCGCCTATTTCTTCAGCGACGGCCGACTCAACTTCTTCAAGACCGCCGACAACCGCAAATTCGTTGTGGATTACACGATGGACGAGCTGAACGAAATGCTCGACCCCGATAAATATTTCCGCATCAGCCGCTCCTTTTTTATCTCGGTGAACAGCGTGGCGCAGATCCATGATTATTTCGGCAACCGCCTGCTCCTCAATTTGAAGCCGGAGACCGACAAGGAAGCCATCGTCAGCCGCGAGAAGGTAACCGATTTCAAGAACTGGCTGGGCAAGTAGAGAGTAGGCAGTTCTCAGCTGGCAGCAGACAGTTGGTTTCCTGTAGCTGAATTACTTTATTGAGGATATGCTGCCTTAATATAGTAATTATTAATATTAATATTAATATACATTAAATATATTTGAACCCCGGCGCCTTCGGCGCCGGGATTTTATGTGGGGCTAAGGTTATATTTCGATATAGAGAACGACGGCGAAGCTTTTGCTGTCGGCGATCACTTCCATGGTTGCGGGCATGGCGTTGAGGCGCTTGTCCATTGCCTGCCGGAACTTCTTGCCGGCCGGCTCGCCGCCGCTGCACTCGCACAGTATTTCTACCAGCAGCTTGCCCTTCACCTTATTGAAATTCACGAAGACCTGCTCACAGTCCAGGTTCTGAAGGATGAAGCTCATCGCCTCCTTGTAAAAAAAGAAAAGCTCGTAGCGCAGCTTCATGTCCAGTTGCAGGTCCTGCACCTTGTGATCCACGATCAGGTCCACGCTTGCATTGTAGGAGATCCGCAGGCCCTCGGTCACTTCCTTGATGCGCAGCAGGTTTTTTTTCATGCTGTCGTTCTGCGGGTCGATGCTCCACAGCATGTCGTCCATGGCCTCCATCATGTAGCGGCTCTTGTCACTGATCTGGTCGATGAAATCCTTCGACTGCTCGATGTTCTTGTCTGCCTTGATCTTGGCGATCTCGCTCAGCACGTTGATATTATTGAGCGTGGTGCTCACCTCGTCGCGCAGGTTCTGGCGTATCTGCCGGCGCATCTGCTGCAGCGATCTTGTCTTGTTCAGCCGCTCGCGATCGAGCAGGTAGAGTATCGCAATGATCAATAGCCCGATAAGGCTGTAGAACCACCATGTACGCCACACCGGCGCACGCACGGTAATGGGCATCGACGCGATGCTCGCGCTCTGCACCCCGTCCACATTCTCGGTCTTCACCTTGAAGGTGTATTCACCCGGCGGCAGGTAGTTGTAGATCGCTTCCACGGGCCGGTCGGTATGGATCCAGTCCTTGTCGACGCCCTCGAGCTGGTAGAGGTAGTGGATTTTCTGCTGCTGCAGGTACGTAAGCGCGCTGAAGTCGATGGCGATGGAGGTATTGTTGTAGCGCAGCTTGATGGCCCTTTCCGCAATCAGCGAATCGATATAGAGCGGCTGGCCGGCAAGCTTGAAGGAAGTGATGAAAGGCTCGGGCGGCAGGTTGCGGCCCGCAATGCGCCGAGGATCGAAAACTAAAAAGTTATGATCGGTATAAAAGACCATGTTGCCGTCGGAGAGCTGCTCCACACCCGCGGTCGCAAATTTATCGTAGGCGATGCCGTCGCGGCGGTCGTAGTAGCTGATCAGGTTTTTTTGCAGGTTCACGCGGCAAAGGCCGTCCATCATGCCCATCCAGATCACGCCGTTGCGGTCCTTTTGCAGCGACTCCACCGTGTTCGAAGGCAGGCCGTCGTCCGCAGTAAAAAAGCGCACCTTGTTCGTACGCGTATTGACGATATTGAGGCAGCGCGCCGACACCAGCAGGATGCTGTCATTGAGATAGGTCATGTCGCCGGGCGAGTCGTCGAACAGGCGCTCGCCCGGCGCGCTCATCGTCGTGAACGTATGCTCCACCTGGTTGTTGCGCACGTTGATCTTTATAAGTCCGTTACCCAGCGTGGCCAGCCAGATATAGCCCTGGTAGTCGAAGTGTACTTTAAGGATGCGGCTCGTCTGGTAGATCACTTCATACCCCTTGTGCGGATCGCCGCCGGATTTTTTATAATCCCATTTCACGAGCAGGCCGCTCTGCGTGCCGAACCAGAAATTTCCCGACGTATCCTCATCGATCTGCCGGATGGTGGATCCTTTGAACACTTCGGGCAGCCAGCTGTCGGTCTTGTCGGTCTTGGGGTTGAACACGTCGAGGTGGCCGCCCTGCTGCGTGATCCAGAGCAGGCCGGTGCGGCTGTGCACGGCCATGTCCCAGATCGACAAGCCTTTATATACCGGGTAGAAAGTGCGCGGCACGGGCAGGGGATTGAAATTTCTGTCGAAGCAGTAGATGCCGCCGCCCCAGCAACCCACGAAGAGTCGTCCGTCGCCGGTTTCGGCCATTGCATTTACGGGCGCCGACACGGGCGGATCGCCGGGCCGCACAAGGCTGTAGGAATTGAATATCTGCGCATCGGGGTTGAATACGAAAGCGCCGTTATCGGTGGCGATCCATATATTGTTCTCACGGTCTTCCCAGGCGCTCGATACGCGATCGAACTTGATGCTTTGCTCGTCGGCATACTCATTGGGAAGATAGGTGAACCTGTTCTGCACGCGGTCCCACTCCGCGAAGAAGGGCATGCCGAAGATCCATACGCGGCCGTTGCGCTGAAGCAGGTAGCTGGCGATCTCGGTATAGCCGATGTTGAGAAAGGTCGTCTCGGTCTTGCGGAAGGTGCGGTTGTAGCGGCAGATGGTAGCGTAGGGCAGCTTCGGTTCCCAGAAAAAGAAGAACACATTGCCCGACGCATCGACGCGAAGGCCTACAAGCCGCGTCAGGTGCGCAAATCCGGCGATCACCGGATCGTTGTCGATGTTGTGGTTGCGGTAGTTGAGGTGGCGCGTGGCGGGATCGTATTGCACGAGGCCCGAGTCGCAGGTCATCCAGAATTTTTTCAGCCCCGCGTCCCAGGTCAGGTCGTTGATATGCCAGTTGGCCGGGTGGGGCACGATCTGGTCGGCATTGACGAAGCGGTTGAGCTTTTCGTCGTAACGCAATACGAGGCGTGCGTGCTTGATCAGCAGTATTTCTCCGGTAGGCAATTCCTCGAAGTGCTGGCTCAGGCCGATATTGAAATTATCCCAGGGTATTGCTGCCTTGCGGTACACGAAGCGCTTGGTATCGAAGAGACCCACGTTGTTGTTGTCGGCCATGATCCAGAGCCGGTCCTTGCGGTCGCGGAAGAGCGTGACGATGCTGGTATTGGGTATCGATGAAGGATCCTGGGGACGGCTCTTGAAAGTAAGGAATGAATTGCCGTCGTAGCGCTGCAGTCCGTTGGTGGTGGCGAGCCACATATAGCCGTCCTTGTCCTGCACCACCGCGTTGACGCTGTTGGAAGCGAGGCCGGTGGCCACGGAAAAATGTTTGAAAGAAAATTGCTTCGCCTGCTGGGAGCGGGCCCCCGGGCCTATGCACAGCAACAGCAGCAACACGACTAGGTATCTCATCAAGGCAAGTACAGGTTGAACATCAAATTTACTGCGTAGCGCGCGCACTTTCAACCTGTCCATCCTTCATTCGCTCAATTCATCCGCCGTCTGCCTCAATTCATGTACGGCCCTGCCGCGAAGGGCCTTCAAAAGCGCCGTGCAGTTCATGCTTTCAATTATTCATTTCATACACGGGAGCCTTTCCCCGCGGCCTTCCGCGGGCCAATTTTGTGTCATCAACAAACCTTAATCAACGCATTATTATGAAAAAGATTCTCTTCCTCCTGGCCGGCTCCGCCCTGCTGTTTGCCTGTCAGAAAGACAAGGACAAAACCAAAACGTTCAAAGGCGCCGAAGTGCAGATGCATGGCGGCAAGGTATGGACCTCGCTCACCCTCGACAAGAACAACGCGCCCCAGCAGATGTCGATCGTTCTGCAGGATGCCGTGCTCAACACGGTTCCCATCGGCGGCACCGGCGACGGACACGAAGGCCACGACAACGACCTTTTCCTGCCCCTGCCCTCCAAGTCCGACGTTACGCCTTTCAAATCGGTGATGGTCGACTGGAACAAGAACGGCCACGAGCCCGCCGGCGTCTACACCCTGCCCCACTTCGACCTGCACTTCTACATGACGCCCGACATGGACGTGATGACCTATACCGACATGGCCAAGATCGAAACGCTGCCGTCTACCGACTACATACCAGCCAATCACATTGCAGGCCCCGGCGTGCCGATGATGGGCAAGCACTGGATCGACGTTACCTCGCCCGAGCTGAACGGCGCACCCTTCACACAGACCTTCCTCTACGGCTCTTACGATGCCAAGGTGGTATTCTACGAACCGATGATCACCCTCGACTTCCTGCAGCATACCAGCAGCTTCGAGCGGGCCATACCCCAGCCGGCAAAATATCAGGTGAGCGGCTACTACCCCACCAAGCTCAAAATAAGCAAGCATGACGGCGTGACCGAGATCGCCCTTCAGGACTTCGTAAAAAGACAAGCCTCCTAATCATAACCAAGCGAAAGGGCGGCCGCGTGCCGCTCTTTTATTCACCCTTCACCACGAACCAAACCGACGCTTCACCCCTCAAACCAAAAACATGGAACGCTATAATTCTTTTCACCTCATTCACAAAGGCCTGCGGGCGGCCCTCTACCAGACGGCCCTGCACCTGCAGCAAACCGATTTCACTTCCGAAGAAGAAACCGAAGACGCCCTCGACAGGGTGCGCGAAGTAGTGCTGCTGTTCGACGGCCATGCGCACAAGGAAGACCAATTCATCCTCCCCGCCATCTGCGACTACGAGCCTTCGGTGGTTGCCACCTTCCAGGCCGAGCACGTACGCGACGAGGCCCTGGGCGAGGCGCTGAAGGCCGGCATCGAGCGCCGGCTGCAAGCCGCTACAGCTGCGGAAAAGATAGCTGCGGGCAACTGCCTCACGCAGTGCTTTACCGGGTTCATGGTGTTCAACCTCGAGCACATGGCAAAGGAAGAGGACATCATAAACAAGGTGCTGTGGCGCTACTACAACGACGACGAGATCAGAAAGATCGTAGGGCAGATCCAGCAGTCGACGCCGCCGTGGATGCAGGATTTTTATTCCGCCTGGATGCTGCGCGGCATCAACAATGCCGAAGCTGTCAGCTGGATGAAGGCCATCGAGCAGGGCGCGCCGCCGATCGTCTTCCGCACGGTCCTGCAAAAAGCAAAGCAGGTACTGCCCCGGAACCGTTTTCACAAGCTGAGCGCCACGCTGGCCGAAGAGCTGCAGCCCGCCTGAACATAAAATAAAAATATATAAATAAATTATATGAAAAAGATCTCTATCATGATCGCCGCCCTCGGGGTTCTTGCAACCGTAGCCATCATAGCCTGCAACAGCAGCCAGGCGCCGTCGGGCAACAAGGAAGGCATAAGCGAGCAGGCTGCCCCGCTGAGCGGCGACAGCCTGGTGAAGCGCGGCCGTTATCTTGTCGGATTGATGGGTTGCAATGATTGTCATTCGCCGATGGTGATGACGCCGCAGGGTCCGCAGCGCGACAGCACCCGCCTTCTTTCGGGTCATCCGGCTTCGATGCAGCTGCCGCCGGTCGATGTGTCGAAGACGCAGGGCTATGTGCTCTTTGCGCTTTCGGGCACGGCGATGACGGGCCCCTGGGGCACTTCGTATGCGGCCAACATCAGCTCCGATGCCACGGGTATCGGCAACTGGTCGGAGGCGCAGTTTTTCAAGGCCATGCGTGAAGGCAAGCTGAAAGGCATGGACGGCAACCGCAGCCTGCTGCCGCCGATGCCCTGGCAGTCCTACGCCCAGGCCAGCGACGACGACCTGCATGCGATCTTCGCCTACCTCAAATCAACACCGCCCGTAGAGAACCGCGTGCCCGCGCCCCTCCCACCCTCTAAAATGTAAGCACTCTACCACCCGCAAAGCAGGCCCACCCCGGGCCTGCTTTTTAGTTACAGCTTAAAAGGGAGCCCGCCTTCGCCAAGGCTACGGCGGGCGCAGTCCATCACCTCCGATTTTCAGTCAGCAACGGGCGATCAAAGCATAAACTACTTTCAAGTAGAAATTAGCCACTTGTTTTTAAAACCCGTATTAATACAGTAAGGTCAAAAAGGGTTGCGGAGAAAGAATGGTCATGGCTGTTTGTTCTCGACTACCTCTAGACGCACGTAACGAATCTATGGACGTCCCTCTATATTTTTCTGACATATGCTTTAATGACTCGTACTCTTTTCCCAAGGAAAAATTCAGCGTCCTCCTTCGCCTGCGGCTACGGCGGACACAGCCCGCCGCCTGTGCTCCGCAGTTACCAATGGTCGTTTAAAGTTCTAACCATGCTCAGGTAGCCATTCATTGCGTACTTTTTAAACCGTATTACTACAGTAAGAAAAAAGGTAGCGGAGAAAGCTTGGTCACGGCTGTTTGTTCTCGACTAACGATAGGCGCACGTAACGAATCTATGGACGCCCCTCTATAGGCGGAATTGTTTAGCGCCTCATTTTTCCGACATATGCTTTAATGACTCGTACTCTTTCCCCAAGGAAAAATTCAGCGCAGTAGACATCGGGCTCCATCGAGACACAGGCGTACGATGGAAATGATCGAAGTAAGATCAGTGTGCACGTGCCGTCGGATTTCGGGGTGGTCCGAACGCCCATTCGCCGAAAGACTTCCCGCATAAGGAACTGACGCGCATCGAATGGGCTTGAATTTTTGGCTCCACCTTTTGTTTCAAGACAAAAGCGTGGAAAAAGAATATCACATGAAAGAATGAAACCTCGAATGAGGAAAGGATTATAAAGATCGCAATTGAGGAGACGACGAGCAAGGAATTATAAAACAGCAGAAAAATGCAGAAGTAGAAAAGGATAAGGCCTCCGAATAAGCAGGGTTGCGTTACTAAAACCTGCTCTCTTTCTGCAACAGTGGATTAGAACAGAAACACTCCCGGCACCAACCCATCAAACTCCCCCGCCGGCCGCGCCCCCCGCACAACCGCGTGCTTCCGCGCCTTCCCGGCCTTCACGCCCCCCGACACCGGCAACACCCCGCTCACCAGCAAAACAGTAAGCAGGTAACGAAAAATTATGGTAGATGTTAACGACATAATTAAAGCGGTTACTACCCGCGAAGCTACCAAGCCTCAAATGTTTATTAGCAAAAACGTGTATGAATCGTAGAAAAACCGGCATGAATTGTAAAGCCCTTTCCGTCCCGCCAGCTCATAAAACAAAAGCCCCAGTTCATGCGCAACCGCCTTGCCCCGCCCCCGCTCCGAAACTAGCTTCGCCCAACAATCATAACCGCACAAGCCATTGCCATGAATAGTCAAACCCCTGCCGACATCCGCCCCGGCACCCGCATACTCTTCGCCGCCTTTCCCGCCGACGGGCACTTCAATCCCCTCACCGGCCTCGCCGCCTGTCTCCGCGACGCGGGCTGCGACGTGCGCTGGTATACCTCCGAAAAATACCGCCCCAAGGTGGAAGGTCTCGGCCTTCCCTTCTACCCCCTCAAAAAAGCCTTCGATATCGGTGCCGACCCCGACATCGACCGCCTCTTTCCCGAACGCAAAAAGCACAAGGGTCAGTCCGCCAGGCTCCGCTTCGACCTCGAGCACGTCTTCATCCGCCGCGCCCCCGAATACTACGAGGATATCCAGGAAATCTATCAGGACTTTCCCTTCGAGCTAATGGTAGCCGACATCACCTTCGGCGGCATACCCTTCGTAAAGGAAAAGATGAACATACCCGTCATTGCCGCCGGCATCATCCCCCTCATGCAAACCTCCAAAGACCTTCCGCCCTGCGGACTTGGCCTCATGCCCTCGGGCACGGCCTTCGGCCGACTGAAGCAATCCCTCCTGCGCCTCGCCGCGGACAAGTTGGTCTTCGCCCGGCCCACGCGCATCCTGCGCCGCCTGCTGTCAGGTTACGGCATCGACACCGGCAGGTCGAACGTATTCGATGTGCTGATCAGCAAGGCCACGATCGTATTGCAAAGCGGCACGCCCGGCTTCGAATATGCCCGCACCGACATGAGCCCGCACATTCATTTCGCAGGTCCGCTGCTGCCCCATTCCAGGACCCGCAGCGGCCAGCGCTGGCATCATGAAAAGCTCCGCCGGTACGAACACGTGATCCTGATCACCCAGGGCACCGTGGAGCGCGACGTGGAAAAGCTCATCGTGCCCGCTCTCGAAGCTTTTAAGGATTCGAATTGCCTTGTGATCGTTACCACCGGCGGCAGCGGAACGGCCGGGCTGCGCGCCCGCTTCCCGCAGGACAATATCATCATCGAAGACTTCATTCCCTTCGACGAGGTGATGCCCCATGCCGACGTATACATCAGCAATGGCGGCTACGGCGGCGTGCTCCTCTCCATCAGGCACGGACTGCCGATGGTGGTGGGCGGCGTGCACGAAGGAAAGAACGAGATCAATGCGCGGATCGGCTACTTCGGCCTGGGTGTGAATATGCGCACCGAAAGACCGGGCGTGCTCCAGCTGCGGGCCGCCGTGGAGGAAGTGCTGGGTGATGAGCGCTACGCGAAAAATGTGAAAGAGCTCGCGGAAGAATTCAGCATGTACGACAGCGAGGCTATCATCAGGCGGCACGTGGCCGCATTGGTGCAGCGCCGCACGCGCCGGGTGAGGACCGCCGCCGTTTACGAGCTGGCCGTATAAGCTCCTCCATAAATAAAACGCAACAGCCCTATCGTTGGAGAAGGGCCTGGAACCGATGTTTTAGGCCATTGTTCTTTACCGTGAGCTTATAAATATTAACGTTTTAAAGACGCGTATGGCGGCCTTTTCCGTGTGGAACAAATTCCACATCGGGCAAATTTACCCGACCCCATTCCGGGCGAGCCGGGCATTTTGCCGGATTCGCCCCCGAAGCGCTAAAGGGCCTGCTATTTGTTATCATTCTGAAGCCATTCCCCTGACACAATGGATACAGAACAAAAACGAACAAACTACGCGAGAAAAATTGCCAGGATTGTATTGAAGACCATTTTATTCATCTTCTTATTTGTGGTCGTCGTCTTCCTGCTTATACTGACACCGCCCGTGCAGCGCTTTCTCACCGCCAAGGCAGAAACTTATTTGTCCAACAAGCTCAAGACCCGTGTGGAGATCGGAAGCATTTCCTTCGGTCTTTCCGGCAAGGTGGGCCTCGAGAATGTTTATATCGAGGACCGCACGAAGGACACGCTTGTTTCCGGCGGCAGCATCCGCGCCCACATCAATTTTCTCAAGCTCCTGTCGAACGAAGTGGAAGTAAAGGACCTCGAGCTGCAGAACATAACGGCCAAGATCAAGCGCACTTTGCCTGATACCGTTTTCAACTACCAGTTCATCGTCGATGCCTTTACCTCGGGCCCGTCGAAGACGCCCGACACGTCCACCTCCGCGCCGATGAAGCTCAACATCAGCGACATCGCCCTGGAGAACATCAACCTCACCTACCGCGACGTGATCACCGGCAACGATATGTTCGCCCACCTCGGCACCGTTACCGCCACCATCGACACGCTCGATCCCTACACCCAGCATTTCACGATACCGACGATCATCGCCCGCAACGTGCAGGCACGCGTTCGTCAGACCAAACCGATCGTAAGCTCCGAGCCGCTGGCCAAGGACATCGCCGATGCCCAGACGCCCATGGCCATGAAGCTGAACATCGGTACGATTGACCTCAACAAGATCGACATCGATTATGCCAACGATGTGTCGGCGCTCTACAGCACCGTGAGCATCGGCCAGCTGAAGACCACGCAAAAGCTCATCGACCTGCAGAACAACCGCATCTGGCTCGACCAGGTGGCGCTCAGCCGCTCGCGCATCACCATGCGCCTCGGCAAGAAGCCCGCGGCCGAAGTAGTGGCCACGCAGGCCAAGCAGGAAGTGGCCGCGCAAAAGCAAGCCGGCTGGGACTTCCGCATCGCCCACATTCAGCTCGACAACAACGCCCTTCAGTTCGACAACGACAACAACCCGCGCCAGCCCTACGGCATCGACTATGGTCATATCCTCAGCGACAGCCTTACGCTCTATGCCGACCGCTTCGTGATGAACACCGACTCGGTAGGACTGACCATCACCAAGGGCAAGGTACGCGAGAAGAGCGGTCTTAAGATCGATGCGCTCGAAGGCGATATTCTCTACGCATCGAACCAGACTTACGTACGCAATCTTTACATCAAGACGCCGGGCAGCGAGATCCGCCGCGGCTTCGCCCTGCAATACGCCTCCCTCGACGACCTGACCAAGCACCCCGAGAATACCAACCTCGATATACAACTGGTCGATACGCGCTTGCAGGTACGCGACATCCTGATGTTCGCACCGCAGCTGCGCAGCAACCCTGCCCTGTCGCGGCCCAACGATATCTGGTATGTGAACATCGTGGGCAACGGTACGCTCAACCGCCTCAACGTAGCGAGCCTGCGCTTCGAAGGACTGCGCAATACGCAGATCAATGCAAAGGGCACGCTGGCAGGCCTGATGAATCCGAAGCAGGCCGGCGGCAACTTCACCATCTACCGCTTCCACACTACGCAAAGCGACCTGGCCCTCTTCACCGGCGGCCAGCGCCTCTCGAATGCGCAGATGAATCTTCCTGAAGAATTTGACATCACCGGCACCATCATCGGCAACGCCGGCGCCCTCAATACAAACCTGAACCTGCTGACCTCCATGGGCTCCGTTGCCCTCCGCGGCCGCTTCAGCAATCTTACCGATCCGAACAAGCTGGCCTACCAGGCAACGATGAGCACGCGCAGCCTGCGCCTCGGCACCATCCTGCGCCAGCCCGGCACGATCGGCAACCTCACAGGAACATTTACCGTCAACGGCAGCGGCGCATCGCCCAAGGCCATCAATACACGCTTCAGCGCCAACATCGCCAGCGTGGGCTACAGCAACTACCAGTACCGCAACATAAAGCTCGACGGATCGCTGCGCGGCACGGCCTTTACCATTCATGCCGACGCCAACGACCCCAATGCCGTACTGGACCTGACCGCCAGCGGCAACTTCTCGTCCAATCCTTCCTTCAAGGTGAATGGCATGATCGACAGCGTGAAGACCCTGCCGCTCCACCTCACTACACAGCCGCTTGTATTCCGTGGCCGCGTGGATGCCACCGTATCGAACATCAGCGCCGACAACATAGATGCCGATGTACTGATCACGAAGGCGCTGCTGGTATCGGGCAACGACCGCCTGCCGCTGGACAGCGTGCAGCTGCTGTCGGGCCGCAACGAAGCCGGCAACTATATCCGCTTCCGCAGCGACATCGCCAATGCCGACATCACCGGCCAGTACCGGCTTGCAGACCTGGGCTCGATCGTGATGAATACCATCCAACCGTATTTCTCCGTAGCCAAGGCAGCCGCCGCACCGGCACCTGCGCCCTATAATTTCAACTTCACCGCCGATGTGGTGTACTCGCCCATACTGTCGTCCTTCGTGCCCGCTCTTACGACCATGGAGCCCGTGCATGCTTCGGGTAATTTCGCCTCCGGCGGACAGATGACCGCGCAGCTTACCAGCCCGCACATCTTATACAACGGAACCGACATCACGAACCTCAACCTCACCGCCAACACGGCCGACAGCGGCCTGCGCGTGAACGGCAACATCGCCCACATCAGGAGCGGCAGTTCCTTCGACGTATACAACACGCGCCTGAATGCGGTGGCCCTCAACAACAATATTAATTTCAACCTCGGCATAGACGACCAGAACAGCCGCAATAAATATTACCTCAGCGGATTGCTTACCCAGCCCACGACCGGCACCTATGCCCTGAAGCTGAACCCCGACAGCCTGCTACTGAACTATCAGCACTGGACCGTTACACCCGACAACCTCATCACCTTCAGTCCGACCAGCATCACGGCCAACAACTTCGTGCTGCAGCAGGAAGGACAGCGGCTGAGCATCAACAGCCTCTCCGCCGGTGGCGATCAGCCTCTGGAAGTGAGCTTCAAGGATTTCAGGCTGGCGACGATCACCGGTTTTGTAAAGGCCGACTCGCTGCTGGTAGATGGCGTGATGAACGGCAACGTAACGCTACGCAACCTGATGCAAACGCCCGTATTCACCAGCGACCTTACGATCAATGACCTGAGCATGCGCAAGGATACGATCGGCAACGTGAACATGAAGGTGAGCAGCGGCAGCAACAACCGCTACCTGACCGACGTTACCATCACCGGCCGCGGCAACGACGTAGCCCTCACCGGCTCCTTCGCACCCGTGGGCAGCGACATAGACCTCGACCTCAACCTCGACGTGCGCGCATTGCAGCTGCATTCGATCGAAGGGGCACTGGCCAGCGCCATCAACAATACATCGGGTGCGATAAACGGACAGGTGCGCATCGCGGGCACGGCCTCCAAACCGAAAGTGAAGGGTGACCTGAATTTCGACAAGGCCAGCTTCGCCCTCACGATGCTGGGCAGCCAGTTCCGCATCGATGACGAAAAGATCTCGGTATCGGAAGGCGGCTTCGTGTTCGACAACTTTACCGTGCGCGATTCGGCGAACAACGCCCTCAACATCGACGGCACCGTGCTGACCTCGAATTTCGTCAACTACGATTTCAACCTCAATATCGGCGCGCGCAACTTCCAGGTGATGAACTCGACCAGGCAGCAGAACAAGCTGTATTACGGTAAGCTCAATATCACCTCCAACCTGCACGTGGCCGGCACCGAGCTCAAACCCGTAGTGGATGGATCATTGACCGTGAACGACGGTACGCTGCTGAACATCGTAGTGCCCCAGGCCGAACCCGGCGTGCAGGAACGCGAAGGCATCGTGCAGTTCGTGGATATGGACGCGCCCGAAAACGATACGCTCTTCCTCGCTGCCGATTCGCTCAACCGCACCAACGTGCTGGGCATGGATGTGGCCGTGAACATAGAGATAAAGAAAGAAGCGGCCTTCAACGTGATTGTGGACGAAGCCAACGGCGACTTCCTCAACGTGCGCGGCGAGGCCGTGCTGTCGGCCGGCATCGACCCGAGCGGCAAGATCACGATGGTCGGCAACTATACGCTGGAAGAAGGCTCTTACCAGATCTCCTTCAACTTCCTGCAACGAAAATTCAACATACAGAAGGGCAGCACCATCGTATGGACCGGCGAACCGACGACGGCCATGCTCAACGTGACGGCAGTATATGTTGCCAATACCGCACCGCTGGATCTTGTGTCCGACCAGATCTCCGCGCCCACGCCGGCCATCCGCAACACATACCTGCAAAAGCTTCCGTTCGAAGTGCACCTGAACCTTACCGGCGAGCTGCTGAAGCCCGTTATCGCCTTCGACATCCTGCTGCCGGAAGACAAGAACTACGGCGTATCGAACGACATCGTTACCTCGGTGCAATCGCGCCTGAACCAGATACGCCAGGACCAGGGCGAGATCAACAAGCAGGTATTCGCCCTGCTGCTGCTGGGCCGCTTCGTGGGTGACAATCCCTTCCAATCGAGCGGCGGCGGCTTCAGCGCCGGCACCTATGCCCGCCAGAGCGTGAGCAAGCTGCTGACCGAGCAACTGAACTCGCTGGCTTCGGGACTCATCAACGGTGTGGACCTCAACTTCGACGTAGCCTCTTCCGAAGACTATACCACCGGCGACCGGCGCAACCGTACGGACCTGAATGTGGGCCTGAGCAAGCGCCTGCTGAACGACCGCCTGAAGATCACCGTGGGCAGCAATTTCCAGCTGGAGGGACCGCAGAACAGCAACCAGCGCAATAACAATATCGCGGGCAACGTAGCCGCCGACTACCAGATCAGCAAGGACGGACGCTACCTCCTGCGCTTCTACCGCCGCAACCAGTACGAAGGCGTAGTGGACGGGTACATCATCGAAACGGGTCTCGGCTTTATCCTTTCGGTGGACTATAACAGGTTCAGCCAGCTGCTGCACAGGAAGAGACAGCGGGTTGTAGCAAACACCTCCAATACGACAACTACAACGACACCAACGAGCGGCACTAATTAAAATACAACAGGCCAATGAACACCATGAAGATCTATTTCTTTTGCTCACTGGCAGCCTGCCTGCTATGGGCCGGCTGCAGCCCCACCAAGCACCTTCCTCCTAACGAAAAACTCTACACCGGCGCTTCGGTAACGGTAAGCGGCGCCTCTTCTGCAAGGCAAAAGAAAACCCTGCAGTCGGACCTCAAAGGATTGACCCGCCCCAAGCCCAATTCGAAAGTGCTGGGCATTCCCCTCAAGCTCTCGATCTACAATATGTTCCGTAACAAAAAGGCTAAGTCCTTCTTCGGCAAGCTGCGCGACAAGTTCGGCGAGCCGCCGGTGCTCCTTAGCCAGGTAGACCTTGAGAACAATAACAAGATCCTTCAGAACTATCTCGAGAACAAGGGTTATTTCCGCGCCAAGGTTACGGGCGATACGGTAGTGAAAGGCAAGAGCGCCAGCGCGCGCTACAAGGCCGATGCAGGCACGCAGTATACGATCAACTCCGTAAACTTCCCGAGCGACAGCAGCATACTCTCGCGCACTATCAGCGCCAGCGCGCCCGAATCGTTCTTTAAAAAAGACGGTCCCTTCGACCTCGACGTAATCAAGGCCGAGCGCACCCGCATCGACGGCTACCTGAAGGAACGCGGTTTTTATTTCTTCGGCCCCGACTATCTTCTCATCAAGACAGACAGCACCATCGGCAGCAGCAAGGTCAACCTGTATGTGACCGTGAAGACAAGCACGCCGGAGAACGCGATGCAGGTATATCGCATCAACAACGTATATATCTACAGCGGCTACAGCCTCAACACCGCCCGCATGGATACGCTGATGGCCAATGCCAAGCTCTATAAAGGCTATTACATCATCGACCCGCGCAACCGCTACAAGCCTTATCTCTTCGAGGAGACGATGCAGTTCAGTCCCGGTGAAGTGTACAACCGCACCGAGCATAACCTCACGCTCAACCGCCTCATCAACCTCAACCTGTTCAAGTTTGTAAAGAACCGCTTCGAGATCGCCAAGGTCGATTCGCCCAAGCTCGACGCTTACTATTACCTGACGCCGATGCCGAGCAAGTCGCTCCGCGCAGAGGTGACGGCCATCTCCCGCTCGAACAACCTGAATGGTACGCAGCTCAACCTGAGCTTCCTCAACCGCAACCTGTTCCGTTCCGGCGCGCAGATGAGCCTTTCGGCCTACATCGGTTCCGACGTGCAGTTCAGCGGTGCCTATCGCGGCTACAACACCTACCGCACCGGCGCCGAGGCCGACTACGTGATCCCGCGATTCGTCATTCCCTTCGTCAGCATCCGCAAGCGCGGACCCTTTGCGCCGCGAACGACGATCAAGCTGGGTTACGACATCCTGCAGCGCAGCAAGCTCTATACATTGAACTCTTATCGCTTTGAATACGGTTACAACTGGAAGAAAGACATCACGACCTCGCATGAGCTCTACCCGATCAGCATCAGCTACGTGCAGCCGCTCAATGTGACCGAGGCCTATATCAAGCTCCAGGACAGCATTCCGGGCCTGCGCCGCGCAACCGAGCCGCAGTTCATATTGGGCAGCCGTTATGAATTTATCTACAACCAGCTGGCCAACAACCTGCAGAAGCGCAATGCATTTTATTTCGATGGCGTGGCCGATATCTCGGGCAACTTCGCGGGCCTCTTTACCGGCGCAAATGCAAAGGCGGGCCGTACGAAGAACATTGCCAACGCAGCCTTTGCGCAGTACGTGAAGATCGAGCTGGACGGACGCTACTACCGCAAGTTCGGACTGAAATCAACTTGGGCCAACCGCATCGACATCGGCATCGGCTATCCTTACGGCAACTCGGTGGAAATACCTTATATCAAGCAGTTCTTTTCGGGAGGCAACAACAGCCTGCGCGGCTTCCGCAGCCGCTCGGTAGGTCCCGGTACTTACATTACGCCGAACAGCACCAGCTTTATCCCCGACCAGACCGGCGACATCAAGTTTGAAGTGAACACCGAACTGCGGCCGCACATTACGGGTCCGCTGTACGGCGCGATCTTCCTGGATGCGGGCAATATTTGGCTGGCGAACGATACGCTGTATACGCACAAGCCCGGCTCGCAGTTCACGAGCAAGTTCATGAGCCAGCTGGCGATCGACGCGGGCGTAGGTGTTCGCCTCGACATTACGGTCTTCGTTATCCGCCTCGACGTAGCCTTCCCCTTACGCAAGCCTTGGCAAGTACCCCCGACGGTCATCAACCAGATCGACTTCTCGAACCAGTCCTGGCGCAAGCAAAACATAGTCTACAACCTGGCTATCGGCTACCCGTTCTAGCGGGCCTGACAGGTTTCAATAAAACAGAAAGGAGTTGCATCAGCAGCTCCTTTCTGTTTTATTTATTATTAATAACTTTAAAACACGCTTGTGAAACTTCAATTGTTCATATCACTCCTTGCTATACTGATCCTTTGCGGTGAAGCAAAAGCAGATTCCCGTGTCGACAGCCTGCCGCAAAACGATTCGCTCATTATAAAGTTGAAATCAGTTCGCTTGTCAAACTATGAAGCTGGACCTGTAGACAGTTTGATTACGCATTTGCCCGCGGGTATCATAGATTACAAAATCGGGGCAAGTCGCAATTTAAAAGTGGCCGACGTATTGTTTATCCACTATCGCAATGATGTTACAGTAGCCGTTTTTGTCAAGTCCTTTACACACATGGATCCCAACGTGGTAAACTCGGCGAACCCCACACAGAACTGGGTAGTATCGGCTTTCAGACAGGAGAATGTAGCTTATTCCATTATTTACAATGGAACGACTTGTATCAATGGATGCGAAAACGAGTTCCATTAATACTACCACTACGCTTCACCGTATTAATACGTATCTTAAAATCTCTAATAAGCCAGTAATTTACGGATGCGCTCCCTGACCTTTTCGGCATTGGGCAGCATGGCCGCTTCGAGGCCCATGTTCAATGGAACGGCCGGCAGGTCGAGCGCGCCCAGCACGTCGACGGGCGCATCCAGCGAGCGGAAACATTCGCGGCTGATGCGGCCGGCAAGCGCTTCGGCAAAGGAATTATTCTGCTGCTCTTCGGTCAGCACAAGGCACTTTCCGTGACGGCGCACCGTATCGAAGATCAGCGCCTCATCCAGCGGAAACAGCGTACGCAGATCGATGATTTCCACGCGGTCCTCGAAAGCCTTGGCCGCCGTCTTCGCCCAATACACACCCATACCGTAGGTGATGAGCGCCATGCTTTCACCCGACCCGATCGCTTCCTCCGAAGCCTCCGCCACTACACGGCCCCTGCCGAACGGAAGAATATAATCGCGGTCCGGCTCGATCGTCTTGGCGTCTTCGGTGCCCGGCACCTTGCTCCAGTAGAGACCTTTGTGCTCGAGCATCACTACGGGGTTGGGATCGTGAAAGGCCGCCTTCATCAGTCCCTTCATATCGGCGGCATTGCTGGGGTAAGCGATCTTGATGCCCTTGATCGTCAGCAGGGTCGATTCGACGCTGCCGCTGTGATAAGGACCGCCGCCATTGTACGCACCGATGGGAACACGGATGATCGTCGATACCGGGAACTTGCCGCAGGAGAGATAACATGATTTCGAGATCTCCGTCACCAGCTGGTTGAAACCGGGATAAATATAATCGGCGAACTGTACTTCTACGATAGGCTTCAAACCCACGCTGCTCATGCCGACCGTAGAACCGATGATGTAAGCTTCCTGTATGGCGGTGTTGAATACCCGATGATCGCCGAAGCGTTCGCCCAGCGTAGCGGCCTCGCGAAACACGCCACCAAGGCGCTTTCCCACGTCCTGCCCATAAAGCACGCAGCTTTCATATTCTTCCATCAGCTCACGAATAGCAAAGAGAGCAGCATCCACCATGATGATCTTTTCACGCCCCTGCGGACTGCGATCGCCCCGCTCCTCCTTTACCGGCGTGGGCACGAACACATGATGAGTAACGGTTGCAGGATCGGGTTCGGGCGCGGCAACGGCAGCGGCAAAGGCAGTACGCACTTCCTCTTCCACCTCCGCCTCGATGGCACCAAGTGATTCTCCCGACTGAAGGAGCAACTCGCGGAGCTTGGGAAAGGGATCGGAAGTGGCATGACGCGCAAGGTCCTCATCATCGCGATAAAATTCCTTGCGCACGCCGCTCGTATGATGATTGAGCAGACACACGCGCGCATGCACCAGCCAGGGCTTGCGGTGCTCGCGCACATGGTTCACGACCTTGCGCATCGTCTCGAAGCTCTCGGAAAAATTGGTGCCGTCCACGCGTATGCGGTGCAAGCCTTTGAAGCCTTCGGCATATTCATAAGCATCCATCGCGCGGCCTTCTTCGGCGCGCACGCTGATGCCCCATTCGTTATCCTGCACCAGATAAATTATCGGCAATTGCTTGAGCGTTGCAAATTGAAGGGCCTCGCTCACCTCACCCTCCGTTACCGAAGCATCGCCCAAGGAACAGATCACGACAGGCTTTGCATCGGCGATCAGGGGCGAACGTTCGCTGCCGAGGGCGGCCAGTTGCTCGAGGTAATGTATGCCTTGCGCTACGCCGGTTGTAGGGATCACCTGCATGCCTGTAGCGCTGCTCTGGTGAATGATCTGAGGCCGGTCGGGACGGCGGGAATTGGGATGCGCATAATAGCTGCGGCCACTCGTAAAGGGATCGTCGGCCCTGGTAAGCAATTGCAGCATCAGCTCGTACGGCGACCAGCCCATGCCCAGCAACAGGCTTTCATCGCGGTAGTAGGGACTCACCCAATCGTGAGGCTGAAGCTGAAAAGCGGTGGCGAGCTGAATGGCCTCGTGCCCGCGCGAGGTGGAGTGAACATATTTGGTGATGGGGCGATTGGCTTCGTAGGTCTCGGCCATGAGGCGCACGCGGTACATGTTCCGGTAAGCAAGCAGCAAAAGATGACGATCCATTGTGCGCAAATTTAGCGTTTCTCGCCGTGTACGCCGCTTCGATAGCGGTTAGATCGATGGGCAAGCGCCAGAAAACAAAAACCCTTCCGGTAAGGAAGGGCTTCGCTGCCATTAAGGTCTTTATTTAACGTCCAGTGTTAACAAACTTTCCTGCTCCATGAAGGCTTCCACCTCGTCGCCGACGACGATCTCGCCGACGCCCTTGGGCGTGCCGGTGAACACCAGGTCGCCGATGTTGATGGAGAAAAAATTGGAGATGTAGGAGATGATGTAGTCGAAGTCGAAGATCATGTCCTGCGAATTGCCTTCCTGTACCAGTTCCTTGTTTTTGTAAAAAGCGAAGTTGATCTCCTTCTTATTCTTTACGTTGGGGAAGGGAACCCATTTGCCGATGACGGCCGAATTATCCCAGGCCTTGGCCTTCTCCCAGGGAAGGCCTTTTTCCTTCAGCTCGTTCTGTATGTCGCGGGCGGTAAAGTCGATGCCGGTCGTGATGGCGTCATAGTATTTGTTCGCGAATTTCTCCTGAATGTATTTGCCGTTCTTCGAAATACGGAGTACCAGCTCGCACTCGTAGTGAAGCTCGTTGGTAAATTCGGGATAGTAAAAAGGGGTATGGGGTTGAAGCAGGGCGCTTTTAGGTTTCATAAAAATCACAGGCTCATCCGGAATGTCGTTGCCGAGTTCTTTGGCATGGTCTGAGTAATTACGTCCTACACAAAAAATCTTCATAAAGAAAGTTGGTTTAAGAGATCAAATAACACGGGATACTTACACGTAAGGTCGTTTATCCCATATATTCTATGGTTTTGCAGAGAAAGTCGGATTTTACAGGGAAAAATTAAGAGTTGGTGCGCTAAAATAAATAAATCCTCTTATTTGTCATAGTGTAATCTCCAAATTATTGAATTTATTCATCGCGTTGGTCATGCCTGCCGTTGAAAACGTTTCGATCGCGTCCACGCTTGCCGCTATTTTTTTGGCTACCAGTGGCTCCTCTTCCGTGCGCCAGCGGCTCAGTACGAAATCGGCCTGCATGCCTTTCGGAAAGTCGTTACCGATACCGAACCTCAGCTTCGGATACTCGGTGGTTCCCAGCGATTCCTGTATGCTTTTCAGTCCGTTATGACCGGCATCACTCCCACCGGGCCGCAGCCTGATCTTGTTCAGGGGCAGGGCCAGGTCATCAAGCACCACCAGCAGGTTTTGAAGGTCCACGCGTTCCTTGTCCAGCCAGTATTTCACGGCCTTGCCGCTCAGGTTCATGAAGGTCGTAGGGCAGATACATATAAAGATGCGACCCTTCCAGCGCACCTCGGCCGTAAAGGCCAGGCGGTCGCTTTTGAGCTGGGCGCCGTGTTTTTGCACAAAGGCCATCACCACGTCGAAGCCGATGTTGTGGCGGGTATGGGCGTATTCGTTGCCCACATTACCGAGGCCCGCAATTAAAAATTTCATCACTGCAAATATAACACTAGTGAGTGCGTGGCAAGAGAAACAGAGCGGGTATGATAACAAGAGACTGATCGCACGCACAAAAAAGTCCCCGCAGATTGCGGGGACTTCCAGTATTAATACGTATGCCTTTATTTCTTGGCAGCAGGTGCAGGAGCAGCCTTGGCCGGAGCGGCGGCGCCCTTTGCAGCAGCACCCTTGGCAGGAGCCGAAGCTTCTTCCTGGCGCAGCGCACGCGTAGTTACCACCGATACGATGGGAATACGGGGCGAGTTCAGGATTTCGTAGTTGTCGACCTTCACATCCTCTACTCGGATGTTACCGCCGATCTCGAGCGCGTCCACGTTCACCTCGATCTGTTCCGTCAGGTAGCGCGGGAAGGTCTTTACCTTCAGCGATTTCATTTTGGGAACCAGGCGGCCACCAGCCTTAACGCCGGCGGAAGCACCTACGTAGCTGAGGGGGATCGAAGCGATCACCTTCTTGTCTTCCACGAGCTCGAGCAGGTCCACGTGGATCAGCGCATCGCTCACCTTGTCGAACTGCAGGTCCTTGAGGATGCAGCGATAGGTCTTGCCTTCTACGGTCACGTCGGCGAACTGGAATTTCGGTGTATAAACGAGATCTTTAAAAGCCTTCACAGGAGCGGCGAAATTGATTTCCTGTGCACCCCCGTAAATTACACCAGGCACGAGATCCTGAGAGCGAAGCTGGCGGGTGGCTGACTTGCCATGTTCGGTCCTCAGTTGTCCTTCGATTGTAATTGTGTTCATTGTTATGAATGTTTAATTGTTGACTATTTGTCCCTTCTCTGCGAATGGAAGAAAAGGTTGTTGATACTTTTGTTTTCGTAGGCGTGGCGGATGGCTACGGCAAACAGTTCGGCCGTCGTTACCGGCTTTATCTTGTTCGACTCGTGCTTCAGCGGTATCGTGTCGCACACCACCAGCTCTTCCAGCACGCTATTCTCGATCGTTTCGTAGGCCTTGCCGCTCAGTACCGGGTGGGTGATGAGGGCCCGCACGGTCCTTGCGCCTTTTTCCTTTAAAAGAGCCGCACTTTTTGCCAGCGTGCCGCCGGTGTCGCAGATGTCATCGATGATCACTATATCCCTGTCCGTCACATCACCGATAACCACCATGCTGGCGATCTCGTTGGCCCGTTTCCGGTGCTTGTCGCAGATCACCATTTCCGCTTCGAAATAGCTGGCAATTTCCCGTATACGGTTCGTTGCCCCTACGTCGGGGGCCGCAAAGGTAAGGTTTTCGAGCTTTAATTGGGTGATATAAGGTATAAAAACCGCCGAGCTGTCCAGGTGATCAACCGGTATGTCGAAATAGCCCTGGATCTGGGGCGCATGCAGGTCCATGGTGATCACGCGGTCGGCGCCAGCAGCCACTAACATGTTGGCAACCAGCTTGCTGCCTATGGCCACGCGGGGCCTGTCCTTGCGGTCCTGGCGGGCATAACCGTAGTACGGGATCACCACGATGATCTTGTAGGCCGAAGCCCTGCGGGCCGCGTCGATCATGAGGAGCAGCTCCATCAGGTTGTCGGCCGGGGAATAGGTGCTTTGAACAAGGAAAACAAAATCGCCGCGGATGCTTTCCAGAAAGATCGGCTGGATTTCTCCATCGCTGAATTTCTGGATGTTGATCTTGCCCATCGGGCAGCCGTAGCTCTTACATATCTTCTCGGCCAGCTTTTGCGAGCCCGTGCCGGAGAAAATTTTAGCAGAAGGATTCATGGTTGGAAAATGTGGGGCGAAGATATAGCTAAGCCGCAAAAGCGCGAAGCGAAAAGCCAAATTGCTGTCAATAGTAATTTCTGGATATAAAAAGAGAAAAACCACCTCAGAAGGGGCAGTTTTTCCTGTTTAAGCTATGAAGGAGTTATTTACTTTAGGATTGCGATTGAGGCGTTGGTGGCGGGGTAGCTGAGGGTATTTTTAATTTCGTTCTTCGTGCTCGAGGCCATGTCGCTATTAAGGCTATAATATACGGTACGGCATACGAAAATGGCCAGCACCAGCGAAATACCGTAAACGAGCATGAAAAATAGAACGGGGTGCAGAGCGCCCATTGCGGAGGTAGAATTTCTTCTCATAGGAATCAGTTTATTGGTTTTTGGTCTTTTATAGGAACTTGTCGATCATAAAAATAATTTTAAACGCCG
>Ga0247771_1000061_pt1 | contig 47796 bp, 42 predicted proteins | sample UWRJL197509C6_FD_179948 | JGI IMG/M metagenome (GOLD analysis project Ga0247771, IMG submission 179948) | Plant litter microbial communities from Arlington Agricultural Research Station in Wisconsin, United States - UWRJ-L197-509C-6 | ecosystem: Environmental > Terrestrial > Plant litter >... | reverse complement strand
CCGCGGCGACGGCCTCGAAGGCCGCCTTCAGGTCCGGCACCAGGATGCGCCACGACACGCCGTCGACGACCAGGTGGTGGATCACCAGGACCAGCCGGTCGCCGACCAGTGCGGCCTGCACGACCCGGCCCTCCTCGGGCACGAGCCGCTGCCGGGCCTCAGCTGCGGCGGTGTCCACATCGGACCCCTCGGCGACCGTCACGGTCACCGCGCCGACCGGCAGGGTCTCCAGGGACCACAGGCCGTCGACCGGCACCGAGAGCTTCGCCCGCAGCACGTCGTGGTGGTCCACGACGTGCTGCAAAGCCGTGGTGAGCGCCTTGGCGTCGCCCGGGACCCGCACCACGACGTACTGGCTGTACTGGCGGGTCCGGTCGGTGAGCGACTCCAGGTCCTCGCGCAGCTGGTGCGCGATCGGGGTCAGCTCGACCTCGCCGACGCCGTCGGCCACGGCGGCGACGACGGCCCCTGCCGGGCGCGAGACCACCGCGATGGCGGCCGGGGACCGGTGCCGCAGCACGTCCCGCGAGGTGATCAGCAGCCCGGCCCGCCGAGCCCGGCTGACGACCTGGATGGAGCTGATGCTGTCACCGCCGAGCGCGAAGAAGCTGTCCTCCACACCGACCTCGGGCAGGCCGAGCACCTCGGCCATGACCTCGCACAGCACCCGTTCCTCGGAGCTGCGGGCGGTCCGGCCACGGGGTCCGGCGGAGAAGTCGGGCTCGGGCAGCGCCTTGCGGTCGACCTTGCCGTGCGGGGTCAACGGCATCGCGTCCAGCGTCAGCAGCGTCGAGGGCACCATGTACTCCGGCAGCACGGCACCGAGCCGGGCGCGCACGTCGTCGGTGTCGACCGGGCTCCCGTCGTCGGACACCAGGTAGCCGATCAGCCGCTTGCTGCCGACCGGGTCGGTCACGACCGCGACGGCCGCGTCGCCGACGTGCGGCAACGCGCGCAGCGCCGACTCGATCTCGCCCAGCTCGATCCGGTGGCCGCGCACCTTCACCTGGTGGTCGCGGCGCTCCACGAACTCCAACTGCCCGTCCTCCCTGCGGACCACCCGGTCCCCGGTGCGGTACATCCGGAGACCGGCGCCCGCGAAGGGATCGGGGACGAACGTGGTCGAGGTCCGGGCGGGGTCGCGCAGGTAGCCGCGCCCCACCCCGAGCCCGCCCACGTACAGCTCACCGGGCACGCCGGGCGGCACGGGCCCGAGGTCGTCGCCCAACACGTACAGCCGGGTTCCGCGCACCGCGCGCCCGATCGGGACACGGGCGGAAGCGACGGCGTCGTCCACGGTGATCGTCGCGTGGGTGACGTCGTCGGAGCACTCGGTGGGCCCGTAGGCGTTCACCACCGGGATGGTCGGGAACCGCGCGAACCAGCGCAGGCACAGGTCGGGCGGCAGCGCCTCGCCGGTAACCACCAAGCGGCGCAGCGAGGGCAGCCGGGGACGGTCGCCGACGACGTCCCACGCGTCCAGCGCGGCGCGCAGCAGCGACGGGACGACCTCCAGGATCGTCACGGACTCGTCGGCCACCAGGCCGAACAGCGCGTCCGGGTCGGCCGCGGTCTCGCGCGTCACCACGCGCACCCGGCCGCCGACCACCAGCGGCGCCAGCATCTGCCAGACGGAGATGTCGAACGTGAGCGGGGCGTTCTGCACCAGGGAGTCCGCCGCCGTGAGGGCGAGGTCGTCGACCTTGGCCAGCAGGTGGTTCACCATGCCGCGCCGGTGCACCATCGCGCCCTTGGGCTTGCCGGTCGACCCGGACGTGAAGATCACGTACGCGAGGTCGTCGGGCTTTCCCACCACGGGGGCGAGCGCGTCCGCTGTGTCTTCAGCGTCGTCCAGCACGACGACGGTGACCGGGCGACCGACTTCGCGGACGATCTCGTCGGCGAGCGCGCGGTGCGCGGTGTCGACCACGAGGTGATCGATCCCGTTGTCCGCCAACAGGTCCGCGCTGCGCCGGACGGGCGCGCGGGTGTCCAGCGGCACGTACGCGCCACCGGCCCCGAGCACGCCGAGCACGGCCGAGACGAACCCGGCGCCGGGCGCGCCCAGCACGCCGACCAGCGCCTCGGGCACGCGGCGGGACAGGGCGCTCGCGCGGGCGACGAGGGAGCCGTAGGTGGTCGTGGAGTCGTCCTCCACGACGGCGACGGCGTCGGGGTAGCGGGCGGCCAGCGCGCGCACGGTCTCGACCAGGTCGGCGTCCGCGCCCTCGGCGAACGTGCCGGTGCCCTCCTCCAGCCAGCCCGCGCGCTCGGGAGCGCTGACCACGTCGACGCGGCCGAGCGGCACGTCGTCGGCGACGGTGGCGAAGGTGGCCAGGAACTCGGCGAACCGGTGCAGGTGGTCCTCGACCTCCTGCGCGGTGTACAGCTCGGGGTTGCCGTTGACGTGGACCTCGACGCCGCCGCCGGGCGCGTCCACGACGGTGATCATCAGGTCCTCGATGAGCCCGGTCGACAGGTTGTTCACCTCGACCGCGCACGAGCCCAGCTCGAACGTCGTCCGCTGCGGCAGGATGTTGACGAACGGCCCGAACGGGCGGCGGTCCTCCGAGGACAGTCCCATCTCGCGGCGGATCCGGCTGACCCGGTAGCGCTGGTGCTTGAGCACCTGGGCCAGCTCGCGCGAGGTGCTCGCCAGCAGCTGGGCCTTGGTCGCGTCCGGTCGCACGGTCACCCGCAGCGGCAGGTAGTTGGCGATCATGCCGGGGATCGCGCGCATCGACGCGCCCATGCGGGCGGTGGCGGGCAGCGTGAGCAGCACGTCGCCCACACCGGTCATCCGCTGCGTGTAGACGCCGACCGCGGCCAGCACCACGGCGGGCCACGTGGACGCGGACTTCGACGCCAGCCCGCGCAACGCCGTCGCGGTCTCGGCGGGCACCACGGCGGTGCGGCGCAGGAACCCGCGCACGGCCGCGGCGGTCTGCTCGCGCTGCGACAGGCTCGGCAGGTCCGGCACCTGGTCGAACCGCGCGGCCCAGAAGTCCCGGTCCCGCCGGAACCACACCGAGTCGGTGTACGCCTTCTCCGAGTCCAGGAGTTCCTTCAACGGCGGCAACTGGCCCTCGGTGAGCGACCGGCCGTCGAGCATCGCCTGGTACAGCTCCGCCAGCCTGCGCCAGTACACGACCTGGCTGTACCCGTCGCACAGCAGGTGGTGGATGCACATGTAGAAGAAGTGCCGGTCTTCCTCCACCTTCACCACGGCGAGCCGGAACATCGGGAAGTCGTCCAGCGTGAACGGCTTCGCGAGGTCCGCGGCCATCCACTCGACCGCGTCGGCCTCGTCGAGTTCCAGCTCGGTGACGGCGATCTCGGCCATCGGCTCGACGACTTGGCGGGGCTCGCCGTCCACCTCGACGTAACGGGTGCGGGCGCACTCGGCCTCGACGATCAGCCGCCGCACGGCCGCGCGGAACACCGGCACGTCCAACGGCCCCCGGAGGTCCAGGTAGCCCGCGGAGTTGTACGCGACCCCGCGTCCGTGGAACTTCTCGTCGAACCAGATCTCCGCCTGACCGGCGGACAGTGGCAAGCTCGCCGCTGCGGTCATGAGCTACTCCTTGACGTGGCCGTCGGGGGCGCCGACAGTCGGGAACCGTTCTCCGCCAACACCTCCGCGCCGTAGATGTCGGCGATCCACTGGTCGTGGTAGATGGTGTCCAGGTAGCGGTCGCCCAGGTCGGGCGAGATGGCGACGGCGGACAGGTCGTCGTCCGGCGCGTTGCGGGCGAGCCAGTCCATCGCGCCGCTGATGACCGTGCCGGTCGACCCGCCGAACAGGAAGCCGTGGCGCACGAGCATCCGGCAGGCCCGCACGGTGTCGATCTCGGCCACGTGCACGACCTCGTCCACGACGGACTCGTCGAGCAGCGGCGGGCGGACGCTCGTGCCGAGGCCGGGCAGCATCCGCGGCGCGGCGGGGGTGCCGAAGGTGACCGAGCCGACGCTGTCGATCGCCACGATCCGCACCGACGGGCGGTTCTCGCGGAAGTACCGCGAGCAGCCCATGAGCGTCCCGGTGCTGCCCGCGCCGATGAACAGCACCTCGACCTCGGGGAAGCTCTTGAGGATCTCCGGGCCGGTGGTGAGGTAGTGCGCCATCGCGTTGCCGGGGTTGGCGTACTGGTTGAGCCAGACGTACCCCCGCTCGCGGCGCATCCGCTCGACGAACCGGATGCGCGCGCCGAGCAGCCCCTCCTCGGGGTGCGGCTCGGTGACGACGTGCACCTGCGTGCCGAGCGACTGCATCAGCTGGCGCGCGGCGAGCGTGCACCGCGTGTCCGTGACGCAGAGGAACCCGTAGCCCTGGCTCGCGGCCACGAGGCTGAGCGCGACGCCGAGGTTGCCCGACGAGCTCTCGACCAGCGTGTCGCCTGGGCGGAGCTGGCCGGTGCGCACGGCGGTCGCGACCATCTCGGTGGCGGCCTTGAGCTTGATGGACCCGGCGAAGTTGAAGCCCTCGCACTTGAGGAACAACGGGTGCCCGGACAGCGTCCTGAGGTCGACGTACAGATCGTCCACGTTGAACTCTTGCGGCGTGGATATGACTGGCATGAACCGACTCCTACGAGATCGACCAGCAGCGACTCATCGCTTCCCGTAGCGATTGAGGTCAAAGAAGAAGTCCTCCACGGGGGCCAGGTCGCCCGCGCGACCCACCTCGTCGTAGACGAACTTGCCGACGGCCAGGTCCAGGACGCCGAGGCCGAACGGCGAGAAGAACACCGGCTTGTCCGCGGGGAGGTCGACCGCGCCGGACATGACGTCGAACAACGTGCCGGACAGGAACTCGCGGTTGCCCTCGGCCTGCTCGGCGAGGTGCACCGACGTGTTGGCCTTGAGGCAGTGCTCGACGTCGTCGACCACGTTGGTGCCGGACAGCACGACCTCGGGCGACAGGTCGCGCAGCGACACGTGCAGCACCAGGGGGTTGTGCTCGAACCACGTCGGGTCGGTGATGTGCGGCTCGCCCGCGACCGTGGCGAACACGACGAGGTCGCACGCCTTGATCAGGTCCTCGGCCGACTCGTGGATGACGACGGAACCGTCGCCGGTCGACTCGACGTACCCCTGGAACCCGGCGGCGTGGTCGGCGCTGAGGTCGAAGATCCCGACCTCGTCGAACGACCAGCCGGTGCCGACGAGGTAGGTGTGGATGTAGCGGGCGATCAGCCCGGTGCCGATGAAGCCGACCTTCGCGGGCCGGGTGCGGCCGCGGGTCAGCCAGTCGGCGGCGAGCGCCGCGGACGCGGCGGTGCGGACCGCGCTGATGATGGAGCTCTCCATGCAGGCGATCGGGTAGCCGGTCTCCTGGTCGTTGAGGATCAGCACGGCGGAGGCGCGCGGGATGCCGCGGGCGACGTTGGCCGGGAAGCTGGAGATCCACTTCACGCCGTGCACGCCGATGTCGCCGCCGACCGACGCGGGCAGCGCGATGATCCGCGACGAGGGGTCCTCCGGAAAGCGGAGGAAATACGAGGGCGGGTTCACGGTGTCACCCGAACCGTGCAGCCGGTAGGCCGCCTCGACCAAATCCAAGAGGTGCTTGTCCCGGCCCTGCAATACCTCGTGAACCTGAGCGCCGGAAATCACCGCGAAGGTCGGAGTCGGTTCCGACATGTGTACCCACGCTCCTCTGCGCTAACCACGGCAGGATGCCGCGGCGACCTGGTGAATATGGTGTCGGCCAGGGCTGACGAGGCGCTGACACAGGGCTGACGAGGGCGTTCACCTGCGGATATGGGTCTTCTAGTCGGCTTCTGGAGAAAATATATAGAAAATCGAGTTGTCCACTCGGCCGTCACCTGGCCGGAACATTGACAGGCTCACCGGCCCGTGCCTATGGTCTCCACCAAGTCGAGCGCGCAATTCTCGCAGTGCCGTCGCGCCCCCATCGACAACATTTATCCGCGACTTTTGTCGTGTTGAGACAGGAAGGATCGTCTTCGATGGAAGATCGCAGGATCAAGAATGTCGTCGTCCTGGGTGGCGGCACGGCGGGCTGGATGACCGCGTCGTACCTCGGCAAGGCCCTGGGCCCGGCGGTGAAGATCACCGTGCTGGAGGCGCCGTCGGTCCCCCGGATCGGTGTCGGCGAGGCGACCGTCCCGAACCTGCACAAGGTGTTCTTCGACTTCCTCGGCCTCTCCGAGGAGGAGTGGATGCGGGAGTGCAACGCCAGCTTCAAGATGGGCATCAAGTTCACCAACTGGCGCACCGGCGGCAAGGGTGAGGCGAGCCCCCGGCCGTACCGCGACACGACCGACCACTACTACCACCTGTTCGGCCTGCTGCCGAACCACGAGAACGAGCCGCTGTCGGCGTACTGGTCGCACAAGCGACTGACGGGCCAGACCACCGAGGCGTTCGACTACGCCTGCTACCGCGAGCCCCCGATCCTGGACGCGAAGCTGTCGCCGCGGCACTCCGACGGCACCAAGTGGACGAACTACGCGTGGCACTTCGACGCCGCGCTGGTGGCCGACTTCCTGCGCAAGTTCGCGACGAACAAGCAGGGCGCGGTCCACATCCAGGACGAGTTCATCGACGCCGACGTGGACACCCGCGGCCACGTGACCGCGTTGAACACCAAGGGCGGCCGCAAGATCGAGGGCGACTTCTTCGTCGACTGCTCCGGCTTCCGCGCGCTGCTGATCAACGGCGTGATGCGCGAGCCGTTCCTCGACATGAGCGACCACCTGCTCAACGACCGCGCGGTCGCCACGCAGGTCCCCCACGACGACGAGAAGAACGGTGTCGAGCCGTTCACCGGCTCCATCGCCATGTCCAACGGCTGGACGTGGAAGATCCCGATGCTGGGCCGCTTCGGCACCGGCCACGTCTACGCGAGCCGCTTCACCACGCAGGACGCGGCCACGCAGGAGTTCTGCGACATGTGGGGCCTCGACCCCAGCGAGCAGAAGCTCAACCACATCAAGTTCCGCGTCGGCCGCAACCGCCGCACCTGGGTCCGCAACGTGGCCGCGATCGGCCTGTCGTCGTGCTTCCTGGAGCCGCTGGAGTCCACCGGCATCTACTTCATCACCGCCGCGCTCTACCAGCTGGCGAAGCACTTCCCGGACAAGAACTTCGACCCGATCTTCGCCGACCGGTTCAACACCGAGATCAACACGATGTTCGACGACTCGCGCGACTTCCTCCAGGCGCACTTCAGCCTGGCCGCGCGCAACGACACCGAGTTCTGGCGCGCCTGCAAGGACCTGGTGCTCGCGGACGACATCAAGGAGAAGATCCGGATGTACAAGGCGGGGCTGGCGATCAACATGCCGGTCACCGACGAGAACACCTACTACGCGAACTTCGACGCGGAGTTCCGCAACTTCTGGACCAACGCGTCGTACTACTGCGTCTTCACCGGCCTGGGCTTCGACCCGCAGCAGACGCTGACGAAGCTGACGCACCACCCGTCCATGCTCGACTCGGCGGAGCACGTGTTCGCCGACATCAAGCGCAAGCAGGCGGAGCTCCTCCAGACCCTGCCGACGACCTACGACTACCTGAAGCAGCTGCACGGCAAGTAGGGCGCGGCGACGACGACGCCGGAGCGGTCCCCCGACCCGCTCCGGCGTTTCCGCGTCTTCAGGCGGCGACCCGGTCCCCGACACGGCCGAGCACGGCGGACGCCAGCCAGACGAGCGAGCCGCCGACGCCGACGTGCAGCAGGCTGGTCGCGGGCCCGTCCGGCAGCCGCGCGGCGACGGCGAACACGGCGAGCAGCACCGTGTAGCCCCACACCGGGACCGGCGGGTACACCCTCGCGCGCAGCATCGCGACGCCGAACAGCACCGTGCCGACCGCGAACACCAGCGCGCTGCCCAGCAGCCCCGCGGCGGTCGGCGGCGCGGGCTTGACGCCGTCGAGGAAGAACAGCACCAGGTTGAGGCTGAAGGCCGCGCCGCCGAACAGGCCGAGCCCGATCAGGTTGACCAGGTAGGCGACGTCGCCGAACCGGCCCGCCCGGTCGGACTGGCCCTGGTGCAGGGCGATCAGCAGCGGCGTGGCCAGCGCCGGGGTGAGGGCGAGCAGGACGCTGGTCGGGGCGGTCTCACCGAGCACCGCCTCGGCTCCCCCGGTCAGCGCGATCGTCAGGCCCGCGGCCGCTCCGGACCACGCGCTCAGCCTGGTCACCGTTGTCGAGGACATGGTCGACTCCGTTCAGTGGGATGGCCGGAACGCTAGGAACCGGGGCGCGCTCCCGGAAGTGGCGACCGGCACGTGCCGGTCGGCACTTCTCCTCCTGGCCGTGACGCGCGAGAGTGGTCCCGGTGCGCGTCTCCTGGGTGTCCGGACTCGTCTACGGCCTCGTCCTCGTGGCCGGGCTGTACTACGTCCTCGCGGGCCTGGCGCCCGACCCGAATCCGTTGCGGCTGGCCGGTTTCGTCGTGTGCATCGGACTCCTGTACGCCGTGGAGCTGCTCGAACCCCGGCACGTCGTCGCCCTGCTCGCCGCGCGGCTGGTCCTGTTCGCGGCGGTGGCCGTGCTCGACGAGTCGGGGCTGTCGCGGGTGCTGTTCCTGCTGGTGCCGTTCCTCGCCTACCTGCGGCTGGGTCGTCGGGTCGGGCTGGCGCTGGGCGCGTTGTCGCTGGTCCTGCTGCTGGGGAGCTACCTGGTGCGGGTGCCCGGCTGGTACACCGACGCCGCCGCGGTGTCCGACGTGCTGATGTTCTGCGTGGGCCTGGTGCTCGCGCTGGCGATGGCGGCCACGGCGACGAGCGCGCGGGACGCGCAGGAGGAGGTGACCGAGCTGTCCGTGGCGATGGAGCGGACGCGGCTCGCGCGGGACGTGCACGACGGGCTCGGGCACCACCTGACGGCCATCGCCGTGCAGCTGGAGAAGTCCGAGGCGTTCCGCGAGCGCGACCCGGAGGCGGCCGACCGGGCGGTGGCGGACGCGCGCCGGGCCGCGCGGCAGGCGTTGGAGGAGGTGCGGTCGTCGGTGCGGGCGATGCGGGCGGACACCGAGCCGTTCCACCTGCCGTCGGCGCTGGCGGACCTGGTGCGCGACACCGACGTGGTGCTCACCGTCGTGGGCGCTCAGAACGGGGCCGACCGCGCCGCGCTCACGGCGCTCTACCGCGCGGCGCAGGAGTCGCTGACCAACGCGCGGCGGCACGCGGGCGCGACGGCGGTGTCGGCGACGCTGACGTTCGGGCCGCGGGACGCCCGGCTGGAGGTGGCCGACGACGGGCGAGGGTTCGACGTGGACGCCGCGGAGGGGTTCGGGCTGAAGGGGATGCGGGAACGCGCGCGGCTCGTCGGCGGCCGGGTCGAGGTGGCCAGCGCGCCGGGCGCGGGCACGCGCGTGACCGTTACCGTGCCGTCGTGACCGTGCGCGTGCTGGTGGTCGACGACCAGGAGCTGATCCGGGACGGGATCGCGTCGCTGCTGGGCATCCAGCCCGGCGTCGAGGTGGTCGGCGTGGGCGGTGACGGCCGCGAGGCGATCGACCTCGTGCGCCTGCACCGGCCGGACGTGGTCCTGATGGACGTGCGGATGCCCGTGCTGGACGGCGTGGCCGCGGCGGCGGAGCTGGCGTCGACGTGCAAGGTGGTCATGCTGACCACGTTCGACGACCACGACTACGTCGTCCGGGCGCTGCGCGCGGGCGCGGTCGGCTACCTGCTGAAGGACCTGCCGGTGCGGGAGCTGGCGGAGGCCGTCCGGCTGGCGCACGCGGGCGTCACCCAGCTCGACCCGTCCGTGGCGCGTTCGCTGGCCCGGCCGGGCGCCGACGCCCTCACCGCGCGGGAGACCGAGGTGCTGCGGCACGTGGCGACCGGCGCGACGAACCGCGAGATCGCCGCCCGCCTGCACCTGAGCGAGGGCACGGTGAAGAACCACGTGTCCCGCATCCTCACCCGGCTGGGGCTGCGCGACCGCGTGCAGCTCGCCCTCTACGCGCGCGAGATCACCACCGGTCGGTGACGCGCCGCGCCAACCGCGTGGACGGGCGTTCGACGTACCGGTGCACGACCTCGACGCCGAGCATCGTCACGGCGAGGCCGGCGACCAGGGCCACCGGGTAGAGGGCGTTCCGCACGACGACCACCAGCAGGTACAGCGAGTAGCTCCGGTCGGCGAGGTGGCCGAACCACGCGATCGGCCGCAGGCTCCGCTCGGCGGCCAGCGCGGCGAGGAACACGACCAACCCCAGGGCGAGGTCGTAGCGGTAGACGGTCGCCTGCCTGCCCAGCCCCGGCACCCCGGCCCACGCGTACTCGCCCCAGGCGGGCGCGGCCAGCGGAAATCCCGTCCACAGCGGAATCCTCTTGCCCGATACCGCCCACGCGATCTGGCCGAGCGGCGACGCGGGCAGCTAGCCGACGTTCTCCACGACCCGGAGCGGCACCAGCCCCAGCGGGGCGCTCGCCGGCACGGCACCGCGAACTGGCACAAAAGTGTCCGCGCACAAGGAGAAGCGACGTCGAACCGTGCCGACTCGGCAAGAATTCGCCAGTGCTCACCGATCGCCGAACGGCACGAACCCGATCGGCTCCCCCTGCGTCATGGTCCCGCCCTTGGCGACCATGCCCACGTACCCCCGATGGCCCTGGGCGACCCGGACGAACCTCTTGGCCAGCCCGCCGACGGGCCGCGGGTAGTACTTCTCGATCATCTTGCCCGGCGACGCGCACGGCGTGTTCACCCGCGTGACCACCACGGCCGCGTCGGTGAACCTCCGTCGCGCCAGGTCGTACGGCCCGAAGTCCACGCCCGCGGGCAGCGCGAGGAAGTCGGCGACGGCCCCGGAACCCTGGAAGCCGCCCACGACCACGTTGATCCCCAGGCACTGCGCCAGGAACAACCGGGCGGCCTCGCCGTCGTCCAGGCCCTCCAGCCGGGCCGCGTGCGCGGCCACGTCGACGCCGTCGGTGTCCACGTGCGCCGCGCCCATCGCCCGCAGCCCGTCCAGGCAGGCGCGCGGGTCGAGTTCGAGTCCCGCCGAGACGTGGTCGAGATCGGTGTCGCTGATCAGCGACACCGACTGCCGGTTGAGCACCGCGGCACCGCGCCGGAACGACGGGCTGCGCACGTCCGCGCCGATGACCTGGCCGCCGTTGCGGACGCTGCCGACCATCCGGTTGGCGACCAGGTCGAACTCGGCGGTCTCCACCGGGAAGGTGCAGAACTCGGCCGTGCTGGGCGCGACCAGCAGCAGGTCCACCCGGCCGGTGGGAGGGGGCGTCGACATCCGTGGAGCCTACCGAGGGTCGACTTCACCACAGCAGGCCGGCATCGGCCCAGGTCGGAGCACGGGTCGGCGTGCGAAGACCGGGCGGACCGGCGATGCTGGGAGGCGTCCGTCCCCGATCGCGTGAGGAAGTATGGCGAACCCGACCCGCACCGCACTGCTGCACTGGACCGTCGTCGTCCCGATCATCGCCGTCGCCGCACTGGCCCTCACGTGGGGCCGCACCCTGCCGATAGCCGCCGTGGTCGTCGTGGCGCTGCTCCTGGCGGGAGCGGTGCTGGCCGCCGTGCACCACGCGGAGGTGGTGGCGCACCGGGTCGGTGAACCGTTCGGGTCGCTGGTGCTGGCCGTCGCGGTGACCGTGATCGAGGTGGCGCTGATCGTCACGCTGATGGCCGACGGCAAACCGGGCAGCGAGACCCTGGCCCGCGACACGGTGTTCGCCGCCGTCATGATCACCACGAACGGGATCATGGGCATCTCGCTGCTCGTCGGCGCGCTCCGGCACCGGGTGGCGACGTTCAACCCCGAGGGCACGGGCGGCATGTTCGCCACCGTCACGACCATCACCACGCTGAGCCTGGTGCTGCCGACGTTCACCACGACGAAGCCCGGCCCGGAGTTCTCCCCCGCGCAGCTCGCGTTCGCGGCCGTCGCGTCGCTCGGGCTCTACGGCCTGTTCGTGGCGATGCAGACCGTCCGGCACCGCGACTACTTCCTCCCGCTCGACGAGCACGGCGAGGTGCTGGAGGAGCACGCCGAGCCGCCGACCGCCAAGGCCGCCGGGATCAGCCTGGGACTGCTGCTGGTGTCGCTGGTGGCCGTCGTCGGCAACGCCAAGGCCGTGTCGCCCGCGATCGAGTCGGGCGTGGAGGCGGCCGGGCTGCCGCTCGCCGTCGTCGGCGTGATCATCGCCCTGCTCGTGCTGGCCCCGGAGACGCTCGCCGCCGTGCGCGCCGCCCGCCGCGGCCGGGTGCAGACCAGCATCAACCTGTCGCTGGGCTCGGCGATGGCCAGCATCGGCCTGACCATCCCGGCCATCGCCATCGCGTCGATCTGGCTCAGCGGGCCGCTGGTGCTGGGCCTCGGCCCGACGCACATGGTGCTGCTCGCGCTGACCGTCGTGACCGGCACCCTCACCATCGTGCCGGGCCGCGCCACCCTGCTCCAGGGCGGCGTCCACATCGGACTGCTGGCCGCGTTCCTGTTCCTCGCCGTCAGCCCGTGACGGCGAGGAACAGGCGCGTCACACGGCCAGGGGCGCCGTGCGGAACGGGTCGTCGCGGTCGAGCTTGCCGGTGAACAGGCCCTGGAACAGGTTCAGCTTCTGCATGTTCGAGGTGCCCTCGATGAACTCCATGCCCCGCGCGTCGCGGACCAGCTTGTCCAGCACCGGGTGCTCCAGCCGCGCGCCCGCTCCGAAGAACGCGCACGCCTCCTGGGTGGCGTCGTGGGCGAGCTGCGCGGCGCGCACCTTCGCCGCCGACGCCAGGTAGCCGTCCCCGGTGCGGGCGTCGACGGCGGCCGCCGCCAGGTGCACGAGCCTGCGGGCGCCGTCGATCCGCCGCCCCAGCACGTCCAGCCGGTCGCGCTCGTCGCGCCGCAGCGCGCTGCGGTGGGTGATCACGTACTCGTGCGCGGCACGGGCGATCCCCAGCGCGATGGCGGCGACGCCCGGCCGCAGCAGGTTGAACGTCTGCACGAACGCCCACATGCCGCGCCGCGACGGCGACAGGTGGCGGCCGAGGAACCGCTCGGGCGCGATCTCCACGTCCTGCATGGTGATCGCGCTGATCCGCGCGCCCCGCAGCCCGATGGTCTCCAGCGCCTCGGCGTGCAGACCGGGGCTGGGGTTCTCGACCAGCACGGCGTTGATGCCGAGCGGGCCGGGGCTGGTGCGGGCGAACACGACGCCGAGCTGCGCGCGGGCCGCGTTGCCGACGTACCGCTTCGCGCCGCTGAGCAGGGCGGGCTTGTCGCCGGTCGCGGGCACGACGGTGGTGCTCAGCGCGCCAGCGTCGGAACCCCGGTCCGGCTCGGTCAGCGCGAAGAACGTCCACAGCGGACTCTCCAGCATCCGCCCGTAGAACCAGTCCTTCTGCTGCTCGTCGGCGAGCAGGTCGATCAGCACGCCCGCGAGCAGCGGCCCCGGCGAGGCGACCAGCATGCCCACGTCGGCGCACGCCAGCTCCTCCATGATGATCGCCCGCTCCAGGGCGAGGGTCCCGTAGAACCTGTTGCCCGCGATGGGGATCGGCACGTTGCCGTACTCCGGCGGGATGCCCATCGTGGACAGGTACCGCACGGCGGGCAGGTCGAAGTGCTCCCGGATCAGCTCCGGGTCGCGGTCGAGCGCCAACCCGAGCGCCCGGAAGTCGGCGCCCCACTCGCGGACCTGCCCGCGCAGCGCGAGCAACCGGTCGTCCAGCTGGATCATCGTCACACCTCCGGACGGCAGTAGGCCTCGGCGAGCAGCTCCGAGACGTGCGCCACCTGACCGGGCCCACCGGCCAGGTAGCCGCTGGCGCCGAGCAGTTTCACCAGCGCGCGGTCCGCGGTGGTGAGCTGGGCGTGCAGGTGGTTGAGCACGGCGTCGGGCAGCTCGCCGGGGCCGACGCCGGTCAGGACCGCGCGGACCTCCAGGTGCTCGATCAGCCCGTCCGCGACCGTGGACTTCACCATCTGCTGCTGGAGCAGCGTCGAGTTCCCGGTGCGCCTGCCGTTGAGGTAGCGCATCGCGGTCTCCCGCAGCTCCTCGGACAGCCCGAGCCGCAGCCACACCAGCCCGAGCGTCCACGCGGCCCGCTGCGCGGGGACGAACCCGTTCACGCCGTCCGCCGTCCGGTGGCGCAGCAGTTCGACCGCCCCACCGGGCAGGTCGACCACGCCGAGCGGGGTCTCCACGCCGACGGCGCGGACGACCGTGACGCCGTCGACCCAGACCAGCGGCGCGCCCGCGGCGATCGCCGGTGGCGCGATGGCGTGCCCCGCGGGGCCGCACGGCAGCAGGCCGGGCAGCACCGCGGAGGCGAGTTCGGTCAACGCGGCGGCCACGCCGTCAGCGCGCGCGACGCGGTGGCACCGCGACCACTGGTCCGCGGGGGCGAGCGTGGTCACGGTCCCCCCACGACGCAGTAGCCGAGGTCCCCGGTGCTCGGGTCGTGGTCGATGAGCACCACGGGGTCGGCGTCCACGCCGTGCGCGGCCAGCAGCGACCACGCGGCCGTGCACGGGTAGCCGGGTTCCGCGACGAGCACGGGACCGCTGTGCCGCACCAGCTCCGGGTCGATGCCCGCGCCGACGACGACCGTGGCGGCCGAGTCCGGTCCGAGCAGCGAGCCCAGCGCGGCGTCCACCGCACCCGGCAGGTCCGCCGACCGCACGCCGATCTCGTGCCCGACCGACAGGGACCCGTCGTCCTCCAACAGGATCGCGACACCCGCGTTGCCCGCGGGCGCCGTGCCGTCGATCTCGTACGGCAGGGTCGACTGGTCCAGCACGAGCACCAGCGCCCGGCGGTAGCCGTGCCTGCGCGCGTAGTCGCCCGCCAGCTCCAGCGCGGTGAACGGGGCGCAGGTGCCGCTGTCGGACAGCGCGAACACCAGCGGCCCGTTCGTCAGCTCCTCGGACAGGTAGGTCGCCGCGGACAACCGGCAGTCCAGGTCCGGGGTGCTGTGCGCGACCATCGCGAGGTCGACCAGGTCGTCGCCGAGGTCCAGCTCCGCCACGAGGTCCTGCGCCATGGCGGTGAACGTCGTCCCGGCCACCAGCACCTCGGGGCGCACGGCGACGCCGTACCCCTTGGTGAGGTCGGCGAAGTGGCGCTGGGAGAACTCGTCGTCGATCCGGCGGTCCCCGCCGTCGAACTTCCTGTGCACGACCCGTGCCACCCCGAGCGGGGACCGCACCAGGCGCGAGCGCCTGGTCGTCTCGGGGACGGGTGCCGCCGTCCGGTACATGCTCAGGCGTCCTGCTCGGCCACGACGAAGTCGGCGAGGGACGCGACCGTCTCGAAGTGCGCCATCTCCAGGTTGTCGGTGTCGAACTCGACCTCCAGGACCTCCTCCAGCTGCATCAGCAGCTCGAAGACGCCGGTCGAGTCGAGACCGAGCTCGTCGAACAGCCGCGACGACTCGGTCAGCTCGGGCAGGTCGTAGTCGAGCACCTGCGCCAGCACGGTCGTGATGGCGGAGACGATCCGGGCCCGCTCGGGCGCCGTCGTCCGGATGTCGGCCGTGTCACTCATGGTCTTCGGTCCTTTCGGGGAAAAACGGGTCTATTCCGGCGTCGCCACGGCCGTGAGGTTCGGGAGCCGCTGGTGGCGCAGCAGGTCCTCGGTGGTGTCGCGTTCGCGCACGAGGTGGGCGCGGCCGTCCTGGACGAGCACCTCGGCGGGGTAGCCGTGGCTCAGGAACAGCACCGGGGAGGCGGTCGGGCCGTACGCGCCGGAGCGCAGCACGCCGACGAGGTCGCCGACCTGGACCGGCGGCAGCGCGATCTTCTTGCCGAGGGTGTCGTTGGGGGTGCAGAGCGGGCCGGTGACGTGCCAGCTCTCGACCGCGGGCTCGTCCATCCGGTTCAGCACGGCCATCGGGAAGTTGCGCTTCACGAAGGACCCGATGCCGACCGCGGCCATGTGGTGGTTCGTGCCGCCGTCGGCGACCGCGAACTTCTCCCCCATGGACTCCTTCACGTACCGCACCCTCACCACGTACGTGCCGGACGTGGCCGTGAGGTAGCGGCCGAGTTCCATGACCAGCCGGGTGTCCGGGTGCGCGTCGGCGAACTCCGCGATGATCGGGTTCACCCGCGCGGCCAGCAGCTCGAGGTCCAGGTCGCGCTCGCCGTCGAAGTAGGCGACGCCGAGCCCGCCACCGATGTCGACCATCTCCAGCGGGAAGCCGAGGGCGTCCGACACCCGGTTCGCCAGCTCGAAGATGCGCTCGGTGTTCTCGGCGACGGCCTCCTCGCTGAGGATGCGGGTGCCCATGTAGACCTGCACGCCCATCAGCCGCACGTTCGGGTGCCGCGCGGCGAGGTCGGCGTTCGCGAAGACCTGCGTCTCGTCGATGCCGAACTGGCGGGGCTTGCCACCCATGGTGAGGCCGGAGCCCTTCACGGCGAAGCTCGGGTTGATCCGCAGCGCGACCGGCGCGACGACACCGCGTTCGCGGGCGAAGGCGTCGATCAGCTCCAGCTCGCCGAACGACTCGCAGATGATCGTGTAGATGCCCTCGTCCAGGCAGGCCTGGATCTCCCGCTCGCTCTTGCCGGGGCCGAGGAACACGATGTTCTCCGGGGCCGCGCCGGAGCGGCGGACGGTGATCAGCTCCGCGATCGACGACACCTCGACCCGCGCGCCCGCGGCCTGGAGCACCGCGCACACGCCGATGTTCGGGTTCGACTTGAGGGAGAAGAAGAACTCCAGCCTCGGGTGCAGGTGGGCCTTCAGGCCGTGCACGCGCGACGACAGCTCGTCACCGTCGTAGAGGTACATCGGCGTGCCGAACTCCTCGGCCAGCTCGGTGATCGGGATGCCCTGGACCTCGAACTCGGCCGTCATCGCCGCTCCTGTTCAACCAGTCGGGTGGTGATCTCCGCGTCCACGGCCGCGATCTCGGCGTCGCTCGCACCGACGACGATCCCGTAGAGGCGTCCGTCGAAGGCCGCGTCGGCGCGGGCGCCCGCGTTGACCGTGGCGAAGTTGTTGACCAGCAGGCCCGTTCCGCCCGGCCGGTCCAGCACGAGGCCGTCGAGCAGCGCGCGCACGGTGCCGAAGCCGAGTTCCCCGGTGAGCCTCAACGGGTAGTGGCGGGCGAGCGCGATGAGCCCCTCGCCGACGAACCGCTCCTGGAGGGGGACCTGGTAGGTGGACATGTTGTAGCGCGCGTTGATCTCGATGACGGGGTACAGCCCGTCATCGGGGTCGACCATCGCGTCCACGCCGACGACGCCGAAGTACCCGTCGGCGGCCAGCTTCTTGCCCAGCAGCCCGGCCGTGGCGACCAGCTCGTCGGTCTGCGCGCCGGACAGCCGCGCGGGCATCCGGTGTCCCTTGTGGACACCGCCCTCGGTGTACAGCTCCTTGACGAAGTCGAAGTGCGTCGCGCCGTCGCGGCCCACGGTGAACTGGTAGTTGAGGTCGGTCTTCTTCGCGACCCAGTTCTCCACGCAGAACGCGATCCGCTCCTGCCCGGACTTCTCCACCGACTTGGCGATCATCCGGAACAGCCGGTCGATCCGGCGCGGGCTCTCCAGCACGGCGATGCCCTTGCCGGACACGCCGAGCGCTTCCTTGACCACGACCTTCTCGCCGCGTTCGACCAGCGGCGCGGCCTCGGCGAACGCGCGTTCCAGCTGCTCCAGCGTGTCGCACGCCCAGCCCGCGGGCTGGCGCAGGCCCAGCTCGTCGGCTACCCGACGGCTGTACACCTTGCTGTTGACGGACTTGCAGGTCGCCGCGTCCGGTGCCGCGAGCGGCAGCCCGGTCGCCGCGGCGAGCCGTTCCTCCACTTCGGACACACCGTGCGCGACCAAGTGCGCGTCGAGGCCGCTCAGCGTCTTGACCAGCGCGGGGTCGACGAGGGCGTCCTCGGTGACGTTGCGCAGCGGGTCCTGCTCGGCGACCACGTGCACCGTCGGCAGCTCGACGCCGAGGCCGGTCAGGTAGGCGAGGTGGTCCGCGTCCGGCGCGGCCTTGAGCACCACGTGGTCGGCGGGCCCGGCCAGCAGCAGGGCGAACTCGTCCATGTGGTTCACCACGGCGCTGCCGCCCGCGGCGGAGACGCGCGGCAGCGTGTGCTCGCCGCGCGCCCACTGCTCCTCGACCTCGAAGTTGCCGAGGAACACCAGCGGCGCGTCCGGCCGCCCGGTGACGGCCCGCTTGAGGCGGGCGTTGAAGTTGTCCATCGTCGACGTCCTAGTGCTGGAAAACGGCGGCGGAGAACGTCTGGCCGAGACCGGCCGACGTCATCAGGTACTTGTCGCCCGGCTTGAGCAGACCCAGCTCGCGGACGGTCTGGTAGTTGATGAAGGGGTCCGCGCAGAAGCAGTGCCCGGTCTTGTCCAGGTTGTCGAGGAAGAACTTCTCGTTCGGCAGGCCGAGGTTCTTGGCGGCCACCGTCCACGACACCCGGTTCACGTTGTGCGGCAGGACGAGGTCGATGTCCGCGAGGGTGAGCCCGGCTTCGCCGAGCGCCCCGAGGATCACCTCCTCCAGCGCGTCCTGGTAGATCTTCCGCGCGTACTTGGCGACGTCCGGCGTCATGTCGATCACGCCGTCGTCGCGGCCGTGGATGCGCGTGGCGTAGCCGAGCAGGTGGTCCCGGTCGCCCTTCGCGGACACCAGTACCGCCGCGACGCCCTCGCCCATGATCGACACGTCCTCGACCCACTGGGTGAAGGGCGTGAACGTCTTGTCCCCGGCGAGGATCAACGCCAGCGCGTCCGGGTCCCCGTCGGCGGCCAGCAACGTCCCCGCCACGTCCAGCGCGAGGAGTCCCGTGGCGCACCCGTGGTCGGCCACGGCGAACGTCTTGGCGTGCGACAGCCCGAGCGCGGCGCGCACGTCCTGCACCGGGCTGACCGGGTAGGGCGCGGTGGTCCGCATCCCCTTGGCCCGGATGACGTACCGGACCCGCTCCTCCTGGCCGATGAGCGCGTCGAGCTTCCCCGCCGCCGCGATCATCAACTCCGCTTCGGTCTGCCCCGGCGCCTGGCAGATCCGGTCCAGGCCGTACAGCCTGGTGAACCGCCGCACCTGCTGGTCGTTGAGCCCCAACGACTCCCGCAGGTCCGCAACGGACACGGTCTCCGGCAGATGACTCGACACTGCCACCAATGACGTCATGCCCACAGCGTCACCGCCCGTGCTGACCACCCGCTGACACGAGGCTGACCGGGGTCAGGACACGACGCTCCCCGGCGCCGGTCGCGACTCCTCAGCCCTTCGGGAACCGGGCGCGGCACTCCACCAGCAGCCGCTGCCACTGGTCGTCGTCCCGGACACCCGCCAGCGCCGGGTAGCCGGGACCGAACACCTGGTCCACGAGGAATTCGCCGAGGCCCGCGGCCAGGCGTTCGAACACGTCGCTCTGCCACCAGGTGATCCCCTGGTCGGGGAACCCCCACACCGACCCGTCCCGCCGGTCCAGGAACAGCGGGTCCTCGCCGACCTTCCCGAAGCAGAACCACGACTCCCGGCCGAGGACGACGGGTGCGCCGTCCACGCTGTCGGCGGAGAACTGCATCCGGTCGACGAGTTCGGCGCCGAACAGCACCACGGACCCGAAGATCCCGCCGTTCACGACGCGGAGCAGGTCGACGTAGTCGGCCGGTGCGCCGGGCACGTCCGGGTCGGCCGAGGCCTCGGGCACGGCGTTCATCATCGACCACTCCCGGTCCGACCGGGCCACCGTCCTCGCCGCCGCGACCAGCCGCCGGAGTTCGGGAGTGAGCACCACGACGAGGACGATAGCGGTCCTCACCCCGACGCCGGTGCCTCGGTCTCGCTCGGGTCGCGTGGCCACCAGCGGCCCGGTCGGGGGAGGAAGTTCGCGAGTTCCGGGAAGTCGGTGGGGCGTTCGGTCATCCAGTTCCAGTACCGCGGGATCGTCCTGGCGTAGTCGCAGTAGTACCGGCGGAGCGCGTCGATCAGCTGCCGCAGCGTGTTCGGGTGGATCGAGCCCGGTCGCCACACGAGGAGCAGGCGGCTGCGCAGGGGTTCCGTGATGGCCACGAGGCTCACGTCGGCGGTGGAGCCGGTGGGGGTCGCGAGGGCCGCCGCACCCGCGTCGCGGACCCACGCCATCGCCTCGGCGTGGCCGCCCGCGTAGTGCAGGACCTCGGGGGTGGGGTGGTCGAGCTTGCGGAAGAGGTGTTCCTCCACGGGGTGGAACCAGTGGCCCTGGACGTGGTGGACCCAGCTCAACGCGGCCATGTGCCGTCTGCTCACGGTGGTGCGGCGGGACAGGGCGTGGTCGCGCGGGAGGGCGAGCCAGATCGGCTCGCGGACGATGATCTCCTTCGCCAGCGACGGGTCCAGCGGCCGGACGCCGTCGACGGCCTCGGGGCTGGGGATCAACGCCGCCGTCAGCTCGCCGCGGTTCACGGCCTCGATGCTCAACGCGGGATCCAGCGTGACGGTCTGGACCTCCACGGACGGCAGCGACGCCTGCAACGCCCGGCGCAGGGTCACGGGCGTCCACTCGGCGTTGCCGAAGCGCAGGATGCCGCTGGCCAACGACGACGCCTCGGCGACGACCGCGTCGGCGCGGGTGGCGAGATCGGCGAGCATGGGGATCAGGCGTTCGCCCAGCGGGGTCGGGGTGATGCCGAAAGCCGACCGCACGAACAGGTCGCCGCCCACGGCCTTCTCGATGCGCCGCAGCTGCGCCGTCAGGCTGGGCTGGGGCAGCGACAGCTTCGCCGCCGCCTTCGAGATGCTGCCCGCCTCAGCGAGCGTCATGACCACCCGCGCGTGCCGGATTTCGAGGTGCATGCGATCAACCGTTCACCTGGGACGAAGTCAACCTACCCCAGGCGAACCCGGCGTTTCGTCGGAGAACCGAAGGTCGAACCACCGAGCGATAGGCGAAGCCTATCGATGCCCCCACCAGCGCGAACCCGAACGGGTCAGGATGTTCGGGGGGTCTGCACCAGTGCGACGACTTGCGCACCGTCCGTAATGTCCCCCCGGTGTCGGGAGCGGGAGACGTGGGGAGCGGGACAGTGGACGACGACGTGGTGCGCCTGGAGTCCGTGCGCAAGGTGTACGGCAACGAGCGCAACGGCGTGGTGGCGTTGGCGGGCGTCTCGCTCGGCATCCGGCGCGGGACCTTCACCGCCGTCATGGGCCCGTCGGGGTCGGGCAAGAGCACGTGCCTGCACTGCGCGGCGGGGCTCGACCGGCCGACGTCCGGGTCGGTGGTGCTGGACGGGCACGAGCTGACCGGGCTGAACGAGCGCGAGCTGACGCGGCTGCGACGCGACCGGATCGGCTTCATCTTCCAGTCGTTCAACCTGCTGCCCGCGTTGAACGTCGTGGAGAACGTCCAGCTGCCGCTGCGCCTCGCGGGCCGCAAGCCCAAGCGCGCGGACGTGGACGAGGTGCTGGCGCGCGTGGGCCTGTCCGACCGCAAGCACCACCGGCCGGGCGAGCTGTCCGGCGGCCAGCAGCAGCGCGTGGCCATCGCGCGGGCGCTGATCACCAAGCCCGCCGTGATCTTCGGCGACGAGCCCACCGGCGCGCTGGACACGCGCACCGCGCTGGAGGTGCTGGCGCTGATGCGCCGCGCCGTGCGCGAGGTCGGCCAGACCGTCGTCATCGTGACGCACGACCCGGTGGCCGCGTCGCACGCGGACCGGGTGATCTTCCTGGCGGACGGCCGGATCGCGGGCGAGCTGCACTCCCCCACCGCGCACGCCGTCGGCGAGCGCATGACCCAGCTCGGCGCCTGGGCCGACGAGCCCGCGGGCACGGTGAACTGATGTTCCGCCTCGCACTGCGCACCCTGCGCTTCCGCAAGGGCGGGTTCGCCGCCTCGTTCATCGCGCTGTTCTTCGGCGCGGCCATCGTGATGGCCTGCGGCGGTCTGATGGAGACCGGCATCCGCGACGCCGTGCCGCCGCAGCGGTTGGCGAACGCGCCGCTCGTCGTGGCGAGCAGCCAGTCGTTCCTCGAACGCGCCCGCGTCGACTCCTCGCTGACGGCCAGGATCGCGGCCGTCCCCGGCGTGGCGAAGGCCGTGCCGGACATCAGTTTCCCCTTGTCCCCGTTGAAGAACGGCGCTTCAACCGGTGAGGCTCAGGGCCACGCGTGGGCGTCGGCCGAGCTGACGCCGTACGCCCTGAAGCAGGGGTCCGCGCCGTCGGAGGACAACACCGTCGTGCTCGACGAAAGCGTTGCCGCGGCGACCGGGCAGGGCGTCGGGGGCACGGTCACCTTCGCCGTAGGCGGCAAGTCCCAGGGGTTCCGCGTCGCCGGGATCGCTTCCGCCGCAACGGATTCCGGGGCGGTGTTCTTCACCGACGCCGACGCGACCCGGCTGCTCGGCAAGTCCGGCAAGGTCGACGCCATCGCGGTGCTGCCCGCCGCGGGCGTGTCCCTGCCCGACCTCCAGGAGCGGCTCACGGCCGTGATCGCCGACGGCAAGCTCGCCGTGCTGGCGGGCGACGACCGCGGCCGGGCCGAGGCGAGCGGCGCGGTCGGCGGCAGCGACGACCTAGTCGCGCTGTCGGCGGTGTTCGGCGGTCTCGCGGTCATGGTCGCGATGTTCGTCGTCGCGGGCACGCTGGGGCTGTCCGTCCAACAGCGACACCGGGAAATGGCTCTGCTGCGGGCGATCGGCAGCACGCCGGGCCAGTTGCGGCGGATGATCCTCGGCGAGACGATCGTGGTCGCCGTCCTCGCGACGGCGCTGGCGTACCCGCTCAACCTGGTGCTCGGCGAGTGGCTGTTGAAGCAGCTCGCGGGCGCGGGCGTCACGTCCGAGGCCATCGCGTTCCGCCAGGGCTGGATCCCGATCGCCGCGGGCGTCGGCATCTCCCTGCTCAGCGCCACGATCGCCGCGTTCGTCGCGGGCCGGGGAGCGGCGCTGACCCGCCCCACCGAGGCGCTGGCTGAGGCCAGCCTCCAGGTGAAGTGGTTCAGCTGGGTGCGGCTGTCGTTCGCGCTGCTCTGCCTCGCGGGCGGCACGGCGCTGTCGATCGTGACGGCGCTGGTGATGACCGGCCCGGTCGCCGCGAGCACCGCCGGTCCGACGGCGATGCTGTGGGCGTCCGGTCTGGCGCTGCTGTCCCCCGGCATCACGAAGGTGATCATCGCCGTGCTGCGCTGGCCGGTGCGCCTGGTGACCGGCCTGTCGGGCTACCTCGCCGTGATGAACTCCGACGCCCGGCGCGTCCGGGTCGCGGGCGCGATCACGCCGGTCATGCTCGCGACCGGTTTGGCGACCGCGCTGATCTACCTCCAGACGACCTCCGCGGGCGGCGCCCCCGGCTTCGCCGACGACCTCAAGGCCGACGCGGCGGTCACCTCGCAGACCGGCGGCGTCCCGCTCGACCTCGTGCCGACGATCAAGGCCAAGCCCGGCGTGGGCGCGGTGTCCGCGCTCGTCGACAGCACGGTGATCTTCCGCACGGGCGAGGACAACGACGACAGCGCCACCGCGCTCGGCGTCACCGGCGACGGCGTCGAGGGCACGCTGGGTCTCACCCCCACCGCGGGCCGGTTCGCCGACCTCACCGGCACGACCGTGGCCCTGACCACCGACCGCGCCGACCAGCTGCACCACGCGCTGGGCGACAGCGTGCAGCTCAAGATGGGCGACGGCGCGAACGTCGACGCGAAGCTGGTCGCGCTGTACTCGGGCTCCGGCGAGGAGACGCTGCTGCTGCCCGCCGACCTGGTCGCCAAGCACACGACGACCGGTCTGGCCTCGCAGATCCTGGTGGGCGCGGCGGACGGCACGTCGGCGTCCGCGCTGATCACGACGCTCGAAGGGCTGTCCACCACCGACCAGGACCTCCGGGTCGGCGACCGCGAGTCGCTGGTCAGCTCCGGCGGCGGGGGCGGCGGCGAGCAGACCGGCGCGTGGGTGAACTACCTGCTGGTCGGGATGATCCTCGCGTACACGGTGATCTCGCTGGTCAACACGCTGGTCATCGCCACCGGCGAGCGGCGGCGCGAGTTCGCGCTGCAGCGGCTGATCGGCGCGACCCACGGCCAGATCCTGCGGATGGTGGGCGTGGAGGCGGTGCTGATCAGCCTGGGCGGGATCCTGCTCGGGGCGTTCGTCTCGGCGATGACGCTGATCCCGTTCGCCTACGCGGTGTACGGGTCGCCGTGGCCGAGCGGTCCGCTGTGGATCTACCTCGCGGTGATCGGCGGCGCGTCCGGCCTGACGCTGCTGTCCACCGTGCTGTCGACCACCTACGTCCTGCGCACCCCGCCCGTGGAGGCCGCGGCGACGATCAGCTGATCATCACCCGGTCGTGCCCACGAAGCCGATCACCTGAGGCAGACTGGCCGGTATGACCGAGGAACTCGCCGCGCGCGCCGAAGACCCGTACCTCTGGCTGGAAGACGTCACCGGCGAGGAGGCCCTCGCCTGGGTGCGGGAGCGCAACGAGCGCACGATCGCCGCGTGGACCGGGTCCGAGGAGTTCGACCGGCTGCGCGGCGAGGTCCGGGCGGCGCTGGACTCCGACGCCCGGATCCCGTTCGTGGGGCGGCGCGGCGAGTTCCTCTACAACTACTGGCAGGACGCCGAGCACCCGCGCGGCCTGTGGCGGCGCACGACGCTGGAGTCCTACCGCACCGACCAGCCGGACTGGGACGTGCTGCTCGACCTCGACGCGCTCGCCGCGGCGGAGGACGAGAACTGGGTGTGGAAGGGCGCGGCCGTGCTGCGGCCTGCGTACCGGCGGGCGCTGGTGCAGCTCTCGCGGGGCGGCGCGGACGCGACGGTCGTGCGCGAGTTCGACCTGGAGGACCGCGCCTTCGTCCCGGACGGCTTCACGCTGCCGGAGGCGAAGTCGCAGGTGTCGTGGCTGGACGCCGACCGGATCCTGGTCGGCACGGACTTCGGTCCGGACTCGCTGACCAGCTCCGGGTACGCGCGGCTGGTCAAGGAGTGGCGGCGCGGCACCCCGCTGGACGAGGCGGTCACCGTCTACACCGGCAAGGCCGACGACGTGCTCGTGCGCGGCAGCCACGACACGACCGAGGGCTTCGAGCGGACGTTCGTGCGGCGGGCCATGACCTTCTACACGACCGAGGCCTTCCTGGTCGCCGACGACGGCGACCTGGTCCGGATCGACGTCCCGGACGACGCCGAGGTCGACGTGCACCGCGAGTGGCTGCTCGTCACGCTGCGGCTGCCGTGGACGGTCGGCGACGTCACCCACCCGGCGGGCTCGCTGCTGGCCACGCCGTTCGAGGACTTCCTCGCGGGCGGCCGGGAGCTGACGGCCCTGTTCACGCCGGACGCGCACACCTCGCTGACCGGCCACGTGTGGACGCGCAACCACCTGATCGTGAGCACGTTGAGCGACGTCCGGACCCGCATGGAGGTGCTCACGCCCGGCCCGGACGGCTGGACGCGCGAGCCGCTGGCGGGCGGGCACGAGTTCGAGACCGCCGACGTCATCGGCACGGACCCGCACCGCAGCGACGAGTACCTGCTCACCTCCAGCGGGTTCACCCGGCCGACGGAGCTGCGGCTGGGCCACGTCGGCGGCGACGTCGAGGTGCTCAAGCGGGCGCCCGCGTTCTTCGACGCCGAGGGCATGACCGTGGCGCAGCACTTCGCCACCTCGGACGACGGCACGAAGGTGCCGTACTTCGTCATCACCCCGCCCGGCGGCCCGCAGGGTCCGACGCTGCTCTACGCCTACGGCGGCTTCGAGGTGTCCCAGGTCCCCGGCTACAACCTCCACGCGGGACTGGGCTGGCTGTCGCGCGGCGGCACGTACGTGGTCGCGAACCTGCGCGGCGGCGGCGAGTACGGGCCCGAGTGGCACCAGTCGGCGCTGCGGGAGAACCGGCCGAGGGCGTACGAGGACTGCGCGGCCGTGGCCCGCGACCTGGTCGCACGGGGAATCACCACGCCCGAGCGCCTCGGTTTCCGCGGCGGCAGCAACGGCGGCCTGCTCGCGGGCGTGATGCTCACCCGCTACCCCGAGCTGTTCGGCGCGATCGTGTGCCAGGTGCCGCTGCTGGACATGAAGCGCTACCACCTGCTGCTCGCGGGCGCGTCCTGGATGGCCGAGTACGGCGACCCGGACGAGCCCGCCGACTGGGAGTTCATCAAGCGGTACTCGCCGTACCAGAACGCGGAGGCGGGCAGGCCGTACCCGCCCACGCTGTTCATGACGTCCACCAGGGACGACCGGGTGCACCCCGGTCACGCGCGCAAGATGGTCGCGCGGCTGCTGGAACTGGGCTACGACGTGCCGTACCACGAGAACATCGAGGGCGGCCACGGCGCGGCGGCCGACAACGAGCAGTCCGCGTTCATGTGGGCGCTCACCTACACCTTCCTCCAGGACACGCTCACGAAGTGACCCCGGTCACATAGTTGGGCCGTTCGGGGACGCCAGCGCGACCCCCGGACAAGAACTAGCGTGAACCGGATCGAGGAACGCAGAGCAGAGCAAGCGCAGCGCGCTCCGGACGTCGACGACACGCGTCCCGACCTGGCGAACGCGGACCCCACCGCCGCGTTCGCCAGGCTGTTCGACACGCACGCCCGTGCGCTGCACGGCTACCTGGCGGGCCGGGTCGGCGTCGACATCGCGGACGACCTGGTCGCCGAGACGTTCCTGGTCGCCCTCCGCAGGCGCGCCAGCTACGACCCCGAGCAGGCCCCCATCCGCGGCTGGCTGTACGGAATCGCGACCAACCTGGCTCGCAACCACGTCCGCACCGAGATCCGCGGCTACCGGGCCTCCGCTCGTGTGCACGCCCTTCGGGAAGCGGGAGTCGAGCACGACGCGCAGATCGTCGACCGCCTCGACGCCCAGCGGACGTCCAGGCACCTGGCCGACGGGCTGGCCTCGCTCACCGAGCAGGAACGCGACGTGCTGCTGCTGACGTCGTGGGCAGGGCTCGAACCGACCGAGGTCGCCGCCGCTCTCGGCGTGCCCGCCAGCACCGTCCGGTCACGTCTGCACCGGGTGCGCCACAAGCTCCAAGCACACCTCCGCACCGCCCAAGAGGAGAACCGCGATGACTGACCGCGGCGACCACAACCCCGATCGTGAACTCGACGAGGCACTCGCCTCGTTGCACCTGGAGGCACGCATGTCCAACCGATCACTCGACGACGCCCGCGAGCGGTTGATGCGGGAGGCGGCCGCGGAGGGCTCCTCGGCGTCGCTGCCGCCGAAGTCGCCCTTTCGTCGCCGTGGCCTGGTCGTCGGCGTCGCGGCGGCGGCGGCGGTCGCGGTCGTGGGCGCCGCCGTGGCGTTCGGCGGGGGCGGCGGGGCACCGGCGCAGCCCGTGGCGCAGTCGACCAGCGGGCAGCCGACCAGCGGGCAGCAGCCCGCCAAGCGCGACGTGTCGCTCCTCTCGGCGTCCCAGGTCCTGAACGACGCGGCGGACAAGATCACCGCGAAGGACCCGGAGCTGAAGCCCGGCCAGTACCGGTACATCGAGGTCAAGGGCTCCTACCTGCGCGGATTCCAGACCGGGTCCCCGCAGGGCGTCGAGAGCGCCCCGAGCGGCTACACCTACCTCGCCGACATCACCTACCAGACCTGGATCCCGGCGGACGTGACGCAGGAGTGGCTGGAGAAGCGCGTCCCCGGTGACGCCGAGCTGATCGGCAGCTCCATGCCCGCGTCCGAGGTGCCCGCGTACCAGCCGTCGGACACCGACACGGGCGAGCGGCGCGGCGCGTGCGGCGACTTCTTCCCCAAGGCCAAGCCGAAGAAGGTCTGCGGCGACGCGACCGACATGGCGCAGCCCGCCTTCTACCAGGACCTCCCCCGCGACCCCGACGAGCTGCTGGCGTGGCTCAAGGACTACACCTCCCAGCGCGGCTCGTCCCCGAGCACGATGTTCCACTTCGGCATCCAGTTCCTGAACTCCGGGATCATGCCCGCCGACCTGCGCGGCGACTTCCTGCGCGCGATGGCGAAGATCGACGGCGTGAAGGTCGTCGAGGAGGCGACCACCCCGGACGGGCGCAAGGGCCTCGCGCTCGGCCTGGACAGCGACCGGGAGCGCCGCGACCTGATCGTGGACCCGGACAAGGGCGAGATCATCGGCGAGCGGACCGTCGCGAAGGACGACCCGGAGTCCCCGTGGATCAAGGCGGGCACCGTGACCAGCAGCGTGTCCGTGACGACGAAGGTCGCCGACGCGATCGGCGTGGTCCCGGCGAGCTAGCCGGGGAATAGACGCCGGTCCGCGTGGTGTTGACGCCAATGTTCATGCAAACGCATCGACTTTGGAAGAGGCACCATGCAGATCGGCGTCTTCACGGTCGGGGACGTCACCCCGGACCCCACCACCGGCACGACGGTGACCGAGCACGAGCGGATCAAGGCGATGGTGACCATCGCCGAGCACGCCGAGCAGGTCGGCCTCGACGTCTTCGCCACCGGTGAGCACCACAACCCGCCGTTCGTGCCGTCGTCGCCGACGACGCTGCTCGGCCACATCGCGGCCCGCACCGAACGGCTGATCCTCTCCACCTCGACGACGCTCATCACCACGAACGACCCGGTGAAGATCGCCGAGGACTACGCGATGCTCCAGCACCTCGCGGACGGCCGGATCGACCTCATGCTCGGCCGGGGCAACACCGCGCCCGTGTACCCGTGGTTCGGCAAGAACATCCAGGACGGCATGGGTCTCACGGTCGAGAACTACCAGCTGCTGCGGGCGTTGTGGGACAACGAGGTCGTGGACTGGGAAGGCAAGTTCCGCACGCCGTTGCAGGGCTTCACCTCCACCCCGCGGCCGCTGGACGACCTGCCGCCGTTCGTGTGGCACGGCTCCATCCGCAGCCCGGAGATCGCCGAGATCGCCGCCTACTTCGCCGACGGCTTCTTCGCCAACAACATCTTCTGGCCGAAGGAGCACTACATCCGGCTGATCAACCTCTACCGCGAGCGCTTCGAGCACTACGGCCACGGCTCTGCCGCCCAGGCCATCGTCGGTCTCGGCGGTCAGGTGTTCATGCGCCGCAACTCCCAGGACGCCGTCCGCGAGTTCCGCCCGTACTTCGACAACGCCCCCGTCTACGGCCACGGCCCGTCGCTGGAGGACTTCACCGCGCAGACGCCGCTCACGGTCGGCAGCCCGCAGGAGGTCATCGAGAAGACGTTGACGTTCCAGGAGTTCTTCGGCGACTACCAGCGCCAGCTGTTCCTGCTGGACCACGCCGGCCTGCCGCTCAAGGTCGTGCTGGAGCAGTTGGACATGCTCGGCGAGATCGCCCCGGAACTGCGCCGCGAGTTCGACGCCCGCAGGCCCGCCGACGTCCCGTCCGACCCGCCCACCCACGCCTCCCGCAAGCTCGCCCGTGACGCCGCCCCCGTCGCCTGAGGCCGCGGGCCCGCACCTGACCGAACTCGCCGCGGAGTCGTGGGAAGCGCTCTTCCGAGCGCAGTCCGCGCTCCTGCGGCGGTTCGCGGCCGACGACGTGTGGGACCCGATCAGCCTGCGCGAGTACGACGTGCTGTTCACCCTGAGCCGCTGCCCCGACCACCGGGCGCGGTTGCGGGACCTGAACCGCGAGGTGCTGCTCAGCCAACCGTCCCTCAGCCGCATGGTCGAACGCATGGAGGCGGCGGGCCTGGTGACCCGCGAACCGGACCGCTCGGACGGCCGCGGCACGGTCGTGGCCCTCACCGCGGACGGCGAGGCGATGCAGCGCTCCGTGGGCCGCCGCCACGCGGCCAGCATCCGCCGCTTCGTCGGCCCGGCCCTCGACGAGGACGAACTCCGGACCCTGCAACGGTTGTGCGACAAGCTCCGCTTGGCGCAGTCGTCCATCCCGGACTGACCTGTTCCCACCCGGCCCGTCGGGCGTCAGCAGTAGGTCGACTGGGCGGCCGTGACGATGGCCTCGGCGTTGTCTTCGGTCAGCAGGCCGCCGATGCCCGCGATGTCGGTCACGAGCTTCGCCCGCGGCGTGCCCGCGGCCAAGCCGTTGCACACGCCCTGGGCGATCTGGAGCTCCGTCGCGCCCGTGGTGCTGGTCGGGACGCCCGCCGCCGTCAACGCGGCCAGGAACGCCTTCCCCTTGTCGCCCGACGGCGGGGGCGCGGCGACCGGGGCGGACGGCGGGGCTAGCACCGGGGGCTGGGCCGCGGGCGGGACCCCCGTGGACGCGCCCGGAACCGTGGGGGCCGCCGCCGCGCTGGACGGAGACGAGGACGGGGGCGAGGAGGACGACGGCGAAGCGGACGCCGTCGCGGAGGCCGAGCCGCTCGGCGTGGGGGCCGAGGTGGACGACGAGTCGCCGCACCCGGTGGCGACGAGCAAGACCACTGCGACCGGAACGACGAGGCCGTACCTCAAGGGGGAACTCCAGACCGTTGCGCGAACCCGAGCGTGTGCGCACCGACCGTAACGGTCGGGCGCCCGTCACGACCACGGTTTGTCGACAGCGCCCGCCAACGCCCTGGCCACGGCCTCGGGGTGGCCGAACAGACCGGGCAGTCCCCCGGTGTGCAGGAACACCGTCCGCCGACCGGCCACCACGCTCCCCTCCCGCACCGCGGCGACCAGCCCGGCCATGGCCCGGCCGGTGTAGACCGGGTCCAGCACGATCCCCTCGGTGCGGGCGGTCAACTCCAGGGCGGCCATGACCGGCTCGCTCAGCACGCCGTACCCGGCCCCGACCTGGTCGAGCCGGATCCGCGGCTCCACCACCGCGCCGTCGACCCCGGCGACCAGGTCGGCGACGACCCGCCCCGGCGAGGTGACCGCGCCGCAGTGCACCCCGAGCACCCGGTCGACGCCGAGCGCCACCACCAGACCGGCCATCGTGCCGCCGGACCCGACGGCCACCACGACCTCGTCGACGTCGGGCACCTGGGCCAGCAGCTCCCGCCCGCCGTCGACGTACCCGCGCGCGCCGACCGGGCTGGACCCGCCGAACGGGATCAGCGCCCCGCCGACCGACGCCGCCACCGACGCCGCGACCACGGCGGGCTCCACGTCGCCGCTCCACACGACGGTGGCCCCGAACAGCCCGTCCAGCACCAGGTTCCCCGTGCCCTCGCCGCGCGAGCCGGGGAACACCAGCACGACGTCCAACCCCAGCCGCGCCGCCGCGGCGGCCGTCAGGCGGGCGTGGTTGCTCTGCGGCGCGCCGGTCGTGACCACCGTGGTCGCGCCCGCGTCGACGGCCTCACCGAGGGTCCACTCCAGCTTGCGGACCTTGTTGCCACCACCGCCGAGCCCGACGAGGTCGTCGCGCTTGATCCAGAGGTCGTCGTCGCCGAGCCCCAACGCCCGCGCCAACCGGGGCATCGGCTCCACGGGCGTGGGCCACGAACCGAGCGGAACCACCACGGGTCAGTCCTCCTGCGATCGGGTGAAGACGGTTCGGGCGGCGTCGTGGAACGCCGCGACGAGGGGGCCGCGCTCGTCGGCGCGCACCGCGAGCACGACCCGGCACGGCGCGATGCCGTCGACCGGGATGGCCACGAGGTCCGGTCGCGGAGGTCCGTTCCCGGCTGGGGCGAGGGCGAGCGCCCGGCCGCCCGCGACCTGTTCCAGCTTGTCCTCGTGCGCCTCGACCAGCGGCCCGTCCGGCGCGCGCCGACCGTCCGGGCGCGGGTCGACCCGCCAGAACGCGTCGTAGGCCGGGTCCGCGTACCGCACGAGGGGCTCGTCGGCGAAGTCGTCGAGGCTCACGGAGTCCTTGCCCGCCAAGCGGTGCGCGTCCGGCACGAGCAGCACGCGGGGTTCCTCGGCCAGGGTCGTCACGCGCAGTCCGTCGGTCGCGAACGGCTCCCGCGCGACGGCCACGTCCACGCGGTGCTCCAGCAGCGCCGCGCGCACGTCGTCCCAGTCGAGGTGCAGGGTGCGCACCTCGACGTCCGGGCGGCGGTGGCGCAGGTCCCGCACCGCGGCCGTGACCAGCAGCCCGCCCGCGTGGCCGACGGTGATCACCCCGGCGGTGGCCCGCGCCCTGGCGGCGGCCAGGTCGGCGGAGCGCAGCAGCGCGTGCGCGTCGGGCAGGAACGCGCGTCCGGCGTCGGTGAGCCTGCTGCCCTGCGGGGTGCGGTCGAGCAGGCGCACGCCCAGCAGCTCCTCCAGGCGCTGGACCTGGCGGCTCAACGACGGCTGCGCGACGCGCAGCTCCTCCGCGGCGCGGTGGAACGTGCCGTGCTCCGCCACGACCGTGAAGTACCGCACCAGGCGGAGATCGAGGTCCACCCCCGGATCGTACGGGCGATGCCCGAACCGCATCACGCGGTGCGGAACGGGTCTTGGACGCGCGACCGTCCCACTCCTACCGTCGAGGCACGAGATCCGTTGCTACCGAAGGACTTCCCTTGCGCGTGTTCGTCACCGGGGCCACCGGCCACGTCGGCTCGGCCGTCGTCCGCGACCTGCTCGACGCGGGTCACGAGGTCGTGGGGCTCGCCCGGTCCGACGCCTCCGCCGCCGCGCTCGCGGAGGTGGGCGCGGCCGTGCACCGCGGCGACGTCGACGACCTCGACAGCCTGCGCGCCGGAGCGGCGGCGGCCGACGGCGTGGTGCACGCCGCGAACAAGCACATCACCGAGACCACCGACCAGGCCGCGCGGGCACGGGCCGAACTGGCGGCCGTCGAGGCGATCGGCCGGGAGCTGGAGGGCACCGGCAAGCCGTTCGCGGTCACCTCCGGCGTCATCGGCCGCACGCCGGGGACGCTGCTGACCGAGGAGACCCCGACCGTCCCCAACGCCCTCACGGCCCTGCGCCTGCCCGTCGAGGCGGCCACGCTCGCGCTGGCCGAACGGGGTGTCCGGTCGTCGTCGATCCGGCTCGCGCCGACCGTGCACGGGCCCGGCGACGCCCGCGGGTTCATCGCGCTGCTGGTCGGCACCGCCCGGACCGCGGGCGTGTCCGGCTACGTCGGCGACGGGGCGAACCGGTGGCCCGCGGTGCACCGGCGGGACGCCGCGACCGTGTTCCGGCTGGCCTTGGAGTCCGCCCCGGCGGGCACGCGGGCGCACGCCGTCGCCGAGGAGGGGGTGCCGTTCCGGGCCATCGCCGAGGCCATCGGCCACGCGCTGGCGCTGCCCGCCGCGAGCGTGCCCGCCGAGGAGGCGAGCGGGCACTTCGGCCTGCTCGCCCCGCTCGTCTCCCTCGACGGCCCGACGTCCAGCGCCCTGACCCGCGACCTGCTCGGCTGGCGGCCCCGGCACCCGGACCTGCTCGCCGACATCGCGGCGGGCGTCTACTCCTAGTTCAGCCGGCGCACGTTCTCCGGCAGGCCGCCGCCCGCGACGACGTCGATGGCCAGGTCCGCCAACGCCGTCAGCGCCACCTGCTGGCTGAACGGCCCGTAGGACACGCGGGCCACGCCGAGCTCTTCCTGCCGGGCCAGCGGCAGGCTGCCCGGCGCGCCGATCGTCGTCAGCTTCCGCGGCCCGAACGCCTCGACCAGCGCGACGACGGTCGGCTCGTCCAGCTTGCCCGGCACGAACACCACCGGCGCGCCCGCGTCCAGGTAGGCCTTGCCGCGCTCGATCGCGTCGGCCAGCACGTCCGCCGGGTCGCGGTCGCGGCCGAACACGAAGGCGTCGGTCCGCGCGTTCAGCACGAACGCGATCCCCTCCGCCTCGCCCGCCTTGACGACGGCCTCGACGGCGGCGACCGACTCCTTGAGCGGCTTCATCTGGTCCTCGATGTTCGCGCCCACGATCCCGACGCCGATGGCCTTGCGGACCGTCTCGCCCGGATCGCCGTACCCGGCCTCCAGGTCGGCGGTCACCGGCAGCGACACGGCGGCGGCGATCCGGCCCACGGCCTCGATCATCAGGTCGACCGGGATGTTCTCGCCGTCGGGGTAGCCGTAGGACGCGGCGATCGAGTGGCTGGCGGTGGCCAGGGCGGTGGTCCCCTCCACGTCGGCGACCACGGTCGCGCTGATCACGTCCCACACGTTCACCACCTTCAGCAGGGCGGGCGCGGTGTGCAGGTCGAGCAGCGTGGTGGCCTTGGCGGCGAGTGAGCTCATGGTCACGACCCTATTCGCGCGGGCCGAGCCGCGCGGAGGAGAATCGCGCCCATGTCCTTCGCAGATGACGTCTCCGCGGCCGCCGCACGGCTGTCGGGCGTCGCCCTGACCACTCCGCTCCAGCGCAACGACCGCCTGTCCGCGGCGACGGGCGCCGACGTGTGGCTCAAGCGCGAGGACCTCCAGGTGGGCCGCTCCTACAAGCTGCGGGGCGCGTTCAACCTGCTGAGCCAGCTCGACGCCGCCGAGCGCGAGGCGGGCGCGGTGTGCGCCAGCGCGGGCAACCACGGCCAGGGCGTCGCGTACGCGTGCGGCCGCCTCGGCGTGCACGGCCGGGTGTACGTGCCGAGCACGACGCCGAGGCAGAAGCGCCAGCGCATCGCCTCGCTGGGCGGTGACCAGGTCGAACTCGTGGTCGAGGGCGACACGTACGACGACGCGGCCACGGCCGCCGCGGAGTACGCCGCCACGACCGGGGCCACCGTCGTGCCCGCGTTCGACGACCTCCGCACCATCACCGGCCAGGGCACGGTGGCCCTGGAGATCCTCGCCCAGCTCGACCGCGCGCCCGACGTCGTCGTGGTCCCGGTCGGCGGCGGCGGGCTGCTGGCGGGCCTCGGCACGCTGTTGAAGGAGCTGCACCCGTCGACCCGGCTCGTGGGCGTGGAACCGGCGGGGGCGGCCAGCATGATCGCCGCGCTGGCGGCGGGCGGGCCCGTGCGGCTGCCGGAGGTCGACACGTTCGTGGACGGCGCGGCCGTGCGCCGGGTCGGCGACGCGAGCTTCCCGCTGGTCCGCGACTCGGGCGCGGAACTCGTCACGGTCTCCGAGGGCCAGATCTGCACCGAGATGCTCGACCTCTACCAGGTCGACGGCATCATCGCCGAGCCTGCGGGCGCGATGGCGTCGGCGGCGCTCGCCGAGTCCGTGGTCGTCGAGCCCGGCCAGACCGTCGTCTGCCTGCTCTCCGGCGGCAACAACGACGTCAGCCGGTACGCCGAGGTCGTCGAGCGCTCGCTGGTGCACCGCGGCCTCAAGCACTACTTCCTGGTGGAGTTCCCGCAGGAGCCGGGCGCGCTGCGCCGCTTCCTGGACGAGGTGCTCGGCCCGGACGACGACATCGTGCTGTTCGAGTACGTCAAGCGCGACAACCGCGAGACCGGCGCGGCGCTGTGCGGCGTGGAGATCGGCGGCCGCGAGGACTACGACCCCCTGTGGGCCCGGATGAAGGCCAGCCCGCTCAAGATCCAGCACGTCGCACCGGGCTCGACGGCGTACCGGTTCCTGATCTAGCGATGAGTTCTCGGGCGTCCTCGGGTCTCACCTCCGACCAGGACGACCGCACCCACCGGGAGCAGGCATGGGCCTCATCCACCTCGAGCTGTTCGCCACGCTGGACCTCGTCGGGCAGGCGCCCGGCGGCCCCGACGAGGACCCCGAGGGGTTCCCGTTCGGCGGCTGGCAGGCGCCCCTGATGGACGAGGTCGCCGGCGCGCAGGTCGGCGCCGCGTACGAGGGCACGGACGCCCTGCTGCTCGGCAGGCGGACCTACGACATCTTCGCCGGCTTCTGGCCGCACCAGGACGAGAGCGGTCAGGACGGCGAGATCGCCGCGCTCTTCAACCGGATCCCGAAGTACGTGGCCTCGCGCGGCACGCCCGACCTGACGTGGGCCGGGTCCACGCGGCTCGGCCCGGACCTCGCGACCGCGGTGCGGGAGGTGCGCGACCGGCACGAGAACATCAAGGTCGTCGGCAGCCTTGATCTGGTGCAGACGCTGCTGCGCGAACGGCTCTTCGACCGCCTCGACCTGTGGCTGCACCCGATCATGCTCGGCGTCGGCAAGAAGGTGTTCGACGACGGCGTGGTGCCCGCGAACCTGACCCTGCTCGCACCGGCCGTGACCAGCCCGAAGGGCACGATCCACCTGCGCTACGGGCTGGCGGACGGCTCGCCGGGCACGGGCGACATGAGCGCGCCCGACCGCGGCGTCGGCTGACCTAGGACTTCGCGGGCTCGACCGGCTCGGGTTCGGCCTCGGCGATGCGGGCGTGCAGGCGGTCGCGGATCTCGTCCGGCGTGTACGCCTGCCGCTTGCGCTCGGCGCGCACGACGACCGCGCCGGTCGCCGCGACTCCGACGACGCCCGCGAGTCCGAGCAGCTTCCACAACTTCATTTGCCTAGGCTACCGGTCATGGCCGAAACGCGGATCACCCTGGACGAAGCCGTCAACCTCACCCGGACCGGTGACGTGTGGCTGTTCCGCGGCGACTCGGCGGCCGACCGGGCGATCAGGATGACGACCAACAGCCCGGTCAACCACGTCGGGATGGCCGTGGTCATCGACGACCTGCCGCCGCTGATGTGGCACGCCGAACTGGGCAAGTCGCTGACGGACATGTGGACCGGCACGCACCAGCGCGGGGTGCAGCTGCACGACCTGCGCAGCGCCGTGCTGGTGTGGGCGAACCGGTACGGGCAGCGGGCGTGGCTGCGGCAGCTCGACCACCGGCACACCCGCGAGACCGACGACGCCGTGCTGAAGACGATCGCGCGGCTGGACGGCACGCCGTTCCCGTCGACGGCGAAACTGGCGTCGCGGTGGCTGCGCGGGCGGCTGCCGAAGGTGCGCAAGGGCGTGCCGGACGCGGCGCTGGAGACGGCGTACTGCGCGGAGGTCGTGGCGATCACCTACGAGGCGATGGGGCTGCTGCCCACCGGACGCCGGGTGAACTGGTACGACCCCGGCCGGTTCTGGAGCGGTGACGGGCTGGAGCTGGAACTCGGGGCGGAGCTGAGCGCGGAGATCGCGGTCGACATCCCGGCGTGAACCGGTTCGACACGCCGTAGGACAATCGGGGTATGCAGGTTCAGACCGAGACCGACTGGGTCTCCCGTTTCGCAGACGACGTCATCGCCGAAGCCGAACGCCGCGCGCCCGGCAAACCCATCGTCTGCGCGTCCGGCCTGAGCCCGTCCGGCCCCGTCCACCTCGGCAACCTCCGCGAGGTCATGACGCCGCACCTGGTCGCGGACGAGATCCGCCGCCGCGGCCACGACGTCGTGCACCTGTTGTCGTGGGACGACTTCGACCGGTTCCGCAAGGTCCCGGTCGGGGTCGACCCGGCGTGGGCCGAGCACATCGGCAAGCCGCTCACGTCCGTTCCCGCACCCGAGGGCAGCGAGTACCCGAACTGGGCCGAGCACTTCAAGGCCCCGATGATCGCGGCTCTCGCCGAGCTGGGCATCGAGTACCGGCCCGTCAGCCAGACGCAGATGTACACCTCCGGCGCGTACCGCGACCAGATCCTGCTCGCGGTGCGCGAGCGCGCGAAGATCGACGCGATCCTCGACCGGTACCGCACCAAGGACAAGCCCGTCACCGAGCAGGACGACGAGGAGCAGTACTTCCCGTACAAGCCGTACTGCTCCGAGTGCGACCGCGACATGACGACGGTCACCTCCTACGACGACGAGACGACCGAGCTGACGTACACGTGCGTGTGCGGCCACTCGGAGACCGTGCTGCTCAAGGAGCACAACCACGGCAAGCTCGTGTGGAAGGTCGACTGGCCCATGCGCTGGGCGTACGAGGGCGTCGTGTTCGAACCGTCCGGTGTGGACCACTCGTCCCCCGGCTCGTCGTTCGTCGTCGGCGGCCAGATCGTGCGCGAGGTGTTCGACGGCAAGCAGCCGATCGGCCCGATGTACGCGTTCGTCGGCATCTCCGGCATGGCCAAGATGAGCAGCTCCAAGGGCGGGGTGCCCACGCCGGGCGACGCGCTGGAGATCATGGAGGCCCCGCTGGTGCGCTGGTTGTACGCGCGCCGCAAGCCGAACCAGTCGTTCAAGGTCGCGTTCGACCAGGAGGTCCAGCGCACCTACGACGAGTGGGACGCGCTGGAGCGCAAGATCGCCGACGGCACCGCCGTCGCGGTCGACACGATCGCCCACGACCGCGCGGTCCGCACGGCCGCGGGCCCGCTGCCGACCACGCCGATCCCGATCGCGTACCGCACGCTGGCGTCCATCGTGGACATCACGACCGGCGACCCGTCGCAGACGTTGCGCATCATCCGCGACCTGGACCCGACCCGCCCGGTGTCCACGCTGGACGAGGTCCGCCCCAGGCTCGACCGCGCCGGCCACTGGATCACCACCCAGGTCCCGCTCGACCAGCGGACCAGGGTGCGCGACCACGCCGACGTGGACCTGATCCAGTCCCTCGACGAGCACCAGCGCGAATCCCTGCGCCTGCTCCTCCAGGGCCTGGACAGCCACTGGTCCCTGGACGGCCTGACGGACCTCGTCTACGGCATCCCGAAGGATCAGGCGGGCCTGCCGAGGGACACCAAGCCGACGCCGGAGCTGAAGGTCGCGCAACGCACGTTCTTCGCCCTCCTGTACCGGCTGCTGGTGGGCGTCGAAACCGGCCCCAGGCTCCCCACGCTGCTGCTGGCAGTGGGCGCGGACCGGGTGCGCAAGCTGCTGTCGGACTAGATGCGTGTCGGGGGCCTCGCTGAAGAAGCGAGGCCCCCGGTTCGCTAGGACCCCAGCACGCCGTCCAGCACGGTCTGGGCTTCCTGTTGCAGCAGCGCGAGGTGGTCCGGGCCCTTGAAGGACTCGGCGTAGAGCTTGTACACGTCCTCGGTGCCCGAGGGCCTCGCGGCGAACCAGCCGGACTCCGTCACGACCTTCAACCCGCCGACAGCGGCCCCGTTGCCGGGCGCGTTGGTCAGGCGGTCGAGGATCTTCTCGCCCGCGATCTCCTCCACGGCCACCTGCGACGGGGACAACGCCCCCAAAGCCGCCTTCTGCGCACGAGTCGCGGGTGCGTCGATGCGGGCGTACACGGGGTCGCCCAGCGAGCCCGTCAGCTCCCGGTACCGCTCCGACGGCGTCTTCCCCGTCACCGCGATGACCTCCGACGCCAGCAGCGCCAGGATCAGGCCGTCCTTGTCGGTCGTCCACACCCGGCCGTCGCGCCGCAGGAACGACGCACCGGCGCTCTCCTCGCCACCAAAAGCGATGGACCCGTCCAGCAGCCCCGGCACGAACCACTTGAACCCGACCGGCACCTCGATCAGCCGCCGACCCAGCGACGACGCCACCCGGTCGATGATCGACGAGCTCACCATCGTCTTCCCGATCGCCGCCGAAGGCGACCACCCGTCGCGGTGCGCGTAAAGGTAGTCGATCGCCACGGCGAGGAAGTGGTTCGGGTTCATCAGGCCGCCGTCGGGGGTCACGATGCCGTGCCTGTCCGAGTCGGCGTCGTTGCCCGTGGCCACGTCGAACTCCGCGCGGCGCGAGATCAGCGACGCCATGGCGTACGGGGACGAGCAGTCCATCCGGATGCGGCCGTCCCAGTCGAGCGTCATGAACCCGAACGTGGAGTCCACGACGGGGTTCACGACCGTGAGGTCGAGGCCGTGGCGGTCGGCGATCTCCGACCAGTACGCGACGCTCGCGCCGCCCAGCGGGTCCGCGCCGATGCGCACGCCCGCCGAGCGGATGGCGTCCAGGTCCACGACCGACGGCAGCTCCGTCACGTACAGGTCGAGGAAGTCGAACGGCTCCGCGGACTGGCGGGCGCGGGCGTACGGGATGCGCTCGACCCCGACGAGACCCGCTTCCAGCAGTTCGTTGGCCCGGTCCTGGATGCCCTTGGTGATGCCGGAGTCGGCGGGGCCGCCGTCCGGCGGGTTGTACTTGAAGCCGCCGTCCTCGGGCGGGTTGTGCGACGGGGTCACGACCACGCCGTCCGCCAAGCCGTCGGTACGGCCAGCGTTGTACGACAAGATCGCCAACGACACGGCGGGCGTGGGCGTGTAGCCCTCGCGGCTGTCGACGAGGACGCGCACGCCGTTGGCGACGAACACCTCCAGCGCGGTGACGAACGCGGGCTCGGACAGCGCGTGCGTGTCCCGGCCCAGGTACAGCGGGCCGGTCACGCCCGCGCGCGCCCGGTGCTCGCACACGGCCTGCGCGGCGGCGGCGATGTGGTCGTCGGTGAAGCCGATCCGCAACGCCGACCCGCGGTGGCCGGACGTGCCGAACGCGACCCGCTGCTCGGCGACCGACGGGTCGGGGTGCTCCGCGTAGTACGACGTGACCAGGTGCGCTACGTCGACCAGGTCGGCTCGCGTCGCGGGCTGACCTGCGCGCGGGTGGACTGCCACGGGTGTTCTCCTCGCTCTGGGCTGCGGCTTGAAGCAGACCCCTCCGCGCCCACCGAGGTCAAGGGGACACGTCGGGCTCGGCCTCGACGATCTCCGCGTCCAGGATGTCCACGATCGGGATCGTGTCGTCGCGCTCCGACTTGACGGTCGACGGGGGCGCGGTGTCGACGATGCCGTACTTCTCCTGGAGGTGCCGTTTGCGGTACGCGTGCTCGGCGTCGTCCACGACCCGCCGCAGCGTGGTCGCGTTCAGGCCCGCGCCGATCAGCACGCCGACGACGGGCACGGCCTGGCCGAGCTTGCGCTGGGTGAGCCGGATGCCGAGCTGGGCGTAGACCTGCTCGACGACCTTGGTCACGACGTTCTGCCGCAGCTGGTCCCACGTGTGCTTGCGGGCCAGGCCCTGTACCAGCTTGTTCAGCTCCAGGTAGGCGGCGGCCTTGGTCACGTCCGAGGACGTGCCGAGGTTCAGCACGCCCAGCGCGAACATCTGCTCCTCGGGCCGGGCCAGGTCGTAGCCGTAGTAGGCGGCCACGTGCGCGACCGCCCGCTGGCTCGCGACCAGCACGGCGGCGGCGTCCGCGGCCATCGCGCCGACCACGACGCCCGCGCCGGGGGCGCCGCCGCTCGCGACCCCGAGCAGTTCGCCGCCGGAGACCGCGAGGCCCGCGGCGGCGCCCTGCACGGTGGACGCGGTCATGTAGGCGAGGTCGAGCCGAGGCTTGACCTTGTCCATCTCGCTGAGCGGCAGCTTCCGGATGTCCTCGATCTCCGCCACGTCGTGGCCGCGCTTCTGGTACGCCTTCAGCACGGCCCCGGACCGGACGCTGGCCCGCGCGGCGCGCGAACCGAGGTCGGTGAAGCCGCCGAGGGCCTTCATCAGCAGTCCCTGGAACTGCTCGGATCCGGGGATCATCTCGATGCGGCGCTTGGCGACCTCGCCCGTCCGGTGCAGCCGGTCCCGCACGACCGCGGGCAGGAACGAGCGCTCGGACGGCTTCTCGCTCGCGATCAGCGCGTCCCACGCCTCGCCGTCGTACTCGGACATCCCGCTGCGAAACGACATCCCACCAACCTACCTACTCGTACGAGATCGCGTTCAGCACGTTGAGGCGCGCCGCTCGGATGGCGGGCAGGATCGCCGCGACCACGCCGACCACCGCCGCCACCGCCAGGTAGGTACCCATTTGCGTCCACGGGAACCCGAGTTCGGTGATCCCCTCGTCCTCGAGCGCCTTGACGGTCGCCACGCCGAGCCCGCTGCCGACCAGCAGCCCGAGCAGCGCGCCGAACACCGAGATCACCACGGACTCCACGGTGATCATCCGCATCACCTGCGACCGGCGCATGCCGATGGCCCGCAGCAGTCCGAGTTCACGGGTCCGCTCGATGACCGACAGGGCCAGGGTGTTGATCACGCCGAGGACGGCGATGAGGATCGCCAGCGCCAGCAGGACCTGCACCATGAGCAGCACGGTGTCGAGCTGCGCCGCCTGCTCCTTCACGAACGCGCTGCGGTCCTGCACGGTGACCTCGGGGTTGTCGGCGAACAGCCCCTCGACCCGCTTCTGGACGTCGGCGACGGCCGTTCCCCCGGCGACCTTGGCGTAGGCGTCGGTCACCTGCGGTCGGGTGAAGTCCGCGGCCGCGGCGGACGCGATCTGCACGCCCTCCATCACGCCGTTCTTGGCGTAGACGACGGCGACCGCGTACGTCCGCTGCTCCCCCTTGGCGAGTTGCACGGTCATCGTGCTGCCGACGTGGAGGTTCCGCTCCCGCGCGGTGTCCTCGCCGACGGCGACCGTGCGGCCGGTGACGGCGCCGAACGAGCCCTCCACGGCCTTGAGGCCGAACAGCCGCTGCATCGCCGGGTAGTCGGTGGCGGCCAGCAGGTACTCCCGCTCGCCGTCGACGAGGGCGGTGTCGCCCTGGAAGCCGAAGGCGGACTCGACGCCGGGCGTCGCCTTGACCTTGTCCAGCACCTCGGGCGCGAACGAGCCGGAGTCGCCGCCGATGATCAGGTCGGCGGAGATCTGCGTGTCGGCGACCTTGGTGATGCTGGCCGTCGCGGACGTCAGGACGATGCTCACGCCGGTGATCAGCGCGATGCCGACCATGAGCGCGGCGGCGGTGATGGCCGTGCGGCGCGGGTTGCGGGCGGAGTTGCGGCGGCCGAGCGTGCCCGGCATCGACCACGACAGCAGGCCGCCGACGACCGCGACGACCGGCTTGCTGATCAACGGGGTCAGCAGCGCGACGCCGAGGAACGCGAGCAGGATGCCGGAGAACACCATCCACAGCACGCCGTTGCCGAAGCCGAACCCGAGCAGCGTGCCGCCCGCGGCGGACAGCACCGCGCCCGCGACGGTCGGCTTGGTCAGCGGCCGGTCCGGGGTGGCGGCCTCGCGCATCGCCGCGACCGGCGCGATCCGGGAGGCGCGGACGGCCGGGAACACCGACGCGGCCATCGTGACGAGGATGCCGACGGCGAACGAGGAGATCACCGCGGCGGCCGGGAGGCCGATGCTCGCGAGCTGGAGGCTGCCGCCGCCGAACGTGGCGAACAGGCTCGCCAGCAGCGCGCCGACGCCCACGCCCGCGGCGAGGCCGACGACCGAGGCGATCACTCCGATCACCAGCGCCTCCAGCACGACCGAGGTCATCATCTGCTTGCGGCTCGCGCCCATCGCCCGCATCAGCGCGAGCTCCTTGGTCCGCTGCGCCACGATGATGGAGAACGTGTTGAAGATGATGAACGTGCCGACGAAGAGGGCGATCCCGGCGAAGCCGAGCAGGATGTAGTTGAAGAACTCGAGGCCCTCGCCGATCGAGTCGGTCTGCGCCTTCGCCAGCTCAGCGCCGGTCTTCACCTGGTAGTCCGCGCCGACCGCGTCCACGATCCGGTCGCGCAGGACGTCCTGGGTCACGCCGTCGGCGGCCTGGACCGTGATGGTGCTGACGGTGTTCGGCTCGCCGAGCAGCACGCGGTGCGCGGTCCGCGGCGCGAAGCTCATGCTCAGCTCGCCGCCGAGCGAGTCGCGGCCGCCCTGGTAGCCGTAGACGCCGACGACCTTGAAGGTCTCCTTGGGCAACGACGTGAGCACGGCGATGTCGTCGCCGACGGCGAACCCGCCGGACTTGGCCAGGAACCCGCCCAGCACGACCTCGTTGTCGGCGGTCGGGGCGCGGCCCTCCCGCAGCACCCGTCTGCCGGACAGGTCCTCGCCCCAGGCGTCGCCGAACCGCGGCGCGCCGCTGGTGGTCATCACCTTGCCGTTCTTGCCGATCGGGCGCGCCGACCCGGTCACGTCGCCGACGGCGGCCTTCACGCCCGGCACGGCCTTCACCTTGTCCACAGTGGACTCGGGCAGCGTCGCCACCGCGTCCGTGGGGTCGCCGCCGCCGTTGTCGCCCGTCTTGGGCTTCACGCCGACCTGGGCGTCGACTCCCGTGTAGACGCTGGAGAACAGGGCGTTGAACGACCGGTCGAGCGTGTCGGTCAGCACGAACGAGCCGGACACGAACATCACGCCTAGCACGACGGCGAGTCCGGACAGCACCAGGCGCAGCTTGCGCGCCATCAGGCTCTTGAGCGTGGCCCTGATCATCGCGCGACCACGCCGTCGAGGCTCTTCATCATGTCCAGCACGGCGTCGGCGGTCGGCTCCAGCAGCTCGCTGACGATCCTGCCGTCCGCCAGGAAGATCACCCGGTCCGCGTAGGACGCCGCGTTCGCGTCGTGCGTCACCATCACCACGGTCTGGCCGAAGTCCCGCGCGGACCGCTGGAGGAACCCGAGCACCTCCGCGCCGGACGTGGAGTCCAGGTTGCCGGTCGGCTCGTCGGCGAACACGACCTCGGGGCGGCTGACCAGCGCGCGGGCGCAGGCCACGCGCTGCTGCTGGCCGCCGGAGAGCTGCGTCGGCCGGTGGCTCAACCGGTCCCGCAGGCCCACGGTGTCGATGACCGTGTCGAACCACGCCCGGTCGACCTCGCGGCCGCCGATGGCCAGCGGCAGCACGATGTTCTCCTCCGCGGTCAGCGTCGGCAGCAGGTTGAACTGCTGGAAGATGAAGCCGACCTTGGTGCGTCTCAGGTCCGTGAGGCCCCGGTCCTTCAACCCGGTCACCTTGGTGTCCCCGACGAACACCTCGCCGGAGTCCACGTCGTCGAGTCCCGCGAGGCAGTGCATGAGCGTCGACTTGCCGGACCCCGACGGACCCATGATCGCGGTGAACCGCCCCCGCTCGATCTCCACCGAGACGGCGTCGAGCGCGGTCACGGTGGCCTCCCCCGAGCCGTAGACCTTCGTCACGCCCACGGCCCTCGCCGCGACGGTCGTCGCCGTCCGCATGGTCGCTGTCACCGGATCCCCTTTTCCCCACGTCGTTGGTGTGCTGGGGAAATCCTGCCGATCGGCGGAGCGGGGCGCGTCGGGTAGGAACCCCATTCCACGCCGGGGGCCACCCCGAACCGGCCTAGGGGTTCAGCCCTGACGGGCCGCCGACGGCCCCTTCGGTCGAAGGGCTCGGGTCACGAGTCCAGGCTCGCCAGGGCGTCGAAACCGCGTTCCATCAACGTCGGCAGGTCGTCCGCGCCGTCCCCGTCGACCCACGTGCTCAGCGCGGTCGTCAACGCCCCCAGCGCGGCGGCGGCGAGCACGCGCAGCTCGAACGTGACCTCGCCGCCGGTCCGGGCCGCCAGCGCCTCGACGAACAGCGCCTGCGTGCTGTCGCCGTTGCGCCACTGCCTGCCGCGCAGCGCCGGGGTGGTGAGGATGAGCCGGGTGCGGACGAGCAGGGCGTCCTTGTCGGTGTCGTAGACCGCGCGCATCCCGCGGACGACCGCCTCCCGCAGCGCGGCCAGCGGGCCGAGGTCGGCGGGCTGGGCGCGGATGAAGTCGATCAGCAGGGGGTCGTACTCGTCGTTCTCCACGACCGCTTCCTTGCTGGGGAAGTAGCGGAAGAACGTCATGGGCGAGACCTCGGCGGCGGCCGCGATCTGCTCCACGGTCGTCGCGTCGTAGCCGTTGGCCAGGAACAGCCGCAGCGCGTGCTCCTGGATGGCCTTCCTGGTGCGGGCCTTCCGCTGCTCGCGCAGTCCCGGTGCTGGTGAACTCACGTGCCCAGGATGCCGGTCAACCACGAGTCGAGCGCGTCGGGCACCTCCTTCCCGCGCCAGGCGAGGTGGCCGTCGGGGCGGATCAGCAGCGTGTCGCCGTCGGCGGGCAGCACGGTGACGCGCTCCTCCCCCAGCCTCTTGCGGGCCACGAGCGCGCACCCCTCACCGCCGAACAGCACCCAGCGCGTGCCCAGTTCGGCGTGCAGGCGGCTGGGAGTGCCGTCCACGACCACCGGGCGGTCGGGCACGCGGTCGCCGGGGCGCGGTCCGCCGCCGAGCCGGTGGCCGCCGAGCGGTCCGCCTCGGTAGGTGACCTTGAGCTGCGAGGACTTCTCCCAGATGGCCTTCTGCACGAACCGGCGGTTCATCAGCGGCACCACCACGTGGTCGCGGAGGAACCGGGCGGCCGCGGACTCGCCGACGAGCACGGCGGTCATGCCGCTGGTGGTCGACAGCACGCCCTCGGCGATCGGCCGCCGTTCGGCCTCGTAGGTGTCCAGCAGGGTCGGCTCGGCGCGGCCGGAGGCCACCAGCGCGAGCTTCCACGCCAGGTTCTCCGCGTCGCCGAGGCCGGTGTTCATGCCCTGGCCGCCGAACGGGCTGTGGATGTGGGCGGCGTCGCCCGCGAGCAGCACGCGGCCGACGCGGTAGGTGTCGGCGAGCCTGCGGTGGAAGCGGAAGCTCGAGGTCCACGCGGTCGAGGTGACCACCGCGTCCGGCAGGTTCCCCTTGGCGCGCAGCAGGCCGGCCATGGTCGCGGCGACGTCGCCGTCGTCGGGGAACCCCGCGGGCGCGGGGGCCATCAGCCGCCACACGCCTCCCGGCAGCGGGAACGCGGCCAGCATGTCCTCTCCGCTGAGCCACACCGCGACGGCGTCCCGGTCCAGCGGCAGGTCGACGTGGGCGTCGGCGAGCAGGAACCGCTCGACCAGCGGAGCGCCGGGGAAGCCGATGCCCGCGGCCTTGCGCACGGCGCTGTGCGCGCCGTCGCAGCCGACGAGCCAGTCCGTCCGCTCCACCCGGCCACCGGTCGTCGTGACCAGGACGCCGGACGCGTCCCGCTCCAGGCCCTCCAGCGCCGTTCCCCACTCGATCACGCCGCCGAGTTCGGCGAACCGGCGGCGCAGCTCCCCCTCCACCTCGGCCTGCGAGATCATCAGGCCGCGCCGCTTCACCAGCTTCGTGACCTGGCCGACCTTCAGGTCCCCCAACGGTTTCCCGTTGACGGCGATGGCGATCCGGGCGATGCCGATGGACCGCTCGGGGAGGTCGCCCAGCGCTCCGAGGCGGTCGAGCACCTCCACCCCGCGGGGCTGGAGGCCGAGCGCGCGGGACGTGACGGCGGGCCCCTCGGCCCCGTCGACCACCCGCACCGGGATTCCCGCACCGAGCAACCCGCACGCCAGCACGAGTCCGGTCGGTCCTGCTCCTACGACGGTGATGTTCACGGGTGAAGTGTTACTCACTATCAACTGATAGTCAATAACACTTTCTCGGGTTGCGAGGTCCGGCAGACTTCCGATCATGAGCGGAGCACTGGTGACGGGTGGAGCGCGCGGAGTCGGCGCGGCGGTGGCGAGGGCGTTGGCCGGAGCGGGGATGCGGGTGGCGGTGCACGCCAGGGCGGACGTGGCCGCGGCCGAGGCGGTGGTGAAGGCGCTGCCGGGCGACGGGCACGCGGTGGTGAGCGGCGACCTCGCCGACCCGGACGCGGTCGCGGCGTTCGTCGCGGAGGCGGTCGCCGCGCTCGGCGAGGTGGACGTGCTGGTCAACAACGCCGGGATCTACACCGAGCACCCGCTGCCGACGACGTCGTACGCGGAGTGGATCGCCGAGTGGCGGCGGACCACGGACGTCAACGTGCTGGGCGTCGCGAACACCACGTGGTGCTTCGTCGACCACCTGCGCACCCGGCCCCGCGGACCGGAGGGGGCGCGGATCATCACGGTCGGCTCGCGCGGCGCCTACCGGGGTGAGCCCACTGCCCCCGCGTACGGCGCCTCGAAGGCCGCTGTGCACTCGTTGACGCAGTCGCTCGCGGTGTCGCTGGCTCCGCTGGGCGTCGCCGTGACGGCCGTGGCGCCGGGGTTCGTGGACACCGACATGACCTCGGACATCCTCGCGGGCGAGCGCGGCGACGCGATCCGCGCCCAGAGCCCGTTCGGCAGGGTCGCCACCCCCGACGACATCGCGTCGGCCGTGGCGTGGCTCGCGACACCCGGCGCGGGCTGGGCGAGCGGCGCGGTCATCGACCTGAACGGAGCCTCTCACCTGCGGTAGCGGCGACCCGCCAGCGCTCGGCGCGCTTGGCCACGGCGTAGGTGTAGCCGATGGACACGAACAGCAGCGGCATCACCACGACGGCGAGCGGCACGCCCACCAGGAACAGGTCGGCGGACGCGAGGTTCGCCCGGAACGCCCACACCGGCACGCCCACCATGGACACCGCCAGCCCACCCCACAGCACCACCATGACCACGAGCCACAAACCCCTGGACAGCAGCAGATCGACCGGTCCACGCCGAGGCGGCGGCGCGTCCCGGTCGATCTGCTGCTGT
>Ga0247771_1000060_pt1 | contig 47990 bp, 24 predicted proteins | sample UWRJL197509C6_FD_179948 | JGI IMG/M metagenome (GOLD analysis project Ga0247771, IMG submission 179948) | Plant litter microbial communities from Arlington Agricultural Research Station in Wisconsin, United States - UWRJ-L197-509C-6 | ecosystem: Environmental > Terrestrial > Plant litter >... | reverse complement strand
AAGTCGACCCAGTTGACGTTGAGCAGGCCACCGCTGTCGTTGCTGCCGCTGGGTTTGCGGACCACGAAGAACAACGGTCCGCTCGCCGTCGGCGGTGAGGTGAGCGGGACCTCGAAGTCCTGGTAGGTCTGCCACCCGCCGGTGCCCGGCACGACGGCCGTGCCCAGCAGCGTGCCCGTGGCGGAACCCGCGCGGACCTCTATCCGGCCGCCGCCGGACCCGGACGCGGCGCGGAACCGCAGGCCGTCGACGCCGGTCAGGCTGACCGGGTCGAACGTCCAGTAGTCGCCGTCCTCGATGTTGCCGATGTCCTGGCCGCCGCCCGCGGGGTCGGACGCCGTCTCCGGCACCACGCCGATGCCGCCGGTGCCCGTGCCGCCCTCGACCCGGCCGGTGGCGGTGAAGTACTCGGCTTCCTTGCGCTTGGTCTGCAACACGACCTGCGAACGACCGGTCAACGGGCGGGCGCCGTCGACACCGCCGTGGTCGGTGTAGGACGCCTCCAGCACGTAGAAGATGTTGTCGCCGTCGCTGTGCCCGGACGACAGGGTCGTCTGGACCGTGCCCTCGCAACCGGTGTACTGGTCGAGCGGGTGGCCGTGCGAGTCGTGGCCGAGGATCGCCTGCAACCCCACCTGGGCGCAGTCGATCGTGCCGTCCTCGGGGTCGGACACCGCGACGCTGTACCGGATCTGGTCGCCGAACTCGAACAGCCCGCCGTTCGGCGGCAGCGTCAGGGTCACGGTCGGCGCGGTGTTGCCGACGGTGATCGGCACGCTGGCGCTCGCGGACTTGCCGCCGGAGCCGGTCACCGTGAGGGTGGCGGTGAAGTTGCCGACCACCGGGTAGGTGTGGCCGGGGTTCGCCTCGGTCGAGTCGACCGTGCCGTCGCCCTCGAAGTCCCAGGCGTAGGCGAGTTCACCGCCGTCCGGGTCGCGAGAGCCCTCGCTGGAGAACTTCACCTGCAACGGCGCGGGCCCGTTGGTCTTGTCCGCGCTCGCCTTCGCGGTCGGCTCGCGGTGGCCGCGCACGTAGTCGATGCGGTAGATGCCGGAGTCGGTGTTGTCGCCGCCGAACCCGGAGCCCCACTCGATCAGGTACAGCGCCCCGTCCGGCCCGAACTCGAAGTCCATCGGCTTCTTGAAGCCGAACGACGCGAAGATCCGGTTGATGTCGACCAGTTCGCTGCCGTCGGACGACAGCTGCATCGAGTACAGGTCGTCCTGCGTCCACTCGCCGAAGACGGCCTTGCCGTCCCAGTACGCGGGCCACTTGCGGTCCGAAGTGGACGCCGCGTCGTACCGGTAGGTCGGGCCCGCCATCGGCGCGCCGCCGGTCAACTCGGGGAACGCGGGGTCGGCGTTGTAGTGGTAGTACGCCGTCGCCGGCACCACCGGCGGCAGGTCGGTCAGGCCGGTGTTGTTCGGCGAGGTGTTCTTCGGCGCGGCGCAGTCGAAGGCCGCGCCGGACGTACCCGTGGCGAAGTCGTAGTCCACGTACGGCTTGTTGTTGCCCACGCAGTACGGCCAGCCGTAGTTGCCGGACCCGTTGAGGATGTTCCACTCCACGGTGTTCTCCGGCCCGCGGGTCGGCGAGGCGGTGCCCGCGTCCGGCCCGTAGTCGGCGACGAGCAGCTTGTGCGTCTTCGGGTCCACGCCGATCCGGAACGGGTTGCGGAAGCCCATCGCGTAGATCTCCGGCCGGGTCTTCGCCGTGCCGGGCGCGAACAGGTTGCCCGCGGGGACGGTGTAGGTGCCGTCGGCCTCGGGGTGGATGCGCAGCACCTTGCCGCGCAGGTCGTTGGTGTTCGCGGAGGTGCGCTGGGCGTCCCAGGTGGAACGGCCCGCGCGCTCGTCGATCGGGCTGTAGCCGTCGGAGGCGAACGGGTTGGAGTTGTCGCCGTTGGCGAGCCACAGGTCGCCGGTCGCGTGGTCGAACGCCATGCCGCCGCCGTGGTGGCAGCACTCCTCGCGCTGCACCGGCACGTCCAGCACGACCTTCTCGCTGGCCGGGTCGAGCGTGTCGTCGGCCCTGATGGTGAAGCGCGACAACCGGTCGACGTTCACGCCCGGCGGCGAGTAGTAGAGGTACATCCACCGGTTGGTGGCGAAACCGGGGTCCAGCACGAGCCCGAGCAGGCCGCTCTCGTTGGCGGTGAACACGTCCAGGTGCCCGACCGCCGCGAGACCGCCGCCGTTCGGGCGGATGACCTTGATGTCGCCGAGCCGGTCGACGTAGTAGACGCGGCCGTCGGCGGCGACCTCCAGCATCATCGGGTTGGACGTGTTGTCGTCCAGGGTGACCTTCTCGAACCCGCTGTCCAGGTCGGCCGAGCAGTCCGCGGCCTCGACGCCCGCCGCGGTCCGCAGGCCGCCGAGCAGGTGGGACAGGAACTGCGGGTCGGAGTAGGACTCGATGGTGTGGCCGAGGCCGGTGTACCAGGAGCGGCCGCCGTCGTAGTCGCGGCACCAGGAGATCGGGTGGTCCGACCCCATCGTGCCGCCGCTGTAGGTCTTCTCGTCCAACGACGCCAGCACGTGCGAGGTGCCGCGCGGGTTCGTGCGGAAGTCGTACAGCTCGTCGAACCGGCTCCACCGGCTCGGCAGGCCCGCCGTCGACGGGTGGGTCGGGTCCTCGACCTTCACGGTCGCCTGCTGCTGCGCGGGGTGCTGCTTGAAGTACGCGCCGACCAGGCTGCCGTACCAGGCCCAGTCGTACTCGGTGTCGGACGCGGCGTGCACGCCCGCGTAGCCGCCACCGCCGCGCACGTACCGCTCGAACGCCGCCTGCTGCGTGGCGTCCAGCACGTCGCCCGTGGTGGACAGGAACACGACGACCTGGAACCTCGCCAGGTTCTCGTCGGTGAACGCCCCCGCGTCCTCGGTCGCGACCACGTCGAAGTGGTGGTCGCGACCGAGTGCCTGGATCGCGGCGATGCCCGCGGGGATGGAGTCGTGCCGGAAACCGGCCGTCTTGCTGAACACCAGCGCGCTGAACTCGACGTGCAGCGCGACCGGCTGGGCGAGCGCGGACGCCGCGCCACCTCCCAGCGCGAGCAGCGCTGCCAGAACCAGGACGAAGAGCCTTCTGACCATTGTCCTTGCCTTCCCCCGACGTACGACCGACCTACAGGGCGTCCTCGACACTCGTCCACGTGCTGTCCCGCGCCGCGCTCGTCTCGACCGCGGCCAGCACCCGTTGCACCCTCAGTCCGTCCTCGAAGGACGGTGAGGGATCTCGTTCCTCCGCGATCGCCGTCACGAAGTCGAAGACCTCGTGGGTGAACGCGTGCTCGTACCCGAGACCGTGGCCCGGCGGCCACCACGCCGACAGGTACGGGTGCGAGCCCTCGGTGACCAGCACCCGGCGGAACCCGGCGGTGTCCGGCCCCTCGGTGTGGTCGTGGAACGACAGCTCGTTCATCGACTCGAAGTCGAACGCGACGCTGCCCGCGGACCCGTTCACCTCGATCCGCATGGCGTTCCTGCGGCCGGTGGCGAACCGCGTGGCCTCGAACGACCCGAGCGCGCCGCCCGCGAACCGCGCGGTGAACAGGGCGGCGTCGTCCACGGTGACCTGCCCGCGTTCCGCGCTGCCCGCCGCCGTGAGCCCCGACGACTCGGCGACCAGCGGGCGTTCGGTGATGAAGGTCTCAGTGACCCCGCTGACCCCGGTGATGAGGTCGCCGGTGAGGAACTGGGCGAGGTCGATGATGTGCGCGCCAATGTCGCCCAACGCGCCCGAGCCCGCCTTCGCCTTCTCCAGCCGCCACACCAGCGGGAAGTCCGGGTCGACGATCCAGTCCTGGAGGTACTGGGCGCGGACGTGCCGGATCGTGCCGAGCCTGCCGTCGGCGATCAGTTTGCGCGCCAACGCGAGCGCGGGCACGCGGCGGTAGTTGAACGCCACCATCGACCGGACGCCCCGCTCCCGCGCCGCGCGCGCCGCCTCGGCCATCGCGACGGCCTCCGCGACCGTGTTGGCCAACGGCTTCTCGCACAGCACGTGCTTGCCCGCGGCCAGCGCGGCGACGGCGATCTCGGCGTGCGAGTCGCCGGGCGTGCAGATGTCCACCAACCCGACGTCCTCGCGCGCCACCAACGTCTTCCAGTCCGTCTCCACCGACGCCCAGCCGAGCTTGCCCGCCGCCGCGCGCGCCTTGGCCTCGTCCCGGCCGCACAGCGCGACCATGTCCGGGGTCAGCGGCAGGTCGAACACCCGGTGCGCGGTGCGCCACGCCTGCGAGTGGGCGGCGCCCATGAAGGCGTAGCCGATCAGGCCCACGCCGATGTGTGCGGTCATCGCTTTCCCTCTACTCGAACGAGAACGGCAGGTACTGGTCGACGTTGTCCTTCGTCACGACGGCGGAGGACAACGTGACCGACGCCGGGATCTCCTGCTCCGCGAGGTCGCCCATGCCCTTGGCCTGGCCCAGCAGCCGGGCCAGCCGGATCGCCGAGGCGGCCATCGTCGGCGGGTACAGCACGGTCGCCTTGAGCACGGAGCTGTCGGACTTGATCTGCTCCATCGCCGCCTTCGAGCCCGCGCCGCCGACCATGACGAACCCGGTCCGCCCGGCCTGCGCGATCGCCTGCAGCGCCCCGATCCCCTGGTCGTCGTCGTGGTTCCACATGGCGTCGAACTGCGGGTACGCCTGGAGCAGCTCGGCCATCCTCGACTGCCCGGTCTGCACGTTGAACTCCGCGGCGGCCCTGCCGACCTTGCGGATGCCGGGGAAGTTCTTCAGCGCGTCGTCGAAGCCCTGGGTGCGCTGCGTCGTCAGCTCCAGCGTGTCGATGCCCGCCAGCTCGATGACGGACCCCTTGCCGTTCAACACCTTTCCGAGGTAGTTGCCCGCGTTGAGGCCCATCCGGTAGTTGTCGCCGCCGATCCACGTGCGGTAGCTCTGCGCGGAGTCGAAGATCCGGTCCAGGTTGATGACCGGGATCCCCGCGTCCATCGCCTTGCGGCCCGCCGGGGTCATCTGCTTGCCGTCGGCGGGCAGCACCACCAGCACGTCGACCTTCTGGTTGATCAGCGAGTCGATCTGGCTGGCCTGCGTCGCCGCGTCGTTGGAGCCCTCGGTGATGACGAGTTCGACGTCGGTGTATCTCCTGGCCTCGGTGCGGGCGTTGGTGTTGATGGCGTTGAGCCACCCGTGGTCGGCCTGCGGTCCGGCGAAGCCGACCTTGACCTTCTTGCCCGGCTCCGCGTTCGCGGAGTTCTGCGCGCCGCCCTGCGGGGCGGGCGGGGGCCCGTCGACGTTGCTCGTGCACGCCGAGGCGAGCGCGGCGGCGCCGAGCGCGGAAGCACCGGCGAGGAGGGTGCGGCGGTTCAAGCCGGTCATGGTGAAGTCCTCTCTGCGGCCGCCCGGCGCTGGATCAGCACGGCGACGACGATGATCAGGCCCTTGGTGATCTGCTGCACTGCGGTGGACAGGTTGTTGAGCGTGAACAGGTCGCTGATCGTGGTGAACACGAGCACGCCGAGCACCGAGCCGACGAGGGTGCCGCGACCGCCGGAGAGCAGCGTGCCGCCGATGATCACCGCGGCGATGGCGTCCAGCTCGTAGAGGTTGCCGTTGGCGGAAGTGCCGCTGCTGGTGAGGATGATCAGCATGACGCTGGCGATCCCGCAGCACAGCCCGGACAGGACGTAGAGCAGGAGCGTGTGCCGCCGGACGTCGATGCCCGCGAGCCGGGCCGCCTCCGGGTTGCCGCCGATCGCGAACGTGCGGCGGCCGAACGTGGTGCGGTTGAGCAGGAACCAGCCGATCACGGCGACCACCACGAAGATGATCACCAACGGCGGGATCCCCAGGACGTAGGACTTCTTGTACCCGAGGTCGACCAGCGACTGGTTCTTGAACGTCACGGTCTGCGTCTTGCCCTGCGACAGCTGGATCGCCAGCCCCCGCGCGCTGGCCAGCATCGCCAGCGTGCCGATGAACGCGACCAGCCGCCCGTAGGCGATGAGCAACCCGCTCACCAGCCCGGCCCCGACACCGACGGCCAAGGCGCAGAAGACGATCCCGCCGATGCCGTAGGACTGGGTCGCCTTCGTGGTGGCCCACACCGTCGACAGCGCGACGACCGCGCCCACCGACAGGTCGATGCCGCCACCGATGATCACGAACGTCATGCCGACCGTGATCACGCCGATGATCGACGACAGGGTGAGGATCAGCACCACGTTGTCGACCCGCAGGAACTGGTCGGGCTTGGTGACCGCCCCGACGACGGCCAGCGCCACCAGCACGGCGACCAGGCCCAGGTTCCGCAACTCCCCGATCTTCCCGGCGGCGAACCGCTTTCTCGTGACCACGATGTCATTCATCCGGGTGATCGCCCCTCTCCTTGGGCGTAGGTGCGCCGAGAAGTACGGCATGATTCGAGCCGTGGGGATCCAAGGCGTGAAGCGAGCGTTCAAGTACCGCTTCCACCCGACCTCGGAGCAAGCCGAGCAGCTCAGCCGCACCTTCGGCAGCATCCGACTCGTCTACAACAGGGCGCCGGAACACCGGGGTCGCGTCTACGTCACCGAATCGCGGTCGATGACCTACGCGCAGTCCTCGGCCGCTTTGACCGCGTGGAAGAAGACCGACGACCTCAAGTTCCTCAACGAGGTGTCCTCGGTGCCGTTGCAACAGTCGTTGCGGCACTTGCACAGCGCGTTCACGGCGTTCTTCGAGAAGCGCTCCCGGTACCCGTCCTTCAAGTCCAAGCGGAAGTCCCGCGCATCCGCGGAGTACACCAAGTCCGCGTTCACGTTCCGCGACGGACGACTCACCCTGGCCAAGCAGACCGAGCCACTCGACATCGTGTGGTCCCGCCCCCTGCCAGTGGGAGCGGAACCGTCCACGGTCACCGTGTCGCGCGACGCGGCAGACCGCTGGCACGTGTCCATCTTGGTCGATGACCTGACCGTACGACCCTTGCCACCGGTCGATCAGGCCATAGGCTTGGACGCGGGAATCACCACCCTCGTGACCTTGTCCACCGGCGAGAAGATCATCAACCCCCGCCACGAACGGATGGACCACGCCAAGCTGGCCAAGGCGCAGCAGGTCTTGGCCTGGAAGGCCACGGGGTCGGGCAACCGGGCCAAGGCTCGATTGCGCGTTGCCAGGATCCATGCCCGCATCACCGATCGGCGCCGGGACCACCTGCACAAGCTGACCACTCGACTCGTCCGTGAGAACCAAACGGTCGTGATCGAGGACCTCAGCGTCCGGACCATGGTGCAGAACCGCCGGCTCGCTCGCGCGATCAGCGATGCCGCGTGGTCGGAACTGCGAGCCATGCTGGAGTACAAAGCGGCTTGGTACGGCCGGACCGTGGTGGCGGTCGACCGGTGGTTCCCTTCGTCGAAACTCTGCTCCGACTGCGGAACGACGGTCGAATCGCTGCCGTTGAACGCCCGCGAATGGACGTGCCGATGCGGCATCGTCCATGATCGGGACGTCAACGCGTCCCGCAACATCCTCGCCGCCGGGCTGGCGGAGAGGCGAAACGCCTGTGGAGGGCCTGTCAGACCCGAATCGCGCCGGCGACGACGGCAGGGCCTGGTGAAGCAGGAATCCCAGACCGTGAGGTCCGGACTTCCCGCGCGTCAAAGCGGTGAGTGATGTCAACCGGCGGTTCCCTCCATGACCAGGTCCAGCACCCGGTGCTCGTCGATCTCGCGGGCGTCCACCTCGGTGACCACGCGGCCCTCCCGCAGCACCAGCACGCGGTCCGCGAGGCCCAGCACCTCGGGCACCTCGCTGGACACCAGCAGCACGGCGACGCCGGAGTCGGCGACCGCGCGGATCACCGCGTACAGCTCGGCGCGGGCGCCGACGTCGACACCGCGGGTGGGCTCGTCCAGCAGCAGGAGCTTGCAGCCCTTGAGCAGCCAGCGGGCCACGACGGCCTTCTGCTGGTTGCCGCCGGACAGCGTGCCGACCGCGCGGCGGACGTCGGCGGGACGCAGGTCGAGCGCCTCGGTCTGCTTGCGCGCGTCGGCGACCTCCCGGCCCTGCCGCATCCAGCCCAGGCGGGCGTAGCGGCGCAGCGAGGCCAGGGACACGTTGCGCGCCACCGAGTCCAGCAGCAGCAACGCCTGGCTCTTGCGCTCCTCGGGCGCGAGGCCCATCCCGTCGCGCACCGCGCGCGTCACCCGGCCGGGGGTGAGCGCGCGGCCGTCGAACACGACCCGGCCGGACGTGGCCCGGCGGGCGCCGTAGATCGTCTCCAGGATCTCCGACCGGCCGGAGCCGACGAGCCCGGCCAGGCCGACGATCTCCCCGCGCCGCACGGAGAACGTCACGTCGGCGAACGCCCGGTCGAGCGTCAGCCCCTCCACGGACAGGACTTCCGGGTGCTCCGCGTGGTGGCCGGACGCGGGTCGCTCCGGGAAGACGAACTCGACCGTGCGGCCGGTCATCGAGGCGACGAGCTGCGTCGTCGGCGTGGTGCGCGCGGGCAGGCCGACCGCCACCGTGCGGCCGTCCTTCAGGACCGTGACGCGGTCGCCGATCTCGCGGATCTCGTCCAGGCGGTGGGAGATGTAGACGACCGCCACGCCGTCGGCGGCCAGTTCGCGGATCACCCGGAACAGGTTCTCGACCTCGTCGGCGGCCAGCACGGCGGACGGCTCGTCCATCACGATCAGCCGCGCGTCGTGGGACAGGGCCCGCGCCATGCTCACGATCTGCTTGCCCGCGGCGGACAACCGGCCCACCTCGCGGCCGACCGGGATCTCCGGGTGGCCGAGCCGGGCGAGCAGGTCGCGGGCCGCGGCGGCGGTCTCGCCGCGCCGCACCCACCCGGCGGTGGCGCGCTCGTGGCCGAGGAAGACGTTCTCCGCCACCGAGAGCCCGTCGACGAGGTCCAGCTCCTGGTAGATCGTGGCGATGCCGCGGCGCATGGCCGAGGTCGGCGTGGGCAGCGACACCGGCTCCCCCGCCCAGGCGATCTCGCCGTCGTCCGGCTGGTGCGCGCCCGCGAGGACCTTGATCAGCGTGGACTTGCCCGCGCCGTTCTGGCCGAGCAGGCAGTGCACCTCGCCAGCGCGGACCTCCAGGTCGACGCCGTCGAGCGCGCGCACGCCGGGGAACTCCTTGACGATGCCGGACATCCGCAACAGCACGGGGCTCATCCGCTGCTCCTGACCGAGGTTCGGACGGGGACGAGGGCGGGGTCGTCGAACACCGCTTCGAGCGCGACGTTCGCGCCGCCGCGCGAGGCGGCGGCGAACCCGAGCGTGGACAGCTCCACCCGGCAGCCGCCGATGTCCGGCGCGACCACGCGGGACCGCAGTTCGGCCATCATCGGGCCGAGCAGGTACGGGCCCAGGCTGGCGAAGTAGCCGCCCAGCACCACCACCCGCGGGTTGAAGACGTTGATCAGGATCGAGGCCCCGACGCCGAGTCCGGCGCCGACCTCCTCCAGCGCGTCGAGGGTGCGCCGGTCGCCGGTCTCGGCGCGGCGGCCGATCATGTCGAGCCGCTGGTCGAGGTCGAGCGACGGGTCGCTGACCGGGTCGTCCGCGTCGGCGGCGAGCCGGAGCATCCCGGCCAGTCCGACCAGGGTCTCCCAGCAGCCGCGCCGCCCGCAGCCGCACTCGTGGCCGCGCGGGTCGAGCTGGATGTGCCCGATCTCGCCGGAGAACCCCTCCGCGCCACCGAGGAGCCGTCCGCCGACGATCACGCCGCCGCCGACGCCGATCTCGCCGGTGAGGTACACCAGGTCCGTCGTCCCGGCGACGCTGCCCATCGCGAACTCGCCCAGCGCGGCCAGGTTCGCGTCGTTGGCGACCCGGATCGGCATCGGCTGCTCGGCGAGCAGACCGGTGAGCCGGTCCGCCATCCCGCGCACCACGGGCACGTCCCGCCAGTGCAGGTTCGGGGCGAACGCCACCACCCCGCTCTCCACGTCGACCAGCGCCGGGATCGCGACGGTCACGCCGACCGGCAGCACGTCCCGCCGCCTGCACTCGCGAACGGCGCGGGAGGTCAGCTCCGCCACGGCGTCCAGCACGTCCTCCGGCGGCAGCGCCTGCACGTCCAGCGCGACCCGCTGCTCGAACAGCACGGTGTTGGTCAGGTCGAGCACCAGCGCGGTCAGGTAGTCGACGTTGATCTCGACGCCGATGCCGCCGACGCACCGCCCGTCCAGCTCCACGCTCTTGCCCGGCCGCCCGACCGAGCCCGCCCGGTCCAGCTCCCCCTCGCGGACCAGTCCGCGCTCGACGAGCTCGGCGACGAGGCTCGACACGGTGGCCTTGTTCAGGCCGGTGTCCGCCGCGATCCCGGCCCGCGACCGGGCCCCGTGGGAGCCGAGCCGCCGCAGGACCAGCGCCAGGTTGCTGCGCCGCACGGCGGCTTGGTCCGCGGGCCGCGCGGACGCCAGAGATCGGAGGGCTGGTGAAGGGTGCACGGTCACCGCCGGTTCATCGGGTTCGTCGGTCGGATCAACGAATCGCGCCACCCGAATGCTTGTTAACACTCGGTTTTTTGCGGGTAACGACCCGTGAATTAAGGCTCAGCGCCCCACGGACAAGCAACAGTTCACGTCCCCATGTCCCACTAATGGAGCAATCATTAGTTTGCCGGCCAGCGTTAAGGGGCCGATGACGCCGACGACTAGCCCGCACAGCCCATCACCCGCTGCTCCGCAAGAAATTTCCGGTCGTCAGCGCCCTTGACGTGATCGGGGTCACAGGCTATACAGGATCAATTAGTCCCATCACTGGACTAATTATGCTTTCGACTCTCCGCATTCCGCCATCGCATCGCGCCCTATTGACAACGTTGTCATCCGCTGCTGGAGCGTCCATGCCCATTCGAATTCCTTCCTTATGTTTCGCTCTTGTCTCGACCCTGGTGGTGATGACCGCGCCCGCGGTGGCGCAACCGGAGCCGGAGCTCGTGAGCAACCCGACGAGCCTGGTGAACCCGTTCATCGGCACCGGCAGCGGAGGCGAACACGTCGGGTCGGTGAACACCTTCCCCGGCGCGGCGGCCCCGTTCGGCATGCTCACCTGGAGCCCCGAGACGACGTCCCGGCCGTCCGGCGGCGGCTACGAGTACGGCGACACGGCCACGACCGGGCTGAGCGTCACGCACCTGTCCGGCGTCGGCTGCCCGATCCAGGGCGACCTGCCGATCCTGCCGACCACCGGCGAGGTCACCGGCACCCCGATGAAGGCGACGCAGCCGTTCCGGCACGCCGACGAGAAGACCAGCCCCGGCGCGTACTCCACGGTCCTCGGCGACATCACCACGCGCGTGGCCACGAGCACGCGCGCGGGCGTCGGCCAGTTCGGCTTCCCCGCCACCGACCGGGCCAACGTCCTGTTCAAGGCGGGCAGTTCGCAGACCGCCAACACGGCCACGTCGGTGCGGATCTCGGGGCAGGACAAGGTGATCGGCTCGATCAGCGGCGGTCACTTCTGCGAGCAGGCCAACACCTACACCGTGCACTTCGCCGCCGTGTTCGACCGCCCGTTCACCGCCACCGGCACGTGGCAGGACGGCACGATCACCCCCGGCGGCACGGCGGTCGACGGCCCGCGCGCGGGCGCGTGGGTCAGCTTCGACACCCGGCAGCAGCGCCAGGTCGGCATGAAGGTGGCGATCAGCTACGTCAGCACCGACAACGCGCTCGCCAACCTCCAGGCGGAGATCCCCGCGTGGAACGTCGACACCGTCGCCGAGCGCACCCGCACGGCGTGGCACAAGCTGCTGTCCAAGGTCCAGGTGGGCGGCGGAACCCGTGACCAGCAGGTGCAGTTCTACACCGCGCTGTACCACTCCCTGTTGCACCCCAACGTGTTCAGCGACGTCAACGGCCAGTACCCCGGTTTCGACAGGCAGGTCCACACCGCCGCGCCGGGCAAGGCCCAGTACGCCAACTTCTCCGGCTGGGACACCTACCGCACCCTCGTGCAGCTCCAGGCGGTGCTCGCTCCCGGCGAGACCAGCCAGATGATGCAGTCGCTGGTGAACACCGCCCAGCAGGGCGGGTGGCTGCCGAAGTGGCCGGTGGCCAACGGGTACACCGGCGTGATGAACGGCGACGCGGCCGACCAGCTGATCGCGTCGGCGTACGCGTTCGGAGCGCGGGACTTCGACACCCGCGCTGCGCTCGCGGCGATGGTGAAGGGCGCGACCGTCGTGCCGACGCCGGACCAGCTCGGGCAGGGCTACTACGAGCAGCGGCCGGGCCTGGACGACTACCAGCGCGCCGGGTACGTCGCGAACCGCCGCGCCACCGACATCTCGCACGTCCCCAACGGCGCGTCCGCGACGCTCGAGTACGCGCTCGCCGACTTCGGCATCGCCCAGTTCGCCAAGGCCACCGGCGACCAGGCCACCTACCGGAAGTTCCTTGCCAGGTCCCAGAACTGGACGACGTTGTTCAACGGCGGCTCCGGTTTCCTGCAACCCCGTGACGCGGCGGGAAACTTCCCGGCGGGCAATCCCGTGACGACGGGCATGGGCGTGTTCGGCCAGTCCGGCTTCCAGGAGGGCAACGCGGCGCAGTACCTGTGGCTGGTGCCGCAGAACGTGCGCGGCCTGCTCGACGCGATCGGCGGCGACGGGCGGGCCGTCACGCGGCTGGACCGGTTCTTCACCCAGGACAACGCGGGCCCGAACAGCCCGTTCTACTGGGCGGGCAACGAGGTCAACATGCACGTGCCGTGGCTCTACAACTACGCCGGGGCCCCGTACAAGACGCAGGAGATCGTCCGGCGGACGCTGAACACCCGCTACGCCAACACTCCCGGCGGCGAACCGGGCAACGACGACCTCGGCGCGTTGAGCTCCTGGTACGCCTGGTCGGCGATGGGCCTCTACCCGGCGACGCCCGGCACGGACACGCTGACCGTGACCGCTCCCCTGTTCCCCGTCGTCCGGCTGAACCTGGCCGACCACCGCACGACCATCTCCGCACCCGGCGCGCAGACCTACGTCCGGCAGCTCTCCGTCGACGGCGTCACGACCCAGCGGACGTGGCTGCCCGGTTCGGCGGTCCTCGGCGACGGTCCCGGCGGCAGGTCCACGACGACCCTGCGCTACCGCCTCTCCGACCAGCCCGACCGCGGGTGGGGCGCGGCCGCCGCGAACCGGCCCCCGTCGTTCCCGTCGGGTCCCACGACGTTCCCGCCCGGCGTGACCCCGGTCGAGCTGACCACCGACCCGCCGAGCCCCACGGCGAAGGTCGGGGCCGCCACGGCGAGCACGTGGACGTTCACCGTCGGCGCGGGCACCGAACCCGCCGTGCCCTCGACCGTCACGTCGGTGGACTGGCAGGCCACCCCGCCCGCGGGTGTCACGGTGACGCCGTCGTCCGGAACCGCGCAGGTCAGCGGGGGTAAGGCCGTGGTCTCGGTGTCGCTGTCCGCCGCCACCGGGGTCACCCAGGGCTTCACGGCGATCCCGGTCGCCCTGCGGTCCTCGGTGGCGCTGTCCCCGCTGGAGGTCCCGGTCGCGGTGATCGGCTCCGACGACACCGCGCGGGTGTGCGGTGTGCTCGGCGACCCCAACGTCGACCGCGGCCTCGCCCAGTTCGAGACCCCCGGCGACGGCGTGACCACGCCCGTCACGGTGGGCGGGCGCTCGGCGCGGCGCACGGTCGAACGGGTGCCCGGCGGCCTGCACATGTACTTCACCGTCGACCACCGGGTGGCGCAGGAGGGCCGATTCGCGACCACGTTCACGATCGACTACTACGACGAGGGCACGAACTCGTGGAGCCTCCAGTACGACGCCGACGGGGCGAGCGCTTACCAGCACGCGGTGACCGTGACGAATCAAGCGAGCGGCACGTGGAAGACGGCGACCGCGACGGTGCCCGACGCGGCCCTGTCGCACCGGCAGAACGACCGGACGGATTTCCGCGTCGCCTCGGCGGGCCCGGTCACCATTCACCAGGTCACGGCCGAGATCAGCGGGCCCGGCACGCTGCCGATGGATCTCTGCGGCTGAACGCACCTGGTCAGCGGCGTTCACAGGTGGTAGAAGAACACCTAGCGACTGCTCCAACCGAGGTCAGAGCGATGCCGGAAAAACTGATGCGAACGAACCACCTCCACTCTGCGTATCTAACCAAGACACCGGCGTACCACTTCTTCACCCGGTTGTGGCACGATTCCGGCCACCACTCGCGCCGGCAGCGCATGACGGAAGGAGCCAGGTGAACGCCCGTACCGAGCAGGTCGACGACCTGCAGCTCGTCGCGCTCCCCAGCGCGGTGAACTGCGCCGAACTCTTCGCGCGCTTCTCACTGGCCGAATGGTCCCTGCGCCCGATGCAGGACGAGGCCGCGCACGTGTTGGGCCACTTGGTCGCGTCCGTGGTGGACACCGCCAACCACCGAGCGCCCCGCTTCATCACGCTTCGGTTGCGGTTGTCGGGCAACATGCTGATCCTCGAGGTCGAGATCGACCCGTACGCGCCCAAGCCGGGGCCGACCAACGCGCTGAAGGGGCGGCACGCCGGGATCCTGCAACTGGACGACGGCTGCACGCTGCTGTGGTGCGAGCTGCCGCTGCCCACCGGCATGACGGCGTCCGCCGTGCCGCTGCCCCGCCGGGAACCCCGCCGCTCGCCCGCGGCCGAGGGGTTGCCGCCCGAGGCGACCGAGGTGGACCCGCAGGTCATGGAACGCCTGCTCTACGGGCTGGGTGGCTCGCAGGGCTGGCAGGGCGACTGATCTCCGACGCTGTTCCGGTGCCCGTCCTCGGTTGATCCGGGGGCGGGCATCGGCGTGTCCGGCCTCAGACCCGCCGCGAGGGCGAGGGGGTCGACGCGGTGAGGACCGGTCGGTCGTCGACGGGGTCCACGACGTGCCAATGTCCGCGCACCGGGTCGCCGTCGATCCGGCTGGTGGCCGACGGAGGGCCGTGCCGCACCAGCCTGGTGATCCGCAGGACCCGGCCCGGCCGGACGCGCAGCACCGAGCGGACGATGTTCTCCAGCGCCGCCAACGGGAGCGCGAGCGCCGGGGTCAGCGGGACGGTCCACAGGTCGGCGGGCCGCGGCTCGCGCACCTCGGCGGTCCGGTTGACCGGGCCGCCCTCGTGCCAGGTGGCGACCGGCAGGACCGCGCCCGACCAGCGGGCGGGCCCCGGCGTGGCGGGCTCGTCGGAGGACTGGACCACGGCGGGCGGCACGTCGACCGCCACCCGCTCGTAGCCGATGCGGAGTTCGGCGACCCGCCCCACGCCCGGCCGGTCGAACCGCACCTCGACGACCGGTGCGCCGTCCGCGGTGGCCAACGTGGTCGTGCGGCGCAGTTCCAGCGCGCCGCGCTCCAGCCGCAAGCCCTCCAGCAGCACGGTGATGTCGCCGATCCAGGCCACCGCGGGCTCCTCGCCCTCCGGGTGCGCCCACACGGCCGAGGCCAGCGCGTTCTCCAGCAGCACGCCGACCGGCACGGCCGGGTCGCCCGACACGGTGAAGTCGGCGAGCACCGGTGCGCCCGCCCCGTCGAACAGGACGTCCGAGACGAACTCGGCCCCCGGCCGGAAACTCACCGGGGTGCCCAGGTGGAAGACGCGCGGGTAGACGGCGTCGAACTCCGGCACCTCCCGGTGCACGGGGAACCCGCGCACCTGCACGGGGTTCATGGCGCTGCCGAACGCGCGGAGGAACGCGACCTCGCCGCGGGCGGGGGCGCGCAGTTCCTCGGACCAGCGGCGGGAGCCCTCCTCGACGCTGATGGGGCTCATGTACCGCACGCCCGCGTCGTAGTTGGTGATCATGCCCATGCGTTCCCACATCGGCCAGCACAGCGTGGAGACCGGGAACGGGGCCCGCGCGTCGGCCCAGAGCCCGAGGCGGGTCAGGCCGTCGTTGGCCGCGGAGTAGGCGATCTGGCCGACCATCCCGCCGAGCCGCCCGCTCATGGACCCGGTGTTGCAGAAGAACTTCAGCGGCCGGTCGCGCAGCGCGCCGAACAGGTGCGCGAAGCCGTCGACCTTGGTGGCGACGGTCCGCACGAAGTCGTCGTCCGACGTCCGCGGCAGGCGGGTGGCCATGTCGACGCCCGCGTTGTGCACCACGCCTGTCAGCTCCGGTCCGAGCCTCGCCACCAGCGCGTCGACCTGCGCGCGGTCGGTGAAGTCGCAGACCTCGTAGTCGAAGCGCAGGCCGTCGGCCCTGGCCGCGGCCACGTTCGCGCCGAGCACCCGGCGCTGCGCCATCCTGGTCGTCTCCGCGCGGGCGGCGGCCAGCGCGCCGTCCGCGGTGGCCCGGATCCACAGCGACCGCTGGTGGGCCTTGAACGCGTCGTCGTCCAGCGCCCGCCACCCGTCGTCGGGGCCGGGCAGCGGGTGGCGGCCGGTCACGACCACGCGGCACCCGTGCTCCGCGGCCAGCGCCGTGGCGGCGGCGTACCCGATGCCCCGGCCGCCGCCGGAGACGAGCACGACGTCGGACGGTCCCAGGTCGACGGTCGGCGCGGGCACGTCCTCGGGCCGCGGCGCGAGGGTGTACCGGACCCCGCCCGCGTAGCCGACCTCGTAGGAGCCCCACCGGTACAGCTCGCGCAGCAGCACGGACGGCAGGTCGGCGACCTCGGCCGGGTCGACGTCGACGACCTTGGTGTTCAGGTTCGGCAGCTCGTGGTGCAGCGTCTTGGCCAGCCCCGCCCACAGGCCGCCCCACGGCCGGTCGCTCACGTCCCGGTACCCCATCCGGCCACCGAGGTAGGTGACGGCGACGTAGCACGTCCGGACGGCGTCGGTCTCCTTGGACCAGGCGTCGTAGCAGCCGCGGAGCGCGCCGACCGTGCGCAGCAGCGCGGGCCGCCAGTCGGCGGTGAACCCGCCGTCGAGGGTGAGGTCGACGACGCCGTCCGGGCTGTCGTCGGCGTCGCGCAGGTGGCCCTGGCCGACGAGCACCACGCCGTGGGCGAGCAGCGCCGCCGCTACCGCCTCGGAGGTCTCGTCGGAGCCGCCGATCAGCAGGATCCGCTTGCCCGCGAGGAGTTCCGACGGAGAGGAGTCCGGTGTGGACGTCCGACGTGGACGCCAGACGAACCGGCGGGTGCTCACGACACCACGCGGGACGAGGTCGTCGCCGCGGTGAGCGGGTCGACGTACCCGAGCACGGACGCCTCCACGTCGTGGACCTGGGCGACCACGCGGCCGTCCGCCGTGGCGGCGACGAACCGGTTGCCGAGGTCGGGCCGGTCCACGGTCGAGCCCGCGGGCGTGGCGTACAGCTCCAGGTCGCCGTGCCGCGCGAGCAGGTCGTGGTCGTCGGCGCGCTGGTAGAGGTCGATCCGGCGGATCGACCTCGGAACGGCCACGGGCAGGGCGCCGTCGACGAGCGCCAGCGCCTCGGTGCGGACCATCGCGTCGAGCAGCACGGTGGGCACCGGGCCGGTCGGCGGGCGCACCTCGGCGGGCGCGAACCTGGCCCGCTTGCCCTGCGGGTGCACGCGGGTGTCCGTGCTGGCCACGAACGGCCCGGTCAGCAGCACCGGCGAGGAGTCGAGGTGGTACGGGTCGGGCAGGGCGACCTCGTCGTCCTCCGGCCACGCCTCCCAGTGCGGGGCGGGCGGGAACTCCCGCGCGAAGCGCACGACGACGCTGGTCAGCAGCCGGTCGGCGACCAGTTCGACACCGCCGGGCGACACGACGTCGGCGGTGATCCGCACCTCCACGGTCGTCACCCCGTCACCCCGCTCCAGCAGCCGCGCGGCGATCCGCTTCGTCCCGGCGGGCTTCTCCTGGACGAAGTGCTCGAACCGCAGGTCGGCGAAGCCGATCACCTCCTGGTCCGGCACCAGTTCCGCGGCCACCTCGGCGGCCAGCGCGGTGAGCTTGCTCGCGGGCACGGTCGGCGTGCCGCGGACCAGGTGGTGCCCGATGTCCGGGACGTCCTCCGGGTGCAGCTCCCGCACGACCTCCGTGCGCGGCTCCGCGGGCTCCAGGTAACCGGGGTAGAGGCCCCTGCCGAACTCCAGCTCCGCCGCGCCCATGTGCAGCACGAACGGCCGCCGGTTCGCCGCGTGCAGCTCGCGGACGAAGTGCCGGACGCCCTCGCGCACGGCCATGTGCGTGTAGTGGCCGCCGCGCTTGAAGTACGAGCGGGACAGCTCGTCCGCGCCGATCCCGACCCCGTCCCACAGCGTCCAGCCGACGGTGTACTCGTCGGAGCCGGGCAGGGCGGCCGCGTGGTCGGCGGCGGAGGCGAGGAAGTCGTTGCCGGAGCCGTAGTCCAGCTCGCCGGGGAGCCCGAAGTAGCCGAGCAGCGAGCCGAAGTTGCACCACAGCGCGGGCGGGCGGTCGCGCAGGGCGCTCTTGAGGTTGCGGTAGCCCTCGACCTTGAGGTCGCGGATGGCGCGGAACTCGGCGAAGTCCTTGTCCGGGATCAGCGCGGACCGGTTGCGGCCCGCCGCGTTGATCACCAGGTCGATCCGGTCGTGCTCGGCGAGCACGCCCGCGACCGCCGCCTCGACCGCGGCCCGGTCCGTCACGTCGCAGGTGAGGTAGGTGACCCGGTCCGCGCCGCAGTGCTCGACCATCTCGGCGACGTTGCGGTGCGCGGCGCGGGCGTCGACCATCCGGTCGAACTCGCGGGTGAGCCCGCTCACGAGCGCGCCCCGCCTGGCGGCCAGCCCGGCGCGGATGAAGTGGCTGCGCCCGGCCGCGAACTCCTCGTCGGTGCCCTCGAACACCTCGGGGCCGTAGCGGTCCAGCGGGTTGCTGCCCACCAGGTAGAGCCTCGGCCGGAACACCCGCGCCAGCTCCTTGACGACCTCGGCGGTGATGCCGCGCGCGCCGCCGGTCGCGAGCACCACGGAGTCCCGCGACAGCAGCGCGGCCGCGGGGTGGGCCAGCTCGATCGGCTCGGGCACGAGCACCGGCGTGCGGCGGACGACGTCGCCCGTGCCGTCCTCGTCGAACACCACCACCGGGTACAGCCGTTCGGCGGCGCTCTCCCGCTCGGTGCGGCGCACGGCCGTCGCGAGGTCGGCGCCCGCGGCGAACACGCCGAACGCCAGGCACTTGGGCAGCTCGTGGTGGACGCACTTGACCAGCGCGGCGAACAGGCCGTTCGCCGGGTGGTCGCGGTCGTCCGGCCGGGCGCCCAGCAGCAGCGAGACGAACGAGCCGTCGCCCGCCGCCAGCACGTCGTAGCGCTCCTGCACGACCAGGAAAGCGGTGTCGTGCAACGCGGTCAGCCGGTCGTCGCCCGCGAGCACGGACGTCGAGACGGGTGCCGCGCCGAGGTCCGCGACCAGGCGCAGGTGCCGTGCGGACGACCCGGACAGCAGGGTGCGGACGGCGAGCGGCGTGCGGGCGGTCAGCTCGTGCCACCCCGCGCGGGGCTCGCGCAGCGGCCGGGTGGAGATCACGACCGCGTCGGCGGGCACGTCCACGCCGTCGAGCAGTTCGGGGTCGTCGGTCACGACGACGGAGCCGGGCGGGAAGAACGGCGTCCGGGGGCGGACGTCGACGGGAGGCGCGTGCCGCAACCGCGGGACGTACCGGCCGACCTCGGGCTGGGGGGCGGCCGGGTCGGTGAACTCGGGCGGCAGCGCGTCGGCGGGCTTCCCGGCCACGGTCAGGTCCACGCGGACGCCGTCGCACACGACGCTCACCGGGCCCGCGGGACCGGTCAGCGCGCGAGCCAGCGCCACCGCGCCCGCCGCGCCCGTGTAGCGGGCGTGCTCCACGGCGTCGACGGTCCGGCGGTGGTCGTCGGACGCGGGCACGTCCACGGTCGCCAGCACGGGCAGGCCGTGGGCCGCCGCGGTCTCCTCGGTGGTCAGCGCGAACAGGAACGCGCCCTCGGCGAGCGCCTCGTCGGGGCCGACGAGGTCGCCGAGCAGTTCCCGGTACTCGGGCAGGGCGTTGCCGTTGAACCCGCCCACCAGCGCGAAGTCCAGCTCCCCCGCCACGAGGTAGCGGTGCGCCACGTCGACCGCCGTCAACGCGGAGGACAGCCCGGAGTCGAGGGTGATGTTCGGTCCGGTGAGGTCGAAGTAGTTCGCCATCCTGGCCGAGATCACGTTCGCCATCATGCCGGGGAACGAGTCCTCGTTGGACGGTGGGACGAGCCTGCGGACCCGCGCGGACAGGCCTTCCACGAAGTCCGGCGGCAGCGCGAGCGCCGGGTCGGCGGCCAGGCCGGCGATGATGTCGTCGAGGTAGCAGCGGGTCGCGTAGAGCATCGCCGAGCGGGTCGGGCCGAGGTTGCCCACGACGACGCCCGCCCGTTCCGCGCCCCGCTCCCACAGGTCGCCGAGCTGCTCGCGCAGGTCCCGCGCGCAGTGCAGCGCCATGAGCTGGCAGCGGTCGACCGTGCGGACGGTGGACGCGGGCAGCCGGACCTCGGCGAACGGCGGGGTCGGGTAGAACTCGCCGAAGCCGTCGTCCGGCGCGCGACCGCCTCGCAGCCAGTCGGCGATGTCGGCCGACGTGGCCAGCCCCGGCACGTGGCCGGACCAGCCGACCACGACCACGGACCGGTCGGTGGGCGTCGCAGGGCGCGGCGGCGTGCCCGCCGGGTGGTCGCGGAGCAGCACGTGGGCGTTGGTGCCGCCGAAGCCGAAGCCCGAGACGGCCACCGTCCGCGGCCGGTCCCGCTCGCGCGGCCACGACCGCGCCTCGGTGGGCACGGTCAACGCGGTCTCCGCCATCCGGAACTCCTCCGGCGCGGCGGTGAACCGGTGCTGCGGCGGGATGGTCTCGTGTCGCAGGCCCAGCACGGCCTCGATCACCGACACGACGCCCGCGGCCCAGCCGGTGTGGCCGATGAGCGACTTGTTCGACGTGACCGCCGTCGGGCCGGTGGTGCCGAAGTGCTTGCGCAGCGTGGTGAACTCGGCCAGGTCGCCCGCCGGGGTGCCGGTGGCGTGCGCGATGACCCAGTCGACGTCCTCGCCGCCGTTCTCCCGGCCCGCGAGCGCGCGGCGCACCGCGCGGTCCTGCCCGTCCGCGTTGGGGGCGTACACGGCCTTGCCCCGGCCGTCCGACGACGAGCCGACCGCCTCGACCACGGCGAGCACGCGGTCGCCGTCGGCCTTGGCGCGGCTGAGCTTCTTCAGCACCACGACCGCCGCGCCGTCGGCGAACATCACGCCGTCCGCGTCGGCGTCCAGCGACCGCACGTCGCCGCGGCTGGACAACCCCTGGAGCTTGGCGAACAGCACCGTGCCGCGCGGGGCGAGCGCGAACGCGCCGCCGCACACGGCGACGTCCTGCTTGCCCATGAGCAGGCCCTTGACGCCGATGTCGATGGCGTAGAGCGAGGACGAGCAGGCCGTGTCGACCATCGTCGTCTCGGTGCCCTCGGGCAGCAGGCCCGCCATCGCGAGCGCGCCGACCCGGTGCGGCAGGAACCGCGACGGCTCCTCCACGCCCCGCCGGTACCGGGCGCGCAGCGCCTCGGTGACGCCGTCGAGCAGCGCGGCGCGGTCGGGGTCGGTGAGCGGCAGGTCGGCGAGCACCTCGGCGGACAGCCCGGTGGCCGACGCGAGCACGCTCGCCTCCTCCAGGTGCTGGCTGCCGTCGGCGGTGTAGCCGACGAGGAACGAGAACCGGTCGTCCGGGCGGGTGGTCACGCCGTCGAGCGCCTGCACCAGGGAGTGCCGCAGCCAGCGGGTGGTCAGCTCCTGGTCGGCGTGCGCGGACGGTGCCTCCGCGCCCTCGGCGGGGACGAAGTCGGTGATGAAGACGCCGTTGTCCTGGTAGCCCTTGTCCTCGCGGGAGGGGTCGGCGGAGTGGAAGCTCGCCCGTGCCCAGCGGTCCGCGGGCGCGGGTTCGAACAGCTCCGCGCCGTCGAGCCGCAGCCGCCAGAACTCGTCCGGGCCGTTCGCGCCGCCGACGACCATGCCCATGCCGACCACGGCGATCGTGTCGTCGTCCTCGACCGGCTCCTCGACGACCGGCGCGGGGTCGGGGACCGGGGCCTTGCGGGGCGCGAGGGTCGACGCGCCGAGGCCGAGGCCGCCGTCGACGAGGAGGACCTGGCCGGTCATCCACGCGGCGTCGTCGGAGGCGAGGAACGCGACGACGCGGGCGAACTCCTCGGGCGTCCCCAGCCTGCCCAGCGGCGTGGACTCGGCGACCACGCGCCGCATGTCGGCCGCGTCGGGGAACCGGTCGGCGGCCTCGCTGTCCAGCATCGAGGCCGTCGCGGTGTTGACCCGGATGCCCAGCGGGGCGAACTCGACCGCGAGGTAGCGCATGGCCGCCTCGACCGCCGCCTTCGCCGGGGCGCACGCCAGGTAGTTCGCCATCACCGTCTGGGAGCTGCCCACCGACGACACGGTGACGATCGCCCCGCCGCGGCCCTCCATGAGCGGCGCGGCCAGGCGGGAGCACCGCAGCGCGCCCTTGAGGTTCACGTCGAGCGCCCGGTCCAGCATCTCGTCGGTGACCTCGCCGACCGGCACGAGGGCGCCGTTCGCCGCGTTGTTCACCAGGATGTCGAGGTGCCCCCAGCGCGCCCGGATCTCGTCGAACAGCCGAGTCGTCTGGTCCGTCCGGGCGATCGACGCGCGGAGCAGGTCGACCCGCGCCCCGGTCGCCTCCAGCTCGTCCCGCGTCCGCTTGGCGTCGTCGTGGGAGTGGAAGTAGTTGATCAGGACGTGGGCGCCGCGGGAAGCCAGCTCCGCCGCGATCGCCTTGCCGACTCCCCGTGCCCCACCCGTGACCAAGGCGAGTTTCCCGGAGAGATCACGCATGGTGCCCACTCCGTTACCTGGTGGCGGCGACGGGGTAATCGAGGTTGCCTTCCGCGATGGCCGTCAGCACGAAGTCGACGACCTTCCCCATCGTGTCGTAGTCGGCGAGACGAACTCCGCGCGCGCGCTCGGAAATGCCGTACCGAGAAGCGACACGGGTCATCAACTCGATTTGCTTGACCGAGTCGACTCCGAGTTCGGCTTCGAGCAGCACGTCGTCCGTGAACACCTCTTCCGGATATTCCAACGCTGTGGCGTAAACCGATCGAACCTCCAGCAGCAGGTTCTGCCGGTCGATCTCCGCAGTCGGCACCGACGCCAGTTTCACCACCGCGGGCTCCGGCGGTTCGGCGGGCAGCGCGACGAGCCTGATAGGGGGCGGCGGGGTGACCGTTTCCGGCCCGGAAGGAATAGGGGCAGAAGGGACGGGCGGGGAGGAAACGGGCGCGGCGGGAACCGGGGCGGGGGTGGCGGGCACGGGCTCCGAGGGCGTCCGCGGTGCAGGCGCCCGCCCGGAGGACGTGTACGCGGCCAGGCGGTCGGCCACCAGACCGGCGACCTCCACGCGGTGCGCGGCCCAGAACGCGGCGAACACGGCCGGGTCGACGTCCGGCGCGAGGGTCTCGCCCAAGCGCCGCACCGACTCGCCCTTGAGCCAGCCGCCGACGCGCAGCGCGGCGAGCGTGGCGGACAGCGCGAGCGCGTCGTCGCGGCCGCGGGCGAACGTGGCCAGCGAGGTGGTGTCGTGGGGCACGACGGACGTCACGAGCTTGCTCAACGCGGTCAGCGCGCCCGCCTCCACGAACACCCGGCCGCCGTCGGCGTGGACCCGGCGCAGGCCGTCGGCGAACGCCACCGGCTGCACGAGGTGGCCCGCGAGGACGTCGGCCAGCACGTCGTCCTCGCCGTAGTAGCGGCGCAGGATCGGCGAGTAGACCCGCACGTCCAGGCGTCGCCGGGGCAGCGAGCGGATGCGGTCGGCGAACTCCGCGACAGCCGGGCGCAGCACCGGCGAGTGGAACGGGAACGGCGAGTGCAGCCGCACGGAGCCGATGCCGAGGTGGCGCGCGACGACCTGGAGGGTGTCCATCCCCCCGGACGCGCCGCTGATCACGACCTGGCGGTCGTCGTTCTCCGCGGCGACCGCGACGAACGGGTCGCCGACGAGGTCCACGAGCAGTTGCGCGCGCGTGCGCGGGGTGCTCAAGGCGAGCAGGTAGCCGTCCGGCGAGAGCGCCTCCACGGCCTGCACGCGGTGCGCCACGATCCGCGCGCCGTCCTCGACCGAGTAGGCCCCGGCGGCGACGAGCGCGGCGATCTCGCCGAGGCTGTGGCCCATCAGGACGTCCGGCTGGAGGCCCTGCGCGGTGAGCACGAGGTGCGCGGCGACGTCGACGGCGTAGATCGCGAGCTGCGAGACCCAGGGGTCGTCGCGGAGCAGGTCGGCGATGTCGACCGGACGGGGACCGAGGACGACGGGCGAGAGCGGGCGGCCGAACAACTCGACGGCGACCGCGTCGACCGCGGTGAAGACCTGCGCGACCTCGGGATGGTCCCGGTGAGCCGCGCGGAGCAGCTCACCATCGAAAGCGCCCTGCCCCGGGAAGAGCAGGACCACTTTTCCTTCAGCCATCGTCGTCTGCCCTTCGGATCGTGCACCGCTCGGTACCATGCTCATTGCCTAATGTGCGCTGAAAGCCGAACCAGGGCCGGCGCCGGAAATACTAGCAGCGCCACTTGGATTCTCAAGCCCCCTGGCCTCCCCCTAAGGCAAATGATATATATCAATGGGACCCCTAGCCGCGAGCGTACCTCCGGACCTGCTGGTATTGGCGCCTTAGGCTTATAACAAGGTTACGAAAAAGAAGATTTATACTCTACGAAAACCGGCGGTACCCGGCGGCCGAATGCGACCCGGATCACCTCGCCGGAACAGCCCGGCAGGCCACTTCGGGCCACCCTCGGCGCACGCCGGGGCACTTCGCCGGGCCCACCCGCGGGTTTCCGGTCAGCCGAATGGGAACGTCACGATTCCCTCACGGACCGTCTCACCTCGCCGCGCGCCGGGAACACCCCCGCGCTGGACGGCGAACGAGGTGGATCAGGGCGCAGGCACACCTCCGCCACGGCGACTGGGGCCCCTATTGAGACCCTTAGCCTGGGCAAGCATCCACGGGGCCGGATGGACAACCGCACTTCCCATTCGCCCCGCCCGGCGGTCCCGAGCGAAACTCCCCGCCTATCGGCCGACGCGCGGCGCCCTCGGCGGGGCGTGGACGTCGGTCACGAATCGGCGCAAAACAATTGACACCCCTGTGAAATGCACGGGATAGTGATGGTCAACAGCTTCCTGGAGGACCACATGACGGACGCACAAGGACGGGGTACGGGTCGCCCCATCGACAACTCGCACCTCGGCCGGGGTCCGGTCTTGGTCGGGTGCGGACTCCCCGAGTGGCGCATGCGCGACGCTCTGACCAGCGAAGGTTTCGCCTGCTGACGGCCTGACCGCCACCACGCGGAGCCGCCGATCGCCCAGCGCGAATCGAGCGGCTCTTTTCACGCTGTACTCGCGGAACACATTCCGCCAATTCGACGACCTCTTTTTCCGGAGGGTTGGCCGAGCGGCTCAAGGCACCGCCTTGCTAAGGCGGAATCGGTAACGACCGAACGCGGGTTCGAATCCCGCACCCTCCACCGAGCCCCGGTGCCGCGCGTGATGACGCGCGGCGCCGGGTCCGGAAAACGGGAATCAGCGGGTCGACGGCGGGGTGCGCACCGCTCGCACGCGTGGACGGCGGTCCTCGGAAGGGCAGGCTCACAGACCGGGGTTGTCGCGCGCCACCGAGCGCCAGTCGGCGGCGGACCCGCGGCGGTTCTTGCCGGCGACCAGGAGCGGGATGCCCGCGACGAGCCCCACGGCCATCCCGATGAAGCTGGCCGTGAACCAGGGGTCCAGCGGCGCGTCCTCCTCGACGGTCTCCCCCGCCTTGCCGAAGAAGTACCAGGCCGACACGACCAGGACGACCACCAGCAGGAGTCCGACGCCGATCATGATCCGGCCGCGGAGCTCGTCGCGGTTCGCGCGCTCGGTCGCGGTCAGGTCCGCGACGCCGTTGCGGCGCTCCTTCTCGGCTTGGAGGATCTCGCGGGCCTCGTCCACGGTCAGCCCGAGGTCGGCGATGACCTTGCGGTTCGGGATGACCATCAAGGCACCGATGAAGGCGCCGAGGCCGACGCCGCCGCGGACCACGAAGTCGACGTCCGTGGCCACGATCAGCACCACGGCGAGCACGCCCAGGAGCACGGTGGCGGTGAGGCCGAGCGCGAGTCGGCGGTTGGACCTGACCAACCGGTCCAGCTCTTCGTCGGTCAGTCGTCTCATGGCGGTTTCCCCTCGGTCGGCGGACCTGACGGCGGACCGTACAACGATCATCGCCGCCCCGTCGACACCTGGGTCCACCTGCGCGAACAGGTGGACCCAGGTGGCCTAAGGGGGTGGTGTCAGCGGTCGAACCGGAACCAGTTCAGGTTGGTCAGGTCGCCGCTGCCGGAGCCCGCGCGGGCCACGACGTAGAGCCGGTGCACGCCGGTCGCGGCCGCGGTCACCGTCGCGGTCCGGCTCGCCCACGTCTGCCAGCCGCCGGTGCCGGACGTGCCCACCGACGCGACGACCTGGCCGGTCGGGCTGTCGAGCCGGAAGTCCAGGAACCCGGTGGCCGTGGACGCGGACGCGACCCTGGCCGAGAGCGACGCGGGCGGTGTGGCGCCGAAGTCCACGTCCGCGTAGGCGACGTAGTCGCCCGGCGTCAGGCTGCCCACGTTCTGGCCGCAGCCGGAGTCCGCGCACTTCTCCACGGCCGTGCCGCGCTGCTCGTCGTAGTAGCTCGCCCCGATGATCGAGTACGGGCTCTGGGTGGCCGGGTACCGGTTGGTCGTCCCGAAGGCGAACAGCGGGGTCTTGCCGTCGCCGACGTTGATCGGCTGCTGGCTCGCGGTCTGCATCCAGGTGGACGGCAGGGAGCCGGTCGGCTGGAAGTCGCCGAACAGGACGTCGGCGACACCGCCGCCCTCGGTGCCCGGCAGCCACGCGGCGACCAGGGCGTTCCACTTGGACAGCTCGGCGGAGACGTCCATCGGGCGGCCCGACACGAGCACGACGACGACCGGCACGCCGGAGGCCTTGAGCGTGGCCAGGGTCGCCAGGTCCTCGCTGTCGAGGCTCATGCTGCCCTCGCGGTCGCCCGCGCCCTCGGCGTAGGGCGTCTCGCCGACGACGGCGATGGCGGCCTGGTAGCTGCCGTCGATCCCGGTGCCGTTGCGGTTGTAGGTGACGGTCGACGTGGACGACACCGCGGACCGGATGCCCTGCAGCACCGTGGTTCCCGTCGTCACCGCGCCGCTGCCGCCCTGCCACGTCATGGTCCAGCCACCGCTCTGGTAGCCGATGTTGTCGGCGGACTTGCCCGCGACGAACAGCTTCGACGCGGTCTTCGACAGCGGCAGCACGCCGTTCTGGTTCTTCAGCAGCACCTGCGACTTGCGCACGGCCTCGCGGGCGATGGCGCGGTGCGCCGCGCTGCCGACGGTGGGCGTGAACGTGCGGTCGGTCAACGGCTTCTCGAACAGGCCCAGCAGGAACTTCTGGGTGAGGATGCGGCGGTTGGCGTCGTCGATGCGGGACATCGGCACGCGGCCAGCGTTGACCTCCTGGCGCAGGAACGTGATGAAGTTCCGCCACTCGGTGGGCGCCATGACCATGTCCAGGCCCGCGTTGATCGCGGTGGCCACCTCGGCGGCGGTGAAGCCGGGCTGGCCGTCGATCTGGTCGATGGCGTTCCAGTCCGAGACGACGAGGCCGGAGAAGCCCAGCTCGTTCTTCAGCACGTCGGTGATCAGGTACTTGTTGGCGTGCGTCTTGAGGCCGTTGACGCTGCTGTAGGTGATCATCACCGAGCCGACGCCGCGGGCGATGGCCTCGCGGAACGGCGGCAGGTGCGTGGCGCGCAGCTCGGCTTCGCTCACCTGGGTGTTGCCCTGGTCGTCGCCGCCGGTCGTGCCGCCGTCGCCGATGTAGTGCTTGGCCGTGGCGAGCACCGAGCCGGGGTCGGAGAGCTTCGCGCCCTGGAGGCCGGTGATCAGGGTGGCCATCGACGAGGCGATCTCCGGCACCTCGCCGAACGACTCGTAGGTGCGGCCCCAGCGGTCGTTGCGGGCGACGCACAGGCACGGCGCGAAGTCCCAGTCGATGCCGGTGCCCGACACCTCCTCCGCGGTGGCGCGGCCGATCCGCTGCACCAGGTCCGGGTCGCGGGTCGCGCCCAGGCCGATGTTGTGCGGGAAGATCGTGGCGCCCGCGACGTTGTTGTGGCCGTGCACGGCGTCCACGCCGTAGATCATCGGGATGCCCAGCGGGGTGGCGACGGCCGCGCGCTGGAAGTCGTCGTACATGTTCGCCCACGAGGCCGCCGTGTTCGGCGAGGGCGCGGAGCCACCGCCGGAGAGCAGCGACCCGAGGCGGAAGGTCGTCAGGTCGGCCGTCGTGACCGAGTTGCGCTCGGCCTGGGTCATCTGGCCGATCTTCTCGTCGAGCGTCATCCGCCCGAGGAGGTCCGCCACGCGAGCGGCGACGGACTGGGTCGGGTCCTTGTAGACGGGGTCCGCGGCGGACGCGGTGCCCGTGTCGACCACTAACGCGGCGAGGAGGATCGCCGCGGCGGCGAGAGTGCGCATGAACAGCCTCCGGTACGTGCAGGGTGGAGGGGTCCGTGGCGGCGGAGGCCCTTTTGTTGCGGCTCACAACATGTTCCCGCGATCGTAACCCGCAGGTCACGTGATGGTCTAGACCAAGATCGCCGGTACCCTTGACGCATGGACAACGGTGTGCGGGCGAGGGTGGTCGAGCCCGTTCCCATCGAGCTCGCGCAGCACCTGCTGGTGTACAAGTTCGCGATCGACGAGCTCATGACGAAGCTGCGCATTCTGAGCGAGGAGTTCGACTTCGTCCACCAACATGACCCGATCGAGCACATCACCAACCGGATCAAGCGACCCGAGGCGATCATCGAGAAGCTGCGCCGCAAGGGCCTGGAGCCCGAGCCGTCGCTGATCGCCGAGCACCTGCACGACGTCGCCGGGGTCCGCGTGGTGTGCCCGTTCGTCTCGGACGTCTACCGGGTCGAGGCCATGCTGCGCCGCCAGCACGACGTGGAGATCCTGCGGTCCAAGGACTACATCGCGAACCCCAAGCCGAACGGCTACCGCAGCCTGCACCTGATCGTGCGCATCCCGGTGTTCCTGTCCGACCGGGTGGAGCACGTGAAGGTCGAGGTCCAGGTGCGCACGATCGCGATGGACTTCTGGGCGACCCTGGAGCACAAGCTGTTCTACAAGTTCGACGACCAGGCCCCGTCGGACTTCCTCGACGAGCTGACCAGCACCGCCCACATCGCCGCACAACTCGACCACCGGATGGAGTCGCTGCACCAGCGCGTCCGCCGCGAGGGCTGACCGCCCCCGACGGCCGGAGCACGACCAGCCTCAGACGGCCGACACCTCCGCGTCGTGCAGGAGCAGCATGTCCGCGACGAAGCACGCGACCGCGCCCTCCGCGGTCCGCCCGACCCGGACCGGATAGCTGCCGTCGCCCCAACCGCTGCCGAAGCGACCAGCGTGGCGCCGGAGGGCCGACTCCCACGACGCCACGGGTTCGTCCACGACCACCAGCTTGGCGGCGGCGACCCGCGCGCGGTCCGGGTTGTCGTCGAACCGGACCCCGCACCGACAAGACCGGGCGGGGCAACGGGTTCCGGCGGTGGAGCGCCGGTACCGCTCCGGCACGCGGACCGGGGGTCGTCCGCGTGCCGGGGCGGTGCGAGGGGACCGGGGGCGCGGGGGTCGCTCCCGGTCCGGGGTTCAGCGGCTGGGCCAGGAGTGGTACTGGCGCAGGCCGTAGACGAGCGGCGCGTGTTCGTGGCGTTCGGCCACGGCGAGGACCTCGCCGAACACGACCACGTGGTCGCCTACCAACTCGGTGCGGCTCACCCGGCAGTCGGCCATCGAGTGGGCGTCCTCGTGCAGGTGCGGGCCGCCCGCCTCGGGCGGCATCTCCCACGGGATGAGGTCGAAGCGGTCCGGGGCTCCCGAGGCGAACAGCTCGGCCACGGTCTGGGCTCGGCCGTGCAGGAAGTTCACCGTGAACGCCGAGCGGTCCAGGATCGCGTCCAGCGTGGGGCTGCCGCCGCGCAGGCACACCAGCAGGGTGGGCGGGGACAGCGTCACGCTGCACACCGACGACACGGTCATGCCGCGCGGCGAGCCGTCGTCGCCGGTCGTGGTGACGACGGCGACCCCGGTCGGGAACCGCGCCATCAGCGACCGGAAGTCCGCGACGGGCAGGTCGGTCGGCGACTGGACGGGCGACTGCGTCATGGCGTTCCACCTTGCGGTTCGAGTACCGGCGGCGGCGCCGTGCGGCGGGCTCGCAGGTCGATGAGCGACAGCAGCGGCCCGGTGAGGCCCGTGGTGACCAGTGCCATGATCACCAGCGCCAGGAACAGGGCGGCGGACAGCAGCCCGGCGCTGTACCCGGCTTGCAGCACCACGATCTCGGTGAGGCCGCGGGTGTTCATCAGCACGCCGATGGTGACGGCGTCGCGCCGGGTCTCGCCGCCCAGTCGGGCGCCGAGGTAGCCGCCGCCGACCTTGCCGAGGATCGCCAGCGCGGTGGCCAGCACCGCCGCGACCCACGGCAGCGAGGACGACGGGGTGGAGAACAGGCCCATGCCCGCCACGACGAAGAACACCGGCACGAACAGCCGTCCGAGCGACGCGACGGGCCGGGTGACCTCCTCCCAGCGTTCCGCGCCCTCGCCGTTGGGCATCGCGAGGCCGACCACGAACGCGCCGAACACCGCCGTGAGGCCCCAGTGCTCCATCTCGATCGCGACCACCAGCGCGGCGACCGCGACGGCCACCGACAGCAGGCGGGGGAACCGCGCCGCGAGCGTGCCCGCGGTGGCTCCGCGCAGCAGGATCCGGCCGAGGAGGGCGATCGTGACGCCGACGGCGAGCACGGCGAGCGAGCGGACCACGCCACCCCAGCCGCCGGAGGCGGTGCCCATCGCGACGACGAGCAGCAGCCACGCGGTGGAGTCGGTGAACACGGCCGCGGCCATCGACAGCTTGCCGTTGCGGCCCGCCATCATGTCGCGGTCCTCGAGGATGCGGGCCAGGACCGGAACGGCGGTCACGCTGAGCGCGACGGCGATCATGAGCACGAGCGAGACGGTCGGCGCGGACCCGCGCAGCACCCCGTCACCCGACCACAGCACCCAGCCCGCGAAGACGAACCCCGAGGCGAGCGCCGGGAAGAACGAGCCGATCGTCACCCAGCCGACGGACCGGGACCCCAGTCCCCCGCCGCCGCGCCGCAGCTCGTGGGCCACGCCCACGAGGAACAGCACCAGGCCGACCTTGCCGATGTACTTCAACACGCCGAGCACGTCGGGCGGCAGCAGTGCCGCCAGCGCCCCGTGCCCCGCGACGGCGGCCACCACGGGCACGATCAGGATGCCCGCGAGGATCTCGCCGATCACCTCCGGCTGCCGCGCCGCGCGCGCCGCCAGCCTTCCCAGCAGTGCGGCCGCCAGGACGACCGCCAGCACCGCGACCACGTGCGCGCCCACCAGCAGGCCGCCCATCAGGCGGCACTCCCGACCGCGTCGGCGTGGCGGGCGGGTCGCCTGACCATCGACAGCGCCCTGCTGCCGGAGAAGTTCTCGATCCGCCGGGTGGTGGTCCTCGGGTGGTTGAACATCTCACTCCCCAGTGTTGGAAGGGTTTATTGGGCTCCGTGGCCGACGAGGTTGAAGAACACGTCGTCGAGCGTCGGGCGGCGCATGGCGAAGTCCGCCACCTCGACGCCCGCGTCCTTGAGCGCTACCGCGGCCGCGGCGATCCCGTCCATGCCGTCGCGCAGCTGCAGGGCGATCACGCCCTTGACGGGGTCGGACGTCGGGTGGTCGACGGCGATCGGCGCGAGCACGCGCACGGCGGCCTCGACGGTGTCCGGCAGGGCGACCACGACCTCCAGCCACTCCTGGCCGACCTTGCGCTTGAGCTCGTCGGGCGTGCCGTCGGCGATGACCTTGCCGGAGTTGATCACCACGATCTGGTCGGCGAGGAAGTCCGCCTCCTCCAGGTACTGCGTGGTGAGCAGCACGGTGACGCCGTCGGTCACCAGTCCGCGCACGGTGGTCCACAGCGACTGCCTGCTGGCCGGGTCCAGTCCGGTGGTCGGCTCGTCCAGGAACAGCACGGACGGGTCGGCGACCAGGCAGCTCGCCAGGTCGAGCCTGCGCCGCATGCCGCCGGAGTAGGTCTCCACGGGCCGGTCGGCCGCCGCGGTCAGGTCGAACCGCTCCAGCAACTCGACGGCTCGGGCGCGCGCGCCCGCCCGGCCCAGGTGCAGCAGCGTGCCGAGCAGGACCAGGTTCTCCCGGCCGGTGAGCAGCTCGTCCACGGCCGCGTACTGGCCCGCGAGGCCGATCCGCCTGCGCACCTCGACGGGCTGCTTGACCACGTCGTAGCCCGCGACCAGCGCCCGCCCGCCGTCCGGTTCGAGCAGCGTCGCCAGCACGCGCACGGCGGTGGTCTTCCCCGCGCCGTTCGGGCCGAGCAGCCCCAGCACCGAGCCCTGGCGCACCGACAGGTCGATGCCGCCGAGCGCCTGGTGCTCGCCGTACCGCTTCGTCAGGCCTTCGACCTGGATCGCGACGTCCACGTGCACTCCTCGTCTCGGGTCAGCCCGCGCGGGTGGCGGACTGGTCGCGGAGGCTCTTCGGACGCATGTCCGTCCAGTTCTCCTCGATGTAGGACAGAGCGGCTTCCCTGGTTCCCTCGGCGAGCGCCACGGTCCAGCCGGGGGGCACCACGGCGAACGACGGCCACACGCAGTACTGGCCCTCGTCGTTGACCAGCACTAGGAACGACCCGTTCCGGTCGTCAAAGGGGTTCGTCACTTTCGGCACTCCCGTTGGCTCGAAACTTCCCCGGTGCCCCTCGGCCAATGCTGTCCGGGGGCGCTGACCGGGCACTGACGGATTCCTGATCGACGAACGCCTGCGCACGAGCGCACTACGGGACCAGCTCGACGGGCAAGGAGCTGTAGCCGTAGACGAAGTTCGAGTACAGGCGCGTCGGTTCGGCGGGCAGCCGGATGTCCGACACGGTGTCGCGCAAACAGCCCAGCACCGCGCCCACGTGGGCGCGGCCGAGGAACGCGCCGAGGCAGAAGTGCGGGCCGAACCCGAAGGCCAGGTGCTTGTTCGGCGTGCGGGCGAGGTCGAACCGCTCGGAGCCGGGGAACACGGCCTCGTCGAAGTTGGCCGAGCTGTTCCACAGCGTCACGACGTCGCCCTCGCGGACCGTCGTGCCGCCGACCTCCACGTCGGCGACCGCGCGACGGCCGAAGTGCATCGCCGGGGTGGTCCAGCGCAGCACCTCCTCGGTGGCGCTCTCGATGCTCACGTCGCCGTTCTTGAGCGCGCGCCACTGGTCGGGGTTCTCCGCGAGCGCGCGGATGGCCCCGATGGAGGACATGCGGCTGGACTCGTCCGCGCCGAGGATGAGGCTGTAGCAGTTGAAGACGATCTCGTCGTCGGGCAGCGGCTCGCCCTCGACCAGTCCGGTGGCCAACGCGGACACGACGTCGTCGCCGGGGCTCTTGCGGCGCTGCTCGGCGAGGCTCCCGAAGTACATCAGGATCTCGTTGCGCGCCAGCCACTCCTCCATCTCGCCGTCCTCGGAGCTGTGCCGGGCGAGGGTCTTGTTGTTCCACTCCACGAGCTGCTGCCGGTCCGCCTGCGGCACGTCCATCAGGTCGCCGATGGTGTTGATGGGGATGTTGTCGGCGACGTCGGAGGCGAAGTCCACCTGCCCCTCGCCCACGACCCCGGCGAACAGGTCGCGGGTGCGCTGCCGGACCAGCTCGGCCACGTGGTCGAGCAGCCGCGGCGAGAACGACTTGAGCATGAGGTTCCGCACGGCCCGGTGGTGGGCGCCGTCGGTGACAGCCAGCATCTTGCCCGCCGCGGAGTCGTGGCCCTGCAACAACGTCGACAGCACGTTGCCGCGCTCGGACGTGAAGTTCTTGGTGTCCTTGTAGACCGAGACGACGTCGGCGTAGCGGGTGACGGCCCAGAAGCCGGGCACCCCGCCCCTCGGCTCGTTCCAGTGCACGGGGCTGCGCTCGCGCAGCTCCCGCCACAGCCACACCGGGTCGTGGTCGATGTAGGTCTGCGCGTCGGCCAGGTCCAGGGTCGTGGCGTCGGCGGTCCGCTCGGGTGCGGTCATGGCGTCCAGTCCTTCACGCGGAGGCGGTGCGGTAGCGGCGGATGCTGAGGACGGTGGTCACCGCGAACAGCAGGCCGAGCGAGATGACGATGACCGCCGTCGGGTGCTCCGAGGGGAAGCTCGGCGCGACGGTGACCGGGTTGCCCCACAGGTGGCGCAGCGCGGTGATGACGGCGCTGACCGGGTTCCACTCGGCGATCGGGCGGATCCAGCCGGGCAGCTTGTCCACGGACAGGAAACCGTTGGACATGAAGGAGAAGACGACCGCGACGATGCCGGAGATCGACTCGATGGTCTCCAGGTTCTTCGACGCCATGCCGAGCAGCACGCCGACCCACAGCATCGTGTACATGAACACAGCGAGCAGGGCGAACCCGCCGAGCACCGACAGGGCGTCGGCGTGCGACCGCCAGCCGAACAGCATGCCCACGCCGACCACGATCACCAGGCCCATCAGGGTGATCACCAGGTCGGCCAGCGTGTGGCCGACCAGCACGGCGGACCGGCCGATCGGCAGCGAGCGGAACCGGTCGATCAGCCCGCCCTGGAGGTCGAGGCACACCGCCACGGCGGTCGGGCCGATGCTGGCCAGCCCGACCTGCACCGCGACGCCCGCGAAGATGAACTCCATGTAGTTGTTGCTGCCGGGGATCTCGATGGCGCTCTGGAACAGGTAGCCCAGCGCGATCATCGTGATCAGCGGGTTCAGCGTGATGCCGACGAGCCTGCCGGGGTTGCGCTTGAGCCTGCGCATCCGCCGCCCGCCGATGGCGAGCACCTCCGTGAGGGTGGCCAGCGGTCCGGTGGCGGCGGGAGACCTGACGGTGTTCACCGGCACGGGCTCCCCTGTCCGGTTGTCGCCTCCGGCGACGGCCGTGGTGCTCATTCCCCAACTCCGATCTCGGATTCGAGCACCCGGCGGAGGTCCGCCGCGATCGCCGCGCCGATGAGCGCCTGCGGTTCGGGGTGCATCATGTACTCGTGTCCGCAGTGGACCGGGTGCAGCTCGACCGGTCCGTCCACGTGCGGGGCCCAGGCGTCGGCCAGCTCGCCGACCTCGGCCTCGGTGAGGTCCTCCACGGCCGCGAACAGCCGCATCGGACCGGTGTAGCGCGAGGGCGTGAAGCGCTCCATGAGCTTCCCGTGGTTGCGCACCACGGCGAGCATCGCGAGCAGGCGCTCCTCCCCCAGTTCCGCCAACGGGTTGCGGTCGCGGCGCAGCACCTCGACGACGTCCCGCGCGGTCAGCTCCCGGCCGTCGAACTCGGCGCGGTCGTGGCCGATGACCTCCATGACCCGCACGAGCTGCTCGCGGTCGTCGACGTCCTCGTCGTCGTGGCCCGGCCGGTGCGGGTAGCCGTCGAGGTTGACCAGCAGCTCGACGGTGTCGCCCGCCTCCTGGAGCCGGACGGCGATCTCCTGCGCCAGCACGCCGCCGAACGACCAGCCGAGCAGGTTGTACGGCCCTTCCGGGCGGACCTCCTTGAGGTGCCCGATGTACAGCTGCGCCACCTGCTCCATCGACGTCGGCAACGGCGCGCCGCTCCCGACGCTGGGCGACTGGAGGCCGTAGATCGGGTGGCCCGCGTCGAGGTGCCGCGCCAGCCCGACGTAGGGCAGCGCGGAGCCCAACCCGCTGTGGACGAAGAAGAACGGCGTCCGGTCGCCGGTCGGCCGGATCGGCAGGACCGTGGCGAACGGGTCCTCCTGGCCCAGCTCCTCGATCTCGTCGAGCACGCGGGCGACCGACGCCGCACCGGACGCGGCCTCGCTGTCCGGCTCCACCTCGGCGGCCGCGGCCAGTGCCCGCACGGTCTTGTGCACGAACACGTCCGCGATGGTCAGCCTCAGTCCGGCCTTGCGGGCCCGGCTCACGACACCGGTCGCGAGCAGCGAGTGCCCGCCCAGCTCGAAGAAGTCGTCGTCGATCCGCACCCCGTCGACGCCGAGCACGTCGCCGAACACCTCGACCAGCAGGTGCTCCGCGGGCGTGTTGGGCTCGCGGGTCGGCGTGCGAGCGCCGAAGTCCGGTTCCGGCAGCGCCTTGCGGTCCACCTTCCCGTTGGGGGTCAACGGGAACGCGGCCAGCACCACCAGCGCGGCGGGCACCATGTACTCCGGCAGCGACCCGCCGAGCGTCCGCTTGACCTCGGCCGTGTCCACGGAGCCGTTGGGCACCAACAGGTACCCGACGAGCCGCTTGTGCCCACCGGCGTCCGCGCCGACGGTCACCACGGCGTCGACCACACCGGCCTCGGCCCGCAGCGCCGACTCGATCTCGCCCAGCTCGATCCGGTGGCCGCGCACCTTGACCTGGTGATCCTTGCGGCCCAGGAACTCGATCTCGCCGTGGCGGTCCCAGCGGACCACGTCCCCGGTGCGGTACATCCGGGAACCGGGTTCGCCGAACGGGTTCGCCAGGAACCGCTCGGACGTCAGGTCGGTCCGGTTGAGGTAGCCGCGCGCCAGCCCGTCGCCCGCGATGTACAACTCGCCGGGCACGTTGGGCGGCACCGGGCACAGCGCGCCGTCCAGCACGTACACCCTGGTGTTGCTGATGGGCCTGCCGATCGTCGGCGTGCCCGGACCGGCCCGGTCCACGTCGGACACCGTCGACCAGATGGTGGTCTCGGTCGGCCCGTACATGTTCCGCACGTCGTGCGCCGCCGCCCGCAGCGCGTCGGCCAGCGACTCGCTGAGCGCCTCGCCGCCGGTGATCACGACCCGCACCCGGCGCAGCGACCCCGGCGTGACGCCGACGAGCGCCTGCCACAGGCTGGGCGTGGCCTGCATGACCGACGTGCGGCTGGACACCATCAGCTCGCCCAGCACGGCCGGGTCGCGCACGGTGTCGCGGTCGGCCACGACCAGCTTCGCGCCCGCCACCAGCGGCACGAAGATCTCCAGGTTGGAGATGTCGAAGCCGAAGGTGGTCACGGCGAGCAGCCGGTCGGCCTTGGTGATCGACAGCCGTTCGCACATGTCCGTGATCAGGTTGGCCAGCGCCCCGTGCGGGATCACCACGCCCTTGGGCCTGCCCGTGGACCCGGAGGTGTACATGACGTACGCCGGGTGGTTCGGGGTCAGCCACCCGTTGCGGTCGGCGTCGGTCACGTCGACCGCGCCGCCGCGCTTGCGCAGCGCCCGTTCCGCCTCGGCCTCGCCGAGCACGAAGCTCGGCGTGCCCGCGAGGTCGGGGACCCGGCCCCGCGCGGCCTCGTCGGTGATCACCAGCACCGGCTTGGCGTCGTCGAGCATGAACCGGACGCGGTCGGCCGGGTGGTCCAGGTCGACCGGCAGGTACGCCGCTCCGGACTTGAGGACCGCGAGCGCCGCCACGATCAGGTCCGCGCTCCGGGTCAACGCGATGGCGACGACCCGTTCCGGGCCGGCTCCCCTGGCGATCAGCTCCCGTGCCAGCCGGTTGGCCCGCGCGGTGAGCTGCCGGTAGGTGAGCGTCACGTCGCCCGCGATGACGGCGGTGGCGTTCGGCCCGGCCTGCGCGGTGGCGGAGATGAGGTCCGGCAGCACGTCCACGCCGATCGCGCGGCCGGTGTCGTTCCACTCCACCAGGATGCGGTGGCGCTCCGACGCGCCGAGCACGTCGGCCTCGCTCAGCGGCGCGTCCGGCCGGGTCACGACGGCGCGCAGCAGGCGCACCAGCCGTTCGCCGATCTCGTCGATCGTCCGCTCGGTGAACAGGTCCGTGCGGTAGGCCAGCACGCCGTCCATGCCGGTGGGCTCGCCGTCCTCGTGCCGTTCGACCAGCTCGAACTCCAGGTCGAACTTGGAGCGGGTCGCCTTCATCGGCACGACGCCGGACTCCAGCCCCGGCAGGGCGTCGGCGGGCTCGTCGTTGTTCTGGAACGACAGCATCACCTGGAACAGCGGGTGCCGCGACAGCGAGCGGGTCGGGTTGACCGCCTCCACCAGCGCCTCGAACGGCAGGTCCTGGTGCGCGTACGCGCCGAGGTCCGCCTCGCGCACCCGGTGCAGGAGCTGGCGGAACGTCGGGTCGCCCGCCGTGTCCGTGCGCAGCACCAGGGTGTTGACGAAGAAGCCGATCAGCTCGTGCAGCGCCTCGTCGGTGCGGCCCGCGATGGGGCTGCCCAACGGGATGTCCGTGCCCGCGCCCAGCTTGGTCAGCAGGGCCGACACCGCGGCCTGCACGACCATGAACACGCTGGCCCCGGTCTCGCGGGCCAGTGCGACGACCCCGGCGTGCAGGTCGGCGGGCACGGCGAACTGGCGCACGTCGCCGTCGTAGGCGCTGATCGCGGGCCGCGGGAAGTCGGTCGGCAGCTCCAGCTCCTCGGGCAGCCCCGCCAACGCCTGCGTCCAGTAGGCCAGCTGCGCGGACAGGACGCTGTCCGGGTCGGTCTCGGACCCGAGCCACTCCCGTTGCCACACCGCGTAGTCCGCGTACTGCGCCGGGAGCGGGGCCCACTGCGGGGCCCGCCCGGACGTGCGGGCCTCGTAGGCGGTGGCGAGGTCGCGGGCCAGCGGCGCGGTCGACCAGCCGTCGAACGCGATGTGGTGGAACACCAGCAGCAGCACGTGGTCGTGCTCGCCGAGTTCGAGCAGGGTCGACCGCATCGCGGTGTCCGAACCGAGGTCGAAGCCCCGGTCGACCTCCGCGGCCACGACGTCGAACAACTCGGCCTCGGCCACCCGCCGCACGCTCGGCGCGGTGGGCACGTGCGCCAGGACCTCCTGGTACGGCACGCCGTCGACGTCCGGGAACACCGTGCGCAGGATCTCGTTGCGCGCCACCACGTCACCGAGCGCGGCGGTCAGCGCCGCCACGTCCAGCTCACCGGTCAGCCGAACGGCCAGCGGGATGTTGTAGGTGCCGGTGGACTCCTCCTCCATCCGGTTGAGGAACCACAGGCGGCGCTGGGCGAACGACAGCGGCAGGCCCTCGTCGCCGTCGCGCTCCTGGGCCCGCAGCGCCGGACGGGCGCCGTCGGCGCCGTCGACCAGCTTCGCGAGCCCCGCGACCGTGCGGGCCTCGAACAGCGCCCGGACGGGGAGTTCGACGTCGAGCACCGTCCTCACGCGACTGACGACCCGCGTGGCGAGCAGCGAGTGCCCGCCCAGGTCGAAGAAGTCGTCGTCCACGCCGACCTCGGCCGCGCCGAGCACCTCGGCGAACACGCCGCAGAGGATCTCCTCGACCGGCGTCCGCGGGCCGCGCACGGCCCGTGGCTGGGCGGTGAAGTCCGCGTCCGGCAACGCCTTGCGGTCGACCTTGCCGTTGGCGGTCAACGGCAGCGCGTCCAGCACGACCAGCGCGGACGGGGCCATGTACTCCGGCAACGACCGGGCCAGGTGCGCCCGCACCGCGGCGAGGTCCAGTCCGTCACCGCCGGGAGCGGGGACGACGTAGCCGATGAGCCGCTTGTGGCCGCCCTGGTCGGAGCTGACGGTCACGGCCGCGTCGCCGACGACGTCGACCGACCGCAGCGCGGCCTCGACCTCGCCCAGCTCGATGCGGTGGCCGCGGATCTTGACCTGGTGGTCGCGGCGCTCCAGGAACTCCAGCTGGCCGTCCGGCCGGAGCACCACGCGGTCGCCCGTGCGGTACATCCGCGCGCCGGGCGCGCCGAACGGGTCGGCCATGAACGCCAGCGCGGTCTTCGTCCGGTCGCCCAGGTAGCCGCGGCCGACGCCCGTGCCACCGACGTACAGCTCACCGGCCACCCCGGCGGGCACCGGACGGAGGTCGTCGCCCAGGACGTACAGCCGGGTGTTGCGCACGGGCCGACCGATCGGCACCCGAGCCTCGCCCAACCGGTCGTCCTTGGTGATCACCGCGTGCGTGACGTCGTCCGAGCACTCGGTGGGGCCGTAGGCGTTGACCAGCGCGATGTCCGGGTACCGGGCGAACCAGCGGCCGCACAGGTCCGGCGGCAGCGCCTCACCCGTGACGACCAGCCACTTCAGACCGGGCAGCTCCGGGGCCTCGCCGGTGACGTCCCACGAGTCCAGCGCCGCGCGCAGCAGCGACGGCACGACCTCCAGGATCGTCACGCCCTCCAGCGGGACGGTGGCGAACAGCAGGTCCGGGTCGACGGCCGTGTCGCGGCCGACCACGCGGGTCGTGCCGCCGACGAGCAGCGTGGTGAGCATCTGCCAGACGGAGATGTCGAACGTGACCGGCGCGTTGTGCACCAGCTTGTCCGCCGCGGTGACGTCGAGGTCCTCCACCTTGCACAGCAGGTGGTTGACCATGCCCCGGCGGTGCACCATCGCGCCCTTGGGCTTGCCGGTCGACCCGGACGTGAAGATCACGTACGCCAGGTCGTCCGCCGCGCCGAGCGCGGGGGCGAGCTCCGCGTCGGAGGCGTCGTCCAGGACGACCACCTCGACGTCCGCCGCCGACGCGATCTCCTCGGCCAGCGCGCGGTTCGCCTCGTCCACGACCAGGCGCGTCGCGCCGCTGTCGGTGAGCAGCGCGGCGATCCGGGCCACGGGCGCGGCCACGTCCAGCGGCACGTAGCCGCCGCCCGCGCCCAGGACCCCGAGCACGGCGGTGACGAACCCGATGCCCGGCGCGGCCAGCACGGCGGACAGGTCCGAGCCGGGGACCCGGCGCGACAGCGCGCTCGCCCGGCCGACCAGTTCCGCGTAGGTGACCTGGCCGAAGTCGTCGACGACGGCGAGGGCGTCCGGAGTGGACAGTGCGAACCCGCGGATCCGCTCCACCACGCCCTCGTACACCTCGGGCTTCACCGCGCCGGTGCCGACGGCCAGCAGTTCCGCGTGCTCGCCCGGCTCCAGCACGTCGACCCGGCTCAGCCGCGTCGACGGGTCGGCGACGACGGTCCGCAGGAAGGCGACCAGCCGCCGGGCCAGCCGCCGCGCGGAGTCCTCGGTGAACAGGTCGGTGCTGTACTCGACGACGCCGCGCATCCCGGCGGGCAGGCCGTCGGCGTACTGCTCCTCCAGCAGCACGGTCAGGTCGAACTTCGACCGCAGCGACCGCACCGGCTCGACCCGGCCGGTCAGACCGGGCAGCAGCAGGGGCGCGTCCTCGCTGGTCTGCAACGTGAGCATGACCTGGAACAGCGGCTGCCGGTTGAGCGAGCGCACCGGGTTCAGCGCGTCCACGAGGTGCTCGAACGGCACGTCCTGGTGCTGGTAGGCCGCCAGGTTCGTGTCCCGGACCCGGTGGACCAGGTCGCGGAAGCTCGGGTCGCCGCTGGTGTCGGTGCGCATGACCAGCGTGTTGACGAAGAACCCGACCAGCTCGGCCAGCTCCTCGTCGGCGCGGCCCGCGGTGGGGCTGCCCAGCGGGATGTCCGTGCCCGCGCCCAACTTCGTGAGCAGCGCGGACAGCGCGGCCTGGAAGAGCATGAAGATGCTCGCCCCGGAGTCGCGCGCCAGCGCCACCAGCGCCCGGTACAGCTCGGGCTCGACGGCGAACTCCAGCTCGTTGCCGTCGTAGGTGCTGACGGCCGGGCGGGGGAAGTCCGTCGGCAGGTCGAGTTCCTCGGGCAGGTCGGCCAACGCCTGAGTCCAGTACGCGAGCTGGTGGGCCAGCAGGCTGTCCGGGTCGGCGTCCTCGCCGAGGAGGTCCTTCTGCCACACCGCGTAGTCCGCGTACTGCACGGGCAGCGGCTCCCACTCGGGCGCGTGCCCGGCGGTGCGGGCCTGGTAGGCCGCGCCGAGGTCGCCGACCAGCGGCGCGATCGACCAGCCGTCGAACGCGATGTGGTGGATCACCAGCAGCAGCACGTGCTCCGTCGGCGAGACCGCGAACAGCCTCGACCGCAGCACGGGTTCGGTGGCCAGGTCGAACGCCAGGTCCGCCTCCGCGGTCATGGCGTTGGACAGCTTGGCCTCGGGCAGCCGCTTGAGCGGCAGCTCCGGGTAGCCCTCGGGCGCGTCGAGCACCCGCTGGAACGGCTGTCCCTCCACGTCCGGGAACACCGACCGCAGGATCTCGTGCCGCACCACCAGGTCGTGCAGGGCCGAGCGCAGGGCGTCCACGTCCAGGTCGCCGACCAGCCGCACGGCCAGCGGCACGTTGTAGGTGCCCGTCACGCCCTCCTCGAGCCGGTCGAGGAACCACAGGCGCTGCTGCGCGAACGACAGCGGCACCACCCCGTCCTCCGCCCGTGCGGCGGGGACGAGCGCGGGCCGACCGGCTCCGGCGACGCTGTGCACCTGCTCGGCGACACCGGCCACCGTGCGGGTCTCGAACAGCGCGCGGATCGGCAGCTCCACGCCCAACGCCGCGCGGGCCCGGCTGATCACACGGGTGGCGAGCAGGGAGTGCCCGCCCAGCGCGAAGAAGTCGTCGTCGATGCCGACCTGGGGCAGGTCGAGCACGTCGGCGAAGATCCCGCACAGGATGTCCTCGACGGGCGTGCGCGGCCCGCGGCCCCGACCGTTGCCCGCGAAGTCGGGCTCCGGCAGCGCCTTGCGGTCCACCTTGCCCTGCGGGGTCAGCGGGATCTCCGGCAGCACGACGATCGCGGACGGCACCATGTACTCCGGCAGCGACTCCACGAGCAGCTCGCGCAGGCCGACCGGCACGGTCGTGCCCTCGTCGACCACCACGTACGCGACCAGGCGCTTGTCGCCGGTCGGGTCCTCCCGCACGATCGCGACCGCTTGCGCCACGGACCCGTGCGACACCAGCGCGGACTCGATCTCGCCCAGCTCGATCCGGAACCCGCGCAGCTGCACCTGGTCGTCGGCGCGGCCGACGTAGTCGAGCTGCCCGTCGGCGTGCCAGCGGACCAGGTCGCCGGTGCGGTACATGCGTTCGCCGTGGCCGAAGAACGGGTCGGCGACGAACCGCTCGCCGGTCAGGCCCGGCCGGTTCAGGTAGCCGCGGGCCAGGCCGCCGCTCACGTACAGGTCGCCGACCACACCCGCCGGAACGGGCTGGAGCACGGCGTCGAGCACGTACACGCGGTGCGCCGAGGTCGGCGTGCCGATCGGCGGACGGCCGCCGCCGGACAGCGGGCCGCCCACGGTCGCGGCGATCACCGACTCCGTCGGGCCGTAGCCGTTGAACATCCGGTGCGTGGCCGACCAGCGCGCCACGACCTCCGGCGGGCAGGCCTCGCCCGCGACCACGATGACCAGGTCGTCCGGCAGGACCGTGCCCTCGGCCAAGCCACCCGCGACGACCGGCGGCAACGCGGCCAGCGTGACCCCGTTCGAGGTGATCAGGTCGACCAGCGGCTGACCGGGCGAGCGCGCCTCGTCACCCGCGACCACGACCGTGCCGCCCGCGAGCAGCGGGAGCGCGAACTCCCAGACCGTGGCGTCGAAGCTGTAGGACGCGAACTGGAGGACGTTGGTGGCCGGGGTGATCTCGAACTTCTCGATCAGGCTGGCCGCCATCGCCACGAACCCGCGGTGGTCGACGACGACGCCCTTGGGCTTGCCGGTCGAGCCGGAGGTGTAGATGACGTACGCGGGGTGGTGCTGCTCCAGCGGCTCCGCCCGCTCCGCGTTGACGACGTCGTGCGACGGCAACGCGTCCAGCGCCGCGACCAGGTCGGGCGCGTCGATCGCGAGCACCGGGGCGCCGGTCACCGTCAGGCCGTCCGCCACGGCCGTGGTGGACAGCAGCACGGCGGGGGTGGCGTCGGCGACCATGTAGTCGACGCGGTCGGCCGGGTACTTGGCGTCGATCGGCAGGTACGCGGCACCGGCCTTGAGCACCGCGAGCACGGCGACCAGCGCTTCGAGGGACCGCGGCATCGCCAGGGCGACCACGCGCTCCGGCCCGACGCCCCGGCCGATCAGCAGCCGGGCGAGCTGGTTCGCGCGGGCGTTGAGCCCGGCGTAGGACAGGCTCGTCCCCTCGAACACGGCCGCGACCGCGTCGGGGGCCTGCGCCGCGCGGGCCTCGAACACCTCGGGCACGACCTGGGCCGCGATCGGCGCGGGGGTGCCCGCCCACTCGCCCAGGATCAGCGCGCGCTCGTCCGCGGCGAGGAGGTCGAGCCGGGACAGGGGGACGTCCGGCTCGGTCACCAGCGAGGTCAGCAACCGCTGGAACCGGTCCACAACGGACCCGATGGCGGGCGCGTCGAACGAGTCGGAGCGGTACTGCGCGAGCAGCCGCAAGCGCTTGCCGGGGTAGACCGACAGCGCGAACGGGTACTCGGCGACCAGTCGGCCGTCCGCGGCGACCACCCGGACGCCGGGGACCAGGTCGCTGAGGTCGTCGACGTCGTGCGGGTAGTTGTGGAAGCTGACGACGGTGTCGAACAGCTCGCCGACGCCGACCAGCTGCTGCACGTCGGCCAGGCCGAGGTGGTGGTGCGGGGCCAGGTCGAACTGGTCCTCCTGGAGCCTCGCCAGCAGGTCCGCCAGCGACGCCCTCGGGTCCAGCCGCACCCGGACCGGCAGGGTGTTGAGGAACAGGCCGACCATCGACTCCATGCCGGGCAGCTCGGCGGGACGGCCGGAGCTGACCGCGCCGAACGCCACGTCGTGCTTGCCGGTGAGCCTGCCGAGCAGCACGGCCCAGCAGCCCTGCATCACCGTGTTCAGCGTCAGGCCGCGGGCGCGGGCCCACGACGAGAGCCGGTGCGTCACGTCCTCGGGCAGGTCCACGACCAGCGACTCGGGCATCACCGACACGCGGTCGCGCTCGGCGGGACCGAGCTTCGCGGCCTCGCCGAAGCCGTCGAACGCGGTCGTCCACGCGGCACGGGCCGCGTCCACGTCCTGCGCGCCGAGCCAGGCCAGGTAGTCGCGGTAGGGCGCGACCGGCGGCAGCGCCGACACGTCCGCGCCGTTCGCGCACAGGGTGAACAGCTCGCGGGCGAAGATCGGCATCGACCAGCCGTCGACCAGGATGTGGTGCACGGCCCAGAGCAGCCGGAACCGGTCGTCGCCGAGCCGAACGACGGTGAACCGCACCAGCGGCGGCGCGGTCATGTCGAACCGTTGCGCCCAGTCGGCGTCGGTGAGCCGCGCCAGTTCGGTGACGGCGTCCTCGTCGGCCATGCCGGTCAGGTCCACTTCGGACCACGGCAGGGTCACGGCGGCCTGGATCACCTGCACGGCGTCACCGGCCGGGCGCGAGCGGAAGGACGCGCGCAGGGCCGGGTGGCGCTGGACCAGCGCCTCGGCGGCGGCGCAGAACGCGGCCACGTCCAAGGGGCCTTCGACGTCCACGACCGCCTGCAGGGTGTAGACGTCGCTGCCCTGCTTGTCGTACTCGGCCTGGAACAGCAGGCCCTTCTGCAACGCCGACAGCGGCAGCACGTCGTCGACGCCGCCGGAGGTGGCCTCGAACTCCTCGATCTCGGCCTCGGTCAGCGCGACCAGCGGGAAGTCCGAGGGGCTGTGCCCGCCCGCCGTGCCGACGAACGACTCCAGCACGCGGAACCAGGACTTCGCGATGTCGTCCACATCGGACTCGGTGAGCAGGTCGCCCGCCCACAGCCAGTCCGCGACCAGGCGCGGGCCGTCCGGCCGGTCCTCGGTCACGGGCGTGACCGCGAGGACGTGCCGCAGCGGCATGTCCGGGCTCACGCCGGTGCCGATGACGGACCCGCCGCCGTCCAGCGACCACTGGGCGGTGTCCGAGCCCGCGGCGAAGCGGCCCAGGTAGTTGAAGCCGATCTGCGGCACGCCGAAGCGAGCGAGCGCGCCGACCGTCTGCGGGTTGAGGTGGCGCAGCAGACCGAAGCCGAGGCCGCGGTCGGGCAGCGCGCGGAGCTGCTCCTTGACGCGCTTGATCGCCTGGTCGGGCCGGTCCACCTCGCCGGGGTCGACGCGCAGCGGGAACACGCTGGTGAACCAGCCGACCGTGCGGGACAGGTCCAGGTCGTCGGACACCTGCTCGCGGCCGTGGCCCTCGACCTCGACCAGCACGCCGGAGTCCCCGGCTCCCAAACGCTTGCGCCGCCACTGGGCGACGGCCAGCGCGAGGCCCGCGAGCAGCACGTCGTTGACCTCGCCGTGGAACGCGGTGGGCACGGTGGTCAGCAGCGCGGCGGTCGTCTGGGCGGGCAGCACCAGGCGCAACGACTTCGCCGTGCCGTAGGTGTCCAGTTCGGGGTCCAGCGGCCGGGAACCCAACTGGGGGTCGGTCGGCTTGACCTGCGCCGTCCACAGCGGCAGCTCACGGGTGCGCGCGGCGGCGCGGGCGTTCTCCGACAGCACCGTCGACCAGCGGCGGTAGGACGTGCCCACCGGGTCGAGCGCGACCGGGCGGCCCGCGACGACGGCCTCCCAGGCGGCCTTCAGGTCCGGCACCAGCACGCGCCACGAGACGCCGTCGACCACCAGGTGGTGGATCACCAGCACCAGCCGGTCGCCGACCAGCGCGGCCTGCACGACCCGGCCTTCCTCGGGCACGAGCCGCTGCCGCGCCTCGGCGACGGCGGTGTCCACATCGGACGCTTCGACGACCGTGACGGCCACCGCGCCGACGGGCAGGGTCTCCAGGGACCACAGGCCGTCCACCGGCACCGAGAGCTTCGCCCGCAGCACGTCGTGGTGGTCCACGACGGCCTGCAACGCGGTGGTCAGCTCGGCGACCTGACCGGGCACGCGGACCACGACGTACTGGCTGTACTGGCGGGTGCGGTCGGTCAGCGACTCCAAGTCCTCGCGCAGCTGGTGCGCGATGGGGGTCAGCTCGACCTCGCCCACGCCGTCCGCGACCACGGCGACCGCGGCGGCGGCGGGCCGCGCGATCGTGGCGATGGCGGCCGGGGACCGGTGCTTGAGCACGTCCCGCGAGGTGATCAGCAGTCCGGCCCGGCGGGCGCGGCTGACGACCTGGATGGAGCTGATGCTGTCGCCGCCGAGCGCGAAGAAGCTGTCCTCCACGCCGACCTCGGGCAGGCCGAGCACGTCGGCCATGACCTCGCACAGCACCCGTTCCTCGGAACTGCGGGCGGTCCGGCCGCGCGGTCCGGTCGAGAAGTCCGGCGCGGGCAGCGCCTTGCGGTCCACCTTGCCGTGCGGGGTCAACGGCATCGCGTCCAGCGCCAGCAGCGTGGACGGCACCATGTACTCCGGCAGCACGGCCCCGAGCCGGGCGCGCACGTCGTCGGCGTCGACCGGGGACCCGTTGTCGGACACCAGGTAGCCGATGAGCCTCTTGTTGCCGACCGGATCGGTCACGACCGCGACGGCCGCGTCGCCGATCCTCGGCAGGGCGCGCAGGGCCGACTCGATCTCGCCCAGCTCGATCCGGTGGCCGCGCACCTTCACCTGGTGGTCGCGGCGTTCCACGAACTCCAACTGCCCGTCCTCCCTGCGGACCACCCGGTCCCCCGTGCGGTACATCCGGAGACCGGCGCCGGCGAAGGGGTCGGGCACGAACGTGGTCGACGTCCGGGCGGGGTCGCGCAGGTAGCCGCGGCCCACCCCGAGCCCGCCGACGTACAGCTCGCCGGGGACGCCGGGCGGCACGGGGCCGAGGTCGTCGCCCAGCACGTACAGCCGGGTTCCGCGCACCGCGCGCCCGATCGGGACGCGCGCAGACGCGACCGCGTCGTCAACGGTGATCGTCGCGTGGGTGACGTCGTCGGAGCACTCGGTCGGCCCGTAGGCGTTCACCAGCGGGATCGACGGGAACCGCGCGAACCAGCGCAGGCACAGGTCCGGCGGCAGCGCCTCGCCCGTGACGACCAGGCGGCGCAACGAGGGCAGGCGCGGCCGGTCGCCGACGACGTCCCACGCGTCCAGCGCGGCGCGCAGCAGCGACGGGACGACCTCCAGGATCGTCACGGACTCGTCGGCCACCAAACCGAACAGCGCGTCCGGGTCGGCCGCGGTCTCGCGCGTCACCACGCGCACCCGGCCGCCGACCACCAGCGGCGCCAGCATCTGCCACACCGAGATGTCGAACGTGAGCGGGGCGTTCTGCACCAGGGAGTCCGCCGCCGTGAGGGCGAGGTCGTCGACCTTGGCCAGCAGGTGGTTCACCATGCCGCGCCGGTGCAC
>Ga0247771_1000059_pt1 | contig 48554 bp, 46 predicted proteins | sample UWRJL197509C6_FD_179948 | JGI IMG/M metagenome (GOLD analysis project Ga0247771, IMG submission 179948) | Plant litter microbial communities from Arlington Agricultural Research Station in Wisconsin, United States - UWRJ-L197-509C-6 | ecosystem: Environmental > Terrestrial > Plant litter >... | reverse complement strand
TACCAGCGCTCCACCCGCGCCATGTCGGCGGCGATCTCCGCCGGGTCGTGCGGCCCGCCGACCGACGCCAGGAACTGCCCCACGACGACCCGGAACAGCACCCAGTTGTTGTCGTGCACGCGTTTCCCGGCGAACCCGGCCAGCCAGTCGACGACCCGCCCCCGGACGGTGGGGGAGAGGCGGTCGAACAGCCACGGCCGCGTCTCGTGCAGCGCGAGCGCGATCGACGCGGCCTCCACGAGTTGCTGCGACAGGTCCGCGAGCGCGGGCCACGCGAACGGCGACGCCGGGTCGGTGCCGGTGGCCAGCCCCTCCGCGTACCGCTCGACCAGCGCGGGCGGCACGGCGCCCCGCGCCCCGCCGATCCGGAACCCCGCGAGCAGGAACGTCCGCGCGAACCCCTCCAGCCCGTCCGACAGCGCGCCCGCCGCGCTTCGCCGCCCTGGCAAGGAGATCAGCGCGAACCCCGGTGACACGAACGGCACGACCGAGTCGAGCAGGTGGTCCGCCACCGCCTCCCAGCGCGCCCGCGATTCCGTTCCGAACGGAGGAAGGTCCACGTTCGGACAGTAACAAGGGAGGACGACACCTAGACTTGACCGTCAACGACCGGGAACGCCGAGGAGACCACGCATGGGCACGCGCACCGACCGGACAGTCGCCGAACCCGATCTGGGCGTGCTGGCCGGGAGGCTCCTGTTCGCGGTCCAGCGCGAGATGTTCTCGACCTTCGCCGAGAAGGGCTTCGCCGACCTGCACCCCCGCCACGGCGCCGTGCTCGCCTACCTGGACAAGGACGGCGTCCGCGCCACCGACCTGTCCAAGCTCTCCGGCGTCCACAAGCAGGTCATCGGCACGGTGGTCGACGAACTCGAACGCCTCGGCTACGTCGAGCGCCGCCCCGACCCGGCCGACCGCAGAGCCAAGCTGATCTGCCCCACCGACCGGGGCCTCGACCAGATGCGCGCCGCCGACACGTTCGTCGCGGGCATGGAACGCCGCCACGCCCGCCGCCTCGGCCCCGAGGCCTACGCGCAGTTCAAGTCGATGTTCAACGACGTCGTCGAGCACCAGCGCCGCCGCACGGAGCAGTAGGCCCCGGAACGCGAGAAGCCGCGCCCGCCGGTGGCGAGCGCGGCTGTCGTCGGGAGCGTCAGTTCGCGATGACCGCGAACACCGTGCCCTGGTCGTCGCTCACCAGGGCGGAGCGGCCGTAGGGGCTGTCGGACGGGGGCAGGATCACGTGGCCGCCGAGTTCGGCGATCTTCGCCACGGCGGCGTCGGTGTCCGCGACGGAGAAGTACGTGACCCACGACGACGGCGCTTCCGGGAACGCGCCGCCGATGCCCGCGACGGCCTCCCCGCCGAGGGACGCGGCGGAGTACTGGAAGTCGCCGGAGCTGAGGTCGTCGTAGGCGAAGCCGAACACCTCGGCGTAGAACTTCTTGTTGCCCTCGAAGTCGTGGCTCATGTTCTCGCTCCACGCGACCGCGCCCGGCTCGGCCGCGATCTGGAAGCCGGTGTGCTCACCGGCCTGCCACAGGCCGAACACCGCGCCCGACGGGTCGAGCGCGATGGCCATGCTGCCCTGGCCCATGACGTGCGTGGGCTCGACGAGGATCTGGCCGCCCGCGTTCACGACCTTCGCGGCGGTCGCCTCGACGTCCGCGGTCGCGAGGTAGGTCGTCCACGACGGGGGCTGCGAGGTGTCCTGCTGGACGCCGAGACCGACGACGTTGCGGCCGCCGAGCTTCGCCGACCAGTAGCCCATCTCGACCGGCTCGAGCTGTTCGACCTCCCAGCCGAACAGCGCCGAGTAGAACGTCCTGGCCTTGTCGACGTCGGCGCCGAGGTCGGCCCAGCACGGCGTGCCTGCGGACCATGCCGTGTCGCGAGTAGCCATTTCTTGCCTCCGGAGTCAGCAAAGGTGGAGCACCGAAGGTAGTGGCGCACAACGGGGTCGTCATGCGATCCGGGCACGGGCAGGGGTACCCCACCCGTGAAGTTAGGGGGCCTCGAACAGGGTGCTCACCGACTCGCCGTTGTGGATCCGCCGCATGGCCTCGGCCAGCGGACCGGCCACGGACAGGACCTTCAGCTTCGGCACGTGCTTCTCGGCGGCGATCGGCACGGTGTTCGTGCACACGATCTCCAGCACGTCCGGTTCGGCGCCGAGCCGCTCCAGCGCGCCGTCGGAGAACAGTCCGTGCGTGCACGCCACGCGGATCGTGCCGCTCTCCCGCTCCCGCAGCCGGTCCAGCAGTTCCACGACCGTGCTGCCCTTGGCGATCTCGTCGTCCAGGACGATCACGTCCTTGCCGCGCACCTGGCCGATCACCGCGCTGATGTGCACCTTGTCGTCGGCGAACCGCTGCTTCGCGCCCGCCGCCACGGGCACGCCGAGGATGCGGGCGAAGTGCGCGGCCTCCTTGGCGTTGCCGAGGTCGGGGGAGACCACGACGGTGTTGGACAGGTCGTACTGCTTGAAGTGCGCGGCGAGTTCGCGCAGCGCGTGCAGGTGGTCGACGGGGATGCTGAAGAAGCCGTGCACCTGCGGCGAGTGCAGGGTCATCGCCAGCACGCGGTTCGCGCCCGCCGTGACCAGCAGGTCGGCGACCAGGCGGGCGCCGATCGAGATGCGCGGAGCGTCCTTCTTGTCCGACCGCGCGTAGGCGTAGTGCGGCATGACCACGGTCGTGCGGGCGGCGGACGCCCCGCGGGCGGCGTCGAGCATCAGCAGCAGCTCGACGAGGTTCTCCTGGACGGGTGGCACGAGCGGTTGGATGAGGAACACGTCCCGCTCCCGGCAGTTCGCCTGGAGCTGGACTTCGAGGCAGTCGTTGGCGAACCGCTGGACGCGGGTCGGCAGCAGCGGCGTTCCGAGGTGGGCACAGATCTCGGCCGCGAGTTCGGGGTGGGCAGTGCCGGAGAAGACCGCGATGTCACGCACCCGTTCAGCCTAATCGCGTCGGCGGCTCCGGTTCGCGACTCGCGCGTCACATCGGCGATACTCCGCCGATGGAGCTGCGCCACCTCGAGTACTTCGTCGCGGTCGCCGAGGAGCTGAGCTTCACCCGCGCCTCACGTCGGCTGCGGGTGGTGCAGTCCGGGGTGTCGACCGTGATCCGCGCGCTGGAACGCGAGCTCGGCGCCCCGCTGTTCGACCGCTCCACGAGGGACGTGGCGCTCACCGACGCGGGTCACGCCCTGCTGCGCGAGGCGCGGACCACGCTGGACGCGGCGCAGGCCGCCCGCGACGCCGTGCAGGAGGTCGTGGCGGGGGTGCGGGGCACGATCAACCTCGGCACCATGACCGGGCTGACGCTCGTCGACCTGCCCGCGCTGCTCGGGCGGTACCACGTGGAGCACCCCGAGGTGACCATCCGGCTGCGGGCCGCCACCAGCGGGACGAGCGGCCTCGCGAAGTCCCTTGTGGACGGTGAGCTGGACGTGGCCTTCCTGGCGCTCAGCGAGTCCCCGCCCGCCGGGGTGGCGGCCCGCGAGCTGCTGGACATCCCGATCGTGCTCCTGCTGCGCGACGACCACCCGCTCGCGGGCCGGGCGTCGGTGCGGCTGACCGACCTGGCGAACCAGGAGTTCGTCGACTCGCCGCCGGGGTGGGGCAACCGCGCGCTGGTGGACCGGGCGTTCGCCGCCGCGGGGGTGCAGCGGCGGGTAGCGCTGGAGGTCGCGCACCTGAACGCGGTGCCGGACTACGTCCACCACGGGCTCGGCGTCGCGCTCGTGCCGGACTTCGACCTGGTCCTCGCGGACGACGTGCGCCCGGTCGCCCTGTCCGGAGTGGACCTGCGCTGGACGCTGTCCCTCGCCACCTCCGCGACCCGGCGACCGAGCGCCGCCCTGCGCGCGCTGCTGACCATGGTCGACGGCTACGTGCGCGCTAGTCCTTGAACAGCCTGCGCCCGGCGGCCGCCGAGATCACCAGCACGACGGCGGAGAACCCGAGCAGCGCGAACGGCGCGGCGACGTACTGCGTGGCCAGCCCGAGCAGCAGCACCGGCACCGCCAGACCGAGGTAGCCCGCGAGGAACAGCCCGGCCAGCGCCTCGCCGCGCGAGGTCGGCGACGCGAGCGCCGCGACCGTGGAGATCGACCCCTTGAACAGCACGCCCATGCCCGCGCCCGCGGCCGCGCCGCCGACGAGGAACAGCGGCAGGGTCGCCGCGAACAGCGCCGCCGTCACGACCGCGAGTCCCGCGCTCATCAGGCCGATGCCGATCGCCAGCTGGTGGCGGGTCCTGGTGCGGCGGAACAGGATCTGCGTCGACGCGGCGGAGCCGAACACCAGGAACGCGACGGCGCCCGCGAGCGCCCGTGACGGCAGGTGCAGGGTGTTCGCGACGAACGCGGGGGCCAGCGAGGTGAACAGGCCCAGCGTCGCGAAGGACGCGAACGCGGCGGCACCGGCGGCGAAGTAGTGGGCCCTGGCCAGTTCCGGCACCGACACCCGCTGCGGGTGGTAGGTCCGCGACTCCACCGCGACCGTCTCCGGCACGAGGGCGACCAGCGCCGCGCTCGCCAGCAGCAGCACCAGGAACACCGCGTAGGACGTCGTCAGCGGGCCGGTCACGTACTGGGCCAGGAGGCCGGAGACAAGCGTGCCGAGGCCGAGCCCGCCGAGGTTCGCCGCCGTGGCCACGAGTTCGGCGCGGCCCAGCCCGGAACCCGGCCGGTGGGTGGAGTGCAGTTCGGACAGGTACGCGGTGGCGGTCGCGGTGATCATGCCGACGCCGACGCCGGTCACCAGCCGCGCGATGAACAGCTCCGGCACCGTCGTGGCGACCAGGAACAGCACCGCCGCCGCGGCTTCGAGCAGCAGCGCGGGCACGAGGACCTTGCGCCTGCCGACCCAGTCGCTGACGTGGCCCGCGAGGAACAGGCTGAGCACCACGCCGACCGCGTACGCGGCGAACAGCACCGTGACGACGAACGAGGAGAAGTGGTCGCGCTGCTGGTAGAGCACGTACAGCGGGGTCGGGACGGTGGAGAACGCCATCGCGACGAGGAACGCGAACGCGATCACCCAGAACCCGCGGCCCGCCCCGACCAGCGGTCGGGTCGCCGCCTTCGGCCGGGTGAGCGTGGTGGCCGGGTCGGTCATGGCTGGTGCCTCCTGTGGAGCGGTGTCGGACTCCGTCGAGAGTGCGCGCGAGGTCCGATCACGTCCAACGAAACCTGGTGCTGGTATTCATCCCGATCGGTGATAAACGCAGGTGGCAGCTTTGTTCCTGGTCGGCGTATGAGCGTGATCACCCGCCGAACCGGCGTCCCGGATGCGTCGGAAACAAACCGACTGGTCTGACGGCTGGGATATGGTTGGTCGGTGGTGAACGACGAGTCCCCGCTGGACGACCCGCTCCTGACGACCTTCGGGCGTCTCGTCGAGGTCTCGGGCAGGCTCCAGCGCTCGCTCGGGCAGGTGCTCGAGGAGCGCGCGTCGTTGCCGCTGGGGTGGATGGAAGTCCTGCTGCGCCTGGCCCGGTCCGAGGACGGGCAGCTCGCGATGGGCGTGCTGGCGGGGCAGATCGTGCTCACGACCGGTGGGGTGACCCGGTTGATCGACCGCATGGAGACCGCCGGGTTCGTCGAGCGGCGGCCGTGCCCGAGCGACCGGCGGGTGCTCTACGCGGGCATCACCGAGGCCGGTCTCGCCAAGCTGCACGACGCCGTCGGCGTGCACGCCGATGGGCTGCACCAGGCGTTCGGCGTGCTCACGGCCAAGGAACTCGTGGCGTTCGACCGCGTGCTGGCGAAGCTTCAGGCCGCCACCGAGGGCTGACGAGCCCGGTATTCCCGCCCGTCCCGTGAAGTAGTGCACTCCTGCAACTGTTGACATGTCAGGCATTGACGCGGCAGTGTTTTAGTCACTGAAGTTGATAGCTGACTTCTCAACGATTGGGGCGGATCATGGACAGGCGCGGTCTTCTGGCGGCGGGCGGCACCACGTTGGGCGCGCTGGCGATCAGCGCGGTGGCGGGCAGCGCCACCTCCAGCGCGGCGACCGGCGAGAACTTCTGGCGCGGCAGCGCCGAGGAGCGCAGGAACCTCAAGACGTTCGACGAGCTGGACTTCGACGTGTTCACCAACCAGAAGTGGGCCAGGCTGGGGGAGAGCCACGCCCAGGACATCCGCGTCCACTGGCCCGACGGGCACTTCACCGACGGCATCGAGAAGCACATCTCCGACCTGAAGTTCCTGTTCGTCTTCGCGCCGGACACGAACATCCGCGTCCACCCGATCAAGATGGCCTCCGGCGACCTGACCTCGGTCACCGGCGTCATGAAGGGCACCTTCACCCGGCCGATGCCGTTGGCCGACGGCGGTGTCATCCAGCCGACCGGCAAGTCGTTCACGCTCGACATGGCGACGGTGGGGCACTGGCGCAAGGGCGTCATGACCGAGGAATGGCTGTTCTGGGACAACCAGCACTACAACACCCAGCTGGGCATCTGATCGCGTGCCCTGGCGGGACCCGGTCCCGCCAGGGCGCTACTTCACCCGCTTCATCGGGAACTGCGAGTTCGTCCGCGCCACGCCCGGCAGCCCGGTCAGCCTGCCGATGTAGAGCTGCTCGTAGGCGGCGAGGTCCGCCACGGCCACCCACAGCTGGTAGTCGGGCTGGCCGAACATGCGCAGGCACTCGACGACCGCGTCGATCCCGGCGACCTCGGCCTCGAACGCCTCGATCGTCGCCCGGTCCTGCACCGCCATGTCGATGTGCAGCAGCACCCGGAAACCGCGGCCGAGCGCGGCTTGGTCCACGTCGGCGCGGTACCCGGTGATCACGCCCGCCCGTTCCAGCGCCCGCACCCGGCGCAGGCACGGCGACGGCGACAGCCCCACCCGGTCGGCCAGCTCGGTGTTCGTCAGCCGACCGTCGCGCTGGAGCTGGTCGAGAATTGCGCGATCCACCCCGTCCATGGCAGATCATGCTACGGATGCGCGCTGACGTGGCAAAACTTGGCATCGGGTGCTCCCCGGATTCTCCTACTCTGCCAATCATGAGCCTGGTGCTGAACGACGGGGAACGAGACCGAGCCGGTGCTCGGCTGCTGGCGCTGCTGGACGAGTACGAGCGCGGGCTGCCGACCTCGCACCTCCTGCCGGACCTCGACCGGCCACGACTGACCGAACTCCTCAACACCCCCATGCCGGACAAGGGGATCGGCGTCGACGGCCTGTTCGACGAGATCGTCGACACGGTCCTGCCGAACTCCACCGCCGTGGCCCACCCGCGGTTCCTCGCGTACGTCCTCGGGCCGCCCAACGGCATCGCCCCCTACGCCGAGGCCGTCGCCGCGACGATCAACCAGAACTGCAACTTCTGGCAGCTCTCCCCGGCCGCGAGCGTGATCGAGCGGTCGGTGCTCGCGTGGCTCGGCGACGTCGTCGGCTTCCCGTCGACGGCGGGCGGCATCCTCACCGGCGGCGGCTCGCTCGCGACCCTGACCGGCCTCGCGACGGCGTTGCACGACCGCGCGCCGGACTTCCGCGCCACGGGCCTGCAAGGCGGAGGAGCGCCGCTGGTCGTCTACACCTCGGAGGAGGCGCACCGCAGCGTCGACAAGGCGGCGGTCGTGCTCGGACTGGGGATCGACCACGTGCGGCACGTCCCGACCGACGACCGGTACCGGATGCGGGTCGACGCGCTGGCCGAGGCCGTCGCCGCCGACCGGCGCGCGGGGTTGCGGCCGTTCTGCGTCGTGGCCACGTCCGGCACCGTGACGACCGGCTCGGTCGACCCGCTGGACGCCATCGCCGACCTGTGCGAGGCGGAGGACCTGTGGCTGCACGTCGACGGCGCGTACGGGGCGCTGTTCCTGCTGGCGGAGGAGAAGCGGGACCTGCTGGGCGGGTGCGCGCGGGCCGACTCGATCACCCTGGACCCGCACAAGCTGCTGTTCGCGTCGCTGGAGGCGGGCTGCCTGCTGGTGCGCGACGCCGCCAAGCTCCGCGCCGCGTTCGCGTTCAGCTCGTCGTACCTCACCGTCGCCGACGACCCGCTGATGACCGACTACATGGACCACGGCCTCCAGCTGTCCCGCGACTTCAAGGCGTTCAAGGTGTGGAGCGCGCTGCGGGCGTTCGGCGTGGACGCGTTCCGCGAGGCGACCGAGCGGTGCCTGGACCTGGCGCGCCACCTCGGCGAGCGGGTGGAGGCCACGCCCGGTCTGGACCTGCTCGCGCCGGTCGTGCTGACCGCCGTGTGCTTCCGGATGCGGGGCGTCGACCACACCGAGGTGCTGGCGACGTTGGCTGCCGAGGGCACGGCGCTGCTCGGGCCCGCGCTGGTGGACGGGCGCGACGGCATCCGCGTCTGCGTCACCAACCACCGCACCACGAAGGCGGACGTGGACCTGATCGTCGACCGCCTGCGCGAACTGGGGAAGTCGGATGACGTCGCGGAGGGCGTGCTGGTTAGCTGACCGCATGTCGGAGTCGTTGATCATCCAGCGCGCGCTGCGGGTGCCCCGGTCGGACGGGGCTCCCGGCGACGGCGCGGCCGTGGCCCGCCAACTGGATTCCGCCCTGCTGTCGGCGGGGTTCGCGCTGTCCGGGCCGCTGCTCGCGCACCTGTCCGGAGTGGAGGACGCGGGCGCGGTGGCGGACCGGGTGCTGGCCGCGGTGCGGGAACTGGTGGGCGCCCACGTGCGGCACAACACCTACTTCCTGGACTTCCCGGCGAACGTGCCGGACACCCTGGAGTTCTGGGCCGAGTGCCTGCGCGACGCCGGGCACCCCGGCGGCGAGGTCGTGAACCTGCTCGACCTGCCGCTGTACGGGAGCTACCGGCACACCTACGAGGAACTGCTGGCGGCGCACGAGGAGCTGATCGCCTCGGCCAAGGACCGGGTGACCGTGCTGCACCTCGGCGGCCCGCTCGCCGAGGAGGAGCGCGCGCTGTACCTGGCGCTCGCCGGCAGTCCCATCCCGTTGGCGGAGCACGACCTCGTCGCGTTGGGTGCGCTCGCCCTGTCCTGTGTGGACGGTGAGCAGCCCGAGGAGATCCCGGTCCGGGAGAACCGCGCGGTGGTCAACCGGGTCCGCGTCGAGGCCGGGGCCGCGCCGCTCGTGGACACGGTCACGGACGTCCTGCGGCTGGCGTGCGCGCTGTCCGAGGGGGACGTGACGCTGGAGACGCCGACGCGCTTCCGGTCGTTCCGCCGACCCGTGCGCGGGGCGTTGATGCGGGCGCTGGACGCGGTCGCCGCGAGCAAGCTCGGCGACGTGCGGAAGGACCGCGAGGCGTGGAAGAGGCTCGGCGAACGCCTGCACCCGCACGAGTACCCGAAGCTGCCGCACGCGCGGGACGTGTTCGCCGTCGCGCGCGGAGACAAGGAGGCGCGGTCGCTCGCCGGGCGGGTCGAGGTCGCGTTCCGCGACGGCGACCCCGGACGCGCGCTCGACCTGCTGCGGACCGCGCCGGGCATGCTGGTGCGGAGCCTGGACCGCCTGCTGCGGTCGGACCTCCCGGCAGACCGGACGATCACGGCCTTCACCGAGGTGCTGGGCCAGGTGTCCGGGCGCGTGCTGCTGTCGCTGCGCGAACACCTGGAGAACCGGCGCACGCCCGACGTCGCCCGCGTGTTCACCAACCGCCGGGGCCGGGGGTGGGTGACGGCGGACGAGCGGACGCCGTTGGCCGACGACGTGGTGGCGCGGCTGTGCGCGCTGCTGGACGACGAACTGCTGCGCCGCCTGCCCGCCGTGGACCGGCTGGTGGTCGACCCGGACGTGCTGCCGCTCGCGATCCCGTTGTCCGCCAAGGCGACCAGCCGCGGCTTCGGCGTCGTGCCACGCGGTTCGCGCGTCCCGGTCGACGGCGCGGTGCTGCGCTTCTTCACGTACTGGCGGGAGGAGGCGAAGACCACCGACTTCGACCTGTCGGTGCAGATGCTGGACGACGACTTCGAGGACGCGGGCCAGCTCTCGTGGACCAGCCTCACCGCGGTCGGGGGAGTGCACTCCGGTGACATCACCTCGTCGGCCGACGGCGCCTCGGAGTTCATCGAGCTGGACCTGGCCAAGGTGACCGCCCGCTACCTCGTGCCGCAGGTGAACGTCTACTCCGGCGAGGGGTTCCACCAGGTCGCCGAGTCCTTCTTCGGGTTCCAGACCCTGGAGGCCGACCAGCGCGGGATGCCGTTCGAGGCGCGCGCGGTGCGGGTGAAGTCCGACCTGCGCGGCACCGGCCGCGTCGCGCTGCCGGTCGTGTTCGCGCGTGCCGACGACGGCACGTGGTCGGCGTTCTGGCTGCACCTGCACCTGATCGGCCACCCGGTCTTCAACCGGGTCGAGGCCAACCAGTCCGTCGCGACGCTCCTGGTGCGCGCCACCGCGGACCGCCGCTACCTGACCCTCGGCCACCTGGTGGACCTGCTGCGCCGCAAGGCGGGCGAGGCGACCACCGGGCCGGTCACCTACATCGGCGTCGAGCGGCCGGACGGCCTGCCCGAGGACTCCGACGTGTACGCGCTCGACCGGTTGAGCGAGCTCGTGCCCCTCTGACCGATATCACCGAGGCGGTTCCCCGCCTCGGTGATATCGTCGGCACGCGAGGCCATGGCGGCACTTCCTTCTCACTCAGGAAAAACTCGCCTTCGGGCGATTTTTACTAGTGCCGCCGCTCTCCTCGCTCAGCCCGCGTAGTCGGGGAGCCGTCGTGCCACGTCCTCGGGCGAGGGCATGGCGGCGATCTCGGCCGCGAGCGCCCGTGCGGCGTCCCGCACGGCCTCGTCGGCCAGCAGCGCCCGCGCCCTCGTGCCCACGGCCTCGGCGGTGACGTCGTCGCCCTGGAGCCCCTCGCCCACCCCGGCCTTCTCCACGACCGCGGTGTTGGTGAACTGGTCCGCCCCCTGCGGCAGCACGAGCTGCGGCACGCCGTCGACCATCGCGCCCAGCGTCGTGCCGCTGCCGCCGTGGTGCACCACGAGGTCCACGTGCCGGAGCAGGTCCGCCTGCGGCACCCAGGAGCGGATCAGGACGTTGTCCGGCACGTCCGCGAACTCGGCCGCGTCCACCGTGGGGCCGGTCGAGACGAGCAGCCGGACGTCCAGCGCCGCCAGCCCCGCGATCGCGGTCCGCAGCACGTCCACCGAGCCGAACGCCGTGCCCAGCGTCAGGTACACCAGCGGCCGGTCACCGCGGGGGAGCACCACTTCGCCCGGTTCGGCGAACGGCACGAGGCGCAGGTCGACGACCTCGTCGGGCGAGGTCCGCAGCGACGGCGGGCAGACGTCGATCAGCCGGTTCCCGAGCACGAAGCTCGCTGGCACGTCGAACCCCAGTTCGGCGGCGACCTGCCCGAACCGCTCGGCGGCCACCTCGAAGCCGTTCGTGGCGAAGCCGAAACCGTGGCACAGCGCGGGAACGCCCTTGGCCAGCGCGGCCAGCCCGGCGCCGGGGTTGCCGTACTCGTGGACGACCAGGTCCGGTCGCAACCGCTCCACGATCGGCAGGAGGTCGGCGTAGAACCGGCGCGGCAGGGCCGAGCCGAACACCTCGGCCTGCATGGTGAGCAGGTCGCGCTTCTCGGCGAACTGGGCGGGCAGCTGCCCGAACACCTCGCGGATGCTGGCACCGGCCTCCACCGCCTCCAGCCCCGCCAGCGCGGGGGCCAGACTCGCGTCGGTCGCGAACACGACCTCGTGCCCGACCGCTCTCGCCGCTCTGGCCAGCGGCAGCAGGGGATAGGTGTGGCCGTGGGTTCCCAGGCTGGAGAACAGGACGCGCATCAGGGGCCAGCTCCGTTCGGTCGGGTCGAGTCCACCGCGATGATCATCGATTCCGGTCTACCACAGGAGATGCCGACGCCGCCGGGGCTTCGGCCGATAGGGTCGGGTGATGGAGATCCCCCGCTACGGCTCGGGCGCGCTCGCCGACGTGGTGCCGTCGCTGCTGGCCGGACTGGACGTCCCCGGCGCGGTGAACGTGCTCGGCGTTCCCACGGCCAGGCGCGTCTGCCTGCTGCTCGTCGACGGCCTCGGCTGGGAACTCCTCCGGGCCCACGCCGACACCGCTCCGTTCCTGGCCTCGCTCGCGGGACCGCCGATCACCGCCGGGTTCCCGTCCAGCACCGCGACCAGCATCGCCGCACTCGGCACCGGACTCCCGACCGGCGAGCACGGCCTGGTCGGCTACACGTTCGACACGGGCGACCAGCTCGTGAACGCGCTCGGCTGGAACCACCACGGCGCACCCGAGCACACCGACCTCCGCGCCACCTTCGTGCCGGAGGAGGCGCAGCCGCGGCCCACCGCGTTCACCCGCGCGGCCGAGGCGGGCGTGACCGTCCGCGTGGTCGCCCCGCACCAGCAGAAGGGCAGCGGCCTGTCCCGCGCGGTCCTGCGCGGAGCCCCGTTCCACCCGGTGTACGCGCTGGGCGACCTGGTCAGCGGCGCGCTCGACGCGCTGCGCTCCGCCGACCGGGTGTTCTGCTACGCCTACCACGCCGATCTCGACGCCCTGGGCCACCTGTTCGGGCCGGGCACCGAACCGTGGCTGCTCCAGCTCTCCTACCTCGACCAGGTGGCCGCCTCGCTCGCCGCCCGGTTGCCCGCCGACGCGATGCTCGTCGTCGTGGCCGACCACGGCATGGTCACGCTGGGCGAGGAGGACCGGGTCGACTTCGACACGACCCCGGCCCTCCAGGACGGCGTGCGCCTGCTGGGAGGCGAACCGCGGGTCCGGCACGTGTACACCGAGCCGGGGGCCGCGGACGACGTGCTGGCGGCGTGGCGGGAGGTCCTCGGCGACACCGCCTGGACCCTGACCCGCGACGAGGCCACCACCCTCGGCCTCTTCGGCCCCACGATCGCGCCCCACGTCCTCCCGCGCATCGGCGACCTGGTCGTGGCCTCCCGCGGCACCCACGCGGTGATCCGCACGGCGGTCGAACCGCTGATCAGCAGCTTCTCCGGCCAACACGGGTCACTCACCACCGCCGAACAGCACGTCCCGCTCCTGACGTTCCAGCCCTAGCGCCCGGCTTCCGTGAACGCCGCGCGCACCGCGGTGCTGTTCACCCCTGTCCCGAGCAGAGCCCGGAGCAGCAGTCGGGCCTTCAGCGGGTCGAGGAAGCCCGCGGAGATCAGCCCGCGTTCCCGCAGGTCCTGCTCCGACCCGGCGAACCCGTACGTCCCCTCCAGCACGGACCCGCCACCGGTCCGCGACGCCAACACCACCGGAACCCGCTCCACCAGTGCCGTCAACGGTTCCACCCACGTCACCGGCACGTGCCCGGCCCCGAACGCGGCCACCACGACCCCGTCCACCCGGTCGGCGAGCCCGTCGAACACCGACCCGTCGTCGCCGAGCAACGCGGTCACCACGGCCACCTTCGCGGCGTTGCCCGCCACGAACGGCACGGCCGCCCGGCGTTCCACCCGCTGGAGCATCCGCGCGGCCCCTTCGACGACGTACCCCAACGGCCCGCCGTTGGGCGACCGGAACGTCGCAACGCTGGTGCTGTGCGTCTTCCGCACGCGCCGAGCGGCGTGGATCTCGTCGGCGAACACCACCAGGCACCCCTGCCCGCGCGCTTCGGCGCTGGCCGCGACCTGCACGGCCGCGAGCAGGTTGGCCGGCCCGTCCGCTCCGGCCAACGTCGGGTTGCGCATCGCCCCGGTCACCACGACCGGCATGTCCCCGCCGTAGCCGACGTCGAGCAGGTACGACGTCTCCTCGATCGTGTCGGTCCCCTGCGTGACCACCACACCGTCGGCCCGGACCTCGCGAATAGCCGCGGCCAGCGCCGCGACGTCCTCGAACGTCACCGAGGCCCCCGGCACCCGCCGAAAATCCACCACCTCGAGCTCGATCCCCAGCCCGCCCAGCCCTGGCACCGCCGCCACCAACTCCTGCGCCGACAACGCGGGCACCACCCCACCGACGTCGGACGGCCCCATCGCGATCGTCCCGCCAAGCCCGAACACCACGACCCGCACCCCAACCACCTTCCGTCGTCCGGCCACCCGCCGAAGATGACCACATGGTGACCCGCTTCCCGGTCGTGGGGCACGGCGAGTCCGAACAGGCAGTGCCAAGGCCCTCTGCCGCGGTTCCCTGCCCTCAGGCCTTCGCGATGGTCGCCTCGATCCCGTCCAGGACCACCTCCAGCCCCACCGTGAACGACTCCGCCATCGCCGTCTCCAGGTACGGCTTCTCCGGATCCTCGGGTGGAGCGGGTTTGTCCGCTTCCATCCGGAGCGCCATCGGGAACCGATCCGCGAAGTCCGGGGCCACCTCCGCCAGCAGCGGTGACCGCGAGTACCACCACTCCTCGTCCGACACCCCGGTCGCCGCGGCGGCCGCCCGTGCCTCCGCGACCGTGCGTGCCGCGCCCCGCACGTAGTTCAGCGCCACCCCGAGGATCCCGCGCAACGCGCGCGGCGGGAGGCCCGTGCCGTGCAGGATGCGCGACACCGTCTCCAGCGCCGCGAACTCGTTGGGGCCCAGCACGGGTCTCGCCTGGGACACCTGCAACGTCCACGGGTGCCTGAGGTGGAACTCCAGGTTGTCCTCCGCCCACGACGTCAGGGGCGCGCGCCAGCCGTCCTCCAGCTCGTACCGGGTCGGCAGCTCCTTCAGCACGCGGTCGTACATGAGGTCGACGAGGTCGCCCTTCGTGGGCACGTACGTGTACAGCGACATGGCCGTCCGCCCCAGTCGCAGGCCCACCGCGCGCATCGACAGCCCCGCCATGCCCTCCGCGTCCGCGACCTCGATCGCGGCGTCGAGGATCAGGTCCACGGTCAGGCCCTGCTTCGGCCCCGGCCGCCTGCCGTCGTGCCTGGCCCCCCACAGGACGTCCATCGACCAGCGCGCGTCGCCCTGCCCGGCGTAGACGACCATTTGCGTCTCCTTACGGCCTAAAGTAACCTCAGCGAACACTTTACAGGATAAAGAAAGCAGCTGGGGGATCCGATGGAGCAGTCGACGACCGCGGCGGACAGCCACGACGTGATCGAGGTCCGAGGGGCCAGGGAGAACAACCTGGCCGACGTGTCGCTCGACATCCCCAAGCGGCGGCTGACCGTGTTCACCGGGGTGTCCGGCTCGGGCAAGTCGTCGCTCGTGTTCGGCACGATCGCCGCCGAGTCGCAGCGCCTCATCAACGAGACCTACACGGCGTTCATCCAGTCGTTCATGCCCAGTCAGAGCAGGCCGGACGTGGACGCGCTGCGCAACCTGAGCGCGGCGATCATCGTCGACCAGGAGCGGATGGGGGCCAACTCGCGGTCCACCGTGGGCACGGCCACCGACGCGCAGACCATGCTGCGCATCGTGTTCAGCCGCCTGGGCGACCCGCACGTGGGCACGTCGTCCGCGTTCGGCTTCAACAGCCCCGAGGGCATGTGCCCGGAGTGCGAGGGGCTCGGGCGGGTGTCGGCGATCGACGTCGACCAGCTGGTGGACCGCGAGTTGTCGCTCAAGGAGGGCGCGATCACCGTGCCCGGCTTCACCGTCGACGCCTGGTACGTGCAGACCTACATCCAGTCCGGGTTCTACGACCCGGACAAGAAGCTGAAGGACTTCACCCCGACCGAGTGGGACGACTTCCTGCACAAGGCGTCCACCAAGGTGAAGATCGGCACCACCAACGTGACGTACGAGGGTCTCGTGGTGAAGGTGCAGCGGCTGCACCTGTCGAAGGACCGGGAGTCGATGCAGTCGCACATCCGCGCGTTCGTCGACCGGGCCGTCACGTTCGCCCGCTGCTCCGCGTGCGAGGGGACCAGGCTGAACCAGGCCGCGCTGTCGTCGAGGATCGCGGGCCGCAACATCGCCGAGTGCGCGGCGATGCAGATCAGCGACCTGGCCGACTTCGTCCGGAAGATCGACGACCCGTCCGTCGGCCCGCTGCTGGCGACCTTGCGCGAGACGCTCGACTCGCTGGTCGAGATCGGTCTGGGCTACCTGAGCCTGGACCGGGAGTCGGGGACGCTGTCCGGCGGCGAGGCCCAGCGCGTGAAGATGGTGCGGCACCTGGGGTCCTCGCTCACCGACGTCACGTACGTCTTCGACGAGCCGACGGTCGGCCTGCACCCGCACGACATCCAGCGGATGAACAACCTGCTGCTCCTGTTGCGGGACAAGGGGAACACCGTGCTCGTGGTCGAGCACAAGCCCGAGGTCGTCGAGATCGCCGACCACGTCGTGGACCTCGGCCCCGGCGCGGGTCCCTCGGGCGGGCGGATCTGCTTCGCGGGCGACGTCGCCGCGCTGCGGGCGTCGGACACGTTGACCGGACGGCACCTGGACCACCGGGCCCGGCTGCGCGACGAGCCGCGCGAGCCCACCGGCCACCTGGAGATCCGGGGCGCGAGCACGCACAACCTGAAGAACGTCGACGTGGACCTCCCGCTGGGCGTCCTGACCGTGGTCACCGGCGTGGCGGGCTCGGGCAAGAGCTCGCTGATCCACGGCTCGCTGCCCCGACGGGAAGGCGTGGCCGTCGTGGACCAGTCCGCCATCCGCGGGTCCCGCCGCAGCAACCCCGCGACCTACACCGGCCTGCTGGACCCGATCCGCACCGCGTTCGCCAAGGCCAACGGCGTGAAGGCCGCCCTGTTCAGCGCGAACTCCGAGGGCGCGTGCCCCAACTGCAAGGGGATCGGCCTCGTCTACACCGACCTGGCGATGATGGCGGGCGTCGCCTCGGTGTGCGAATGCTGCGAGGGCAAGCGGTTCACGCCCGAGGTGCTCACGTACACGTTGCGGGGCAAGAACATCAGCGAGGTGCTGGCCATGCCGGTCACCGAGGCGCGCGAGTTCTTCCCCACGGGCCAGGCCAGGGCGATCCTCGACCGCCTCGCCGACGTGGGCCTCGGCTACCTGGGCCTGGGGCAGCCGCTCACGACGCTGTCCGGCGGCGAGCGCCAACGCGTGAAGCTCGCCATCCAGATGGCCGAGAAGGCGACGGTCTACGTGCTCGACGAGCCGACCACGGGCCTGCACCTGGCCGACGTGGACCAGCTCCTGGCCCTGCTGGACCGCCTGGTCGACGACGGCAACACCGTCATCTGCATCGAACACCACCAGGCTGTGATGGCCCACGCGGACTGGATCGTCGACCTGGGGCCGGGCGCGGGCCAGGACGGCGGCGAGGTGGTCTTCACCGGCACGCCCCGCGACCTGGTCGAGTCCGGCGACTCGCTCACCGCCCGCCACCTCCGCGACTACGTCGGGGCCTGAACCGGGTGGCTAGACGTCCAGGTCGATCGGCGGGCCCGGTTCGGCGGTGACGGCGCCCGCGGTGTGGGCGGCGAGCCAGTCGTGGAAGGCGGCGGTGTCGGCTTCGGGGACGTGGACGGTGATCGTCGCCCGGCGGTCGTAGGCGACGTCGGCGACGAGGTGGCCCGCCGCGCGCAGCGCGTTCTCCACGCGGCCCGCGTCGGCGTGGTCGACGGCGAGGGCGAACGTGGCGAAGCGGGCGCGGCCCAGGGTGCCGAGCGCGTCCACCGCCTCCGACACCGCGCGGCCGTAGGCGCGGACCAAGCCGCCCGCTCCGAGCTTGACGCCGCCGAAGTAGCGGGTCACCACGGCGACCGTGTCGGTCAGGTCGCGGCGCACCAGCACCTCCAGCATCGGCACGCCCGCCGTGCCCGCGGGTTCGCCGTCGTCGCTGGAGCGCTGCGTGCCGTCCACGCGGAACGCCGTGCAGTTGTGGTTGGCCGACCAGTGCTCCTTGCGCACACCCGCGATGAACGCCGCCGCCTCCGCCTCGTCGCGGACCCGCCCGACGCTGCACAGGAAACGCGATCGTTGGATCTCGATCTCGTGGACGCCGTCACGCGCGATCACCCGCATCGCCCCAGTATCGACGACCTCGCCCACGACCGGTGTCGCACGGCTCGGCGAGGGTCCCCGGCCGGGTGGGCCCCCCGAACAGCACGGTACGGGTGGGGTCCGACAGTTTCAGGTGTTCGCGAGGCCGGATTGCCAGGCCCAGGCGGCGATCTCCACGCGGTTGCGGGCGGGGAGTTTGGTCTGGACGCTGCCGAGGTGGGTTTTCACCGTGCCCACGGAGATGTGCAGGCTCGCGGCGATCTCGGCGTTGGTCTGGCCGATCGCGACCAGGCGGACCACGTCGAGTTCGCGGGCGGACAGGTCGGTGCGGGGTGCGGGTGGGGCGGACTTGGTGGTGAAGGAGCGGAGGAGCCGGAGGGTGATGGAGGGGCTGACCAGGGCTTCGCCGGAGGCCGCCGCGCGGATCGCCTCGACCAGGAGGGTGGCTCCGGAGTCCTTCAGGAGGAAGCCGCACGCGCCGCCGTGCAGGGCGCGGTAGACGTACTCGTCGTTGTCGAACGTCGTGACCACGAGGACCTTCGGGCCGCCAGGGGTGTTGAGCTGCCGCAGCGCCTCCAGGCCGTCCACGCGGGGCATCCGGATGTCCATCAGGACCACGTCGGGGCGCAGGCGGCGGCACTGCTCGACCGCCTGGACGCCGTCGGCCGCCTCGCCGACGACCTCGACGTCGTCCTCGGCGGCCAGGATCATGCCGAACCCCGCCCGGATCATGGCCTGGTCGTCGGCGATCACGACGCTGATCGTCACGCTGTCCTCCTCGCGGGCAGGGTGGCCTCGACGACCCACCCGCCCGTCGTGCCCGGTCCGGTGTGGATCCTGCCGCCCAGCGCGGTGACGCGTTCGGTGAGGCCGCGCAGCCCGAAACCGCCGGTGGACGACCGGCGCGGCGTGCCGTCGTCGGTGACCTTCACGACCACCCACTCGCCCGCCCGGCAGACCAGGACGGTCACCGCGCGCACGTCGGCGGCGTGCTTGCGGACGTTGGTGAGCGCCTCCATCACCACCCGGTGCACGGTCGACGCGATCTCCACGGCCAGGTCGTCCAGGTCGCCGTCGAGGGTGAGGTCCGCGCCGAAGTCGGCGACCATCGCGCGGACCTCCGCGATGCCCGCGAGCGGGGCCAGTTCGAGGCGGTCGTCGTCGCGCAGCAGGCCGACCATGCGGCGCATCGAGTCCAGCGTCTCCACGCCCGCCTTCTCGATCTGGGTCAGCACCGGCAGCACGAGGTCGGGGCGCTTGGCCGCGATGGCCCGCGCCCCCTGCGCCTGCACGACGATGCCGGTCACGTGGTGGGCGACGAAGTCGTGCAGGTCGCGGGCGAACTCGGCGCGCTGCGCCAGCCGGATCTGCACGGCCTGCGTGCGCCGCGCGGCCAGCACGAGCCGCGTGGCGGTGGCCGCGCCGACCACGACCAGCGCGACCAGCGCCAGACCGAGGGTCAGGATGACGTACGTGTCGTTCTGCCGGGCCAGCACCGGTTGCAGGGCGACGGCCGCGATGAGGACGGGCGCGGCGAACGCGGCCAACGACGGCCGACCTCGCCACGCGACCAGCGCCAGCAGGACGAGGAGCGCGCAGGCGGTCGTGGCGGAGAACGGCGCGAGCCGCTCCTCGGCCCCACTGCCGTGCAGACCGCGGACCGCGAGGGTCGCGGCGGCGAGCAGCCCGGCCACGATGGGCAGCGCCCGCGGTCCCAGCCACGGCGACGCCAGCAGCACCACCGCCGACACGACCGCCGCGCCGAGTTCCGCGACCGCGTAGGGCCGATCAGCCCGGAACCAGTCCAGGTAGACCTGGTCGAACGCGCACAGGACCAGCAGCCCACCGGCCACCACGAGCCAACCGAGCACCCGCGGCCACCGGTCGACCTCCACGACCGGTGAGGCTAATCGCCCCGCGCCACCGCGCGGATCGGCCGAAAGTCAGAGGCGGGTCTGTCGGCGGGCCGATGTGGGGTCCGGTGTGGAGTGACAGCGTCAGTGGCATGGGAGAGCGGGATGTTCGGGCCGCCGCGGTGTCCGCGGTGGAGCTGGTGAAGGTCTACGGCCGCGGTTCGGCGGACGTACGGGCGTTGGACGGGGTGTCGGTCGCGTTCGGCCGGGCCGCCTTCACGGCGATCATGGGGCCGTCCGGGTCGGGCAAGTCGACGTTGACGCACTGCCTGGCCGGGTTGGACACCGCGACCTCGGGGCGGGTGGTGCTGGGGGGTGTGGACGTGACCGCGTTGTCCGACGCGGCGCTCACGAAGGTGCGGCTGGAGCGGGTCGGGTTCGTGTTCCAGTCGTTCAACCTGCTGCTCGAGTTGACCGCGCTGGAGAACGTCCGGTTGCCGGTGGAGTTGGCCGGGCGCGCGGTGGAGAAGGAGCTGTTCGACCGGCTGGCCACGACGTTGGGCATCGCGGACCGGTTGGGGCACCGGCCCGCCGAGTTGTCCGGCGGGCAGCAGCAACGGGTGGCGTTGATGCGGGCACTGCTGTCGCGGCCGGAGGTGGTGTTCGCGGACGAGCCGACCGGGAACCTGGACTCGCGGTCCGGGGCCGAGGTGCTGGGGCTGTTGCGCGGGGCGGTGCGGGAACTCGGGCAGACCGTGTGATGGTGACGCACGACCCGGTCGCCGCGTCCTACGCCGACCGCGTGGTGCTGCTCGCCGACGGACGGCTGGCGGGCGAGGTGCTCGACCCGACGCCCGACCGCGTGGCGACGGCGCTGGGGCACGTGGGGGCGAGGCGATGAGCTTCACCAGGACCCACCTGCGCGGCGTGCTGCGCACCCCGACCCGGCTGGTGCTGACCGGGGTGGCCATCGCCGTGGCGGCCGTGTTCGCGATGGGCGCGGTGGTGGCGCGCGACATGGCCGGGGCCACGTTCCTGGCCGCCGTGACCGACATCCCGGACGGCGCGACCGTCGTGGTCGAGCCGTCCGGCGACCCGGTGGCCCTGCTCACGAAGGTGCGGGGCACCGCGGGCGTCGAGGAGGTGACGGGCAGGCTGGCCGTGCGCACGACGATCGGTGGCGTCGCCGCCACGCTTGTCGCCGACCCCGGCAGCGGCCCGTTGAGCCGGGTGCGGTTGGTCGAGGGCACCTACCCGACCGCCGCCGGGCAGATCGCCACGTCCGCGCGGCTCGGTCTGGCCCTGGGCGCGCGCACCGAACTGGGGGTGGTCACGGCCGTCGTGGACGGGCCGTCCGCCGACGGCAAGGCCGTCTACACCACCGACGCGCAAGCGCTCGCGCTCGTGCACACCGAGCTGACCAGGATCGACGTCCGAGGCGTGGACGCGGCCGCGCTGGTCGAGGCGCTCGACAGCGCGGAGACGCCGACGACCCCCGCCGACACGGCACGGGACGAGGCGTTGAGCAGCGCGCGGAGTTCCGCCGACCAGCTGTTCGCCGTGCTCGGCGCGTTCGTGCTGATCGCCGGACTGGCCTCGCTGCTGGTCGCCACGTCCACGTTCCGGATCGTGTTCGCCCAGCGCGCCCGGCAGCTCGCGCTGCTGCGCGCGGTCGGCGCTCCACGCCGGAAGCTGGTGCGCGCGTTGGTCGCCGAAGGCGCGCTGACCGGGTTCGGCGCGGGTCTGATCGGTGTCGCCGTCGCGCTCGGCGTCGGCTACGCGGTGCCGCTCGTCGCCGACGTGAGCGGCCCGAGCTGGTCGCCGCTGCCGGCTCCCGTGGTCGTGCTGGTGGCGGTCCTGGTGACCGTCGTGGCCGCGCTGGTGCCCGCCCGTTCCGCAGCCGGGGTATCACCGCTGGAGGCGTTGCGGACGTCCGCGAGCCCGCGCGAGAGCGGCACGACGACCGCCGTCCGCGTCGGCCTGGGCGTGGTGCTGCCGGCCGCCGCGGTGACCGTCGTGGCCGCGATGGTCGGCGACGGCCTCACCGACACCTACCGCCCCGGCGGCCGGACCGGGGAACTGCCGCTGTCCACGGTCGCCAGCGGCGCGCTCACGTTCGGCGCGCTGCTCGCGCTCGGGCCGTTGCTGATGGGACCGCTGCTGCGCCTCCTCGGCTCCCTCCCGCTCGGCGTGGCGGCACGCATCGCGGTGCGCGGCGTCGGCGGCGCTCCCCGGCGGGCGGCGGCCGTGTCCGCCGTGGTCGCGCTCGGCGCGGTCCTGCTCACCGGCGTGCTCGTCTCCGGCGACACCATCCGCGGCTACCTCCGCGCGGACCTCGCGGCGTCGTTCCCGGCCGACCTCCTCGTCTCCGGCGACGAAGGCGTCCCGCTGCCCACCGGGGTCGTCGACGCCCTGCGGAACCGGCCCGAACTGAAGCAGGTCACCGCGTTCCGGGCCGTGCGGGCGGACGTGGGGACACCGCGCGGCACGGTGAACGTCATGGTGTCCGATGTGGACTTCCGCGCGTTGCCGACCGCGGCCGACCTGGTGGCCACCAGCGGGTCGACCACCGACCTCGGCCCCGGCAAGGTCGTCCTCACCTCGACCTACGCCCGGATCGACCACGTGTCGACGGGATCCATCGTGACGCTCGCGGGCCGGGCCCTGACCGTGGTCGCCGTCCTCGAAGGCGAGTCGATCGGCGGTGCGGGCGTCCTGGTCGACCCCGCCGACCTGGACCGGGTCAGCCGCGGGGAGCCGACCGGCGCGCTGATCGCCGCCAAGGACCCGACCGACCTGCTCCCCGCGCACAACGCCGTCCGCGCGGTCGCCGCCGGGGTGACGGTGTCCGTGCCGGCGGACCGGCGGGACGACGTGCGGGACGTGGTGGACCTGCTGCTCGTGCTGGCCGCCGCGATGCTCGGCCTCACGCTGCTGATCGCCGTCGTGGACGTCGGCACCACGGCCGCGCTGTCGGTCGCGGAACGCCGGAAGGAGGCCGGGGTGCTGCGCGCCCTGGGGTTCAGCCGGGTCGCGCTCGGCGCCACGACGGTCGCCGAGTCGGCGCTGTACGGCCTGATCGGCGGGGTGTTCGGCCTGGTCATCGGGGTGCCGCACGCGTGGCTGAGCGTGCCGGCGCTCGGCGTGGACACACCGTTGACGCTGCCCGTGCCGCTGCTGGCGCTGATGGTCCTGCTGCTCGTCGTTCTCACGGCCGTGGCCGGTTTGCTGCCCGCCCGCAAGGCCGCGCGAGTAAGCCCCGTCACGGCCATGCGGGTCGAGTAGCGCATTCCCGATCGGGCCGATCGGGGCCGAATCTCCCACATCGTGAGAAGGGGTCCTTAGCCCTGCGAACTTGCCTATCGTGGCCGCCGTCCACCCACGGCAAGGCAGGTCAACGTTGTCAGAGAACGTCGGGGCTCCCACCCGGTCGGTCCGCGCGGCCGTGCGGGCCATGCTGCGCCGGGACCGCTGGGCGCTCGCGGGCGCGATCACGATCGCCGTCCTCGGGCTCGCCGCCGTGGCCGCGGACCTGCTCACGGCCATCGAGGGCCAGGACCCGTACAGCTACCGGACCGAGGCGCTCGACCCGCAGACCGGCGGTCCCGCGGGCGTGCTCGGCGGGGTGAGCGGCGCGCACTGGTTCGGCGTCGAACCGCTGACCGGGCGCGACCTGTTCGCGATCGTCGTGCACGGCGCGCGCACGTCGTTCCTCATCGGGTTGGCCGCCACGGTCGTCTCGGTGGTGCTGGGCGTGCTGGTCGGCGCGGGCGCCGGGTACCTCGGCGGCTGGGTCGACCGGGTCGTCACGTGGACCGCCGACGTGTTCCTCGGCTTCCCGTACCTGGTGTTCATGATCGCGCTCGGCGCGGTCGTGCCGAGCAACGTCTCCCGGCCGTTGATGCTGATCGTGGTGATCGGGTTCTTCGGCTGGCCGTCGGTCGCCCGGATCGTGCGGGCGCAGGTGCTGACGCTCAAGAAGCGCAACTTCGTGTCCGCCGCCCGCATCCTCGGCGCGAGCCCGTGGCAGGTGTTTCGGGCCGAGCTGCTGCCGAACCTGTGGGCGCCGATCATCGTCGTGGCGACGCTGTCCATCCCCGGCAAGATCGGCCTCGAAGCGGCGCTGTCGTTCCTCGGCGTCGGCATCCCGCCGCCCACGCCGAGCTGGGGCCGGGCGATCAGCACGGCCGTCGAGTGGGTGGCGACCGACCCGATGTTCCTGTTCTTCCCCGGCGGCGCGCTGTTCCTCGCGACCTGGGCGTTCACCGTCTTCGGCGACGGCCTGCGCGACGCGCTCGACCCCAAGACGGACGTGCGACGCTGATGCGCACCCTCAGGTTCGTCGCGGGACGGCTCGCGGGCACCCTGCTGGTGCTGCTGGTCGTCGTCTTCATCACCTACGTGGTCTTCTACCTCGTGCCGTCCGACCCGGCGCAGCTGTCCTGCGGCCGCCCGTGCACCGAGCAGAACCTGGCCCTGGCACGGGAGTTCATGGGTCTGGACGACCCGGCGTGGCGGCAGTTCCTCGACTTCCTCGGCGGCATCGTCACCGGCCGCACGTTCGGCGCCGGCGCGACCTCGATCCACTGCGCCGCGCCGTGCTTCGGCTACTCGTTCCAGCAGAACGCCGACGTCGTCGTGCTGATCTCCGAACGCCTGCCGGTCACGTTCTCCCTCGGCCTCGGCGCGGCCGTCCTCTGGCTCGTCACGGGCGTCGGCGCGGGCGTGTTCTCCGCGCTGCGCCGCGGCACGGCGTGGGACCGGATCACCCTCGCGGGCTCGGTCGCGGGCGTGTCCGCGCCGGTGTACCTGGTGGGGCTGCTGGGGATCCTGGTGCTCGGGTTCACCCTCGACGTGGTGCCGGTCGGCGGCTACGTGCCGTTCGCCGAGAGCCCGGTCGACTGGGCGTGGCACCTCGTGCTGCCGTGGCTGGTGCTGGCGTTCTCGCACGCCGCGGTGTACCTCCGGCTCACCCGGTCGCAGATGCTGGAGACGCTGGGGGAGGACTACATCCGCACGGCCCGCGCCAACGGCCTGCGCGAGTCGACGGTCGTCGGCAAGCACGCGCTGCGCAACGTGCTGCTGCCGATCGTCACGGTGTTCGGCATCGACCTCGGCGCGCTGCTCGGCGGCGCGGTCATCACCGAGCGGGTGTTCAGCCTGCCGGGCCTCGGCGGGCTGCTGATCGACGCGGTCAACCAGCGCGACCTGCCGCTGCTGCTGGGCTGCACGCTGTTCGCCGCGTTCCTGATCGTCCTGGCGAACGTCCTGGTCGACCTCTGCTACGGCGTGCTCGACCCACGAGCCCGTCTCACCTGAAATCCCTGCGGGAGAAGAGAAGATGGCGAAGCAAGTGCGGAAGTTGATCCCGGTGGCGGCGGCGGTTGTGCTGCTCGCCGCCTGCGGGGCGAACGACCCGAAGACGACCGGCGCGCAGACCGCGAAGGCCGAGCGGGGTGGCACGCTGCGCATCCTCAACGAGGGCCAGACGGTCAACTACGACCCGGCCAAGAGCGGCAGCCTGCCGATCACCTCGCTCGGGTACGTGCACCGCAGGCTCACCGGCTGGCTCAACGCCGAGGGCAAGGAAGCGTCCGTCGTCCCCGATCTCGGCGACGTCGGCAAGTCCTCCGAGGGCGGCAAGACCTGGACGTTCACCCTCAAGGACGGGCAGAAGTTCAGCGACGGAACGCCCATCCGGTCCAAGGACATCAAGTGGGGCGTGGAGCGCACCTACGCGCCCGCGTTCTCCGGCGGCCTGGGTTACCACAAGCAACTCCTCGTCGGCGGCGCCGACTACCGCGGGCCGTTCGAGGGCAAGAGCCTGGACTCCATCGAGACGCCGGACGACAAGACCATCGTCTTCCACCTGAACCGCCCGTACGGCGACTGGCCGTGGATCGCCAGCACCCCGGCGTTCGCGCCGGTGCCCGAGGGCAAGGGCTCCGAGCCGGACTACGGCGAGCACCCGGTCGCGTCCGGCCCCTACCAGGTCGCCGAGTACCAGCGCGGCGTGAAGGTCCGGCTGACCCGCAACGCCAACTGGGACAAGGGTTCCGACGACATCCGCGGCGGACTCCCGGACGAGGTCGTGTTCCAGCTCGGCCAGGACGCGTCCGTCGTGTCGCAACGGCTCATCGCCGACAGCGGCGACGACAAGGAGGCGTTCGGCTCCTCGTTCGCCTCGCCCGCGCAGCTGGCCACGTTGCAGGGCAACGCCTCCGCGAAGAGCAGGCTCGTCACGTCGAAGTCCGGCGCGCTCGCCTACCTCGCGATCAACACGCAGAAGATCACGAACCCCAAGGCGCGCCAGGCGTTCCAGTACGCCGTGGACAAGACCTCGTACCAGATCGCGTCGGCGGGCAGCGCCCAGCTCGCGGGCGACGCGGCGACCACGCTGATCACCCAGGGCATCGCGGGCCGCGAGCAGTTCGACCTCTACCCGACGCAGCCCTCCGGCGACCCGGAGAAGGCCAAGCAGCTGCTCGCCGAGGGCGGGTTCCCCAACGGGCTGGAGAACCTCGACTTCGTCGTCGCCAAGAGCAACGACTACCCGACCAAGGCGCAGGCGATCCAGGCCGCGCTGGCCAAGGCCAACATCAAGGTGAACATCCGCGTGCTGGACACCGACGCGTACGAGGCCGAGACCAACCAGGCCAAGGACGCCGCGTACGACCTCACGCTCAGCTCGTGGCAGCCGGACTTCCCCAGCGCCAACGCCAACATCCAGCCCCTGTTCGCGTCCTCGGAGATCGGTGGCGGCGGGTACAACATCTCCCGCTACAGCAACCCGGACGTGGACAAGCTGATCGAGGCCGCGCAGAGCGAGGTCGACCCGGCCGCCGCCGCCAAGAAGTGGGCCGAGCTGGACAAGAAGATCCTCGCCGACTCGCCGGTCGTGCCGCTGATCTACACGCGCAACTCGTTCCTGCACGGCTCGAAGGTGGCGAACTTCTTCATCGCCGACTTCCCGTCGTACCCGAACTACCTCCAGGCCGGTATCGCCAAGTGACGTCGCCACTCCTGCGCCTGGAGGACGTCTCCGTGGCGTTCGACGCCCCCGCCGCCAGCGAGGTCAGCTACTCGCTGGCGGCGGGGGAGGTGCTCGCCGTCGTCGGCGAGTCCGGCTCCGGCAAGACGGTGACCGCGATGTCGCTGCTGGGCCTGCTGCCCGGCACGGCAACGGTCACCGGCCGGGCGCTGCTCGGCGGGCGCGACCTGTTCACGCTGTCCGCCAACGACCTGCGGGCCGTGCGCGGCGGCGAGGTCGGCATGGTGTTCCAGGAGCCGATGACCGCGCTCAACCCGGTGTTCCGGATCGGCGACCAGCTCGCCGAGGTCGTCCGGGCCCACGGGAACCGCACGGCCGCGCAGGCGAAGGAGCGGACGGCGGAGCTGTTGTCGCTGGTGGGACTGCCCGTGACGGCCCGCAGGAAGTACCCGCACGAGCTGTCCGGCGGGCAGTTGCAGCGCGTGGTGATCGCGATGGCGGTGGCCAACGAGCCGTCGCTGCTGATCGCCGACGAGCCGACGACCGCGCTCGACGTGACCGTGCAGGCGGAGATCCTGGAGCTGCTGCGGGACCTGCGCGGGCGGCTCGACGCGGCGATCCTGCTGATCACCCACGACATGGGCGTGGTGGCGGACCTGGCCGACCGGGTCGTCGTGATGCACGACGGCCGCGTGGTCGAGCAGGGGACCGTGGCGGAGGTTTTCGCCGCCCCGCAACAGGAGTACACGCGCGAACTGCTGGCGTCGGTGATCTCGTTGAGCACCCCGCCGCCCGCGGACCTGCCCGAGGCCGTCGAGGTCTCGCCCGGCGTGGTGGCGCGCGGCGCGCACGTGGCCGTCACGACCTCGCGCTCCGCGCCGGACGAGCCCGGTGACGACCCGGTGCTCGTGCTGCGCGACCTTTCGGTGTCCTACGGCCGTTTCCGGGCGGTCGACGGCGTCGGGCTGCACGTCGGTCGGGGTGAGGTCCTCGGCCTGGTGGGGGAGTCCGGGTCGGGCAAGAGCAGCATCGCGGGCGCCGTCACCGGGTTGACCGCGGCGAGCGGCGGCGTGATCAGCCTGGCCGGGCACGACCTCGCGCGGCTGCGCGGCAAGGCGCTGAAGCAGGCCCGCGGCCGGATCGGGATGGTGTTCCAGGACCCGGCGTCCTCGTTGAACCCGCGTGCCACGATCGCGCGCAGCGTCGCGTCCCCGTTGCTGCTGCACGGTTCCCTGCGCGGGGCGGCGCTGACCGCGAAGGTCGACGAGCTGCTCGACGCCGTCCAGCTCTCGCCGTCGCTGCGCGAGCGGTACCCGCACGAGCTGTCCGGCGGCCAGCGGCAGCGGGTCGGCATCGCGCGGGCCATCGCGCTGGACCCGGACCTGCTCATCGCCGACGAGCCGACCAGCGCGCTCGACGTGTCGGTGCAGGCCCGCGTGCTGGAGCTGTTCCGGACGTTGCAGACCGAGCTGCGGTTCGCCTGCCTGTTCATCAGCCACGACCTCGCCGTGGTCGAGCGGCTCGCGGACCGGGTGGCGGTGCTGCACCAGGGTCGGGTCGTCGAGACCGGGCCCGCGGCCGACGTGCTCACCGAGCCGCTGCACCCGTACACGCGACGGCTGCTGGCGGCGGCCCCGGTCGCCGACCCCGCTCGGCAGCGCGAGCGGCGGGCCAGCTGGCTCGCGCTCGGGCACTCGGAGTAATGATCAGCGTCACCTGGTCGTGTAGTCGGTGGAACCCGAGTGGCCAATTGTCGTAGTGGGGCGCAGGGGGTTGCCTTGGGTGCCATGGCGAGCGAGTTCCAGAGACGCAAGGTCGCGGTCGTGTTCGGGGCGATGGACACCGACGGCGACGGGTACCTGACCGAGTCCGACTTCACCGAGCTGACCATGAGGTGGACCGAGCTGCGCCGGGCCGCGCCCGGCACGCGCGACCACGCCCGGCTGTCGGCGATCATGATGGGCTGGTGGCACACCCTGCTCGCCGTGTCCGACCAGGACCGCGACGGCAAGGTGACGCCCGAGGAGGTGCTGATCGTCGTGGACCGGCTGCCCGCGATGCTGGACGTCGTCACGGACACCGCGCGGGCCATGTTCGAGGCCATCGACGAGAACGCCGACAACGAGATCACCGCGGGCGAGTACCGCCAGCTCATCGAGGCGTGGACCGGCCGCAAGACCGACACCGCCGACGTGTTCGCCCGCCTCGACCGCGACGGCGACGGCCGCCTCACCCAGGAGGAGTTCGCCCTCCTGTGGGCCGAGTTCTGGGCAGGCGACGACCCCGAGGCCCCCGGCACGTGGGTCTTCGGTGACTTCGAACTGCCCGCGTTGTCCGACCACCGTTGAGCGGACTCCCCTCCTGGTTCGGGGGTCAGGTGGGGTTGGTGAGGCGCAGTGCCAGCGCCGGGCACGCGGCGGCGGCCCGGCGAGCCTCGGCGAGCAGGTGGCCGGGCAGCGCGCGAAGCAGCGGATAACCCCATTCGTCCAGGTCCACAACCTCCGGCAGCAGTTCGGCGCACAGCCCGTGCGCCCGACAGGCGATGGGGTCGACGCGCAACGCGGTCACGCGATCCTCCTGGGCGAGTCGACGCAGCCCACACCGGCGGCGTGCGCGGCGACGTCGTCGGCGAACACGTCCAACGCGCTGGCGGCCATCCGCACCGCCCCGTCCGGATGCGCACACGCCCCACGCCCCGTGACGACCGGCAACCTCCGCCGAAGCCGCCGCAACGCCTGCCCAGGCACCCCCGCGGCCAACTCGGCGAAATCCGCCGCGATAGCGGGCAGCCCGAACATGCAGGGCCCGCACTGCCGCGCCGACGCCGAGGCCAGGTAACCCAGGATCCGCGCGGTGTCCTCCACTTCACAGCCGCCCCGCGGCGTCCGGAACACCGCGACCCCAGGCGCTTCGCCCACGGTCACGTCACCCGTTCGCGCACCCGACAACCACACCCCACCACCACGACCACGCAACCCGGACGCCACCACCTCCGCGACCAGCACCCCAGGAGCCGGGAAGACCAACGGCACCACCGGACCACCGTCCAATACCCTCATCGCACACCCACCCGCGCCACGGTGTCCGGATGCGTCCGCCGAGCCCGCCACACCAGCGCACCCAACACCGCCGCGAGGCACACCGCGTCCACCACCCACACCCACCACAGATCCGTGCCCATGCCCAACCCGTGCACGAGCGCGACCGGCCAACACGCGTAAGCCAGCCAGTGCACCGCCCGCCACACCTCCGGCCGAATCCGAGCCCGCAGCGAACTGGTCACCACAAGAGCCACCAGCACATCCACCGCGACCGCACCCAACCCGAGCCAGAACGGCTGGTACCCCGACACAAACGGCACCACCACGTCGATCCACCCGATCGACACATACCCGTCCACAATCGCCGTAACGATGTGCACCACCAAGAACACCACCGTCAGCAACGACAGGTTCCGGTGCAACAACGCGATCGTGAACCGAGGCCAAGCGACCGTCGCGTGCCGACCACTGGTGAGCAACCCCAACACGAACGTCCCGGTGAGCAACACCAACGCCACCAACCCGCCGGCCCGACTGGCGAACCACAACGACTCGCCCATCACGCCACCAACCGAACCCGCTCGGCAGGCCACCCACCAACCACGACCACTTCACCGGAAGTAGCCACCAACCGCGCGGGCAACCCCCGAACCGCCAACCATTCCGGAGCCTCACGCCCCAACACGATTGAGGCCGTGGCAGCGGTATTGGCATCCACACAGCTAGCGGCAGCAACAGTCACAGTCCGCCACACCACCTCAGCGGCAAGCCCAGTACGCGGATCCACGATGTGGTGCTGCGCAACCCCACCCCGCACCCAAGCCCGCTGAGTAGTACTGGACGTGGCCAACCCACCACGCCGCACGGAAACAACCGCCTCAGGACGCGCGACAGCGGTCCGATGGTCATCACTGATCGCGACCCGCCACCCACCCTCAGGCACCCGCCCAGCCACAGCCACATCACCACCAAGCGACACCAACACCCCGCAGTCGAGCATGGCGGCAATGGCCCGAGCGGCACGATCAGCAGCAAACGCCTTGGCAGTAGCACCCAGATCCAACTCGACACCGCGGGGGAGCACCACATCCCCACGCTCAAGATCAAGCGACACCCAATGCCACCCGGGAACCCGCTGCGGCATCAGGGGCCCATCCACGATCGCCCCAAAATCCCGGTCATAACCGAGCGCCCGCACAGCAGCACCAACGGTCGGATCCACCAACCCATCGGTCAACCGAGCAGCTCGCAACGCCACAGCCAACGTCGAAGCAAGCACCGGCCCAACAACCACAGCCCGCCCAGCGTTCCAGTGCAACCGGGAAACCTCGGAATCCTCCCGAAACCGACTACAGGCCCGATCCACATCATCAAGCACAACCCGCAACACCCGCTCGGCCTCACCAGCCCGTTCAGTAACAGCAAGCACAGCCGTAGTACCCCAAACAGGAAACTCCACCACGTCCGTCATGACCCACCGGACCCAACATGCGCACCACCGGCCCCTTGCTGCGGCACGGAATCCGGCGCTTGCAACGAATCCCCGGAGCTATCAGCAGACCCTGAGGAAGTACTCGCCTCGGAATCGGACGACTGCGCACCCGCCGCACTCGTGGCGAACACAACGCCGAACAGAGCAGCGAGCACAGCGGAAGCAGCGGCAACCCACGCCGTCACTCGACCCACTCGCCGCTGTCCGTCCTCCCGACGGCCAATCCTGACTTGGGTGTCGCTCATCGCAGGCACTCCCTCTCCTGGTCCCCACCGATACTCAGCGGGATTCCTAGGAGAGAGCTGTGTGTCCCGTATGAACGCCCAAAGCAGGCACCCACATGGACGCACGCAACTCGGGCAGCACCCAGACCGAGGGCCTCACCCCGATCCTGAGCGCCCTTCGTGCTCTTCCGTCTTTGTCAAGGCGTCTTTCTAGCCTTGACAAAGACGGAAGAGCATCGAAACAATCGCGCGATCGGGGTGAAGCCCTACCTCAGCGGCCTACCTCAAACGATCAGGCGCACACCGAATCCGCCGGAATATCCCCGTACTCGTTCCCAACCAGGTACACAGCGCTGACGTACTTGTTCACCCCGTCACCACGCTCCAACTTCACCCACCGGTCGTTGGTGATCCCGAAGTCGGTGATCTCCTCCCCGTGCACCCAGCACGAGGCCGTGTTGGTCTTCCCGGCAGCCATCAACGGAAACTCCGCGTCCACACCACAAGACGTAGCAGCACAAGACCGCACGTTCGCGTCATGCCACGTGGTCACCCGGTAGAACCAACTCTTCGCAGCCACATCCCCCGCGGGAGAAGCCACGGCAACAGCCCCACCACCCAGCAACCCGGCCACGACAAGCCCCAAGGCCAAGACGATCCTCACGCGCACTCCTCACCGGCGAGCCCAAGCCCGCCCCCAGTAGACCGACGGTGTCGATCTCCAAGAGCACGCCCAACCACCCCGGCAGGTTGCCCCGAAACCCCCCAGCACCCCGAAACGACCGGATGCCGCACCCCACGCAGGGATGCGGCATCCGGGTGACGTGCTACCGACCTGCCCTGTCGGTCCACATCAATCGCAGCGCGACGCACAGGCCGATGAGCATCAGCACGCCGGTCACGCCGAAAGCCGTCACGATCACCGCGGCCAGCCCACCGAACGCGGCCAGGAGGGCGACCGTCTGCGGACGAACACGGCGACGCGCCCGGACCACTGGCCGCGTTTCACCCCGCGGCTCGGGTATCCGAACGGCCGCACGAGCGGGCAGCGTGGCGACGGTTTCGAAGGTCGACACGCCGTGGTCGTGCAGGGTGATGGTTCTCCGCACTGGTCGCTCGCGGTTGTCGGGTAATTCGCTCGACAACGGTGCCCGATCGATCATGGCGGCAATACTGCACCACTCCGTCCGGGCAAATCCATCCGAAATCAGGGTTTGTCGACGAGCGGTTGTGGAATCGAGCCAAGCGGCCTAATGCTGTTAAGACGGAATAGTGCCAGCGCAGAATAACAGCAGGTCACAGCCCTACCGCACGTGCAAAATGCACGTGCATCGGTGTGTGCATCGGATCGTGCCGAAGTATCCGGCATTTGTCGGTGCAACAATTGCCCGGAATGGGACTCCGCTCACATCGGCATAACTCCGACGACCACGGTCGCCCCCAGTTCCTCCGACGCCACCACCCGCGCCACCATCCCGGAACCGGTGACCGCGGCCGCCGTGAGCGCCGCCTGCCCCGCACTCGTCTCGATGAGCAGGCACCCACCGGGCGCGAGCCACCGAGGCGCCTCGGCCGCGACCCGACGCTGGACCGCCAGCCCATCCCCGCCACCGTCCAACGCCACCAACGGCTCGTGATCACGCGCCTCCGGCGGCATCATCGCGATGGCCTCGGTCGGCACGTACGGCGCGTTGACCACGAGCACGTCGACCCGCCCGCGCAGCCGGTCCGGCAGCGGCGCGTAGAGGTCCCCCTCGTACACCCGCTCACCGGGGAGGTTCCGGCGGGCGCAGCGCACTGCCGCCGGGTCGACGTCGGCGGCGTGCAGGTCGATCCCCTCGACGAGGGTCGCCAGCACCGCCCCGACCGCGCCGGACCCGCAGCACAGGTCGACCACGACCGCGCCGGACCGGGCGAGCGCGGCGGCCTGGTCGACCAGGAACGCGGTCCGCTGCCTGGGGACGAACACACCGGGGTCGACGAGGATCCGCAGGCCGTGGAACTCGGCCCAGCCGAGCACCTGCTCCAGCGGCAGGCCGTCGACGCGGCGGTCGAGCATCGCGGCCAGTTCGGCGGGCGACCCGGCCGCCTCGACGAGCAGCCGGGCCTCGTCCTCGGCGAAGACGCAGCCGACGGCGCGCAGCCTGGACACGATGACGGGAAGGGTGAGGAGCATGGGGAGGAGCCTTTCGGGGGAGCCGAAGGGACGCTCTCCCGCGTCAGCGGACCACGCGGTGGGAGAGCACCCGACCTGGACGAGCGGTCATGGGGGTCCCACCTCCTCGGTCGACGGCCGAACGAGGAGGAAACTACACGACGATCGCGTGCACCGAGGCCGGGGTCGGGCCGCCCGTGCGCCGGTAGGCGTCCCACGCCACCGCGAGCCGCGCCACGGCGTCGTCGATCTCCTCGGGCGGCGCGGTGAACGGGATCCGCAGCCGGTCGGCGCTCCCGCCCGCCGGGTCCAGCGCCGCGCCGGGCAGCACGGCCACGCCGTGGCGCAGCGCGACCTGGGCGAACGCCGACGCGTCCCCGCGCGGCAGCCGCACCCAAAGGCACTGGCCGCCGTCGGCGCGCTCGAACTCCCACTCCGGCACCGAGTCCGCGAGCCCGGCGCACAGGTGGTCGTGCCTGCGCCGCAGCTCCGCGCCCCGCCGCCGCACCAGGTCGTCGAGCCGGGGGAGCAGCTCCACCACGGCGAGCTGTTCGAGCACGGCGCTGCCCAGGTCGTGGATCGCCTTGAGCCGGGCCAGTTGCGCGATCTCGCCCTCGGACGCGCGCACCCAGCCGGTGCGCAACCCGCCCCACACCGCCTTGGTGACCGAGCCGACCGTGAGCGCGGGCCCGAACGCCGCCAGCCCCGGAGCGGTCGACCCGTCGAACGACAGGCCCGCGAGCACCTCGTCGTCGATCAGCGGCACGCCGTGCGAGGCGGCGACCTCCACCAGCCGCCGCCGGGTGAGCGCGGACAGCGTCGTGCCGGTCGGGTTGTGGTTGCTGGGGTTGAGGTAGGCGATCCGCGGCCGGTCGGCCAGCGCGCGCGTCCACGCCGTCACGTCGTCGCCCGGCACCGGTTTGACCACGGCGGCGGCCTCGCGGAACAGCTCCAGCGCGCCGGGGTAGGTCGGACCCTGCACCAGCACCGCGTCGCCAGGCCCGACGAACAGCCGGGTGAGCAGCGCGAGCGCCTGCTGCCCGCCCGTGGTCACCAGGATCTGCTCCGGCGTCGTCGGGACCCCGCGCGCGGTGTACCGCTCGGCGAGCGCGGACCGCAGCGCCGGGTGCCCCGTGGGGTGGTAGCCGATGTCGCCGCTGTCGGGGCCCGGCAACCGGGTCAGCGCCCGGCCGAACGCCTCGGCCAGCTCCGGCGGCGGGCCGTGCGGGGCGGTGCAGGCCAACGAGATCACGCCCGCGACCGGCTCCAGGTAGTTGACGAACATCGGGTTCGCCAGCGGCAGCGCGCCCGGCCACGAGCCGGACAGCACCGCGGGCGCGACCCACGTGCCGCGGCCCTGGTGGCGTTCGAGCTTGTGCTCCTGCCGCAGCCGGTCGTACGCGGCGACGACGGTCGTGCGGCCGACGGCCAGCCTGTCCGCGAGCACGCGGTCCGGGGGCAGGGCGGCGCGCGGCGGGAGCTGGCCGGAGTCGATCAGCTCGCGCAGGCGTTCGGCGAGCAGCAGGTACAGCGGGCCGCGGCTGACCGACCACCGGCCCAGCTGCGCGACCAGCCGATCGACCGGCCACGGGATTGGCTCCATCACCAAACCAATCTAGCCGGAATTGGCGCTGTCCGGACCGGGCCGCACCCCGAAGGCTGAGGACATGCGCCCGTTCACCCGTGCCGTCCACGTCCCCGTCCCGCCGCTGCCGAACTCCCGATCCATCAGCGTGCCGATCTACCAGGCGTCCAACTTCGCCTTCGACGACCCCGACGCGCTCGCCGAGGCGCTGGGGGCGCCGGACAACGGTTTCGTCTACACGAGGTACGCCAACCCGACCGTGCGGGCGCTGGAGGACCAGCTGGCCCGGCTGGAAGGGGGCGTGGCGGCGGTGTGCACCGCCTCGGGCACCGGCGCGATCAGCGGGGTGCTGCTGGCGACCCTGCGGTCCGGCGACCACGTGCTCGCGCAGAACTGCCTGTACGGCGGCACGTACGCGATGCTCAACGACCTCTCGGCCCGCTTCGGCGTCGAGGTCACCTACCTGGAGGGCGACGACCCCGCGGAGGTCGCCGCGGCCGTCCGCCCGACCACGCGGCTGCTCTACCTGGAGACCATCGCCAACCCGGTGACCAAGGTCGTGGACCTGCCCGCGTTCCTCGCGGCGGGCAAGGCCGCCGGGCTGCTCACGGTGGTGGACAACACCTTCGCGACGCCCCTGCTGTGCAGGCCGATCGAGCACGGCGCGGACGTGGTCGTGCACTCGGCCACCAAGTACCTCGGCGGGCACTCGGACGTGACCGGCGGCGCGCTGGTGTTCGCCGACGACGCGCGCTACCGCCAGGTGTGGCACCACGTGATGGAACTCGGGGCCACGGCGGACCCGTTCGCCGCCTGGTTGACGATCCGCGGCGTCCAGACCCTGCCGCTGCGGATGCGCCAGCACTGCGCCAACGCCGCCGTGCTCGCCGACCGGCTGGCGGAGCACCCGGCCGTGGCGTCGGTGCGCTGGCCGGGCCGCGCCGACCACCCCGACCACGTGGTGGCGCGCGGGCACCTGTCGGACTTCGGCGGGATGCTGGTGTTCGACCTCGTCGGCGGCCGCGAGGCGGGCCGGGCCCTCACGAAGGGCGTGCGACTGGCGAAGCTGGCGGCGTCGCTCGGCGGCGTGGAGACCACGCTGGTGCACCCGGCCAGTGCGACCCACCGCCAGATGGACGCCGACGCCCTGCGCGCGGCGGGCATCGGGGAGGGCACCGTGCGCCTCTCCGCGGGCATCGAGGACGTCGAAGACGTGTGGGAGGACCTGGACCAGGCCCTCCCGTTGTGACGGTTACCCGGCCACCCGGACCAGCGCGTCCTCCAGGGACGCGCTGCGCGGGAGGAAGTCCTCCAGGTCGGACAGGGTCAGCACCCTGACCACGGCGGGTGACGGGACCAGGTGCGGCTTGCCGCCCTGGCCCTGCGCCAGCAGCAGGCACGCGAGGCCCGCGGAGGCGAAGAACGTCACCCCGCTCAGATCGATGACCAGCGGTTCCGGTCGGTCCGCCGCGCCGATGAGGCGGAACTCCAATTCGGGTGCGGTGTCGAGGTCGACCTCTCCCACGACTGTCACGACCGTGGCTCCTGCGACCTGCCGCACGCGGACGGAAAAATCCTCGTCTGTCGCTCTCTGCACCCAGTCCAGGGTAACCACGCGGGCCGTCGCCCGCATGCCCCGACCAGGTACCGGACCGTCACGCACCGGGTTCGACCAGGGGCCTTGACGTGCTCGGACACCCGGTGGATCGGCGGGTCGGCACCGGTTCCGGGGTAGCGTTCCCCACACCATGACGACCTCCATCGAGCAGTGGCTCGCCGTGCGAGCGCACCTCACCCAGCACCGCCACGCCCTCGCCGTGCGGGCCGCCGACGAGTACCCGGAGACCCCCGCGGTGGCGGGCACGCCGCTGCTCACGGACCCGCGGTGGATGCCCTCCGCACCGGTGCCGCTGGCCGACATCGCGCTGCGCCACCAGCCGGACCGCGCGTTCCGCGGCGTGGACGGCACGGTCGGCCCGGTGCTGCCTCCCGGCGCGGCGACGTACTCCGCGGCGATGGCGGCCCACGCGTCACCCTCCGTGTTCACCAACCGGACCACCTACCGGTTGCTGGCCGTCGACCTGGCCGTGCCGCGCCTCGACTTCGGCGACGGCCACTACTTCGACGGCGTCGACGTCGGCGAGGCCTGCGCGCACGAGTACGCGGCCCGCGAACTCGGCCAGAGCGAGGCCCTGCCGTTGCGCACGGCCGTCGGCGACCCGTGCGACCCGGCGCGGCGACCGGTCAACGTCGCCATCAGCACGCTCACCCTGCGGCTGGACCGGACGACCGGCGCGGCCACCTTCTACCTGCACTGGCGGGACCCGGGGAAGGTCGGCCACGCGGGCGGGCTCTACCAGGTGCTGCCGGTGGGCGTGTTCCAGGCCGCGGGCGACGAACCGTGGAACGTCGAGAACGACTTCTCCTTGTGGCGCAACACGATCCGCGAGTTCGCCGAGGAACTCCTCGGCTCGTCGGAGGACCACGGGACCGACCGCGCCCCGATCGACTACGCGGCCTGGCCGTTCGCCGCCCGGCTGACCGCCGCGCTCGGCGACGGCGTCCGGATGTCGTACCTGGGCATGGGCGTCGACCCGCTGACGTTCGCCACCGACATGCTCACCGTCGCGGTGGTCGACGCGCCGCTGTTCGACGAGCTGTTCACGGACCTGGTGTCGCACAACGACGAGGGCCGCGTGCTGGAGGCGCTCCCGTTCACCGCCGCTACCGTGCACCGGTTCGTGCACGAGGAACCCACGCAGGCCGCGGGCGCGGCGCTGCTCGCGCTGGCGTGGCAGCACCGGGAAGCGTTGCTGGACCAGGGATGACGGACGACACGACGAGCGCGTGGCGCGAATGGCGGGCGAGTCCGTGGGGCCGCCTGCGGTACACGGTGGCGTCGGTCAACCTCGATCGCCACCTCGGCGCGGACCCCGTGCGGGTGCTGGACCTCGCGGGCGGTGACGGCGGGGACGCCCTGCCGCTGGCCGAACGCGGCCACCACGTGACCATCGTCGACCGGTCGCCGGAGATGCTCGCCACCGCCGTGCGCGACGCGGAGGCCGCCGGGGTGCGCGACCGCGTGGAGGTGGTCGAGGCCGACGTCGCGGACCTCGACCTGCACGGGTTCGACGTGGTGCTGTGCCACAACCTCATCCAGTACGTCGACGACGTGACCGCGTGCCTCGCCGGGGCGCTGGCGGCGCTGAAGCCCGGCGGGTTGCTGTCGGTCATGGCGCTCAACCGGCACTCGGCCCCGCTGGTGGCCGCCCTCCGGCAGACCGATCCCGCGGCGGCGCTGGCGGCGTTGGAGACCGACCGGGCGCGCACGGCCACGTTCGGCACGACCCTGACGCTGCACACCGCCGAGGACGTCGGCGACCGGCTCGCGGCGCTCGGCTGCCGCGTCCTCGGCCACTACGGCATCCGCGCCTTCTGCGACTACATCGCCGACGACGAGCGCAAGCACGACCCGGAGTTCTTCGCCGACCTGGAACGCCTGGAGCTGGCCGTCACCGCCCGGCCGCCGTACCCGCACGTCGCCCGGCAGTTCCAGCTCGTCGGCTCGAAGTAGGTATACGCCGTATACATCGACGTGTACGGTGTATACATGGCTTCCGTCACCGGCGACCGCATCGCCGCGATCGCGCACGACCTCCTGCTGGCCGAGGGCTCGGCCGCCGTCACCATGCGGCGGGTCGCCACCGCCGCGGGACTGACCCCGATGGCGATCTACCGGCACTTCCCCAACCGCGAGAGCCTCCTGGACTCGGTGGCCGCGACCTGCTTCGACGACCTGGCCCGGACCTGGGGCGAGCGCGACTGGTCGGCGGACTTCCACCGGCAGCTGGACGAGGCGCTGGACCTCTACCTGGACTTCGCCTTGGGTCAGCCGCACGTGTACACGTTCCTGTTCACCGAACAACGCGCCGGAGCGCGGCGGTTCCCGGACGACACCGCGTCCTCGCCGACGCTGTCCGTGCTCGTCGCCGCCCTCACCTCCGGCATGGACGCCGGGATCCTGCGCCAGGACGACGTGGGGGAGGTGGCCCTGGTCATCTCGGCCACCCTGCACGGCCTGGTCCAGCTGCACGCGGGCGGCAGGTTGGCGTTGCCGGACGACGAGTTCCGGGCGCTGTGCCGGACCGCGTTGGGGAGAGTGCTCGATGGCGTTCGCGCTTAGGGTCGCGGCGGTCCCGGCGACCGCGCTCCTCTACTTCTTCGGCACCGGCCCGCACCCGATCCCGTGGCTGACCTGGGTGGCTCCGCTGCCGATCCTGCTGCTCGCGCCACGGGTCCCGGCCTGCGTCGCCGCCGTGGCCGCGTTCGTCGCCTACGCGCTGGGCGGCGCGAACGTGTGGCACTACTACGCGGTCGACCTGGAACTGCCCGTGCCGCTGTTGGCGATCCCGTTCGTCGGGTTCCCGCTGCTGCTCACCGGCATCGTGCTGCTGTTCCGCATGGTTCTGCTGCGGGGCAACGGCTTCCTGGCCGCCGCGGTGTTCCCGGCCGGGATCGCCGCCGCGGAGTACCTGGTCAGCGTCGCGACCCCGGCGGGGGCGAACTGGAGCCTCGCGCCGACGCAGGCCGACCTGCTCCCGGTGCTCCAGGTCGCCTCGCTGACCGGCGGCTGGGGCGTCAGCTTCCTGGTGGCGCTGCTGCCCGCCGTGCTCGCCGTCGCCCGACCGCGGGTGGTCGTGGCCGGAGTGCTGGCACTGGGCCTGGCGCTGGGGTTCGGCGTGGCACGACTGGCGGTCGACGTCCCGTCCTCGCCTCGGATCACGCTGCTCTCGGCGCGCACCGACCGCGACGAGGTCCCGGTGGACAGCCCCGCGGGCCGCGCGCTCGTGGCGGCGTACGCGGACTGGCTGCGGACGGCCCCGGACGACGGCACGAAGATCGTCGTGTTGCCGGAGAAGGGTTTCCTGGTCGCCGACCCGGCGCTGCTCGACCCGCTGGCGGAGGCGGCCCGCGCGAGGGGAGTCACGGTCGTGGTCGGCGCGGTCGAGGGCGGCTACAACACCGCGTTCGCCCTGTCGGAGCGGACGGTGGTCTACCGCAAGCACCACCTCGTGCCCGGACTGGAGGACCACCTGAGGGCGGGCACGGACCTGGCGTTCGCGCCGGCCCCCCGAATCGGCCTGGCCATCTGCGCCGACCTCGGCCACCCGGAGTTCGGCCGCGCCTACGGCCGGGCCGGTGCCGGCCTGCTCCTGGTGCCCGCGCTGGACTTCACCGTCGACGCGTGGTCGCAGAGCCGGGTCCAACTGCTGCGCGGCGTGGAGAGCGGCTTCTCCGTGGCCCGCTCGGCGCGCCTCGGCTACCTGACCCTCAGCGACCACACCGGCCGGGTCGTGGCGCAGGCGGCGACCGGCTCGGCGACGCCGTTCACGTCCGTGAGCGGGTCGCTGCCGATGCCGTCGGGCGGCACGCCTTACACGCGCTGGGGCGACTGGTTCGCCTGGCTGTGCCTGGTCGTGGTCGGGGCGGGGGTGGTGTCGAGCAGCCTGCGCAGCGCTTCGTCCGAAAAGGACGGTGCGGGCTCGCGCGGGGGTTCGGGGCGGTGGAACAGGCGCGTCAACGCGTAGTGGCGCACGGCGCACGTGCCGACGAGCAGCGCCACGACGATCAGGATCGGGACGACCGACGCCGTCGGCGGTATTCCGGGCGGCCAGTGCCAGTGCAGGTGTCTCACGGGTCCTCCAGGCGGCGGTGGTGTTGATCCATCCTGGCGTGGAGCGGCCCGTGCGGGCAGGCTGTCGGCGGGCAGGCTAGCGCGGCCCCTCCTTGCCGGTGCCCGGCAAAGTGGCGGCGGGCCAGCCGAGGAGCTTCGCGCCCAGCACGGCCACCTGGAGGGCGAACCCCTGCTCGGTGTCGTCGGCCGAGTAGCCGGTCAGCGTCCTGATCCGGTGCAGGCGGTAGGTGACCGTGCGGACGCCGACCCGGAGCTCGCGGGCGGTGACCGTGGCGACCCGGCCGCTGGCGAAGTACGCGGACAGCGTGTCCAGCAGCGGCCGAGGCCCGGACCGGGCCTCGCGCAACGGCTCCAGCACCACCGACACCAGCTCGGCCAACGCCGCCGAATCCCGCAGGAGCACCTGGTAGACCAGCAGGTCGGCGGCCTTGTGCGTCCGGCCGGGCAGGGCGAGCAGCCCGGCGATCTCCACCGCGTGCCGCGCCTGCTCGTACGACCGCACCGCGCCACCCGGCCCCGACTGCGCCCGGCCGATCCCGGCCCGCCAGCCGACCTCGGGGTCGACGGCCGTCCCGACCTGCCGCGCGAACTCGTCGGCGGCCCCCGCCAGCCCCTCGGGCACCACGCACACCAGCAGGCCGTCCTTGGTCGTCACGAGCACGTCGCGCGAGCCGAGCCGGTGGTGCAGCGCGGTCTCCACTTGCCGGGCGACGTCACCCCCGTCGATGAACGGCTCGTCCGCCCCGACCACCGCCACCACGTGGCTCGCGGCCAGCCGCAGCCCGTACCGCTCCGCCCGTTCGGCCAGCTGCCCCAGGTTCCGGCCGTCCAGCAGGTCGTCCACGAACTCCCGCCGGAACGACTCCTCCTGCCGCACGGACCACCGCTGCGCCTGCTCGTAGCCCTCGGCCAGCTCCACCACGGTCGCGTCGGCCGCGCGGAACACCGCCTCCCCGACGGCCCGGAACGCCTCGGTGCCCCCGGCCGCGCCGACCCCCGGCAACGACGGCCACGCCAGCCACGTGGCGGTCAGGTAGAGGTCGATCAGGTCCCGCAGCGCCACGCCCAGTTCGGCGGCCCGCCCGCCGACGGCGTGCCGCAGCCGCTTCTGGTCCTCGCCGATCCGCTGCCCGGTCACGCTGATCGCCGCGAGCACCTCCAGGTACCCGTCCAGCAGCTCGGCGGGCGCCCCGCGCGCGTCCCGACTGGCCCGCGCGGCGATCCCCGCCACGTCCACCGACGACCTGCGCTTCTTCACAGCCATGGCCGGAAGTCTGCCGCCCGACCCCGCCGTTCACCGCCGATTCGGCGTGATGATCATCGCTTCGGGGCGGTGAGCTGGTGCAGCACCGGTCCGGTGGGCCGTTCGACCAGCCCGCGCAGCGGGATCGCGTCCAGCTCCGCCAGGAACGCCTCCTGCGCACGCCGCAACGCGCCCCGCAACCGGCAGGCCCCGCGCAGCGGGCAGGGCGGGTCCTCGCAGTCGACGACCTCGCCGTCGCCCTCGAAGTCCCGCACGATCTGCCCGACGGACCAGTCCAGCGCCTCCGGCGCGATCCGCAACCCACCCGCCCGGCCCCGCACGGTGTGCAGCAGCCCCGCGTGCGCCAGCCGTTGCACGACCTTCGCCAGGTGGTTGCGCGGCACGTCCAACGCGGCGGCCAGCTCGTCGACCGTGCTCTGCTCGTCCTGGACCGCCGTCAGCATGAGCACGCGCAGAGCGATGTCCGTTGCCCGTGTCAGCCGCATGACCGGACCTTAGCAAACCGGTGGATACCTCTTTGCCGGTCGAGTAGCGCTGATCACGGTGGCAGGGGCCGGCTTTAAAGAGGTATCGCTGATACGTTTTTTGCAGTACTCGATCACTGGAGGTCCCCCCGATGCTCGCTCCCGACTCCGTCCTCGTCATCCGCGCCACCGCCGACACCGTCGTGCGCCACGGGGTCGAGATCAGCGGCCGCTTCTACGACCGGATGTTCGAGGCGCACCCGGAACTGCTGGAGCTGTTCAACCGGGGCAACCAGGCCAACGGGGAGCAGAAGCAGGCGCTGGCGATGTCCGTGGCCGCCGTCGCCGCGCACTTCGCCGGGATCAAACCCGTGCCGCTGGCGTCGATCGTCGGCCGCATCGCCCACAAGCACGCGTCCCTCGGCGTCACGCCGAGCCAGTACGTCGTGGTGGGCCGCCACCTCATGGCCGCCATCGGCGAGGTCCTCGGCGACGCGGCGACCCCCGACGTGGTGGCAGCGTGGGACGAGGTGTTCTGGCTGTTCGCGTGCCTGCTGGTGGCCGAGGAGTCGCGCCTGTACGAGCGCGCGGGCAGCTCCTTCAGCCGACCCCTCACCCCGCACACCGTCACCGGGGTCCACCGGGAGACCGACGACGTGACCTCGTTCCTGCTCGAACCCGAGTCCCGCGTCCGCCCGCACAGCCCCGGCCAGTACGTCAGCGTCGCCGTCGAGCTGCCCGGCCTCGGCAGGCAGATCCGCCAGTACACCGTCAGCTCCGCCCCCGGCGAACCCCTGCGCGTCACCGTGAAGCGGCACCGCGCGGGTGGCGACCGCCCCGCGGGACTGGTGTCCACGCACCTGCACGACGTCGTCCGGGTCGGCGACCGGCTCCAGGTCAGCCCGCCGTTCGGCGACCTCGCCCTCCCGGCGGGCGACGGACCCCTGCTGCTGGCCAGTGCGGGTGTGGGCGCGACCCCCGTCGTGGCGGCGCTGCGCCACCTCGCCGCCGCGGGCACGTCCCGCCCGATCACCGTCGTCCACGCCGACCGGACCCCGGACACCCACCCGTTGCGCGCCGACCTGCTCGACGCCGTGGAGAGCCTGCCCGACGCGTCCCTCGTCCTCTGGTACGAGCGCGACGGCGGGCCGGGCACCCACGCCGGTCTCGTCGACCCCGCCCTGATCCCCGTCGACCCGGACACCCACGCCCTGCTGTGCGGCCCGCTGCCGTTCATGCGCACGGTCCGCCGCGCCCTGCTGGACCGCGGCGTCCGCGCGGACCGCGTCCAGTACGAGGTCTTCGGCCCGGACGCCTGGCTCGGCGCCGACGCCCCGAGTCATACCGCCTCCTGACCCGCCGTCCCCCGCGCGGGGGACGGCGGACGAGCCGTGCGAACGACGCTCGCGCGGTCTCCCCTCCGGCAGCATGGCGGTCGGGCGGCGCACGGCCGCCCGTGACGGGGGTGTCCACAATGCACAGACGAACGATCGCCGTCGGACTGGCGATCGCCACCGCACTGGTCGCCGCGCCGCCCGCGTCGGCGGCCGGGGCCAGGATCGCGTTGCCCGAGTTGAGCGGGCCGTACCCGGTGGGGACGACCGAGCTGCACCTGGTCGACCAGGATCGCGCCGATCCGTGGGTCCCCGGTACTCGCCGCGAGGTGATGACCACGATCACCTACCCCGCGGCGGGTCCCGGCCCGCGAGCGCCGTGGCTGACGCCGGGCATGGCCGTCGCCGTGGACGCGGTGACGTCGAGCCCGGTCTTCTTCGACGTGCCGAGGGGATCGGTCGACTGGGGCGCGACCCGCCGCCAGGCCCGCACGGGCGCGGCGGTCGACCGGCGGCGCGGCGACTGGCCCGTGGTGCTGTTCTCGCCGGGGTTGGGCTCGGCACGTGAGCTGAACGCCGGTCTCACCGACGACCTGGCCAGCCGCGGGTACGTCGTCGTGTCGTTGTCGCACACCCACGAGTCGGCGGCCGTCGAGTTCCCCGGCGGCCGGGTCGAGCCCTCGCTGATGGACGACGACGATCCCACCGCCATGAAGACCGCGATCGACGCGCGGGTCGCGGACACCCGGTTCGTGCTGGACCAGTTGGCCCGCCTGGACCGCGGCGACAACCCGGACGCCGAGCACCACCCCGTGCCGCGCGGCCTGGCGGGAGCGCTGGACCTGTCGCGCGTCGGCATGTTCGGCCACTCCTACGGCGGTTTCACCGCGGGGGAGACCATGGTGCAGGATCGGCGCATCGACGCGGGCGTCAACGTCGACGGCGCCATGCGCTCCGGCGCGGACCAGCCCGGCGAGGTCGTCCGCCAAGGCCTGGACCGCCCGTTCCTGTTGATGGGAGCCGACTTCGTCGACCCGGAGACCGGCGCGAAGATCGAGCACTCCCACCTCGACCGCGTCCTCGACCCGACGTGGGCCGACTTCTGGCCGCACCAACGCGGCTGGAAGCGGGACGTCCACCTGGACGGCGGCACCCACTACGGCTTCACCGACCTCCAGATCGCCGTCCCCCAGTTGACCGCCCTGCTGCCCCCGGCCAAACGCGTCGAACTCGTCGGCACGATCTCCCCGACCCGCTCCCTGGCCGCCCAGCACGACTACCTCGCCGCCTACTTCGACCTGCACCTCAAGGGCCGCCCCACCCGCCTGTTCGACGGCCCGTCCCCCCGCCACCCGGACGTTCGCCTGCTCTGACCGTCCACAGTGGACTTTAGGCCGAATGGCCCATTTTCGGTGCTGGCAAGGGAATTCGGGGTTGACCGGGGTCTCCGGTGGGTACCAGGTGATCGACATGGTGACCCCACTGGAGGCCCCGATGACCCGGCGCACCGCCGCAGCGTTGACCGCGTTGGCGTTCCTGCTGGCGGGCTGCGACCCGCTGGACGTCGGGGCCGCCCCGGCCGGGGGTTCCGGCGCGGCCGTCACGGTGGACCGCGTGCCCGAGGGGACCCCGGACGCCGCCACCGCCAAGACCGAACTCGCCCAGCTGCCCGAAGGCGGCCTCGGCAAGATGGACGGCTACGAGCGCGACTGCGGCAACGGCGCGGGCTGCGTCTTCGGCCAGCCGTGGCTCGACGTGGACGGCGACGGCTGCGACCAGCGCAACCAGGTCCTCGCCCGCGACATGACCGACGTCGTCCGCAAGGAGGGCCGGTGCTCGGTCACCTCGGGCAAGCTGCTCGACCCGTACACCGGCGACACGCTGACCAGCACGTCGAAGATCCAGATCGACCACGTCGTCCCGCTGGCCGAGATGTGGCGCAGCGGCGCGGCCGCGTGGACGCCCGAACGCCGCGCGGCGGCCGCCAACGACCTCAACAACCTGATCGCGGTGACCGGCAAGGTCAACCAGTCCAAGGGCGACAAGACCCCGGACGAGTGGATGCCGCCGAACCCCGCGTACGCCTGCTCCTACGCCAGGGTCTACGTCGGCGTGAAGACGGAGTACGGGATGAGCGTGCGGCCCGAGGAGCGCGCGGCGCTGGACAAGTCCCTGGCCACCTGCGGCTGACGCCGTTCATGCAGGGGGCGCATGGACTTCCGCCGTCAACCGCCGGACGATCCGAACGGCCCCGGCGCGCCGCGGGGGACAGGAGGCTTCCGTGCTCAAGACCTTCGTCGCGTGGCTGGGGAAGCACCTGCCGGGGACCCGTGCGCGCGACCAGCGCCTGGTCGCCCACTACTGCAACGTGATCCACCGCCTCCGCGGGGCGCCGCTGCGCATCAAGATGTGGGACGACGTGACGGTGATCGACGCGCGCGGCGGCGCGGTCGAGACGGTGAACGTGGTCGCCAGGGTCGAGGACGCGGAGACGCACTTCTACCGCTTCCGCATCGGCCCCGGCTGGGACCAGCCCGAGCGGCAGCGGTCCAAGGCGGTGTGCGTCGTCCGGGGTGGTGACGCCGGGCCGGACTACCACACGACGACCTCGTGGCTCGCCGACGGCCGGATGGAGGTGCACGCCCACCTCCCGGCACCCGCCGCGGTCGGGGTGGACCTGCGGATCATGCTGGTGATCACCTGGCCGGGGATGTGCGAGCCGCTGGTGGGTCGTCGCGTGGCCGACGACTACGTCCTGCACTTCGGGCAGGAGGTCGACATGGTGCGCTACGTCCTGGTGCTGCCTCGGGGTGAGACGGCGTCGTTCGAGCGGATCGGGTTCGAGGACGACGACGACCGGTACCGCGTGCGTGCGACGGAGAACCCCGCCGGGCTCGTGGAGGTGTCGCTCATCGCGCGGGCCGTCCCCGCCCGCCACCGCTTCGGCCTCCGCTTGGCGCTGGACTGAGAGCCCGCACCCCTCTCAACGGCTTGCGGGCAGGACGGCGAGTCAGTCGTCGTCGGTCTTGTCACCACCGGTCAAGGGTTGTTCACCTGCGCTTTCCGGACGGGTCTCCGCGCCGAATCCGATCATGAAACCGGCGATCCCGCCCGAGATCGTTATGCTGACCCAAACGGTCAAACGAACAAAGGGTCGGCCGATGCGTGAACCGAGTGGTGCCCGGCGTCAGCGGATCCTGGGCGTGGTGGGGTCGCGCGGGGCCGTCAAGGTGAGCGAGTTGGCCGCCGAACTGGAGGTCTCGGTCGTCACCGTGCGACGGGACGTCGAGGAGATGGCGCGGGCCGGGGTCGTGCGGCGGGGGCACGGCGTGGTGCGGCCGGTGGGGGTGGCCGAGCGGCCCGTGGCCGAACCGGTCGCCGGTGGGGCCGTGGCGCTCGTGGTGCCGGAGCGGCACACGTACCTGTACGAGGCGGTGCACGGGGCTCGGGTGGTGTTGGAGGAGGCCGGGCTGCGGGTGGCGCTGCACATCGCGCCGCAGGTCGTCGGGGCCGAGCGGCCGATCGTGGAGCGGGCGTTGGCCGAGGGCGCGCGGGGGGTGCTGCTCGCGCCGCGGTGGCGGTCGGCCGACGCCGAGACGGCGGACCACGGGTGGCTGGCGCGGATCGCGGTGCCGGTGGTGCTGGTGGAACGCCGACCCGCGGCGGGCAGCGCGGCGCACGCGGTGGACTCGGTGTGCTCCGACCACTGGTACGGCGCACACCTGGCCGTGGACCACCTGGTGGGCTTGGGCCACCGACGAATCCTGCTGGCCGCCCGCGACGACAGCCCCACGGCCCGTGCCCTGCGGAGGGCGTTCACGGAGATCGTGACGGCACGACCGGAGATCGATGACTGGGGCGTGGTCCTCAGCGCACCGGACGCCGGCCCCGGTCCGGGTGCCGAGCCGGTGGCGGGGTTCGCCGACCAGGTGCGGGAGCGGGGGATCACCGGTGTGGTGCTGCACGGGGATGTCGAGGCGCTGATGCTGGTCCAGGAACTGGCCGCACACGGCGTCCGGGTGCCGGAGGACTGCTCGGTCGTGGCGTACGACGACGTGGTGGCGGGGATGGGCGGCACACCGCTGACCGCGGTCGCGCCACCGAAGGCCGAGGTGGGGAAGGTGGCGGCCGAGGTGCTGCTGAGGCGGTTGGCGGGGGAGCGGGGTGTGCGGCGGGTGGAGCTGTTGCCGACACTGACGGTGCGGGGTTCGACGATGAGCGTGTGACCTGTGGCGGGATGGGCAGCAAGCAGCCTCCGCCTCGCGCTGGTTGGCGGGTCCTTGCCGCGAGCCGCCGAAGTGCTGGTCGTCACCGGAACAGTCATGACCGTTGACTACGGCGGAGGTGTTGCTGCGGCGGCTGGCGGGGTGTGCGGATGAACCTGTCGCCGATGCTGACTGTGCGGGGTTCGGCGAGAGCGTGTGACCGATGACGTGGTCGCTGACCTGGGCGGAACACCATTGACGGCGGTCGCGCCACCGAAGGCCGAGGTGGGGAAGGTGGCGGCCGAGGTGTTGTTGCGGCGGTTGGCGGGTGAGTGGAGTGTGCGCCGGGTGGAGTTGCTGCCAACGCTGACGGTGCGCGGTTCGACGATGAGCGTGTGACCGTGTTGACGGTGCGGGCTGCGGCGGTGACCGCGTTGACG
>Ga0247771_1000058_pt1 | contig 48590 bp, 45 predicted proteins | sample UWRJL197509C6_FD_179948 | JGI IMG/M metagenome (GOLD analysis project Ga0247771, IMG submission 179948) | Plant litter microbial communities from Arlington Agricultural Research Station in Wisconsin, United States - UWRJ-L197-509C-6 | ecosystem: Environmental > Terrestrial > Plant litter >... | reverse complement strand
GAAGTAAATTCCTTACACGAGCCATCAGGAAAAATAAATGCTGAGTGAACTGTAGTTCAGCAACTGCCGCGTCTACTGTAGCTTCAGCGAAGGCGGACTAACTCAAAAGAACACTCAATCAATCCACCAGGTACTTACGCTGTGCGCTGTAGAGGGCAACGAAGAGAATGGCAATGACTATGGTAAAGCCCATGGTGATCTTCATGATCATGGAGCCGATGCCCAGCAGCGCAATCGAAAGAATGATGGGAGCGATCTCACCAACCACATAAATGGGGTAACCGCTCTTCTTCAGCTTGCGCATCTGCAGGGCGCCGATGAGGCAAAGCGTCAGGAACAGCACGCCGGAGAGCAGGAGGATGTAGCGGTAGTCGTGGCTCTTCTGCGCCATCTGTATCGACTCGTCGATGAGGCGGGCGCCGGTGCCGCTGGAGCGGTCGCGCATGTCTTCCATCTTGGCGATGTCCTCTTCGTAGCTGCCCGCTTTGAAGAAGCTGTAGATCGAGCCGATGTAGCCGATCGAGCAGCCGATGATGGTCAGGGTAGTAAGTGTATTCAGTGAGCCTTTGGGTTGAACCTGGGTTTGGAACAGGTCGGAGGAAGTGCTGCAGGACATAATTTTTTTTGGGAAAGATAAAAGCAAATCGTTGCCCAAACAAGAGGACCGCCAATTAAGAAGGTCGGAGCCTCTTTCTTATGAAGGACCGGGAAGATAAAACGTATCAGCTTGCGGCATGCTGCCGGCCCGGGGAGGGACCGGCGCCTGGGGCCTGGATCAGAAACGGTTGCGGGGCTTGAAGTTGTTGTCGCGCTTGTTGAAGCCGCCACCACCGCCGCTTCCGCCACGGTAACCGCCGCCGCCACCTTGAGAGCCGCCACCGCCACCGGGGCCGCCTCTTTCGTCGGCCTGCTTCACCACGAGGGGTTTCTTGCCGAGGGAAATATCGTTCAGGCCGTCGATCGCTTCGCGGGCCTCTTCTTCATTGGGCATGTCTACGAAGGCAAAGCCCCTGCTCTTGCCGGTTTCCTTGTCCATGGCCACTTTGGCGGAGGCGATGGTTCCGAATTTCTCGAAGATTTCAACTAGCTCGTCATCAAACAGGTCATACGGAAGCCCGGCTACAAATAGTTTCATACTGGAATTTTCAGGCGTTAAAGGTACACAATCTTATTGGCGGAGAAAGCATTCGGCCAAGTATCTCGGGGCGGAGGGAAAAATTGTTGTCGTGGCCGGTAAAAACACTTAGGATTTTTCCAACCCGGGCCGGGCTGGGAAAAGCGTGAAGAGAGAAAAAGCGCGGCGTCCGTCGCGCTCATCGAGAGTAGTTGCCCTTCGCACCGTTTTCTTCCTGTTTCTGTTTTAAAACCAGTAAGTTTATGGCCGACCAAACCGAATCGTTCATGAACCAGGCAACCATTCTGGAAGTTGAAAACCTCTTTGTATCCTACGGCAGCTTTAAAGCGGTCAGCGATGTTTCCTTCAGCGTTCGCGGCGGCGAGATCTTCGGCCTGCTCGGCCCCAACGGCGCCGGCAAGACCAGCACCCTCAGCGCCGTGGAAGGCTTGCTGCGCCCCGATTCCGGCCGCATCGTCGTGGCCGGCTTCGATGCCCGCGAGCAGCCCCTTCATGCCCGCGCCAATATGGGCGTGCAGCTGCAGGCCACCAGCTTCCAGCCCGAATTGAATATTGCCGAGGTGATCCGTCTCTACGGCGGCATCTATGGCGTTAAGCTCGACGGCAGCCGGATCGGTGAGATCCTGCGCGAGCTCCAGCTCGAATCGGCCGCGGCCAAACGCTACGGCCAGCTCTCGGGCGGGCAACAGCAGCGCGTATCGCTCTTCATCGCTACCATGCACCGGCCGCCGCTCGTGCTCCTCGACGAGCCCACCACCGGCCTCGACCCGCAGTCGCGCCGCCAGCTGTGGGAGCGCATCGAAGCCATGCGCGATGCGGGTCATGCCATCCTGCTCACCACCCACTCCATGGAAGAAGCCGAGGCCGTGTGCGACCGCATCGCTATCATCGACCACGGCCGCGTGATCGAGGTGGACACGCCGCAGGCCCTCATGGAACGCCACCGCAACGATGCCGAAGTGATCGCCGCTTCGCGCAAAGGAAAGATCACCCTCGAAGACGTATTCATCGGCCTTACCGGCCGCGCCATCCGCTCCTAAACTCTGATCATCATGCAAACAACCATCCCCAAAACTTCCGAAGCGCTGGCGGCCCTGCTCCGCTCCGATTTCACTACCCAGTGGCGCAACCGCCGCTCCGTTATACTCGTACTGCTGGTGCCCGTCATCATCCTCATCTCGTGGAAAGGCCTGATCGCGCGGATCGGCGCGCCCTTCGTTATTTCCAACTGCATCACGATCGGCCTTACGGCCATCGGCCTCATGGGTTATTCCAATGCCATTGCCCGCGACCGCGACAAGGGCGTGTTCCAGCGGCTGCGTGTGGCGCCAGTGCCGGCCTGGTCGATCATGGTGAGCCGGCTGGCCGTGCAGATGGCCATGATCCTGCTGCTGACCGTGCTGGTGTTCGTCGTGGGCTATCAGCAGGATAATATCAAGCTCACGCCTTCGGGTTATGTGCTGGGCTTCGTTATGTCCTTTATCGGCGGCGCGCTCTACCTCGGTCTGGGTCAGGTGATCGTGGGCCTGCTGAAAAATGCGGAGACGGTCAACTCGACCACGCGACTGGTGTATTTCGTATTTATACTGGTGGGCATGTTCGGCCAGTTCAGCGATAACGAAAGCCTGAAGGAGATCGTGCGCTGGTCGCCGTACGGTACGGTGAAGAGCATCATCAGCGCCGGCGTGCAGCCTTCCTCCTGGAACGGACATACTACGATGGCCCTGCTGCTGACGGTGGGTTATGCGCTTGTGTTCTCTTTCCTCGGCATCCGCTGGTTCCGCTGGAATGCCCGCTGATAGCGGCTTTCAACCTTCATTCATTACGAGCCTGCACGCATCCTGCGGTGCGTGGCCGTTCATGCGCGTGCCTTCCTTCGTGAAAATTTCCTGTATGCTTTTTACTTTCTGCGCAAGCGCTGCCGCCTGCTGACTATTGATGATGTACGTTGTTCGATAGCGTGCTTCGATATAGGCTTTTTGCAGGAGGTGCAGTAGGCTTCTGTCGCTTTCATCACCATCAAATAACTCGAATAGGTCGGGGCGGAACAGCTGGCTGTAGCGCAGCAGCCGCTCTACGTTGTGGGTTTGCAGGTGCAGGCCGGTGTGGAGTATGATGAGGGTGCGCAGGGCCTGCTCGGTTGCCTGGTGCAGCATGAAGGCGGCGAGGCGGTACTGTCCGCGCAGCAGGAATAAATCGGCGCCCGCCATAAAGCCTTCTACCAAGGAAAGTGTTTGACGATAGATGGCGCGGTTGCCGTCAGCCAGCTTTTCTTCATCGACAGGGGCGGCTTCGGGCAGGGGCGGATCGGCTGCATTATGGAGTGGGCGGGCGTTCTGGCGCACGTTATAGGCGAAGGGATGGCCTTCGCGGAGCCATTGCCGGAACTGTTCAAGGTCAAGGACGAGGGTGGTGAGGGGCGGCTGTCCGCGCTGGTGCTCGAGGGTATCCTGCAGCTGGTTGCGGGCGCGCTCGTCGTGGTTGGAGACCAGCACGAGCAGGAAATGGTGACCCGTATAAATACGTGTCGGCGGCCGGGCCGCGAAGATCGATTCGGTGGTAGTGGCGATGCGGGTGGTGGCGAGCAGAAAAATGGCTTCCGCGCCCGCGCGGATGATGGGCGGGCAGAGGAAGCCATGCTGTTCATCGGTGTTCATAACGGTAGGGGATACGTCAGGTTGTCCTGTTCGTCGAGGTCGATGGCGGTAGCGTCTTCGGAGAGCTGCAGGGCCCGGAAGGCGGGTGCGCCGCGGTAGTTCAGCCGGCCGCTGCCGCCCACGCTGCCTTCGAGGCGGCGGCCTACGGAGAGGGTCACGTCGCCGGAGCCGCTGAGAAAGACGGTGGCTGCGCGGGTGCGCCAGTGCTGCCCGTTGAAGTGGCCGGGTCCGTAGGTGATGATGTGGGTATGAAAGGCGGTGCCGCTCACGTCTACATTGCCTGCGCCGTGGATGATGACCTGCAGCGAGCCGATGTCGGCGCTGAGGTGGAGGCTGCCGGTACCGTTCTGCACCAGGTGGAGCGCGGCTTCGCGGATGGTGCCTGCGCTGCGGATGGTGCCGGTGCTGCAGGTAGCCAGCAGTTTCAGCTCGGTGTAGGTGATGTAGAGGGTGATGTGCCGCAGGTCGACATAGGCGGTGGAGGCGCTTTGGATGAGGAGGGTCTGCTTGTCGTCCACCTCGATGCTGATGGCTTGGAGGGCATCGGCGGGGCCTTGCATGCGCAGGTTCTCGCGGATGCCATGCTCGAGCACGACGTGGCAGGCGCTGCGCAGGTGTATGCGGTCGAAGGGCGGCAGGTGGCGATAGACCGTTTGGGGGCTATCGTTGTAGGCGGCTTCTTCTTCCTCGAGGCTTTCGTCGATGTCGTGGGTGTCGCACTCCTCGTAGGGTTCGGGCGGTGCGTTCCGGTCTTCGTCGTGGAGGAGCCAGGCGGCTTCCACGAGCCTTTCGATATGGTTGCAGGTGAAGTAGTGGTCGGCGGCGGCCACTTCTTCGGCGCGGAGGGAATCTTCGAGCCACTGGCGGAGGCAGGCCCTGATGGCGGGCAGGTTGTAGGTATCGAAAAACTCTGCGAACACGCGGTGGGGCTGCATCAGCTCTTCGAGGCTGAGGCGGAGCGGCTGGTCGTGCCAGGCCGGATACAATGTCTGGATCTTTTCCTTGAGTTGGGGTCCCATAATCTTGATTTTTTTAATGTATGCTGATCATGGTCCGGCAGGGAGGACTGCACATGCGCGCAGGTGTACTGTATTCAGCCAATGCGCAACAGGAGCGGCCGGCCCGGCAGGCCATGGTTATCGATCCGAATTTTGAAGGGAAGTTGCTTTGAAACGGCGTGCGTACAGTAGTCCACAATAGTACAACTTTTTTCCCTGCAATTATCCATTCCACGTAGATTTTTTTGTACAAAAATGTTTATTTCTTTATGGTGCTTGAAAAAGAAATTAAACAGCCTCCACCGGGGTCAATTACTGGAAGATGCGGTGAAAGCCTCACGCCTTAAAAAGGAAGACGTCGCCGCCCGCGCAGGTTATAAGCGCACGAGCTATTACAAGCATATCAAGGAGCCCGACCTGCCTTATCATATCCTCATGTCGTACGGCAAGGCTATCAAGTATGATTTCGCGGAGTTCCTGCCCGACATGCCCAAGTACATGATCGAAGAGGCCGACCCCCAGTACAACCAGCCCGCCAACCTCGAAGAGGCCCGCCGCCTCATCGACCACTGGAAAACAAAGTATATCGACCTGCTCGAACGCTTCAACGCCGTTATCGATGAGCTCCGAAAAAATAAAGGGTAAACATCCGTCCGGCGCGGCCGCGTATCTTTCATTCCGTTAACTTCGTCGCTTATCGCAGGCACATGGCATTACTCGAAAAGCAACTGATCGTAAAAACCTCTACCATCCCCGGCTCCGGCAATGGTCTCTTCACCACCGAATTTATTCCCAAGGGAACACGCGTCGTCGAGTACAAAGGACGCATCACCACCTGGAAAGATGTGGAAAAGGATTGGAAGAACGGTTATATCTACACCGTCAACCGCAACCTCGTGATCGATGCCGGCCGCACCCTCAAGGCCCTTGCCCGCTACGCCAACGACGCCCGCGGACTCACGCGCGTGAAAGGCATCACCAACAACTGCACCTACGTGAACGACGGCCGCAGGGCCTTTATCGAAACGACGAAGGACATCCCCGCCGGCGCCGAACTCTTCGTGGATTACGGCCGCGATTACTGGGTCACCATGCGCGAAAACCTCAAGATCGACAAGGGGGAAGCGGCAAAGAAAAAGTCGACGCCGCGCAAGCGCAAAACGGCATAGCAGCCCTCATCCATACGACCATGGTATAATATTGGTGGTCATCCCATAAACGTTTTATGGGAGTGATACAAAGCAAGGGCTATGGCGCCAAAGGCAGGATCATGAACGCGCTCAAGCCGATGGAGTTCGAACGGCAGGCGCCGAAGGACGACGAGGTGCTCATCGACATTTTATACTGCGGGGTTTGTCACTCCGACCTTCACCAGGTAAAGAACGACTGGGGCAATACGGTCTATCCCTGCGTGCCCGGCCACGAGATCGTGGGCCGCATAGCCGAGGCGGGCAGCAGCGTAACGAAGTTCAGGGTGGGCGATATCGTGGGCGTCGGCTGCATGATCGATTCCTGCGGGCACTGCGCGTCCTGCAACGAAGGCCTCGAGCAATACTGCGAAGGACCGAAGGGCTGGACCGCCACCTACAACGGACCGATGAAGCCCGACGGTACGAATACGTATGGCGGTTATTCTGTAAATATTGTTGTCAAGGAATCTTTCGTGCTCCGCATACCCGACGCCCTCGACATCGCGAAGGCCGCGCCCATACTCTGCGCCGGCATCACCACTTATTCGCCGATGCGCCACTGGAAGGTAAAGGCCGGCGACAGCGTGGCCGTGGCGGGTCTTGGCGGGCTCGGGCACATGGGCGTGAAGATCGCAAAGGCCATGGGCGCGCACGTAACCGTCATCACCACCAACGAAGAAAAGCGGTCCGCCGCGCTCGAGCTGGGCGCCGACGAAGTTTTGCTGTCGGAGGACGAGGAAGACATGAAGCGCCACGAGCTGGCGTTCAGTTTCATACTGGTGACCATACCCGACGAGTTCGACATCAACCCCTACGTAAGCCTGCTCAAGCGCGACGGCGCGCTGGTAACGGTAGGTCTGTTAGGCCCATATAAAAAAGCAACCGACAACAACGAAGTGGCCTTTCACCGGCGCTCGGTCAGCGGCTCGCTCATCGGCGGCATAGAGGAAACGCAGGAAGTGCTCGACTTCTGCGCCGAACACGGCATCAGCCCCGACGTGGAGATGATCCGCATGGAGAAGATCAACGATGCCTTCGACCGCATGCAGAAGGAAGACGTGCGCTTCCGGTTTGTTATCGATATGCAATCCTTCAAGAGCGAAGACTAGGTTCCATAAACAGCGGGGCCCCGGTGAAACCGGGGCCCCGCTATTTATATTCGTATGTGCATCAACGTTAGTATCGTCCTTATTTCTTTTTATCGGCGCGGCTCTTCAGCTCGTCAACCGAAATAACGACGGGGCGGCCCACCGGCTGCGTGCCGCGGTACGAAGCGGTCTTCAGCTGCACCGCATCGCGCGGAACCGTAAGCGCACCCGCATATTTGGGATAAAAACGGTCGGGAAAAGAATTGTCGAAACTAAAATATACGGTAACGTCGGGCGCTTCGGTAGAGAGTTCCACGCGCAGCTGCCCGTCGGCGGTGCGGCTCGCGGCAAACACCGGCTCGAAGATGCTCGGCGCATAGCGGATGCCCGCGCTGTCGAAGCGCTCGAAATGCTTTTCCACACGGCCAATGAAATCGCTCCAGCTCTTGCCTTCCTTCGGCGACCACAGGCTTTCGGCAATGGCGAAGCCGCGCGGCCAGATCATGTATTCCGCATAGCGCATATTATATACCTGCTCGGTCCAGAGGTTGGCCTGTCCGCCCTTGATATATTTCGCATCCACGCCCGGCGGCATCGGGTCGAACTGATAGGCCTTGGCCAGCGGCAGCGAAGCATATACTTTCGATTCGATGGCCCCGTCGCCCTGCATATAATCGAGGTAGGCGAAAGTGGTAGGGCTCATCACCACCTCATGACCCATCTTCGCGGCCGCAATGCCGCCTTCGAGCCCGCGCCAGCTCATGACCGCCGCGCCGGGCGCAAGGCCGCCTTCGAGGATCTCGTCCCAGCCGATGAATTTTTTACCCTTCGAAGAAACGATCTTCTCCACCCGCTTCTCGAAATAGCTTTGCACTTCCTCCATATTCTTCAGCTTTTCCCGCTGCATGAGGGCCTTGATCGCATCGGACTTCTCCCAGAAATTTTTCGGGCACTCGTCGCCGCCCAGGTGGATATAATCGAAGGGGAAGAGCGCCGCCAGCTGCGTGATCACCGTATCGAGAAAACCGTACACGCGTTCATTGGCGGGGCAAAGCGTATTGTCGACAAGGGCGATGGGCGGCGCGCCGTGCGACCAGTCCATGATCTTTTCGCCTGAGCGTACCCGGTAGCCCGAGGCCGCGGGCGTGCACGAAAGCTCGGGGTAGGAGGCGATGGCCGCGAGGCTATGACCCGGCACGTCAATCTCGGGCAGGATGTTTACATAGCGCTCCTTTGCATATTTCACGAGGTCGCGGATATCGTCCTGCGTGTAGAAGCCGCCATAGTCGCTGGCTTCAGCAGGTGTCGGCGGCGTAAAGGTTCCGAAGTAGCCGGCCTTGTACGGTCGCCAGGCGCCCACGTCGGTGAGGCGGGGCAGGCCTTTGATCTCGATGCGCCAGCCTTCGTCGTCGGCGAGGTGGAGGTGCAGCAGGTTGTACTTGTAACGCACCATGTTGTCGATGAAGCGCATCACTTCGGCCTTCGTAAAAAAATGCCTCGATACGTCGAACATGAGGCCGCGCCAGGCGAAGCGCGGGTAGTCGGTAATTTCCACGCAGGGGATCTTCCAGTCGGTGCGCGAAGCCGCTGCCGAGTCTTCGATGGAGGGCGGCAGCAGTTGCAGAAGGGTTTGCGCGCCGTAAAAAAGCCCGGCAGGCATATTAGCATTAATAATTATATTTTTTGTCGTTACCGAAAGATTGTAGCCTTCGCTGCCCAGGCGTTCGTCGGGCCGGCTGTTCAATTGCAGGATGATCATGCCGGGTGTTCCCTGAACGGTGATCTTGCGGCCGGCAGCGGTGGCAAGGCGCGATCCGAGCACGGCCGTGGCCATATCCGTCCCCGCTGCGGCCCCGATGGTGACGTGCTGGGGCAGGGTGAACGTGCCGCCGGTGACCCGCATCGACACGGGTTTCGGAATGATGGCGATGCCCGCCTGCTGGCTCTGGGCAAGGGTTTGAAGGAAGAGGAAGGTCAAGGTGAGAAGCCTTTTCATACAGCGATATTTGTGTAAAGGTAGGGAGCGGACCGTGCGGCGCATTAATTGCATAAGTACGGGCGCAATCGGCTTAATTATGATTAAACTTGTACCCCGCATCCGGCCGGGACTATGGGCTACCCTTGTCCTTGCAGGCTGCTGCCTCTCGTCATCCGCCCAGGATATCCCCATCGACGGCCAGAAGTATACCCATTTTCCCTACCCGCTCCAGCGCCGGTCCATCACCTCCATCGGCATCACGGCCACCACCATGCCTTACGAGATCACCGAGGAGCTGCACTACCGCATCCCCGCCGTCGACCTGCACCTGCTGCGCCGCATCAGCCGCCACTGGCATGCCGACTTCCGCGCCGGCATCCAGGGACTGCAGAATCATTTCACGGTAGGACCCCACTGGTCGAAAAAGCTCTCGCACCGCACATCGCTCTCGCTCGGCAACGACCTGGGCTTCTGGTTCGCCTTCCTCAACGTCGAAGGCTTCCGCACCCATGCCAACGGCTGGCAGAACTACCCGAGCGCCACAATCGGCTACCGCTTCAACAAGCGCATCCTCGTATCCTTCCGCGCCGAGGCCATGATGACCCTCGACATCAACACCTTTGCGGGCGATATCCCGGTAACGCACAACTATAACTTATTCAGCGGCTCATCGTACACCGTCGCATTGGAGCAGCCCTTCTACGGACACAAGAGCCTGACCCTCGGCTTCCGCGCCATCTACACGAAATTCTTCTGGCAGACCTGGTCGGCCTTCAGCAATTTCGACCGCGACTTTTTTTATCCGCAATTAATCGTAGGCCTCATATTATGAAACGCAATCCGATCATCACCCTCCTGCTCCTTGCCGTGCTGATGGCCGCCTGCCGCAAGCAGTACAGCGTAGTGCAGCCCTCCCTGCAGTGGGACCAGTTCGATGCGGCCGCCCCGCTGCCGCGCACGGCCCGCGCCCCGCTTGAAGGCGTCTATAATTTTACCGACGGCGCCGCCACCTTCGGCACCGCCGCCGCCGCCAAATGGAGCTATACCGCCAACGGCACCGATACAACTTACCAGCTTTCGTTTTTCTGCGAGAAGGACATCGCCTATTTTATCTGCGAAGGCAAACGGATCGACAGCACCATCCTGCTCAACGGCTACTGGCGCAAGATGGCCAATACGCAATCGGGTCGTGTGCGCCTCACCGTTAGTGCGGCCCAGGGCGGCGCGCTCGTACTGCGCGGCGGCACCATCGCAGCCGACAGCATACGCATCACCGGCAGCTTCGGTGCGGGCGATAACGTACCCGACCAGCCGCTGGCCATGCGCTGGGCACGCAAGCTGTACACCGCCCGCCCGCTCGAGATCGTGGTGCACCGCGGCGGCGGACAGACCGCCGACCTGCTGGCCGCCTCCGAAAACTCTGCCGAGATCATTCCGCTGGCCGCGGCCTTCGGCGCTACCGGTATCGAGATCGACGTGCGCCTGACCAGCGATGGCGTGCCCGTGCTTTATCACGATGCCGACCTGAGCGAACGCCTCATTAAAAAGAACGGAATGGTCGGCCCGATCGAAAGCTATACCTACGCGCAGCTCAACGGCCTCGTACGCCTCATCCGCAACGGCGAGCACATACCCACGCTGCGCCAGGCGCTGGATTATTTCGTCTACCGCACACCGCTCACGTACGTGTGGCTCGATACCAAGTTCGACGGACCGCTCGAGTCGCTGCGGGCTTTACAGGTGGAGTATACGCAGCGCGCCGCCGCCATCGGCCGCCATGTGGAGATCACCATCGGCATACCTAACCAAGACGTGCTCGATCATTTCAAGGCCCTGCCCGATTACCGCAACATCCCCTCGGTGTGCGAGATGGACCCCGAAGATGTGCAGGACGTCAACAGCACCATCTGGGGACCGCGCTGGACGCTGGGCCTGCAGAACGATAAGGTGGATGCCATACATGCGCAGGGCCGCCGCGCCTTCGTGTGGACCCTCGACATACCCGAAAACATTCTGCAGTTCATGACCGATGGCCGCTTCGACGGCATCCTTTCAAATTATCCTTCAGCCGTTGCTTATTACCACTATGCACAACAATAAACTCATACTGCTCCTGTGCCTGCTGCTGGGCGCCGCCGCTTACGGGCAGGAGGAAGGCTTCACCTCGCAACCAACCGGGCGGGGTAAATATGCGCTCGTGGCCTACATCAGCGGGGGCGCCGGTTATTTTCTTTCGCATGAGGGCGCACCCGATTACCTTCACCCCAAGGTGCAGCGCTTGCGACCCGTGGGCACCGTCCGCATCCTGTGGCATCCCGATCATTTATTGAAAGCAGGGCTCGAGACCGGTCTTGTAAATTTCTATTCCTACAAGCTGACGGACTCGGCAGGGAACAAGGGCAAGGTGCAATTGCAGGCGATCCCGCTGCTTTTGGAGTGGTCGATGTCGGTCAGCAAACATTTTAACATATTCGCCGGATCGGGCGCTTATTTTCTCGATACCCAGCTCGATTACGGAACGAAAACAAGGGCAAAGAAGTTCAGTGTAGGCTGGATGGCTGCCGCATCGTACATTATTCCGGTCTCAAAGAATGCCGGGCTCGGTACGGAAGCGAAGTGGCTTTATGCGGCCGAAACATCGAAGGGCTCGCTTTGCCTGCAGGTTCAATTTGTTTGGAAATTCTTAAAGTGGTAGAACGGCAAAGGAAATGATCGTAATTTCATTTCTCACCCCGTTCAATATCCTCTTATGCCGAGACACTTCCTTATTGGTATCTGCCTCCTTAGTGCTTCACTTGCAAAAACCCAGACCGTGACTCCCGCAACTGATCCAGGCAAGGAAATAATTTTCGCCAGCGACACGCAGGCCCCCATGTGGGTGGAAACCCTCTTCCTTAAAGCCGACCGCAACCGCGAGGCCACCCGCATGATCTTCAACAACATTCAGCAGCACAACCCCCAGGCGCTCTTCCTCCTCGGCGACGTGGTGAACCTCGGCTACAGCAACCGCCAGTGGAAACCCATGGACGCTTACCTCCACAAGCTGCGCGACCAGGGTGTTCAGGTGAACGCCATCCTCGGCAACCACGAGGTGATGGGCCAGGCAAAAAAAGGCGAGCGCAAATTCCAGGAGCGTTTCCCCAACCACGTGCGCACCGGCTATGTAACCATCGTCGATTCGGTGGCCGTAGTGCTGCTCAACTCCAATTTCGGAACCCTCACCCCGCGCGAGAATGAAGAGCAGCTGAGCTGGTACCGCACAACGCTGAACCAGCTCGATGCCGATCCTTCGGTGCTTTATATCATCGCGGGTTGTCACCATTCGCCGTATACCAACAGCAAGATCGTCGGCGCTTCGCCGGCCGTACAGCAAAAATTCGTTCCGCCCTTCCTCGCTTCGAAGAAGGCCCGGCTCTTTCTTTCGGGTCATTGCCATGGCTTCGAGCATTTCCAGATGAAAGGCAAGGACTTCGTCGTTATCGGTGGCGGTGGCGGACTGCACCAGCCGCTGCGTCAGGGCGCCGGTTGCTTCGACGATCTGTGTGCCGATTACAAACCTTTATTCCATTACCTCAGCATCCGCCGCGGCGACGATGGCCTGCACGTAACGTCCATCGAGCTCAATAATAACTTCACCACTTTCGAGCAGGGCCTCCAGCTGAAGATCGGCGCGGCCCCCGTAACCGACGCGATGGTGCACACCACTACGAACGGTACCAACGGCTCGGCGCAATAAGGCTTGACAGGAATATTTATCTTGCCGGCATGAATCAACGGATCGCCAGCCTGGCATTGGTCGTGAACGACTACGACCAGGCCATAGAATTTTATACGCGCAAGCTCCATTTTACTCTTCTGGAAGATACCGTGCTGAGCCCCGCCAAGCGTTGGGTGCGGGTGGCGCCGCCCGGCTCATCGGGCTGCGAGCTGCTGCTGGCCAAAGCCGCAAACGAAGAGCAGCAAAGCCGCGTGGGCAACCAGACCGGCGGCCGCGTATTTCTCTTTCTCCATACCGACGATCTCGAAAGGGATTACCAGAACCTGCTGGATCAGCAGATAAAGATCGTGCGTCCGCCCACTACTGAGGAATGGGGCCGCGTAGCCGTCTTCGAAGACCTTTACGGTAACCTCTGGGATCTGATCGAACCGGCGCGGCCTATTTAGCCACGTCGATCTTTACTTTTTTATTCTTGATCTTCTGGTCTTTTATCAGCTGCAACACATGGCTGACGCGGTTCTTGCGCAACGCCACGAAGGAAAAGAAATCCTTTACCTCGATCAGTCCTATATCTTCTTTTTTCAACTCGCCCCTGTTGGAGAAAAATCCAACGATGTCCACCTTGTTCACCTTGTCTTTCTTTCCCGCCCCGATAAAGACCGTCGTCCACTTCGGTTTTTCGGGTATGGGATAATCGCCGGTAAGCACGAGCTCTTCGGGTTCGGCGGCGAGGTAGGACGGAAGCTTTTCGTCGCTGCCCAATACCAGTATGGCCGTGCCGCTGGCGTCCATGCGGGCCGTGCGGCCGTTGCGGTGCGTGAAGATATCTTCGGTTGTGGGCAAGTGGTAGTGGATGATGTAGCGGATATTAGGTATGTCGAGGCCGCGCGCGGCAAGGTCTGTCGTTACGAGCACGGTGCTGCTGCCGTTGCGGAACTTGGCGAGGGCTACTTCGCGGTCGCGCTGCTCCATCGCCCCGTGATAAAAAGTATTGGTGATGCCCTTGTCGGAAAGCAGGCCGCTGGTTCGCTCGACGGCTTCACGATGGTTGCAGAAAATAATCGAGGAGCGGCCGCCGAGGGAGCAGATCAGCTGAAAGACGGTTTCGATCTTGTCCTTGTCACCGGAGCGCACCCAGCGTATGTCCAGCGCCGGCACGGTTTCGCGTCCGTCGAGGAAATCGAGGCGCTTCATGTCCTGCGGCAGGAAGTCGGGCAGATTGGGCGCGGCAGTGGCCGAGGTCAGGACCCTGCGCTCGAGTGCCGGCAGCGAGGCCACGATAAAGCCCATCTCTTCCTGGAAACCAAGCTCCAGTATCTTGTCAAATTCATCGAGCACGAGGGTATCGATGGTATCGACGGTGATATTGCCGCGGCGGATATGGTCGGCGATGCGGCCGGGCGTACCAATGATGAGGGCGGGCGGCTGCACCAGGTTCTGCTCTTCGATCTCGCGCTTGTGGCCGCCGTAGCAGCAGCTGATCTTGAAGCCCGTGCCCATGCCGCGGGCCACGGTGTCGATCTGAAGGGCCAGCTCGCGCGAGGGCGCTAGTACAAGGGCCTGGGTTTTTTTATTGCTGGGGTCGAGCCGTTGCAGTACGGGAAGGAGGAAGGCCAAGGTTTTTCCCGAGCCGGTGGCGGAGAGCAGCATAAAATCCGGGTGATTTTCGGCTGCTTCCAGTGCGGCCTGCTGCATATCGTTGAGGGCTTCGAGGTTCAGCTTTTCGAGTAGGCTGTCGATGGAAATGTTGTTTGCCATGGCGGCAAAAGTACGACAGCTTGACCCGAGGGCCTGAACTTAGTGCTGGTCGCTGCTTTCGGCGTCGTCTTTCTTTTTCTTGCGGAAGAGGTTTTTGATGGCCTGGCCCAGTCCTTTCTTCTTTTGGGGCTCGGCGTTTTCATCATTCGCCGGGACGTTCTTCGCCACCGATGTTTCGGTCTTCGGCTTATCCTCGGTATGCGCCGCGGGTGCAGGCTTGGGCGGTTCGGGCTTCACGACCTTTTCGGAATCGGGGCTGGGTGCGGGGTTGGCGGGTGCGATGCGGGCCATCGAGTCCTTGAACGAGCGCTGCTTGTGCACAGCCGGCACGGACGCCAGGGGCAAGGATGCGGGTGCGGTGGCCATCAGCGATTGCGTATCGGAGGCCGCCGCCGACTGTGCGACCACGGGCTGGGGCGAGGCGGTTGCGGCATGGTCATCGTTCGTGCTTATGCGGGTAACGGCGGGCGCTTCGGCTTCCTGCGCGTGAAAGAGACGGCGGCCGCCGAGCAGCCCGCCACCGAGGAGGGCCACGATAAACAGGGTCATGAGCACTTCGCTGATGACGTTGTTCTTTTGCTTGCGGTGGTCGATAAAGAGGATGGGTTCTTCGTCGGGTTCCTCTTCGTGTGCGATATGCTGAGGGCTTTGCGGCGTGCGGGTGAAGACGCGGGGCGGCACGTCGAGGGCGCGGCGGCGCAGGGCTTCGGCCTTTGCTTCGAGGTTGGGCGCCGTTTCGGGTGTGGGCATGTTGTCTTCCGCTGCGGGCAGGTTGAGCTCAAGGTCTGAAAGGCGGGTCCAGCCTGTGCTCTGGCCTTCGATCCAAAGGAGGTCGTCGGGTTGGGGCGATTGCAGGAGCAGATCGGGCAGGGTGAAGGGGCCGGACTTCCGGTTATTTCGAAGGAGGTAGACCTTTTGCATAGCTTGGGTGTTTTGGAGTATGAGGGGCCGCAGCGATCATAGGAGATTAGAATATCGATGCGAATAACATGCCACAGCAGGGTGGACGGCTCAGGCGGGTTTTCTGGCGGGTGACGGCGTCTTTTTCAAGCGGGGAGCGGCTTTTAGCCATGCAACTGAGTAAATATGGAAACACTCGGGCCTCAACCTGTAGGGTGTTACCGTGACTTGTTTCAGCTAATAATGTTCTTGCGGATTGCCAGGATTGTTTCAAACGGAGAACGGCGGTACGATCTCTCCCGAAGGATCGGCAAGCAGACCGGCTACCGGGTATATTAGTTATCGGCGAGTTGGTTCGAGTAGATTCCAAAGGTGCGAAAGACTGATGAACGCGTAATTGATGCCACCAATCGCAACCTGCTGCGGCAGGTGCAGCAGGCCGCTTCCGTGAAGACCTTTACTATCGTCTCAATACATTTATAGCGGTGGTGGTGTATTCCCGGGTGATGTGTTCTGGATAGTTTCCAATACACCTACTATGCTGGCGTTTGCAGAGCAGGCAAGATAAGATGGCTGTTGTTGCGGTCTTGCTTGATGCCGGGCAAATCGCTTTGTAGCTGAGATACGTATTTATACAGGTTAGGCCTGTGGCCGAAGCTTTGGTCGGTCACAGGCTGCGCTTGGTCGTTAGAAAAACGTGCAGAGGCTCATCGGCCGGTTTCCCCTAAGATCAGGTGTCGCCTTGAAAATGCATCTTCATTTTCAAACAGGGTTCCGGCTCTTATTTTTCATGGCGAAGAAATGCGCAGCAAGTATGTACAACGTAAGTCAGGAGTGGGAAGCAGTAAAACGCATGGAGTAGCAGAGAAATAAAAACTGATGCTACCCAGGATCTTTGTAATTGTTCAGGGGCGCATTGTCGTAAGTGTATATGCTTGTTTGGGTACGGAGATTTCCTATAGGACAACGTATAGCCTTGATCCTGAACGGTCACGGACGGCATGCGGCTACGTAATTTTACGGGCGGGCAGTTGCGTATTCTTCCTAGAAATACGTACGGCCGACAGTAAAATCCATAAGCGTCAAATTGGTCAAAACTGCTCTTGTACGCGGAGGTACGGGGCCTTAGTTTTGTATCAGAAGTTGATTGATAACGCATCAATCGTCCAGTCCAAACCCGTCCGGAAAGAGACTATCCAAATCCTAAGAAATCCAATCCAATATCAGTCAACTTCTTCCCTTTCCTACCCCTAAGAATACTTTTAGCCCATCCTGAAGACTATTGGCCGCTTTGCGTCTTATCGCGCGGTGCTGTCGATTCATCCGATTGATTAACCCCTTATCGTACGACCATGTGTGCTCTGCTTAACCAGGTTCCTAAAAGAATCCTTATTATCGACGACGACATCGACCTCTTAATGCTTCTGGAGCGTCGGCTGGAAAGAGAAGGCTTTAACATTGAAACCGCTGCCAGTCTTTCCGAAGCCCAGGAGATCATCGAAAGCTTTTCCCCCGATCTTATCCTGCTCGACATCAATGTGCGTGGCGAGGACGGCCGCCAGCTTTGCTGGAAACTCAAAAGGGACCGCCCCGAAGCCCCCATAAAAGTGATCCTCATGTCGGGTTACGACTACAGTACCAGCCGGGCCGTGCTTTTTGGCGCCGACGACCTGCTGCCCAAGCCCCTCAATGCGGACTATCTGCTGCACCGGATATCGCTGCACCTCTTCGAATCCGTAGAGCAGGACGACTACCGCTTTTTCGATTCTGTAGAGCAGCACTAAATGTGCCTGACCGGCGGACCACTGACCGCGTGGTTCCAACTTCAGATTGTCTCCAGCTTGCGCCATGATCATCATTTTTCATGGACTAAGCTGGCGACAATAGCCGCTCCGGATGCAGACTTCCGAAACTTCGCTTCCGTCTGGCAGATAGCATATTCAATGAGCCGTCTTAGTTTGAAGTAAGCATTCACGCTTGCTGTTGCCTTGTTCTCGCTTCGCTCTCTTCCTTTTTGCGAAGGAGGGAAAAGCGCAAAGAGGGTGAAGCGGGTGAACGCAAAACTTCGACATGACCGATCCTGAATCGACTTTGCCATACGGAAGCTTTTAATTTCCACGCGATCATTGGTTCCGGCAATGCAAGACTCTTCCTTCATGTGCTGAAACCTGGCGTTTGCAGAGAGCTTGACCGGCTTGGGAGCGATTGCTTTGGAAAGCCTAGGTATGGTTGATGGCCGGGCTTAATCATCAGCAACCGCCGCCAAGCTTGCCTATTGGTTTCGCTTCTTTTGAATCGTCACACTTTCGGATGCCCAGTAATACATCTTCTCTTCTCGCCATCTGACGTTGCTCTTTAAGAATAAAGTTTCATGTTTGATGTCTATTATATTCTGGTCCATTAATGCAGGATCCATTTACTCGTTGAAGATGATCCTGTAGAAACACGGGTATGATGCGATCGCTTCATGTTGCTTATATAGTTTATGCTAGTGGTCTCATAACTATATAGTATTCATAAAAGGTTCCGCTCATCTTAAGTCATCGGCATTGATCACGATTCGGCGTAATGCCCGTTTACCAAAACACACCAGGAGTTGACGCTGCTATAAAAACACTTCTGCTAGTGATGTGCTTTCCGTGGCATTCCAACTTTGTATGAACCCATTGTGTTCCCTGAGCACCGATTTCTTCAGAACACTTCCTTCCCGCGTCATTGGCAACCTGCTCCGCATCTTAGCTTCCCCGCCCGCTCATAAGAAACGTCTTTTTCTCATTCGTGCATCGTCGTGTTCCATAGGCACTTCAGTAAGAACTACAGCGATTGGCTCCGTTCGCTTCCGGCTTGCTGCCTGCCTTTTGACAAAACGATAATCACCGCTCAGCCGTACCTGAAAATTTATTGTCTATTTTTAGCGCATGAGCAAATTGCTGATCCGTGAGATAAAAAGCTATTTCCTGATACTGCTTGCCATCCTGTCTGCAGGGCTGGGCATCAAAGGCTACCTCCTCTCCAGCCATTTCATCGACGGCGGGGTTACCGGCATCTCGATGCTCCTGAACAATATCTTCGGCCTGCCGCTGTCCATACTCATACCCATCATCAACCTGCCTTTTATCATACTCGGCTATTACCAGATGGGCCTCCGCTTTGCCGTCAAGAGTACCATAGCTATCTCCGGCCTGGCCCTCTGCCTCGCCTTCATGCCCTACCCCGACGTTACGCCCGACAAGCTGCTGACGGCCCTCTTTGGCGGATTTTTCATCGGTCTGGGCGTAGGCCTGGCCATCCGCGCCGATGCCGTGCTCGACGGCACCGAGATCGCCGCCCTGCTCGTAAGCAAGTACACCAGCGTTCTCAAGGTGGCCGACGTGATCCTTATCCTCAACGTCGTGATCTTCTCCACCGCCGCTTTCGAGCTGGGCATAGAGCCGGCCTCTTACTCCATCCTCACTTACTTTGCGGCTTCCAAGACGATCGACTTCCTGCTCTATGGCCTCGAGGAATACACCGGCGTAACGATCATTTCCGAGCATAGCGATGCGATACGCGAGCAGATCATCGAGCAGATGGGACGGGGGGTGACCGTGTACAGCGGCAAGAAAGGCTACGGCAAGCGCGGTCAGAGCCTGGGCGAGAACGACATTCTTTTCACCGTGATCACCCGCCTCGAGGTAGGCAAGGTCCAGCGGATCATCACCACTATCGACGACCAGGCATTCATCATACAACACAGCATCAGCGATATCCGGGGCGGCATGATAAAACAGAGAGGCTTGCATTGATGCACCAACGGCAATTAAAATGACAAAAACAAGACTGGAAGCTTTCAGCGATGGCGTACTGGCCATCATCATCACGATCATGGTACTGGAGCTGCACACGCCGCACGGGACCAGCTGGGAAGATATAAAACCCCTCATCCCCGTGTTCCTGAGCTATGTGCTTAGCTTCATCATGGTCGGCATTTACTGGGGTAACCACCACCACCTGCTTCACACCGTTAGCCAGGTGAACAGCCGCATGATCTGGGCCAACCTGCACCTGCTCTTCTGGCTGTCCCTCATACCCTTCGGCACGGCCTGGATAGGAGAAACCAATTTTTCAAGCGTTACCGTGGCTACGTACGCGGTGCTGCTGGATTGTTGCGGCTTTGCCTATTATATCCTGCTGAGGGTCATTGAGAAGGCTCACCCCAACCACCCCGGGCTTTCCGAACCGCTGCGCAAGCAGTCGCGGAAGGGCAGTCGCTCTGTCCTCCTGTACACCCTAGCGATCCCGGCGGCCTTTGTCCATCCGGCCCTATCGGGCCTGCTCTTCGTGCTGGTGGCCATTATGTGGTGGATTCCCGACCGGAACATCGAGCGGTCCGTCAGGCACGAATCCGAGCTGGAAAAGCATGCCTGATGAGCAGCAGATACTCCGCTATCTTGCGTCCTATCATTCGAGCAAGCCTTTGATCGGAAATAATCGAATCGAACTTTAAAGACCAATCCGCTTGATTTCACAAGGTCTATCAACCACAGCTATCTCTACAGTTAAATACATATTGCCTGGCGAATACCCATTTCGCTCGCATCCATGACCATCTTGACTGCTGCCTACCTTGCTGGCGCAATGTACAGATAGCATTGCCGCTTCAATAGTACCTGTAGTTTGTTTTGCATCATGCAGATCCAGACAAGTATAGCAATGGTCTTCTTTCTTGGGCCGTAAGATTACATTGCCTGAGTAGAGCATCACTGTCGCGCTGCTTGAAGTGATCTCATAAATGTCATAGACGCCATGTAGCGTTGCTCGCTCACATTTACGATTCATTCGACTTGGATCAAAATTCAACTCAATCATTATGCGACCACTTCCATGATTGAAACTGAAATTCAAGCCGGCATTAACTCTTGCCCTCTGGGTTTCTGTTGTAGAGCTCTCTTTACCGTCACATGTCCACATAGAAAGCCCGCATGCAAATATGAACCGCGCGGCCGTCAGCCTGACACTGCCATTCTATTCTTTATGTCAAAGAACTTTAACGCTCGAAAGAAAGGCATCTCACAGGAAAAAGCCGTTAATTTGCGAAATTTCCCCATGACGGAAAACCCCTTTTCCGAACTAATGAAAGGTCACTCGAATACCGCGCTGGCCGCGGTGATCCAGGACCGTGAGCATTACCAGCCGGCCGCCGTTGAAGCGGCGCTTACCGAGCTGGCGCAACGGAACATCTCCCCCGACGAGCTGCTCCTGCTACAGGACGCGCTGTCCACCCAGCCCGACCCACAATCCGACCATCCCCTATACCGGCTGCGTGCCTTCACCGGCCGCTTTATCAGCCGCATGAATCCCTTCCAGTACACCGGCGTGGAAAGGGACATGTCCATGATCATCGTCAGCATTTCCTACTACCTCCTGGTTCTCGTCATCTCCGGCTATGGCACCCTGCTCCAGACGCTCGCCGGCTCCTGGCTCAATACACATATACTTATAACCTCCCTTCCTTATCTGGTACTGCTCCCCGGACTGGTCCTGTTCCATAAAAGGCAGCGGTTCGGCTGGCTCCTGCTTTCCACCTGGGCGGTTTGGTCGATCGGCTCCATCGTATCGCTTTGTCTTCTCTTTTTTCAATCCAGAGAAGGTTATTTTATGTACCAGCCCCTCAGTCCGAGCAGCTTGCTGGTTGGATTCTTCATTTTCGGCGGCATATTTTATGCGCTTCTCCGCCAACCCATACGCAAGTCCCTCCGGATTCCGGCAGACTGGATCCTGCTGGCCATTTCCCTGGGAATCGCCCTCTCCTGGTTCCTCCGTTATAGTTAATGCATCGTCCATTTCCATCGTTATCCGGAACAAAGGTGCACTGCTGCCAAAAGAAAGGCAAGAGAAAAAAAACAATAAATGAGGTGATTTTTCTCCTTGAAAAAATCCGGAGGCGGCCGTACTTCGCATCAACCTTTTGGCCTTTGCCTTGTCATCCTTAAACCATGAGCAGGATACACCAGCTGAGCAGCGTCCAGAAGATACCCGCATCGATAGAAGATACCTGGGCATTTTTTTCAGACCCGCACAACCTGGCAGCGATCACGCCGGCCTCTCTCGGGTTCAAGGTTACGCGGCCGCTATTCGGAAAGGAAACCTATGCAGGGCAGGTAATGACCTATACCGTCCGTCCCCTATTGGGCATACCGCTGTCCTGGATGACTGAGATCACCCATGTGCGCAAGCCGGAATTTTTTACCGACGAGCAGCGCAAGGGTCCGTACCGGCTCTGGCACCACCAGCACCATTTCAAAGCCATTGACGGCGGCGTTGAAATGACCGACCTCGTACACTACCGCCTGCCTTTTGGCTGGCTCGGCGAACTGGCGCACGGCCCTATCGTGCGGGGAAAGCTCGAGGATATTTTCCGCTATCGCTACGACCGCATCGTGGAAAAGTTCGGTGTCTGGCCCGGCGCCGTTCCGAAGCTGGAAATTGACTGATCTTCGCACAAAAATCATGGCCATCATCTACCATGTAACGGGTGCGAAGGAATGGGCGGACGCGCAGGAAAAGGGTTATTACGAAGCGCCCTCGCTGGGGCTCGAAGGTTTTATCCATTGCAGCGAAGAGAGCCAGGTAGCCGGCGTGCTGGAACGCTATTTTGCCGGGCGGCAAAACCTGGTCAGGCTATCGATCGATACGGATCGCCTCGAATCGCCGCTGCGTTACGAGGAGGCGCCGTCGATTGGCCAAGTATTCCCGCACATCTATGGGGTGTTGAACCTCACCGCCGTGCAGGAAGCGGAGGCCATAAGATAGGCTACGGCATGTGGCATGGTTGGCTGCGTCATTATGGACGACAGGTTATGTCTCTTTAAAATAATGGGGCGAGCTGCCAAACCTTAGCCGGGAATGCGGGAGATGTATTTCTCGATCTGCTTGATCTGGTCTACAATCTGCGGCGTGCTGGGCTTGAGGGCCTTGGCCTTGCGGAAGAAATCCTTGGCCGCCCTGAACTCGCGTTTGTTCATCATGAGGCTGCACATCTGGAGGTAGGCCGCGGCATGGTTTTCCTTGTCGGGCAGGCCTTTACGGAGGGCCGAGCGGATATAGCTTTCCGCCTGCTTGAGGTCATTCTTCTGCATGGCGAGCATACCCATCTGGAGCATGCTGGCGCCTTCGGCTTCCTTCATCGGCATGCCGAGGTCCAGGCCTTTTTTCATGTTCTTCTCGGCTGCGTCGAAGTCCTGCTTCATCATGGCCATGTTACCCTTGAGGGTATAATAGACCGAGCGGATCGGCTTGTAAAGAAGGTTGGGATACTTGATGGAATTGACGATGCGTTCGGCTTCTTCCATGTTGCCGCTCTCCATGTGCTCCTGGATCAGGCGCAGGGGGCCAAAGAAAAAATGACCGGCAACGAGGATCGCGCCGACGAGGTAAAGGGGGAACACCGGCCAGAAGCCGCTGATGGTCAGGTTCATGGCCAGTCCCGCTACGATCATCACGATACCCAGGATCAAGCGGTACTTGATCAGCCAATTGTAAAAATTCATACGCACTATTTTGCAAGGGGAGCAAAGATAAGCGTCAATCGTGAACCCAGCTTATTTTGCATCGTTGATCTCGATCCACCACCCGTCGGGGTCCCTGAAATAGATCTGGTGCACCCCGTCGGTGCGGGTGGTAACGGCCCCGCTCTTGCCCGGCCAGTCCTCGAAGGGTACGCCGGCGCGGCTGAGGCGGACAATAAAATCGGGTACCGACGGCACACTCAGGCAGAGGTGACTGTTCTTGTCGTGCGCGGTAACAGACGTGGCTCCCGAGATCAGGTGGAGGCAGCTGGGGCCGCCAATGGTGAACCAGGTATGACGGCCGTCATGAAAGGGCTCGGGCACCGTATCGAGACCGATCACATCGCGGTAAAACTTCGTGCTTTTCTGCAGGTCCTGCACGTAAACCGCGATATGGTTGAGTACGGGCGACTGTGCACCGGCTGTCGAGCAGCAAAGGCAAAGGAGGAAGCTATAAATGAGTTTTTTCATCTGTGTGGGATGTTTATTAGTGGCCAAAGGAAGAATAATACCGTGAGGCGTGGGTTTGATAGGGTTTTAATGAGGGCGATATTCTTTTCCTGATCTCGGTCAGCTTGCCGGCGACCTCTGTTGGCGCTGGCAGGTGTTGGAGGGCGATGCCCATGAGGGCACAGAAGAACAGGTAGCTGCCGGCGGGCCGGAGAGTGGACGTCCGTGGTGTATCATGGTAGATACAAATTACGTTCTTTCGCTGCGCTGAGCAAGGGTTGCAGCAAATTTTGGCGGTGGTGATTAAGGAAAACGCTTTAATATTGCAGCCCGATCTTAGAGGCATATCGATGGTGCCGGTCGATCGCGGCCCCGTAGTTCAATGGATAGAATAGAAGTTTCCTAAACTTTAGATACAGGTTCGATTCCTGTCGGGGCTACAAATGTCCGTTTTGGGCAGAAATGGGACGGGTTGGGCGGTTTCGAGACAATTTAGGTCAATAAGGACTAACAATAAAGAAAGCAGTTATTGACGCAAAAACTGGCGAACCTTATTGACATGCTCATTAATAATTCCTTGTTTTTCCAGTTCATCCAAGTCCTCTAAGCAAATGACTTCATATGATTTGCCCTCTTTATCTCTTAGCAGTTTGAGCTCTTTGTAAATTTGTAGCGCTTCCATGTATTTGTTTTGAAACAATAATGCATGGGCTAGATTAGTTTTTATCCACAATTGGCTATTGTCGGTATCGTAAGCTTTTAAAGAGGCCAGTTCGGCTTCTTTAAATTTTCTGGCAAGCAATGCATACCAGGAGTAATTACCATAATAAAGCGCATATTTTGTGGCCACATTCTTATTTATTTTAGCAAGATTGTATAATTTATCGTTTAAAATTTCCCATTTTCTCGGTAACAGTGCCTTATTTAATACTGTAGAAGTCGTATCTCGGACCGTTATATACAAATCAAGTAAGTTAATGGCAGTTTGAGCAGTGAGTGTCAAGTAAACATTCGAATATAGGTTCATCAAATTTTCATAACGAATGAATGCTTCTGTAAGATAAATTTCGGATTGTTTAAAATGTTTATTTAGATAGTATAAATATCCTAAATTATTTTGAGTCGTGGCAATGCCGGGTTCATAGGCTTGGGGGTTAGTCTTCGCCAACCGCCTCTTGATTTCCAGTGCTTCTAGATAAGCGGCTTCGGCCTTGACAAAATCGTTTTTATTGCTGTAAAGAATACCCAGATTATTTTGGATAACAGCAATCTCAGATTCATAAGTCTGCGGGTTAGTTTTAGTCAGCCGTCTGTAAATCTCTAGTGCTTCCAGGTAAAAAGCCTCGGTCCTGACAAAATCGTTTTCCTCGCTGTAAAGATTACCCAGATTATTCTGGGTCATGGCAACATCAGATTCATAAGCCTGTGGATTAGTTTTCGCCAGCCGCCGCCGGATTTCCAGTGCCTCCAGAAAGGTGCCCTCCGCCTTGGCAAAATCTTTTTTATCTTTGTAAAGAACACCCAGATTATTCTGGGTCGCAGCAACATCAAATTCATACGTCTGTGGATTAGTTTTCGCCAGTTGTCTGTAAATCTCTAGTGCTTCTAGGTAAGAAGCCTCGGCCTTGGCCAAGTCGTTTTCGTCCCTGTAAAGATTACCCAGATTATTCTGGGTCATGGCAAGATCAGATTCATAAGTCTGTGGATTAGTTTTCGCCAGCCGCCTATTAATCTCTAGTGCTTCCAGGTAAGATGCCTCGGCCCTGACAAAATCGTTTTTGTTCTTGTAAAGAATACCCACATTATTCTGGGTCGCAGCAACATTAGATTCATAACTCTGCGGGTTGGTCTTGGCCAGCCGTCTGTAAATCTCTAGTGCTTCCAAGTAAGAAGCCTGGGCCCTGAAAAAGTCGTTTTTATCGCTGTAAAGAATACCTATATTGTTCTGGATCGTAGCAACATCAGATTCATAAGTGTGCGGGTTGGTCTTGGCCAGCCGTGTGTAAATCTCTAGTACTTCTAGAAAGGCGGCGTGAGCCCTGAAAAAGTCGTTTTTATACCTGTAAAGAATACCCAGATTATTCTGAATCAAAGCAATATCCGGCTCATATGCTTGTGAGTTAGTGATAGCTTGAAATCTAACTAGTTGCAAAGCTTTTGCGTAATAATTAATGGCAGTATCATACTGATTTAACCTTTGTAAAGAACGGGCATATTCAAACAGATTTTCTTCATTAAGTGAGTCGATCTTTACAAGTAATTTAAAACAGAATGCGGCACTGTCAAACTGAAAGGCTGTTTCATGCAAATTTGCTTTCAGTTTTAAAGCTTCAGTAATATCCTTCTCCTGTTTGTTTTCGATAGTTTCACGGTACGACAACTCATTTTTTAGATGTTCAATTTTTTGCTTTTCCAATATAACAGCACTTACTTTTTCTGGAAGATTAGACTGTCGCAATAACTGTAGTGCCGAATCAAGATAGCCAGATTGAAAATAAGAAAAAGCAGCTCTAAAAAGTGGAGCTGCATCATCAAGATTCACTGGTGCATATTGGCGGGCTAAGTTTTGTGCTTGTTCTTCTATTTTCTTTCGTTGCTCTTCCAAAAGTGTTACCTCGCTAGCCAGTTGGTTTATCCTTATTACATTTCGTTCTGAGTCTTTCCGTAATAAAATCATTTCACCAGCTTTTTTTCGCAATAATTCCTCTAGCTTTTTTTGTGCCTCGCTTTTCCCAATCTCATAAATTTCCTGTCTATATTCAGCTATCTTTTCAGGTGATGCCATGCTAATTCTCAACACCTCCTGTTGTCCGGCCACTGCGGATAACGCATCAATGTTCACCACTTGCAGTCCTTCTTTTTTTACGTGAAAAGAAACGGGAGCGTTGTTGGCAATACCCACATAAATGAGAACAAATTCTCCTTTATTGTTAGTCAATTGGGGCTGAGCTTTTTTAAAATCATCTTCAACCTGTGCGTTAGTAACATATTGGCGCTTGCCAGTTTTCCATTGGCTGTTGTGAATTGACACAACACCCTGTATTGCGCTTTGCTGGCCTCTTGCTTGCAGCCCAACTATAAAAAGGAAAAAAGGAAATAATCGTTTTATGTTGATCACTTTAATAACCACAGAAGTTGTTGTTTCTATTCGGGCTGTTTTTCAAGCGCAATTTCAAGAGCTTGGCCCGTTTGTGGAAAGGACGGGGAGGATATCGTTTTAAAACCCGGTTTCGAAAACCAAACTTTATATTCTTTTGTTTGCTGTTTATCTGGTATAGCTATATTGAAATTGCCATTTTCGTCTGTTGTGTCGGTAAGATTATGTATTTGCACAATCACTCCCGGTAGTGGATCGTCTTCGGACAAGACTTTGCCATATACTATACCTATGCCTTGTAAGGCTACCTGTAGATATAGTCTGTTATCGGAAGGAATAATGTAAGTGGAATCAGGTGAAAGTGATTTATATGGTTCGGAGAAGTCCACTTCTAATTGAACTTTGTCGTTTATGTGCAAGTTTTGAAAAAAGGCAGCACCATTTTCATTAATATCGCTCCTTTTCCGTTCGCCTCCTTCCACATCCATGATCACGTGTCCCTGTTGGCGCAAAATCATGTCTTGTCGGCCCCTTTTACCATGCACAAAAACTGTCACGCTTGTCGTAAAATCATTACCCTGTTTGAATTTACTAATAGGATCGGTAAAAAATAAGGTAAATGGAAGCACCATGCCGCCGACCAAAAATACACTTACATTACGGGCGTTGAACTCCAAGCGTGAATGGCCAGCACTCCTTGCCATGAGCAGGGCAAGACCGATACCAGTAAGTGTGTAGAGTATAAACCTCTGCGTGTGATTGGTCTGAGGGATCAAAAAAGCAATCAGGAGGGCACAAAGAATACATATGGCTCCGATAACCTTTAACATAATCGAAGTCTTCTCTATCACTCCCCTATTCTTGTATTTTCACCTGTTGCAGCTAGCCTTTTTTGAACCATGTGGTTCAAGCTTTTGCTTTTTCGGCAGCAAAATGTGGGGCGACCGGTCAAAAGCCATTCTGAAATTACAAATTACCTATATAAGTAAATTACTTTTATATTTAAATGAGTTATTAAATCTCACTCAAGGCCATTTAGTTGAGCCAATAAAGAATTATCGAGTATAGGATTGCTTGCTTAGTGTTATAGCACATTACAGGGCCTAGCGAATTCTCGCTAAAGCATAAAACTCAAGTAGCTGCAAATTTTTCTAGCTTCCGATCTTACTTATAGACCTCAAAAAACTCGAACTGTAAAGCCATACCAACTGCAACCAGTCAAGCCAAACGGCCTACCAATTGCTCTAGATCTTGAAGCACTTGGTTCGAGTTTTCAACCCTCCGGGCTACTAATGTCCGTTTTGGGATGAAATGGGAAGGTTTGGGCAGATTTGGGACGGCAAATGGCCGAAATAGCCGATTCGAATGCTGAACCCGAGTTTGTGAACCGAATCAAAGGACGATAAATAGAGCCTAATTATTAATTGTTCAAAAGGGTAGTTCGTCAGAATCTTGCTCTGAGTTCGTGGACTGATTCGAGATCGCTTTACTTTCAGGATTAAGAAACTGCAAAAGAGTTTCCAATTTGTCAAGCAATTCATCGAAAGTGACGATTTGAATGCTTTTGGAATTTCCCCTGTATAGTTCAAAGGATTTTTGGTGATCAATTTTGGATAAAGACCTGCCAATGATTAATACTCCTGTCACTGAATAAGTCTCCAGATTGATGATCCGACTTGATTCCTTTATTTGGGCGATGTTCTTTTGAAACTGGTAAATCTGATCAAGCACTTGGTTTACGGATGCGACAAGTTCTGAGGAGGGAGTGAATACTTGTGTGCGATAGGGCCGTGATAACAACAAATCCGTTTTTGGCTTTTTTATTTCAATAATAGTGGCGTTGTTTGTTGCGCTATTTTTAAATAAGAAGTCAGCAATTTTTTCACCTAATCCAGAAATCTTTCTCCCTCCTACGTAAGCTTGCCCTTGAATTTTGATGACCGGAGTTCCAAAGGCCATTGTAAGAATAAAAGGATTTTCCTCTAGCATTCTTTGCCAATGTGTCTCGTTCAAATCTTTTTCTAACATTATCTTAAACCGGCTAATTAAATCTTCTAGCGTAACGGTTTCAATATCATTGCGAAGCTTCACAAGTTCTTCGGGATGATCCTTTTGAATTTTACGGCTATTGACTCTTACCACATCCAATGCTTCTTTTTCCTCTTTTTTGGTTGCACCACCAGGAATAAAACGATTGCTGTCGCCTATAAGACCAGCAATTTCGGACCGTAGACCTGCAGTCTTGTTAATAGGTGTTTGTTGAGATAGAATATCTGCGAATAATTCAGCTACTTTTTTGTGCTTAAGATTATGGGCAACATATCTTGCCTTATCCGTAATTCGATCTAAGCATCTTGCCATCATCTCTAAGTCACTAAGTTTAATGATAGCTTCTCTTCTTTCTAAATGAATTTGGGTCAATTCAAAATGTTTCAAATATAGGTGCTTGACATCAATGAATTCTAACCAATTAACGATGTGCCGATACTCTTTGCGAAATCCCAAACCAAAGCGGTAGTCTTTTGTAAAGACAGTGGGAAGTTCCATTTCTAACATACCCTCAATGTCTTCTATCTCTTTAGGTATAAAGGTCTCTGGAAGTGAGGTTTCAATAGTTATCCTGCCTAGTTGATAATACCTAGGCCGCATCGTTTCAGTACTCCAGCCTCGGTACGGATATAAAACCAACAACTGTTTTCTGGCATCAATATCCATTATTCGCCTCTTATAATCTTCAGGTGCCTGTGTTGAATTGCTCACCTCACTCTTTGGCGGCGTAAAAAATACAATAAACTCCCCTGTTTGGGCTTTTTCGATTTCTAATTTCCCTTCAGGCAGATTTGTATTTGAGGGATAAGGGCGCGCCATGATTTAGTAGAATTTGTTTCGGAATAGGATTCTTTTTGCAAATATAAAATCAAAAAAGGCTCGACTACGAGAGCAGGGGTGTCCTATCTGATTTAGTATTTTGGTATATATTTACTTATGCCAATCCCTAATTCTATTCAGGCAATTCATATAGTTAAAGCTATGAAAGACGTAAAAAAAGAGGGCCCAGTTAAAACTAGGTCATCTACCGAGTACGTTATATTAGTTGACGGAGTTGCTCTTGAACCTAAAAGAGTGATTTCTAGGGCTGCTTTTTATGCTATCGGCAAAGAACTACTTCCTAGTGAATTTAGCGGCGGAGCTGAATCTAACAAGTTTTTAAACTCAAGAGGCTTTCAGGTTGTCAAAGGGGCAACTAAGTAAGTCAACCTTATTATGAAGTAAGCCTAAATCTGATTGATAATACAATGGAGCCACTTATTTACTTCCCAACGTTTGAGCCCCCTAGTGAAGTTTGGTTGAAATTTTCTCTTTTATACTTTGAAAATTTCAAACCAATAATTCCATATGCCCACAGAGATGAGATAACTGATAATTTTAAACGCATACGGGATAAGACAGATTTGATAACACTGTATTCTCCGGAGCATTCGCAAGGATACCGAGCCTCCTTAAAGGCTATTGAAGAAACAGAGAAGATTAGGGCAGAACCTTATTCTAGAAGTTATCTTTTCCACGATATTAATGTATTAAGAAAGTGGCAGAATCCAGAAAGCTGGGTCTTTGAATTATGTAGGGAAAAATTCTCTGTTGAATGGCTCCAATATTGTGAAAGCAATCATTTCGGAGTAAGAACAAATGATGGGATTAGAATTTCTGAGGAATTGGCTTTCCTTTTCATGGCGCATTTGGCAAAAGAAATTGCTTTTACTGAAGGAGCAGCGATAATAACCGATGAAAACAAATTTGATAATTACACAAATTTTGCAAAGTCAACAACTCCTATTATAGAGAGGCGAAGTAAGTTTGCAAAAGCTATAATTAACTTATTGGTTCCTCGTGACCTAGCTAGAATATCTATCGAAAAGTTGATTGACTTCCGAAATAGAAATCGACAATTAATTCATGCATTCAATTCTGAACTTACTAATGTTCAATCAAAAATAGCATCTGGCTACTCTGAGCAAGAATTTATAAATAGTTACAATAATGTGTACTCGGAATTTTCAAGAGAAGTATTGTTATTAGGTTTGGGTGTAGCTGCCATCCCCTTTGCTGCATATATTCTTATTACCAATTCTACGACCACGACCCCCGCCTACGCCAAGGAAATATTGGGGGCTTTAGGAATTATTTTCGGAGGTGGGTACGCCTTGAATAAAGCGTTAATTGATACTGAAACAAAAAGATATTGCAAGAAGTATTTTACTAATTTGGAAAGATTGAGAACTTAATGTTCATTCCACCCAAGCCTCTAAATTTGTCACTTATACATAATCGAAAAAGATAGACATCCAAAAACCAGAACTTTTCCTAGGCATTACTATTTCTAAATACCTGCAAAAGGCCCTAATTCCCATAAATTCTGCATCAAAAGATTCGAGTTTTCAACCCTTGGGGCTACAATGTCCGTTTTGGAAAGAACGGGAAGGCTGGGCAGATTTGAGAAAGAAAAGGTAACAATGCTGACCTTGCGCCATTGTTGACATGAAGATCTGCCAAGACATTACATATTATCCTCTTAATCACTGTTCGAGTATATATTGAACAAAGCTCATGCCTTTGGAAGTTAAGCGTCCATCCAAATTTTTATAGCTTACGACACTCATCATGGTCATCAAATTGTCCGATGTTTTTTCAATTAAACGCATATTCTCTAACTCAAATAAAACATCATATAATACATCGTATTGCCAGTCAGGGAGGATTGTTGAAAAAAGACGCTTTAAAGTTGAGCCTTTAAAATCATAAGTGTCGGTGCCATCGAAATTTTGCGGGCACTTGAAGAGTTTAAGCATTAAGAGATGCTCATTCGATAACTGATCCAAAAGACGCAAATTATACTCAATCAAATCATAAGAAGGATCACGGGAAATAAAGCCATGCAAAAGAATGTTTTTGTATGCTGCTCTTTTCGCAGTCGACCTTTCTATTACTATTTTCTTTAAAGTCTGTTCTAAAATATCGTAAAAGTCATCTTGCTTCACAAAATTTTCATTCACATGGTCAGCGTATTTTACCAGAGCATCATCCAAAGAAGTTAAAAATTCCTTGATTCTTTTTTCTTTTCGTTCTGCTAGTATATCTCCCGCCATTGAACTGATGATGGGCCCTAAGCCTGGCAAATAAGAGACTAACGGCTTGCCAATCAACTCCGCGTAAAAATTTAAGTTATCTGAGTTCATAGATGATTCGCTAGCGTTTGCCATAAATTTTTCAAAAGGTATTCTAATTTACTCTACAATAAATTCTCTGAGTCAATGCCCAGGGCCTCTATCGTCCAGCGTAACGCAATGATCTTTAACGCTGCCATGCGTGGGCTTCTTGCGCAAAACTGAAGGTTGCCCTTCGGATCTGCCTGGCTTAAAGGAACTGAATGTACATTCGGTAGGATCTAGGAGGATACGTCTTGATATTGGCATTCGTTATGGCTTGTTTAGTTGCTTATGAAGACAATCGTACAACATCTTACTTACCACTGAATTTATCAACATAGCTAATAGCACAATGCGTTACTACATAAAAGAAATGCTATATGTAAACAATGCAATATTATTGCAAAGTATTATTTCCTATATAAAAAGTAAATCAATGAAAGAATCAGCTAGGCGATTAGATGGGCAAATGCTTAAACATATTATGCTGGAGTTCCTGGATGCCTGGGCACAGAAAATTAAAGATCAGGGAGATGTTCCTACATTTTATGATCATACAATACGTGAGGCATTAAACCTTTTTGTGGGAAATATCGGTTTGATTTCCTGGGATAAAGACCTGGAAGATATACTAGCGCAATTGGCGAAGCTGGCAGGACGCGAAAATGTAGAAACCATCATATCACACATGGTTAACTGGCATTATGGTCGCTTTGTCGATTTTGAGACCCGGACAACACCGGATAATAGCAGCCCTGGTTCGGATTTTGTCAGAAAGCCGGCGCACGACAAGAACTATAACATGAGCCAAGGCTGGTTCGATTGCCTGAGATGGAAGGATACTATTTTATTTAAAACGGCATTTGATCTTGCAATATATCAAATGCTGATGTGGGAACTAAAGCCCAAGACAATTATTGAACTTGGTTCGGGAACAGGCGGCAGCGCTATATGGATGTCCGACCTGCTCGCCAGCTACAACATGGATTGTAAAATAATATCTGTTGATATTACGCCCCCGCCTATCCAATATAAGAATGTCACTTTTCTCCAGGGAGATGTTTATAAAATTGAGACTGCATTAGATTCCCAAATGCTAAACCAACTGCCCCATCCATGGCTGGTTATAGAAGACGCACATGCAAATGTGCAAGGCGTTTTAAATTATTTTCACCAGTTTTTGAAGCAGGGAGATTATCTGAACATAGAAGACAGTCAAGGGAAGCAAGGCGATATAGCTGCATTCCTTCAGGACAAGAAAGGAAATTATATGGTTGATACCCGGTACTGTGACTTCTTCGGCCGGAACTTAACGTGTTCGTGGAACTCAATTTTTCGCAGGGAATGGTAAACCGAACAACCTGACATGTGAAAAACTTGCCTTTGCATATCTGCTATAACATACTCATCCTCTGCTTAAAAACGAAGGCGTTAAAATGTTTGATAATAGGAACAGTAATGCTGTCGCAGCTTCATCCGGCTGGCGCCGGTAACAGCGGTCGAAAGCTAAATTTTTTCTTTCGGTTTTGGGGTCATATCGGCTTTAACCAATTTCCAAACCTTTTCCTGTACGTCTGCTTTCAAAAAGCTCTCGCGAAATTCTTTTGATGAAGCGAACTGCAGTTGCGAAAGAACACGGTATTCAAAATTGACTGTAAATGTTTTTGCCTCAAACGGCCATGGATACACACCCAACGTCTGCTCGTCTACCTGCAGGAGCTCATATTTTTTTGCATCGGGACCAGTGCCTATTTCAATGCTTCTTTTTTCCGGTTGCATCTCGCCCTTGCAAATAAGCAGCGACAACGCATCGCACCATTCCAAAAGGCTGTATACCCGAAGCGCTTCATCCTTGCTGATGCCGAGCTCTTTGCGCCAGCGGTTTTGCAGTATGTTTTGCTCGTCTAAAAAGGACTTGGCATCGGCTATGTTGGCCTTGTCCTTCTGATATAAAAACGTCATGTGCATGGAAGTGAGCAAAGCTACATACCTGCTTTTGGTTATCGTGAGCGAAGAAAGCTTGATGCAGTGTGGCAACTCAAAATTCTTCATGTCGAAGTTGAGCGGACCGCCCGTGGCAGTCAGCAAGGTTTCGCCATCCAGCTCATTCTCGGCGTCGTCGTGTTCGGCTATCGCCAGAAGCGTTTCCAGCCAGCGCTCCGGCCGTTCACGTACCCGCCAATGAAACGCAAGCTGGGCGGCCACTATGCCGTGTGCCCGTTGCGTTATTACCTGCCACCCTTCTTCTGTATATTTTACAATCATGCTTTACCTTTTCCTGCAGTTGCAACAGTGCAATCATTTATTTACTCCAATCGTTTGAGCTCAGTTTCCCGCTCAGCTAATAACAAAGATAGCCCGCCAGGACAGAAGCGATCGTCTCTATTTGCGTTACAGGTTTAGCTTGTTCATATCCAGCACCAAAGCAGACGGCGTGTAGCCCCTTATCCGGAATACCTGCCTGTTAGCGGGAATATAACCGGCTTCGGCGCCCCGGCGGGTGTAGATCGCAATACCTCCCCCGGCACCACCACCCGGAGCGCCAAAGAATGGTGGCGGATACGCTTTCACGATAGCGATATCCGACATCGGTACGGTCGCGATCTGCTGTGAGGATACCCTCATTTCATCCAAAAAAAATGAAACCAGACTGCCACGCCATACGGCCGCGCCGCCATTGAGCCCGGCCGTAGATATTTGCAAGCCGGCTACCCTGCCTTGCAGGTAGGACAATATATTGGAAAAGCCGAGCGCGTCGGGACTGTCCATAATGCTGATCAACCGTTCGTCGCCTGCCCGGAACAAGCCGGTTGAATATTGCTCATTGAATTGCTGCGCAGGACTTTTATAAGTGCTTTGTACGATTACCGCCGGTAATAAAGTTCCCTTGTCGGCAAAATCTTCCCGAAGAACATCAATGGATCTGCCAAGGCTTTGCCGCACCGCTGACGGCGGGTTGCCGACATAAAATGCCCGGCCGGTTACGGCCAGGGGTTCATAGGTAGAATCGAGTTGTGTGCTGAGGTGAATGTTCAGCAGCCCGTCACTATTTTTTATCCGGGAGAATGCCATCAGTGCGTTGTCTTCGAACAGCCAGTTGCGTATGGCAAAGGTGCCATCAGGCTCTACGGGCACTTCCTGCTGATCCCAGTCGCCGTTTTTCAGTAGAAGCATGGCTTGTATGCGGCTTATGTTCTCCGCATCCTTTATCGTGCCGATCACTTCAAAGAAACGTTGCTGCAATCCCACTACCATGGTATATTTTCCACGAGGCAGCGAATCGGGTAGATACAGCACACCGGAAGCTCGTCCGTTTATCATCGGCCAGCGCAGACGGGTACGCAGGCCTTGTTCGTTTTCGATCATTATTTCCAGCGTAGCCAGGGGCAGGCTCAGTTCGCTGGGGCTTTCATTTTTATAAGCGAATGATAAAACCAGGGAATCGCCGGGCTGTAGAATATTTTTGTTGAGTTGTATATCAAACCGGCTTTTTGGCCGTTGCGCCTGTGCGGTAGCTGCCAGCAGCAAACAGGCAAAGAGTGATAAAAAGATGCTTTTCATAGATACATTTCTGATCAAGAATGGAGCCAGCAAACGTTAGCAAATGGAAAAGAAAAATGAAGTGAAGGGTGTTCCGCGGGTTGTCGCCCAGCCTTGATAATGCTCAGCCGTAAGACTTCCGGGTAAAGGGATTTGTTCTTTGGAAGGATATATTACTTAACAGGTAGATCCGACTCTCCCTTGCCCACTAGTATAAAGGGAGATCAGTTATCATAAGTACGATTCAACAAGCTTTAACCCACTCAGCAAGTTCGACTTCCCGCACCTTGCTTCTACATTATCAATCATACAAATACTTACGTTCTAATTATTTATTTTTTCTGCAATTACCTGTTCAATTGTAGATAGCAAATATTGTATAAGTAAAGCCGGGTTAGCAGCTTGGTTTTATTTAATCATTTCCTGTTACACTATTGATTTAAGTATTGAAGAACATTAATGGTTATGCCCGCCACCTACATGATCGTTTCCAGCGGCGTCATGATCTACATGGTCATGGGGAGTATCGTGAGTCCCATCGCCATTGTAATTGCCGCCCGCGCCGCCATGGTCATTGTGGCCGCCGCGATTGTCGGTATCATGAGAATGTCCGCCAATATCTGCATAAGGGTGGTTGCTGTCATTAGATTCTGATTTGGAAATGATCATTTCCGGGAGCGGTCTTCCTGCTTTGATGTATGCTGTCGCGTCTTCCTCAGACACTGGAATAGCAAACTCCCCATAAAAGTAGTTGCCACTTAGCTGGGGGTTAAGCCTGCTTCTCTCATCCTCATTAGCTGTCCTTAGTTCAAAGGTCCAAGGATTTTTACCTTCATAAAAAAAGGTAATATCATAGTATCTTAAATGACCTTTTCTGCGCTTAAAGACACTTTTTATAGCAATTATTGGCATTTTATTAAATATATATAAATATAATTAATTTTTCTGTAATCAGTTTTGCTCTTGAAAATCTCTGTGAGTTTCTGATCTGCTCAGGTGCCTTTTATATAAACGCTTTTTCCGGATGCCGCAGTGTCATTTATAGTTTTCAAACCATAGTCTATGTTAAGTCCCTGTTTGGAAAAGACCGATTATTCAAAGTTGACTAAAGTTGTCCAAGTTAGAAGTATGTGTTCTTCATATAGACTGCGAATCTGCATGTTCCAATGGGACTGGCTTGATATGAGCGCTGTGCATGTTGCCGCACGAAGCGAAAAATCCTCCGCATCTCTCTTTTACACCACAGGTCTCACACTGCGGAATATAGATATTCTTCCAGTCGGAGATTGACTGGCGACAAAAAGGCCATAATTCCTTTGGGACTACACAAAGCTGAGAATTATAGATAGACACATTCATTCCTTGTCCAAAATTTAAGAATGAGTATTAAAGCTAAGGTTGGCGGTAAAATGAAATCGTAAAAACTTTTATCTATTTTGTCAGCGTTTACCTTATTGGTTGGCATAATATCAAACTACTAACTATATTTTACCATGGCATCATTCGTTAATGATACCCGCATCAACCTTATTCTGGAGGAAATGATACAGGAAGCCGAAGAACAACTCGTTCTATACTGTCCTTATTTTAAGCTGCATGACCGGCTACATGATAATCTTCGTTTGCGAGAAGGCGATGACCGCCTGAAGCTGACCATCGTATTTGGCAAGAATGAAGGCGATCCTTCCCGGAGCCTGAGTCAGGAAGATTTCGGGTTCCTGAAATCATTTCCGAATGTGGAGATTGCCTACGAAAAACGTCTCCATGCAAAGTATTATGCCAACGAAAGGCGCGGACTCATTACTTCGCTCAACTTGCATACTTATTCGCAGAACAATAATATCGAGGTGGGTGTAGAGTTCAAAACAAAGAACCTCCTTAAGAAGATGACCCATAACACTCTGGGTGATCTGACCTCCATCATTTCTGATGCTGAAGACCTAGCTACGGAAGCCAGTGCCTTTTTTTCTGATATTTATACTAATGCTGAAAAGGTTTTCGTTCGGGAGCCTCGCTACCAAAAGAAACTGCTCGGCTTAAGCAAAGCATATACCCACTCGGAAGTCACTGTTGATCGTACGGATTGGTTTTATGAACAGGTCAAGCCAAAAGAAAACGTGCGAGCCCGGACCCCGGTTGGATTTACTACCCAGCGTTACGAACACCCAGGGCCTGTGCTTGAACAAGGCTTTTGTATAAGAACAGGTGAGAAGGTCGCTTATAACCCGGCGAAGCCGTTAAGCTACGGAGCTTATCAAACCTGGGCGGAATTTGGAAATCCAGATTATAGGGAACGATATTGTCATTCTTGCGGAACAAAATGGGCAACTTCCGTACGTAATCCTTTTTGTTCTAAATGTCATTGAAGAAGCCGTCGCTATTCCGAAATGCATACGAAGTTCCAGCTTTGTCAAAATTATGCATGTCAGATTACCTTGTTTAAATGCGCACAGCTTCGTCGCACGCAGTTTCTTCCGCTTCAGATCAGCACAGTGTGCGCTTCTTCTGTAACGGTTTCCAGGAAAGGTTGGAGCATGGAGTGATTACCGAAGGGCAGGGGTTGTTGAGGCTCGAGGGTGCCGAGGTAGTATTTTTCCAGCTCCTTGTCCTTGCCCTTAAGGCGGGCAATGCGGGCAAGCAAACCAAAGATGCCTCTTTGGAAGAATAAGGGCATGCCAGGCAGAAAGCTCTCGCCGATCTGGTATACGAGCGCCAGGTGCCAGATGCTTTTCGGCAAACCTTTTTTATTGCATAGTCCATCATCAGCGAGACCATAACCGATACGCATCAGCGTCTCGAACTGGCGCGCCGGGGCAATCACCGCGCGGAACTTAATGAATTCCGTGCCCGGATTGAAAAAACGATGAACCACACCCCGCAAGGCTACCGCTGGCCGATCGCCGGGACGTACATGAATGATCTTCTTGCCGGTCTCAATTCCCAGCACGCCTTCCACCGCCTCGAACTGCTCATCGAAATGAAGATGATAGTGGAGCGGCGTGCCCTCTCCCGGCGGAAGATCCACTTCCACATAGGTATAGTCGCCGCCGGTTTCGGCGGCACTGATAAGAAAGTTGACGTTGTAGCCATGCGTGCGGTTGACCAGCTTGCGCGATAAAAGACGGACCGGTTGATTGGAAGATGTCATGTTTTATTTTTTTAAATCGTATGTAAAGCTGCGGCAGCCGCGCCTAGTATAAAAGAACAGCGAGCATGGAGTGCGTAAAAGACGTGATGAGCTGTAGGATCGATTCAGCTATCAGTAAAGCCGACATAAAAAACGGAAGAAAGTAAAAGCCGGCGACTATCCCGGCATGCCCGCCCCAAACCAGTCCGCCCAACTCGGAATTGTACGTAAAATGAAAGAGCAAAATCATAAATATTATACAAAATAATTAATATAATAATATTCACGTATTAATACGGTTGAGCTCAGCCGTAATATTAACTAGCTTACACTTGCTTCCTTCATACGGCAAAGCAAATTGCCACCAGGTTTGCCGCACTTCTGGAAGCCTGAACCTCGGACCGCCCTCGCTCCTGAACCTTAACGCGAGGTACCGCAATGCATCGCTCCTTCCTCTATTGCAGCGATCCATGCACCACCTTAACAGATAAACGCTAAACCTATGCCTCATCCCCATGCCGGCTCCAAAGCCGGCCGGGAAGACCCTTGCCCAGTAATTTTTATTCACTAAATATTGGTTTTATGATCAGCTTTAAAATCACAGGAATTGTAAAAGACGAAGGCTCAGGAAGACCCCTGCCGGGCTTTTTCGTGAAGGCCTACGACAAGGACCTGCTCTTCGACGACCTGCTTGGCTCCGCACTGACCGACCCATCCGGAAAGTTCGAGATCGTTTCAGGGCCCGGAGATTTCAGGGACTTTTTTGAATCGCGACCCGACATCTATTTCAAAGTGTACCAAAGCGCCGGCGGCGAGCTGATACACGACACCAGCGACGCCCTCCACTGGAACATCCGTAGAAATACGGCCTTCGAGATCCTGGTGCCCGCCTATGCCCTCAACACCCAGGCCCGCTTCAGCAGCCCCACCATCACGCTCCTGAGCGAAGAAGGCGTGCCGGTCGAAAGTCCCGGCATCGGCGATTCGCTAATCGTGCAGGTGGAGGGACTCGACCGCATGACGCCTTATACGATCACGGTGTCCGAAGAGGAGGGACCGCTTTTCACCTCCACCCTCATCACCAGCATCCGCGGCGAGATCGAGCCCACGGTGCTCTGGCCCCAGATGGGCTTCGACGATCCCGCACGCGAAGGCAGCTTCACCATCCGTGAAGCGCTTGAAAGATGGCAGGGCAGAAGGCTGAGCGTTTCCATTGCCCGCGACCGCGAGGTGCTGGCCACCCGCGACTTCCGCATCGAAGGGCTGGTGCAAAGGCCGCTGGTCCTCTCCACCGACGCCGAAGGCCGCATCCTCAACGGCTTCGAGGCGGGAAGAGAAGACCTGCGCCTCACCGTGCACAACCTTTCCGAAGAAGGAAGGGCCCGCGTGTACATGGTTCGTTCGCAGCAGAACTGGTCGCTGGACGATCCCTTCCAGCCGGCGCTGCTCAGCAACGGCGAGCTTGCCATCATGGACGTGGAGCTGGCCGAAGTTCGCGACCGCGGCATCATCGATTTTGCCCGCGCCGATACCCTGCTCCCCGGTGCTTATGATTTCTTCGTGCGTCCGCTGCGCTATGGCTATGAAGAGGACGAGCGGCTGACGATATTACGTACCGACATCATCGGCAGCCGCCGCGTGACGGGCCTCGTGATCCGTGAAAATTTCTGGCTCGCAAAACCCGTGCTGGGCGGCTGCGTGAACAAGCTGCCCATGAGCGGCCGCATCGTAAGCGGCGCGCCCTACTTCCAGTATGCCGACAGCTTCGAGATCGGTGAGGCTGTTTATGCCGCCCTCGACCCCGGCATCCTCGATCCTGGCAACGTCAGCAAGATGTGCGCCCTCTACGTGATCCCCAGCAAGAACAATCTCCAGTGGAACATCGACAACAGCCTGAACCACCTGCCCGTGCTCGGCGGCAACTCATCGGTGCTGATACGGAAGGTGCAGACCGGCTGCATCAATATGAACACCTGGCTGGTCTGGCCCAGCGCCCAGCAACCCGGCGAGTACGACATCATAGCGGACTTCGGCAACAATACCACCAATGCCAGCAATTTCGTTCCCGACAATGCCTACAACACGCCGCTGGATATCATCGACGGCTATTTCGTGGCCGGCTTCCGCGTGGTAGAAGATCCGGGCACCCTGACCAATTTCGCCAATACGGGCAACTGGAATTACGATGAAAACGTCGTGACCTCCATGGGCCTTACGGGCACGGTATCGGTAGCGGACGAAGCCGGGGCCTATCATAATCCCGGCGGCTTTTCCACCGTCAACGTGAACGTTCCGCTGAAAGCGCACGTATACTTCCCCGCCGATGTTGCCGGCGTGACCGATCCGGCCCAGATCAGCGCGGCAGCAGCCAATTACCCGCTGATCGTCATCATACACGGCAATGGGCACAGCTATACCAGCTACGATTTCCTGCTTCAGCATTTTGCCGCCAACGGCTTTATCGCCGCCAGCATTCACCTGAACTCGAACATGAGCGGACTGGGACGGGCAAATGTTTTCTTCAAGCACATGACCGTACTGCAAACCAAGTTCGGCGTGAAGCTGCAGAACAATATCGGTATCATGGGCCACAGCCGCGGCGGAGAGGCCGTGCTCAAAGCGGCGCGCATCAACCAGCAAAACGGACTGGGTCACAACATCAATGCGGTGATCTCGCTCGCCCCGACCGACCAGTACGGAAGCGAAGTGCTGGGCGGCGCCTGGGCCAAGCCTTATTTCGTTCTTTACGGATCAAGAGATGGCGATACCTCGGGCGGTACGCCGTATGCGGGCTATGACGTGCCCAACATCGGCTTTGCGCTTTACGACCGCGCGAGCGGCGCGAACAAAAGCATGTGCTTTCTTTACGGCGCCACGCACAACGGCTTCATCACCTCCAACGATTCCGGCATCACCGGGGCCATTCCCGAGGCTACGCAGAAGAAGGTCGTGAAAGCCTATATGAACGCGTTCTTCCGCCAATACCTCAAGAACGAAAGCAAGTGGGCCGGGGTCTTTACCGGCGAATGGAAACCGGCGTCCGTAGCCCAGACCGGCGCGAAGCTATTCATGCAATACCGCGATACGGTTTTGAGAAAGGTCGATGAGTTTGAAGGGGCCGTCTCCAACTGGCAGGCAAGCACCATCGGCGGCACCGTGAGCCAGTCGGGCCTGCCGGCCAGCCCGCAGGAGGGCAAGCTGTGCGACTTCCCGCCGACCTCACCCGGCCTCGATCCCAGGAGCCCGCACGATACCAAGGGCATGCGGCTGCGTTGGGACAGCAGCGGCGACCGGCTGGAGTTTTCGATACCCGCGGCGCAAAAAGATGTCAGCGGCTACGGCGTGCTGAGTTTCCGCATCACGCAGGTGGTGAACGGTACGGGCAACACGGCCAACCAAAGCCAGAACCTGCGCGTGGCGCTCAAGGACTCGGCGAACAACGAAAGGGCCATACGTGTGAGTCCGTTCGGCGACATACCCTTTCCCGATCCGCATCCGTTCGGCTATACGAAATCGGCCATGAACACCATTCGCATACCGCTGACCTCCTATAGCATCGTTTGCGCGGGCCAGGTGCAGGTGAACCTGCAGGACGTGACCACCCTCTCCTTTGTCTTTCTGGAGAACACGACGGGCGATATCTCGATCGACGATATAGAATTTTCAAATTAATATAATATTATACTATGCTTGATCTAACACTCATACAGAAAATACCCCAATTACCCTGGCAGGGCCAGGAAGTGATCCGCGAGCTGGACGGCCGTCCGCACCTGCTGGTAAGGATCAGGATCGAAGGGGGCTATTTTGCGCACCGCGCACCGGAGCCTTTCATGCGGATCATCTCGGGCGATGATGAAGTAAAGAGCTGGTTTGCCGAGATCTCCGAGGACAACAGCACGCTGACCGGCTATTTCCCTACCGACCTGCCGGCCGGTGGCATCATCGAATACGGCTATGGCGCCCAGGTCCAGGGGCGGCTTGAAAAAGAATTCAATACAAAAGGCATTGCCCGGCTTGACGCAAAGCGGCTGGCCTCCGGAACCGTGCGGGTATCGCAGGAGCTGATCCGCTCGAAGAGCAAGGGGGCGCCGGGCGATAAGTAAAAGCTCGCCGACCACAATGCACGATGACCTGAGACCCTGCGGGCTTTACAGCCCTGCCGGGTCTTTTTTTAAACCATGCTGCTTCCACGTGAGCGCCTTTCTCTCTCATTCTTTCATGCTTGCTATCGGGTCGGTAGGAGGGGGGATCCAAAATGCTCCGGATCCGACAAGGTATAAGATGCCTGTCGCAAGGCCGAGTAGCGCGGCCAAAGAATAGATATATTATTTATTTAATCATTTAACATTTATCTGCCACCTTCGAAATCTTGCTCTTTTTACCGGCGGCCGGTCCGCGGACTTATTAATGATTAAGTTTGTCCTGACAGTAATATGCGGGCATGAAGGGTGATTTCAACAGGGGCAATTCCGAATTTATCTTTCGTTCCGATCTCTACGAGATCAGGTTCTGGACCTATCATGCCGAGCACCAGGCGCCGCCCATGCAGGGATATACCGACAATTTCTGCATCACCTATGTCCACAGCGGCCGCTTTCTCTTCGACCTCTTCCCCCGCTCTTATGAGCTCCATACAGGCTATATCCTCATCGACAAGCCGGGCTACGAGTTCTCCCTGCCGCCCTGTTCGGGACAGGCGACGATCTTCCGGTTCTACCCGGCTTTCTGGAACCAGCTTAACGAGGAAGACCCCCTGGCCGGCAGCAGCTTCCTGTGCAACCCGCACCTGCTGTCCCTCGCGCTGCAGTCGGTGCCGGAAGCCGACTACCTGCACTGCCGCATAGTAAAGAACAGGCATGGTTTCCAGCAATTGGAAATGGACACGCTCGTCATGGAGTTCCTCAACCAGGTAATTCAAATTCTAAGCAACCGGCCGCTCCGCGATGAAGCCGGCGGCGCACCGAACAAATACCAGGCGCTCGCCATCGAAACGGCCAGGGCTTATATACAGGAGAATTTTCAGGAAGACATTTCACTGGACCGCATTGCCCGGCATGTGTGCATAAGCCCCTTTCATTTCAGCCGGCTATTCAGACAGCATACTTCTTTTTCTCCTTATCAATACCTGCTGCACGTGAGGCTGAAGCACGCGGAGATGCTGCTCAGGAGCGGCGCCCTGCCCATCGGCGACATCGCCTCGCTCTCAGGCTTTCGCAGCGCCGAATATTTTGCCACGGCCTTCAGGCAAAGGCTGGGCCGGCCGCCCAATGAATACCGGAAGCAGCTGAGCGCCGGATAAGATCGTAAAACACAAGCCGGCAAGACCGGCGCCTATCGATATGATACAGCATACTCAAACCGCAACGACGGACGCAAAGAACGGGACCCGCGCCGCCCTGCTTGTGCGGACGGGCCGCATCTTTTACGGGACGGGCATCACGGCCTATGGCGTGCAGCAGATCGTCATCAGCGATTTTCGTCCGGAGATACTGCCGCCCTTTCCCGCCTGGGCGCATCAATACGCTGTATTCCCCTGGCTTACCGGCCTGGCGCTTATTGTTGTTGGCATACTGGTTTCCGGTCTGGTGAAGATACCGGCTGCGACTGCTGCAAGGATCTGTCTCGGGCTCGGCATTTATTTTTTGCTGCTGCTGCTTTGCTGCCATGTACCGTATAACCTGCTCATCAGTCCAAACAAGGCCGTGCATCTGGGTGTGTGGGCGCCGGCGCTGAAAGAGGTGGCGTATTGCGGCGGCGCGGGCATCATGGCCGGATCATACGCGCAAGCTGCCGGAGCCAACGGAGATATGAAGCGCCCCTCTCTTTTTGAAAACCTCATACCTATCGGACGTATATTCTTTTGCACGACTATCATCCTCTTCGGCTATGCGCATTTTCTGTATACCGGATTTATTTCGACCATGGTACCCGCGCTCTTCGGCTGGCCGCTGTTCTGGACTTATTTCGGGGGCGCGGCGCTGATCGGTGCGGGCATCGCCATCATCTTCGGAAGCCGGCTGGCGGCGCGGCTCCTGGCCCTCATGATCTTTCTCTGGCTGCTGGTGCTTCATATCCCCAATGCGATCGCCTATCCATTCCTGTTGCGGGGCAATGCCATTGTAAGCGCCTTCGACGCCCTGCTTTTCTGCGGAACGGCAATGATTATTTCCACGCAGCGTCGCCAGAAGTAGGCAGCTTTTAGCGATTGTATTTAATTTAAAAAATATGGAATGAAAAGAATATATAGCGTAGACCTGATGAGAGGCGTGGTGATGATCATCATGACACTGGACCATGTGCGGGATCTCCTGCACACGACCTCGATCAGTCAATCGCCCACGGACCTCACCACGACTTCGCCGGCCCTGTTCTTCACCCGGTGGATCACGCACCTGTGCGCCCCGACCTTTGTTTTTCTTTCGGGCACCTCGGCCTACCTGTCCATGAAAAAAGCCGGCGACCTTGCCGCCACGCGCCGCTTCCTGCTGTCGCGCGGCGCCTCGCTGATCCTTATCGATCTTACGCTGGTGAATTTCGGGGTGTGGTTCGACCTGCATTTCGCCGTATTCTTTTTTGATGTGCTGTCGGCGATCGGTTGCGGATTTATCATACTGGCCCTCCTGATCAGGCTTCCCGCACGAACGATAGCAGCCGTCGGCTTGGCGATCCTCTTCCTGCACAACTTTGTTCAGTTGATTCCCGCCTCTTCATCGCCGCTGCAGACGGCGCTCGGCTTCCTGTTCGCACCCGGTTCTTTCCCGATCGCAGACCGGCAGGTGCTGGTAGGCTATCCGCCCGTGCCCTGGCTGGGCGTGATCCTGGTGGGCTTTGCCGCCGGAAAATTTTTCGAACGTGAGCAGGCGGAAAGAAAACGGATTTTCATGCGGCTGGGACTGGCCGCTGTCGGCTTGTTCATTCTTCTGCGAACCATCAATATCTATGGCGATACGTTTCGCTGGTCGGCGCAGAAGAACGGCTTGTACACCGTGCTTTCCTTTATCAACGTCACCAAGTATCCGCCGTCGCTCGACTTCTGCCTGCTCTTTCTCGGCATCATGTTCCTGTTGCTGTCCGCAATGCAGGGCGTGAAGAGCCGATGGACGGAAGCCGTCTCGGTGTATGGAAAGGTGCCGCTGTTTTATTTTATCGTGCATTGGTATATCATTCATCCGTTGGTGCTGCTGATGGTCGTGCTGCAAGGGTTCAGGGGATCGGACATGGTCTTCGGCTTTAATTTCGGCCGGCCCAAAACGGGCAGCGGCCTGCCGCTTTGGGCGATCTATCTCGTGTGGATCGGAATCGTGGTGGCGCTGTATCCCGTCTGCAAATGGTATGGCCGATACAAGGAAAGCCACCGCGAAAAGAAATGGCTGCGCTATTTATAACGTATTTATTTTATTAATTTTTTATGAATAAATTTCTTTTTTCCTGTGCCTGCCTGCTTGTGGTGGGTATGGTGTTCGGCCAGCCGACGCCCAGGGTTCTGCCTTCGGGCACCAGACCTTTTGTATTGGGTCTGATCGACGAGCTGCATTCGGATATCTTGTCCGAGAACCGCGTGCTGAACATCTATCTGCCGCCCGGCTACAAGGCTGAAGATACCGTCACCTATCCGGTGGTTTACCTGCTGGACGGCTCTGCGGACGAGGATTTTATTCATGTGGTGGGGCTCTATCAGTTCAACAATTTCGACTGGATCGACCGCGTGCCCAAGTCCATCATCGTGGGCATTGCTACCGTCAACAGAAGGCGTGACCTTACCTTCCCTTCCACCGTTGAAGCGGAAAGGAAAAACTATCCCGAAAGCGGGCATTCCGATCAATTCATCGGCTTTCTCCAAAAAGAGCTGCAGCCCTATATCGAACGGAAATATAAAACTAGGGCTTCGCGGACCCTCATCGGCCAATCGCTGGGCGGACTGCTGGCAACCGAGATCCTTTTCACCCGGCCTTCGTTGTTCGACAAATATGTTATCATCAGTCCGAGCCTGTGGTGGAATAACGGCTCGCTGCTGAATGCCGGTATGGCCGCGGATAGCGCCGTCAATCGCGAAACGGGTATCTATATCGGCGTGGGCAAGGAAGGGCTGGCGTCCGGCAACCCACCGCGCGTGATGGAAGTGGACGCGAACCTGCTGGCGGAAAAGCTAAGGTCTGTCAGGAATAAAAACCTGTCCGTGCATTTCGATTATCTCCCGCAGGAAGACCATGCCACGATCGCGCACCAGGCTATTTTCAATGCGCTGCGGATGCTGTATCTGGAGAAGAAGCGGGAATAGGAATAACTGCTGAGCCGGCAAACGGATATCAATACAAAATTTCATACTCGAGGAAATCCCGGACTAACAAGATGCTCGTTAGATTATTTCATTCCATATTTCGTAAGCAAACGGTCGTCTTGAATAGTTGACTATATTGGTGTGGGCTATTGATGAAAGCTTTACGGTAATGAATTATTTATCCAAAGGAGAATTTTACGGGCAGACGAATGAAAGGCAGCACATGGATGGCATTACCTTGACCGACACGGAATATACGCACGACAAGGTGGACTGGCATTACCACGAGCATCCTTATTTCACCTTTATCCTTCAGGGTCGGTTGCTGGAAGGAAATAAAAAAGAAACCTATCATTGCTCGCCCGGCACCCTGTTGTTTCACAACTGGCAGGAACCTCACTATAACATCAAGCCCAAAGGCTTTGCGCGTGGCTTTCATATCGAGCTGGGACAAAAATGGCTCGCCGATACGGACTTCGATCTTGCAGGCTTGCAGGGAAATATTCCGGTTTCAAACCCCGATCATAAATTACTTTTATATAAGATTTTCAGGGAGACGAAGATCAACGATCAAACAAGCTCCTTATCCATACAAGCCTTGCTGCTTCAGGCTTTGACGGGAATGCACCAGGGCCAGGATGATGCTTTGAAAACCAAACCGGCATGGGTAAAAAGGTTGATTGAGATTTTGCACGAACGCCGTGCTGAAAAACTCTCTCTCACCGAGTTGGCGCAGCTGCTGGACATTCACCCCGTGCACCTGTCGCGGGATTTTTCAAAACATTTTCGGTGCGGCTTGGGTGATTATATAAGGAAGCTGAAGATCGAGCGGTCCTTGTCCCTGCTGCCGGATAAGAAACAGTCTTTGGCCGCTATTGCTTTCGAGTGCGGCTTTTCGGATCAGAGTCATTTTATCCGTTGCTTTAAAAATATGGTCGGTGCAAGTCCGCTGGCATACCGGAAAATTCTGCTACGTTAATTCCATTCTATTTTGCTGCTCCGCATTCGGTTAGCTTTGCTGCTTACCGATGAGATTTAACATGAGGCTTATTCGTTTGGTTTTTATTTCCATGCTTTTTCTGCCGCTTCTTGCAATCGGCCAGGTGCCGGATATTGTGGCAACGGAAGGGATGAAGACAACTTTGCAAAAAAACAACACCGGCAAAATATTCTTTACCGCGAAGGCCGTCCCGACGCTGCGGCTAAGGCCAACGGACTTTCAAAAGTCCTATACGCTCAGTCAGAAAAGCGATCTTTTCTTCGTTGCTTTTTTTGATAATTCCCTCACCAACTACCTGCATCGTCTCTCGCCGAAATTGCCTGCGGATTCGCTGGTGAAGATCGGCAACTATCGGTTCGCCCTGTTTGTGGATGACCGGCTCATTTATGAAAGCAATCTCCTGCCCGGCGCGCCTTATGCCCGGGTACTGGATACTGCTACGAGCCTGAACCGCCCGCTTATCGACAATGAAAAGGGTAACGGCTCGTGGAGCGAATCTTTCTGGAACAGGTTTCTTTCCAATGGCGGCGATTCGGCGCTGACCGATGGAAGACACACGCTGCGCATAGATATCCGGCCTTATCTGAAAGCTGATAGCTTGAAAGTGGGTCCATTGATGGCAAGCGGATCTTTGGTGCTGAACATCGTACGATCGCCCAAAATAGATATTTCCAAAATCGGCTTAAGCAGGATCAGGCCTTATGACGGCTTTGCCGTTTCGGGAGAACCCTTCGACAGGAATAAGATAAAGGAGCTGAAAGCGAATATTGATGCAGGCGTTTTCAAAAAGATAAGCAGCATAGTCGTGATCAAAAACGGCAGGCTGCTGATCGAAGAATATTTTAACGGCGCGAGCCGGAATACATTGCACGACACACGATCGGTAGGCAAGTCATTTTCTTCCGCTCTAACAGATCGGAAG